>Ga0207668_10001597_pt1 | contig 13238 bp, 10 predicted proteins | sample KBSS43metaG_FD_184323 | JGI IMG/M metagenome (GOLD analysis project Ga0207668, IMG submission 184323) | Switchgrass rhizosphere microbial communities from Kellogg Biological Station, Michigan, USA - KBS S4-3 metaG (SPAdes) (version 2) | ecosystem: Host-associated > Plants > Roots > Rhizosphere... | reverse complement strand
CGACATGCTGGTCAACAACGCCGGCCGGTCGATCCGGCGGTCGGTCGCGCTGTCCACGGAACGGTTCCACGACTACGAGCGCACGATGGCGATCAACTACTTCGGCCCGGTCCGGCTGATCCTCGGGTTCCTGCCGTCGATGGCCGGACGCCGGTTCGGCCACGTCGTCAACGTCACGACCCAGGGCCTGCAGACCGACACCCCGCGCTTCGCGGCGTACTTGGCCTCGAAGGCGGCGCTGGAGGAGTTCGGGCTGACGGCCGGGCGCGAGACGCTGTCGGACGGGATCACCTTCACGTCGGTGCGGATGCCGCTGGTCCGGACGCCGATGATCGCGCCGACCGGCTACCGCGGTGTCCCGTCGAGCAGCCCCGAACGGGCGGCGGCGCTCGTGGTCAAGGCCTTGGAGGAGCGGCCGGAGATCCTCAGCCTGCCCGAAGGCCGGGCCGCCGAGCTGGCGACGCTCGCCGTGCCACGGCTCGCCCGCTTCGCCGCGCACCTCGCCTACCGGGCGATGCCGGAGTCCGCACCGGAGGCCCGCGGCCTGCCCCGCCGGCCCGCACCGGCCTCGGTCGCGGCGGCGGTGACCCGCCTGATCTGGCGCCGTCGTGCTTGATCGCCGCGAATTCCGCCGAAACCCTGGCACGGCGACGACGGTACTTCTACCCTCGCGCGTGGCCCGTTCATCCGGACGGGCCGGTGAACTGGGGAGTTCGGAATGCCGGAAATCAGCACTGGGGAACGATTCGCCGTAGCCGACGAGACGGCCGCGATCGGCACCGCCCGGGCCACAACCGGGTGACACGGACCGGAGCCGGGCACGCGCCCGGCTCCGGCCGAACCGCCTGGCCCGGTGGTGCTGTTCATGCCCGTACCGCGCGCGGCCGCTACCATCGCTCCCTGGCGTGATCGGGAGCGGAAGGCGGGCAGGGGTGGACGTGGCGAGTCCTGCGCACACCGCCGCCTCCCCGGAGCCGGCCCCGGAACCCGCGCCGGTGTCCCCCACGCGGCCGCTGTTGCGCTGGAGCGTGCACGCCGGCTGGGTGGTGCTGCTCGCGCTGGCCACCGAATTCCGCGTCGGCCGCTTCGGGTTCCACCCGTCCGACCAGGGCTTCATCCTCGCGCAGGCGTGGCGGGTGCTGCACGGGGAAGTCCCGCACGCCGACATCATCTCCGCCCGGCCCCTCGGGTCCGCGGTGCTGCACGTCGCCGACTACGCGCTGCCGATGCCGCTGTTCTTCGGGTCGAGCTTCCTGTCCATGATCGAGATCATCGTCGCCACGATCGCGTTCGCGACGCTGGTGACGCGCCGTCGCGTGCTGGACTGGGGTCCGGGCATGACCGCGATGGTCGCGGCGGCGTCGCTGATCAACCTCAACGCCTTCCCGCTGATGGCCTGGCACACCGTGGACGGCATCGCGCTCACCGCCTGCGGCGCCTGGGCGCTGGACACCGGTCTCGGCAAGAACCTCGCCTTCGCCCGCCGCGGCGGGCTGGTGCTGCTCGGCAGCGCCGCGTTCGTCAAGCAGAGCTTCGCGCTGGCCGCGGTGATCGGCGTGCTGTGGCTGCTGCTGCACCCGGCGACGCGGGCGGGCGCGCTGCGGACCGCGCGCTGGTGGCGGCGATTGCTCCTCGACCTCCTCGCGCTCGGCGCGCCCGGGCTGGCGTACGTGACGTGGGTGGGCCTCGGCGGCGGGTTCGCCGAAATGGTCGACCAGCTGACCGGCGGCGTGCCCGCGTACGGCGAACGGCTGCTCGGGCTGTGGCTGGCCGACCCCGAGGTGCTGACCAAGGCACCGGTCCGGGAGCTGGGCTTCTTCGCCGCGATCGCGGTGGTCCTCCTGGCGGTCCGGCTGCCCGGCGACCGGCTCGGCGCGGCCGGGCGGGCCGCGTCGTGGGTGCTGGTGCTCGCCGGCGCGACCGCGGTGGTCTGGACGGTGGTCGACGGCCGGTTCACCGGCTCCTCGCGCTGGGCGGACGTGCTGTGGTGGATCGTCGCGGTCAGCGTGCCGGTCAACGCGGCGGTCCGGCGGAAGGTGCCGTGGGCGGGGCTGCTGGTGCTCGCGACCGGCTTCATGACCAGCCTGTCCTGGGGCAACGACACGCCGACGCTGCTCACCGGCACCCTCGCGCTGACGGCGTTGCTGCTGCTGAGCCACGTGGTCCCGCCCCGGCCGCGGCTGGCGCGCCGCTGGGTGACCGCGACGGCGGGGCTGACGGCGGTGGCGGTGTGCGGCTGGGTCGTCGTCGCGCGGCACGACCAGGCGGCCTACCTCGACCTCGGGCACGACCGGCTGACGGAGGACCTCGGCAACGTCACCCCGGCGATGGACGGCATCCGCACGAACCCGTCGACGTTCCGGTACGTCCAGCAGATCCGCGGCTGCCTCGACCGCTTCCCGGCCGGGCGGACGGCGGTGCTGCCGGACAACGCCTTCGCGTATCCGGCGTTCGGCCTGCGCAACCCGTTCCCGCTGGAGTGGCCGCTGCCGCTGGAGATCGTCGGTGACGCGTCCGCCCGGATGCTCGCGACGACCGACGAGCTGAACCGCGAAGGCGATTACCTGGTGCTGTTCCAGACGGTGCCGACCGGGCTGCTCGCGACGGGCGGCCCGGTGCCGGCCGAAGTCCCCGCCGACACGCCGGTGTTCACCTACGTGGGGCTGGAGAAGGCGCTCCAGGAGCGGCTCACGGGACGCACCGTCGCGTGCGGCAGCTTCGTGGGCAAGTACGCGCCCAAGCCTTAGTCGACCAGCAGGTCTTCCGGGCTGCCGTTCGCCAGCGCGGCCAGCACTTCCAGGGCCGCCGCCAGCGTCTCCACCGGTGGCGCCGACACCGCGATCCGCACCGCGTTCGGCGCGTGCCCCGGCAGTACCGCGAACGCCGACGCCGGGGACAGCGCGATCCCCCGGCGCGCCGCCGCCGCCACGAACGTCTCCGCCCGCCACCGCTCCGGCAGCTCCCACCAGCGGTGGTACGACGCCGGGTCACCGCGCAATCCCGGCAGCTTCTCCGCCACCACCAACGCACGCGAAGCGGCGTCACGGCGTTTCGCGGCTTCGACTTCGGCGAGGGTGCCCGTCACGATCCACTGCGTCGCCGCTTCGACGGCGAAGCGCGACGCCGCCCAGCCGCCCGAGCGGACCGACGCCGCCAGCCTCGCCGTCCAGGCCGGCGGCGGCACCAGGAACCCCGCCGTCAGTCCCGGGGCGACCCGCTTGGACAGGCTGTCGACGAACACCGTCCGCTCCGGCGCGAACGCGGCGAACGGCCGGACCTCGTCGCGCAGGAACGTGTAGATGCCGTCCTCGATCACCGGCAGGTCCAGCCGCGCGACGACGTCGGCGAGCTCCTCGCGGCGGGCGGCGGGCATCGTCGTGCCGAGCGGGTTGTGCAGGGTCGGCTGGACGTACAGCGCCCGCACCGGCCCGGCCGCGGCGAGGGCCGCCGGGATCAGCCCGGCCTCGTCGGTTTCGATCGGCACCAGCTCCACCCCGAGCCGCGAGGCCAGTGCCTTCACCACCGGGTACGTGAGCGACTCCACCGCGAGCCGCTCCCCCACCGGCACGAACGCGGCGATCGCGGCCGCGATCGCCTGCCTGCCGTTGCCGGTGAACAGCACCGTCGCCGGGTCGGGGCGCCAGTCGCCGCGGGTGAGCAACGCGGCCGCCGCTTCCCGCGCCGCCGGCGTGCCCCCGGCGCCGATCGGGTGCAGGGCCGCGGTGAGGACGTCGTGGCGCAGCAACGGTTCCAGCGCCCGCGCCAGCCGCGCGGACTCCCCCGGCAGCACGGCGAAGTTGAGCTCCAGGTCGACCCGGGCGTCGCCGGGCTCGGCGAGCGCGGGTTCGGGCGGCGGCTTCGCGGCCCGGACGAACGTGCCCCGGCCGACTTCGCCGACGGCCAATCCGCGCCGCACCAGTTCGCCGTAGACGCGGGCGGCGGTGGAGTTCGCGATGCCTCGCTGCCGCGCGAACCGGCGCTGCGGCGGGAGCCGGTCCCCTGGCCGCAGGCGACCAGCCTCGATGTCGGCGGCGAGGGTGTCCGCGACGACGCGGTAGTCGTCCATGTCCACCTTCGCTTCCCGCCTCCGAACGCCGTCGTGAGCATGATCCCACTTCGCCGGGGTCGCGGGCGGACCAGGCCGAGCCGGGTGTCAGGCGGGGCGGGACAACCTCGCCGGGTCCAGCGCCGCCGCCAGTTCCGGGTCCGGCGCACCGGTCACGAAGTCCGTCACCAGGCGGCCGGTCGCCGGGCCCAGCATCAGGCCCAGCATGTTGTGCCCCGAGGCCAGCAGCACCCGCGAACACCCGGGCAGCCGCCCGACCGCCGGCAACCCGTCCGGGGTCAGGACCCGCGCGCCGACCCACTCCTCCTGCCGTCCGGCCCAGTCCGCCGACCGCAGGTAATCCGAAGCCGCCGCGACGATCGCCGCGACACGGCGGGGGTGGAACGCGTCCGGGTCGGCGTCGAACTCCATCGTGCCCGCCACCCGGACCCGCTTGCCCATCGGCGTCAGCACCACCCGCGCGTCGCCGAGGTGGACGACCCGCCGCGGCACCGGGTCGGCGTCCACCGAGAAGCTGTATCCCTTGCCGGGGAACAGGTCCGTCCGCACACCGAGCCCGCGGCACAGCTCCCGGGACCACACCCCGGCCGCCACCACGGTGACGTCGGCGTCGAAGTCGCCCACTGTGGTCCGGACCCGCGTACCGCCGCCCCGCTCCGCCACCGACGTCACCCGCGCACCCTCCACAACAGACACTCCACGCGAGCGCAGCCGCGCCGCCAGCCGGTCGACGAACAGCGACGGGTCCACCGACCACTGCTCCCGCACCAGGAACCCGGCCCGCGCGGCCGGGCCCAGCGCCGGCTCCAGCGAAGCCAGCTCCGCACCGGCGAGGACCGGCCCGCCCAGCGGCGCCCCGATCGCCCGCTGCGCCTCCCACGCGGCTCGCGCCGACGCCGGGGAAGCGAAGGCGAAGACGAACCCGGTCTTCACCGCGTCGCCGTCGACGCCGTCCGCCTCCAGGTCGCCGAACAGCCCGAACGTGCCCCGCGCCAGCCGCGCGAGGGTCCGGACCCCGGCGGCGTACCGGTTCCGCGTCGTGTTGAGCCCGAACCGGACGAGGAACCGCAGCAGCGACGCGTCCAGCCGGGGCCGCACATACAACGCGCTGTCCGGACGAGGCAGGCCCCGCAGGGCCGGGCCGATGACGCCGGGCGCCGGCAGCGGCGTCACGAGGTCCGGGCAGACCTCGCCGGCGTTGCCCCGCGACGCGCCGCCACCGACGCGCCCACGTTCCAGCACGGTCACCCGCACGCCGGCCTCGGCGAGGTAGTACGCGCTGCAGAGGCCGATCAGCCCGCCGCCGGCGATGGTCACGTTCACGCGGCGCTCGATTCCGCCAGGGTCATGCCGTTGGTCTCCGGAGCCAGCCAGAGCGACGACAGCAGCCCGACCACCGCGATCACACCACCGACGAGCATCGCCAGCCGCGTGCTCTGCGCCAGCAGCAGCGGCGCGCCGTAGGTGCCGATCGCCGCGCCGACCCGGCTGACGCCGGTGGCGAACCCGTTGGCCGTCGCGCGGACGCCGGTCGGGAACAGCTCGGACGGGTAGATCGCCTGCAGGCACTGGCTGGAGAACGACGCGACACCGAAGACCGCGAACAGCAGGATCACCAGCCACGTCGACGGATGCCCGAGAATCCCCAGCAGGAACAACGGGATGGCGGCGATCGCGAAGCTCCACAAGAGCAGCTTGCGGCGGCCGCGGTTCACCACGAGCGCCCCCGAAAGCGAGCCGAGCACGAAGAAGATCTGGATGACGACCGCGCCGAAGTAGGACGCGTTGCCCTCGGCGAGACCGAGCGAGTGCAGGATCGTCGGCTGATACGTCGTGATCGCGTAGATCGGCAGCAGCTGGCACGCCCAGAAGAGGCAGACGAAGACCGTGCGCTTCCGGTACTTGCCTCGGAAGATGTCGCCGTAGCGCGTCTTCGAGCCGGTGTCGGCGGCGATGTCGGAGAAGTCGGCGTCCGGGCCGAGCATCTTCCGCAGCACCGCGTGCGCCTCTTCGGTCCGGCCCTTGCTCAGCAGCCAGCGCGGCGACTCCGGGGTGCCGATCCGCAGCACCAGAATCAGCAACGCCGGGATCGCGCTGCTCGCGAGCATCCAGCGCCAGGCGTCGTCGCCCAGCGACAGCATCGCCCAGCCGGCGACGTACGCGGTCGCCGCGCCGACCGACCACATCGTCACCAGCACGACGAGCAGCGGACCGCGTGACTTCTGTGGCGCGAACTCCGAGGCGATGGTCGCCGCGATGGCGAAGTCGGCGCCGATCGCGATGCCCATCAGGAAGCGCAACGCCGTCAGCTGGCCCGGATCGGTGGCGAAGAACTGCAGCGCCGACAGGACGATGAACGCCGCGATATCGGCGAGGTAGACCTTCTGCCGCCCGACCCGGTCGGTCACGTAGCCGAAGATCAGGCCGCCGACGAACATCCCGATCAGCGACGCCGACCCCAGCAGCCCGGCCGCCGAGCCGCTCAGGTGGAACGCGCCCGTCACCAGGGGCAGCGCAACACCGATGATCGACAGGATGTAGCCGTCGCAGAATTCTCCGCCGCCGGCGTACATCGTGATGAGCCAATGGGTCTTGGTCGGCCTGGTGTGCTCCAGTGACTGCCGCGCCGGCGAGGTTGCCTTCATGGTCCGCTCCCGAGGGGTCTGGTTGGCAGGTGACGGTAGACACCCCGGGTGCGGCGGTCATCGGACGAACCGTCCGAAGTATCGCCCGATTCTTCGAGAAGCGCTGTACGTTTCGTCCATGGCTGATCCACAACTCACCCCGGCGCTCGCCCAGGAGATCGCCGGCGAAACGAGCGCGGTGATCGGCCTGAACGTGCTCATCACCGACGTCGAGGGCGTCGTCATCGGCAGCGGCGACGTCTCGCGCGTCGGCAACGTCCACGAAGCGTCACTCGAGGTTCTGCGCACGCTCGAACCCGCGGCGCACTCGGCCGAGCAGGCCCGCGCCCTGCGCGGCGTGCGGCCGGGGATCACGCTGCCGATCGTCATCGACGGGACGGCGTTCGGCACGGTCGGCCTCACCGGCGCGCCGCGGCGCGTCCGCCAGTTCGGCCTGGTCGTGCGGCGGCAGACGGAAATCCTGCTGCGCGAGGCGATCGGCCTCGAATCGCGGTTGCTCGGCGAGCGCGCCCGCCACGACCTGGTGCGCGACCTCGCGTTCTTCGATGCCGACGTCGTCGAGCCCGCGGCGATCGCCGCCCGCGCCGGGGAACTCGGCCTCGACCTGAGCCTGTCCCGCGTCGCGGTCATCGTCGAGGTGCGCGGCACGCCCGCCGCGTCGCCACTGCGGACGATCCGCGAGGTCTTCCCCCAGGATCTTGCCGCCGAAATGACCGCGAGCCGATTCGCCGTGCTGCACCACCCGCGCCGGGCGGACGAGCCCGCGCGGCGGTGCGCGCGGCTGGTCGCGGTGCTCCACGAGCGGTACGGGCTGGCCGCGCACGCCGGGTTCGGCACCCCGGCCACGGACGTGCCGGGCCTGCACGCGTCCTGCGTGGACGCGGCCGCCGCAGTCCGGCTCGGCCCGCGGCGGCGCCCCGGCGAGTCCGTCTTCGCCATCGAGTCGCTGCGGACCGAGCAGCTCCTCGAAGCGACCGCGCACCAGGCCCGCGACCGGTTCGCCGCCGGCCAGCTCGGCGCGCTGCGCGGCGACCCGGCGTGGGAAGCGCTCTCCGAGACGCTGCTCGCGTGGGTCGAACACGGGCTGAACCTGGTGCACACCGCGGCAGCCCTGCACATCCACCGCAACACGCTGCTGCACCGGCTGGCGAAGATCGGCGACCTGACCGGACGCCCGGTGCGCGATGCCACCGCCGCCGTCCCGCTGTACTTGGCGTGCTTGGCCGCTAGATTGGATTCGGAGGTGCCATGACCGACAAGACCTGGGCCGAAGTCGACGACTACCTCAACGGCGCGCTGCTCGCCCCCGATCCGGTGCTCGACGACGCGCTGGCCGATTCGGCCGCCGCCGGGCTGCCGTCGATCGCCGTCGCGCCCAACCAGGGCAAGCTGCTGAACCTGCTGGCCCGCCTCGCCGGGGCGCGGACCATCCTGGAGATCGGCACGCTCGGCGGGTACAGCACGATCTGGCTGGCGCGGGCACTCCCGCCCGGCGGCAAGCTGGTGACCTGCGAATACGACCCCAAACACGCCGAGGTCGCGAAGGCCAACCTGGCGCGGGCGGGCTTCGGCGAAGACGTCGTCGACATCCGGGTCGGCGCCGCGCTGGACACGCTGCCGACGCTCGACGGGCCGTTCGACTTCGTGTTCGTCGACGCCGACAAGAGCAACCTCGCGAACTACGTGCGCGCCGCGCTGGACCTGGCGCGGCCGGGGACGACGATCGTCGTCGACAACGTCGTCCGCCAGGGCGCGGTGGCCGATCCGGCGAGCACCGACCCGAACGTCCGGGGCGCGCGCGAGATGTTCGACGTGCTCGCCGCCGAGCCGCGGCTGGACGCGACCGCGGTCCAGACCGTGGGCGCCAAGGGGCACGACGGGTTCGCGCTGGCCCTGGTCCGCTGACCCTCACCGGGGCGGGCGCGCCGACACCGGCGGCGGCATCGGCTGCCCTTGGTGCGCCGCGAGCATGAAGGTGCGCCAGATGTCGGCCGGGACGCGATCGCCGGTGAGCTTGGCGCCGGTCGCGTCGGTCAGCCGCCGGTCGTCGTCGGAGCCGATCCAGACCGCCGTGGCCAGCCGCGGGGTGTAGCCGACGGCCCAGGCGTCCTGGTTGTCCGGGGAGTTGCCGTGCTCGGCCGCGCCGAACCGCACCGCCGCCGGGCGGCCGTCCGGCAATGCGGTGCGCAGCGTGCCGGTGACGTCCTGGGCGACGCGGCGGCTCTGCTCGGCGTCGTCGCCGAACGCCGGGCGCGCGTCGTCCGGGTGTTCCCAGACGACCGCGCCGCTCTTGTCCCGCACCTTCGCCACCAGGTGCGGGGTCGCGCGGACGCCGTCGGCGGCGAAGGTCGCGTACGCGCCGGCCAGGTCCAGCGGCCGCAGCGGGTACCGGCCGATCGCGATGCCCGCCCCGATCAGGAAGCCGTCCTTTTCCCGCATCGTCGGGACGCCGTCGACGGTTTCCGGGATGCCCGCCTGCCGCGCGGCCTCGCTCAGCGCGTCCGCGCCGAGCTTCTTCGCCAAGGCGACGAACGGGCCGTCGGCCTGGGCCCGCATCGCCGTGCGGGGCGTGCACTTCGGGCCGCAGACGTCGGGGTACTGGAAGTTCTCCCCGAGGAACTCCTGTTTCTCCGGCGACGGGATCCCCTGGTCCGGACCGAAGCCGCGGCGCAGCGCCGCCACGAGCGTGAAGGGGTAGAAGGCCGAACCGGCCGCGTGCGAAGCACCCGCGTAGTCGCGGACGCCCTGGTAGCCGCCCTCGTAGGCGCGCACGGCACCGGTCGACGGCTCGACCGCGACGACGGCGCCGCGGAACTCCGCGGGCTCGCTCTTCAGCTTGTCCTGCAACGCCTTCTTGGCGGCGTCCTGCAGGCTGCGGTCCAGCGTGGTCTCGACCGTCAGGTTCCCCTGCCGGAGGCGGCCGAGCGGGAAGCCGTCCCGTTCGAGCTCGGCCAGGACCTGCTGCTTGACGTGGAACTCGTCGTAGGTGACGCGGCCGGCGCGCGTCTCCGACGGCGGCTGGATCCCGGCACCGGGGTAGGCCATCTGCTCGTCGCTCTTCACGTACCCGCGGCCGACGAGCTTGTCGCGCACGTACTGCCAGCGCCGTGACGCGTGGATCTCGCCGGAGGCGGCCGGGTCGTGCACCGACGGCGACTGGATCATCCCGGCGAGGAAGGCGGCTTCGCTCCAGGTGATCGAGTCGTCGAGCCGCTTGCCGAAGTAGGCGTTCATCGCCGCGGCGGGCCCGAACGTGCCGCGGCCGAAGGAGATGATGTTGACGTAGCTTTCGAAGATCTGTTCCTTGGTCTGTTCCTGGGTGATCTTCGTGGCCAGCACGAGCTCGGCGAACTTGCGGCCGAGCGTGGCGTCCGCCTCGCCGGTGGACTTCTTGATGTACTGCTGCGTGATCCCGGACCCACCGCCGACGCCGGTGAGGAACGCGCGGCCGATGCCGGTCGGGTCGAAGCCCTGGTTGTCCCAGAAGGTGGGGTCCTCGGTGGCGATGATCGCGTCACGCAGCTTCGCGGGCACCTGCGTGTAGGGCACGAACGTCCGGTCGCCGTCGGCCGGGATGACCTTGAGCAGCTCGGACCCGTCCGAATAGTGCAGGAGGACGGTCTTGTCGAGCCCGGCCAGCACCTCCTGCGGACTGCGGACGTCGAGCACCAGGTAGGCGATCCAGAACGCGATCAACGGGACGCCGACGAGCGTGCCCACGCTCCAGTACGTGATCCGCCGGAAGCGCCGCCACCGCCGTCGGCGCGGGGTGTCCGGTCGGGCGGGGGCCTCGGCTTCTTCGTCGATCGGCAAGGTCACGAATGGATGACGGCCGGTCGGGTGAGAAGGTTGTGGGCCGGGATTCGCGAGGTTGTTCGAATCCTGTCAGGGCACGCCGCTCAGGCCAGGAACGCGCGCAGCAGGGAAGCCGTGCCCTCGATGTGCTCCGCCATCGCCTGGCGCGCGGCGACCGCGTCGCCGGCGAGGATCGCGTCCACGATCGCTTCGTGCTGGGCGTTCGAGTGCTCGAGGTTCGGCGGCAGCAGCGGGATCCGGTCGAGCAGCTGGTTGACGCGGGTGCGGGCGTCGGCCATCGCCGTGGTCAGGGAGCCGGACGCGGTCACCTCCGCGATCGCCAGGTGCAGGCGGGAGTCCTTGCGGCGGTAGTCGTCGAGGTCCGCGCTCGCGGCCTCGGCGAGCGTGCCGGTGAGGTGCTGCCGGTCGGCGGGGCTCAGTGAGCGCGCGGCGGCCATCTCCGCGGCGCCGGTCTCGAGGACGTAGCGCAGGCACAGCGCGTCTTCCAGCGCGACGGCGTCGACCTTGCCGCCGGGTGACTGCTCGGGTGGGCCGGGCAGGCTTTCGTTCACGAAAGTGCCGCCGTAGCGCCCCCGCCGTGACTCGACGTAACCGGCGTCGGCGAGCGCGCGGATGGCTTCGCGCAGCGTGACGCGGCTGACGCCGAGCCGCTCGGCGAGCTCGCGTTCCGACGGGAGCCGCTCCCCCGCCCCGACGACCCCGAGCCGGATCGCCTGCAGCAGCCGCTCGACGGTCTCCTCGAACGCGTTGCCCGCGCGGACCGGCCGGAACAGCGCTTCGCCGGCATTCACCACCGAGGTCGACTCCATCCCGCGAGTTTAGGCCGCGGCCCGGGGGTGCCGGGTGGTTCACCCCGCCGGGGCGCACCTTCGGAGTGGCCGGGCGGGGTCGCTCTCGGTGACACTGGCGTTCGCGGTGCGGAAAACCGGTGGAACCAGACGGGCACGGTCGGCAACGATGGGCTTACCGACACCGAACGACGCAGGGGGCGATCCGGTGCACTTCTTGATGGCCGAAGATCTGGTTCACGAACGCGAGGACGAGCTGCGCCACGGCGTCCGCAACCGCCCACCGGGCCGGGCGGCACCGAAACGCCGCACCGGCACGCGGCGCCAGCAGGTCGGCTGGACCCTGGTCGAGGTCGGCCTGAGGCTGGCCGTCGAGCCGGACGAGCCCGACCCCGTCAGCACTCGATGACGTTCACCGCCAGGCCGCCGCGCGCGGTTTCCTTGTACTTCACGCTCATGTCCGCGCCCGTCTCGCGCATCGTCTTGATCGCCTTGTCCAGGGTCACCACGTGACTGCCGTCGCCGCGCATGGCCATGCGGGCCGCGTGGATGGCCTTCGACGCGCCGACCGCGTTGCGCTCGATGCACGGGATCTGGACCAGGCCGCCGACCGGATCGCAAGTGAGCCCGAGGTGGTGCTCGACGCCGATCTCGGCCGCGTTCTCCACCTGTGCCGGTGAGCCGCCGAGTACCTCGGTGAGGGCCGCCGCCGCCATCGCGGACGCCGAGCCGACCTCGCCCTGGCAGCCGACCTCGGCTCCCGAAATGGAGCCCGTCTGCTTGAGGATCGAGCCGATCGCACCCGCGGTGAGCAGGAACGTCACGATGCCGTCGTCCGAGGAATGCCGGATGAAGCGCTGGTAGTAGTGCAGCACGGCGGGGATGATCCCGGCGGCGCCGTTGGTCGGCGCGGTGACCACGCGCCCGCCCGCGGCGTTCTCCTCGTTGACGGCGAGGGCGTACAGGCTGACCCAGTCCATCGCGTACAGCGGGTCGTCCGCGCCGTCCTCGGCCAGGAGCTTCTCGTGCAGTGCCTTCGCGCGCCGCGGCACCTTGAGGCCGCCCGGCAGGACGCCTTCGTGGGTGCAGCCGTTGCGGACGCATTCCGCCATGACCGCCCAGATCGCCAGGAGCCCGTCCCGGACTTCCTCGCGGCTGCGCCAGGCCAGCTCGTTCGCCAGCATGATTTCGCTGACCGGCAACCCCGTCGCGGCGCAGTGCCCGAGGAGGTCCGCGCCGGTGCGGAACGGGTACGGCACCGGCGTCGAGTCCTCGACGAACACCGCGTCCGTCTCGTACGACTCGTCGCGGACGAAACCGCCGCCGACCGAGTAGTACGTGCGCTCGCGCAGCAGCCCGCCGGCCGCGTCGAACGCGCGGAAGACCATGCCGTTCGGGTGGGCGGGCAGGGACTTGCGGCGGTGCATGGTGAGGTCGGCGTCCTCGTCGAACGCGATCTCGTGCGTGCCGCCGACGCGCAGCCGGCCGGCCTCGCGGATGGCCGCGATCTTCCCCGGCACGGTGTCGGTGTCGATCTCTTCCGGACGCTCGCCGGAGAGTCCGAGCAGGACGGCTTTGTCGCTGCCGTGGCCGAAGCCGGTCGCGCCGAGCGAGCCGAAAAGCTCGGCCTGCACGCGCGCGGTCTTATCGAGCTCGGCGCCGAGTCCGTCCACAAAGGTCAGTGCCGCTCGCATCGGCCCGACGGTGTGGGAGCTCGACGGGCCGATGCCGATGGAAAACAGGTCGAAGACGCTGATCGCCATTGATCCGCCCCTTCCTATCGCGCCAGCAAGGAGCTGGCTTCTTGCGCGGCCGGGCCCTGGTCGGCGAGGTGCTGCAGGTTCACCGGCAGCTCCTCTCCACGGTAACCCTTGGTCTGGGCGTAGAGCCGTCCCGCGCGGTACGACGAACGCACGAGCGGCC
>Ga0207668_10001596_pt1 | contig 13246 bp, 11 predicted proteins | sample KBSS43metaG_FD_184323 | JGI IMG/M metagenome (GOLD analysis project Ga0207668, IMG submission 184323) | Switchgrass rhizosphere microbial communities from Kellogg Biological Station, Michigan, USA - KBS S4-3 metaG (SPAdes) (version 2) | ecosystem: Host-associated > Plants > Roots > Rhizosphere... | reverse complement strand
ACGAAGCCCGCTTCGTTGAGGGTGTCGGTGTGGATGTTGGCCTGTACGCCCGCCGCTTCGCTCACGGTCAGGCAGGCGTCGATGGCGGCCGGAGTGGTGCCCCAGTCCTCGTGCAGCTTGAAACCCGCTGCGCCGCCACGCAGTTGCTCCCACATGGCCTCCGCGGACACGGTGTTGCCCTTGCCGAGCAGTGCGACGTTCAGCGGCCAGGTATCCAGCGCCTCGAGCATCCGCGCCAGGTGCCAGGACCCGGGTGTCACGGTGGTGGCCTTGCTGCCCTCGGCGGGACCAGTGCCGCCGGCGATGATCGTGGTGATGCCGCCGCCGAGCGCCTCTTCCATGATCTGCGGGCAGATCAGGTGGACGTGGCAATCGATGGCACCCGCGGTGACGATGCGGCCGTTGCCGGCGATCACCTCGGTGGACGGTCCGACCACCAGGTCGGGGTGTACGCCCGACATGATGTCGGGGTTGCCTGCCTTGCCGATCGCGACGATGCGTCCGTCCCGAATACCGATGTCGGCCTTGATGATTCCCCAGTGGTCGATGATCACTGCGCCCGTAATGACGGTGTCGGGTGCGCCGTCCGCGCGGGTGGCGCGGGACTGGCCCATCGACTCGCGCAGCACCTTGCCGCCGCCGAACACGGCTTCGTCGCCGGCCAGGCCGGGTCCGCCGCTGCGGTCCTCGGTGATCTCGATGAACAGGTCGGTATCGGCGAGCCGGATCCGGTCGCCGGTGGTGGGGCCGAACAGCGCGGCGTAGCGCGCCCGGGACAGTTCGCTCACTGTTCGTCTCCGTTTTTCGCGCGAGCGCTCATCACCGCATCCAACCGACCTGGCGGGTTGAGCGACAGTCCGTGCACTTCACGTAATCCACTCAGTGGCACCAGCGAGACATGTTGTGCCACACCCGGTTCGAATCGCACGGCAGTGCCTGCCGGGATGTCGAGCCGGTGGCCGTACGCGGCGGCCCTGTCGAACTCCAGCGCGGCGTTGGCCTGCGGGAGATGGACGTGGCTGCCCACCTGGACGGGGCGGTCACCGTTGTTGACCACGTTCAGCTCGAGCCGCTGCGCACCTTCGTTGATGAGGATGTCGCCGTCGCCGAAGACGACTTCTCCAGGAATCACTTTTGCCCTCTGCTCTTCGCGCAAGCGCTCATCGCCGTCTTCCTCACGGGATCGGGTGGTGGACGGTGACGAGCTTGGTCCCGTCGGGGAAGGTGGCCTCGACTTGGACGTCGTACAGCATCTCGGGGACGCCTTCCATGACGTCCTCGCGTCCGAGCACCTCGCGGCCGCTCACCATCAGTTCGGCGACGGTGCGCCCGTCCCGCGCGCCTTCAAGCAGATGGTCGGTGATCACGGCGACCGTTTCGGGATGGTTGAGCCGCAGGCCGCGCGCGCGGCGCCGACGGGCGAGCTCGGCGGCGTAGGAGATCATCAGCCGGTCCTGCTCGTGCGGGGTCAAGCGCATAGCTGGCGATATTGCCACGGCCAGCGGCAGTCAGCAGCGCACGCGAATCAGGCCGGTGGTTTCGACACAAGATTGGCGTCCGGCATGTTCTGGAGCCGCACCTGGCCGCGGGCCACGAGTTTGTCGTTCTCGTCGGTGATGGAGATGAGCCACAGCTGCTGGCGTCGCCCGCGGTGGATGGGCGTCGACACGGCGGTCACGGTGCCCGAGGAGATGGACCGCAGGAAGTCGGTGTTGTTGTTGACGCCGACGACGGTGCCGCCCCCGCCATTCGCGGTCAGCCAGACGTGCGCCGAGACACTGGCGAGGCTCTCGACGATCGAGCAGTACACTCCGCCGTGCACGATGCCCCACGGCTGCAGCAGCTGATCGGTGACGGTCAGCTGCGCGCGCCCGCCGTCGGGGGTGACCTCCAGGAAGGTGAGGCCGAGTTCGCTGTCGAAGCCGGCGCCGAGGCCGGGTGGCACGGAGGAAGTCACGGATCACGTTCTACACGGCGTCGTGGCACCCCGAGAATGCGGGCAGGCCCCGCACGGTGTGCGGGGCCCGCCCTCGAGTGGACCGGGAGTCTCTGCAGCCCTCAGGACTCCGGCTGGTCCGGTGGTTCGTGGAAGGAAGTGCGTGACACTCCTTGGAAGTACCGCCTCAGCATAGGCAAGGCTGCCCTAATTTAGCAAGACCTTACTTCCGCACCCCCGGCTCTGCCCGCGGACGGGAGCACCGAAGCCGACGAGCGCATCGAGCACCGCCTGAGCGCGGCGCATGCTGGTCACCTCGCTCGACCCGGCGAGCAGTGGCACCTGAGTTGCCGCACTGACCACTGCGGTACCGACGATGTGCCACATCGCAGGGACGGTCAATGCACCCGCGCTGATGTCGAGCAGCTTGTCGAACAGCGGCACGAGGGCACGATGACTGCGATGCGCCACCCACGTCGTGAGGGCGACCTCGCTCGGGAGCGCCACGATCCGATCCCTGTCCGGATGACGGCGCCGCAGCCCCGAGTGGCCGCTGCCGAAGTAGGGGTCCTCGGGCAGCACGCGCAGGGTCGGGTCCGAGACGCCGACCCAGTCGATCGCCCCCTCGGAGTCGACGTGCACCCAGAGGTTCTCGAGTCCCGTGTCCCATGCGCGGCCCTCGAGCGCCAGCAGTGGTACGACCCGGCCGATCACGACGTGCGACAACGTGGCGGCGAGCTGCTGGGCGACCGCGGTTCGGCTGTCGGTCTCGGCGCTGGCGGCGTCGAACATCACCCGCAGTCGATCGGTGGTGAGCATCTCGGACAGCGGCCACCAGCGGCGGCGGGTGAGGTCGCCCATGACGGCAACGCCATACACCCGCGGGCACTCTGGATACAGCTCGCGCAATCGACGACTCGACTCGTGCAGCGGCAGCATCCGGCTGATCGCCATGCTTGAGATGAGTGGGTCGTCGACGGCCGTCGGCATTGAGCACCTCCAAGTTAGGTTAGCCTTACTATAGTGTGGTCCGCGGCGAGGGTAACCCCTTGTGACTGGACTCACAACGGAAGAAGAACGAGGTCTGACCGGCTAGTCATGGGGTGAACGCCGGGTCGGCGAAATCTCGGGCCGAGTTCGGATACGACACACGGTAGTAAGCAAGTAGTACCCTGATTGCAGTGCTCAGGAGAGTGAACGGAACATGGCGAAGATGACGCGACTCGGGGAACTCGAACGCGAGGTAATGGACCACCTGTGGTCCATGCGCGAACCCCAGACGGTGCGCCAGGTGCACGAGGCGCTGGCGGCCCGGCGCGACCTTGCCTATACGACGATCATGACCGTGCTTCAACGCCTCGCGAAGAAGAACCTTGTGGTCCAGCATCGCGACGATCGTGCGCACCGCTACGCCCCCACTCACGGCCGCGACGAACTGGTCGCCGGGCTCATGGTCGACGCGCTCGACCAGGTGTCGGACTCCGGTAGTCGGGCGGCCGCGCTGGTGAACTTCGTCGAGCGCGTCGGGGCCGACGAAGCCGCTGCACTGCGCCGCGCGTTGGCCGAATTGGAGGCCAAACATCGGGATGTCCAGTCGGCTGGCGGTCAGGGCACCGACTGAGGGACACTGACGGTGTGTCCGCGCTGGCCTTCACCCTCGTCGCGCTGATCCTCGTGGGGCCGGTGCCTGCCATGCTGGCGCGAGCCTCTTGGCCCATGCGAGCGCCGCGCGCCGCGATCGTGTTGTGGCAGTCGATCGCGCTGGCCGCGGTGCTCTCCGCATTCAGTGCGGGCATCGCAATCGCGAGCAGGCTCTTCGTCCCAGGTCCCGACGGACGCCCGACCGCCACCATCAGCAGCGAGATAGCCACGCTGGGGTTGCCCCTGTGGATGCTCTACGTGGTGGTGTTCGCGCTCACCATCGTCGTCGGTGTCCGGCTCGTCGTCGCGGTGATTCAGGTAGCGATCGCCACCCGGCGCCGACGGGCCCACCACCGGATGCTCGTCGACCTGCTCGGGATCTTCCCCGACTCGACCCCCGAGGTGTGTACCCGGGCGAGTGGCCTGCGCATCCTCGACGTGTCCCAGCCACTCGCCTACTGCCTGCCCGGCGTCCGCAGCCGCGTCGTGGTCAGCGAGGGCACGCTCACCGAGCTCTCCGACAAGGAGATCTCCGCCATCCTCAGTCACGAGCGGGCCCACCTGCGCGCGCGCCACGATCTGGTGTTGGAGATGTTCACCGCGGTTCACGCGGCATTTCCGCGCTTCGTCCGCAGCGCCAACGCACTGGACGCCGTGCGGCTGCTCATCGAGCTACTCGCTGACGACGCCGCCGTCCGGGCGGTCGGTCCCACTCCCCTGGCACGCGCCTTGGTCGCGTGCGCGTCGGGCCACACGCCGTCGGGCGCGCTGGCCGCGGGCGGCCCGACCACCGTGTTGCGCGTGCGTCGCCTCGGCGGGCGCCCCAACAGTCTGGTGCTGGCAGCGACGGCCTACCTGGCCGCTGCCGCGGTATTGATCGTGCCGACCATCGCGCTGGCCGTACCGTGGTTGACCGAACTCCAACGACTGTTCGCCCGATAGCCCGTCCAGCCCAAGACGTCGTTCAAAGTACAAAGACCGTGTGCCACAACCCAACCGAAAGGCTTCCATGAGCTCGTCTGAAAACACCGTCGGCACCGCTCAGATCGGCGTTACCGGCCTGGCCGTGATGGGTTCCAACCTCGCGAGGAACTTCGCGCACCACGGCTACACCGTTGCGCTGCACAACCGGTCGATCGCCAAGACCGATGCGCTGCTGGCCGACCATGGCTCGGAGGGCAACTTCGTGCGCAGCGAGACGATCCCGGAATTCCTTGCCGCACTGGAGAAGCCGCGCCGAGTCATCATCATGGTCAAGGCCGGCGACCCGACCGACGCCGTCATCAACGAGCTCGCCGACGCGATGGAGGAAGGCGACATCATCATCGACGGCGGCAACGCGCTGTACACCGACACCATCCGCCGCGAGAAGGCGATACGCGAGCGCGGGCTGCACTTCGTCGGTGCGGGCATCTCGGGCGGTGAAGAGGGCGCATTGAACGGACCGTCGATCATGCCCGGCGGGCCCGCGGAATCCTACAAGTCGCTCGGCCCGCTGCTGGAGGAGATCTCCGCACACGTCGACGGCGTGCCCTGCTGCACGCACATCGGGCCCGACGGCTCCGGGCACTTCGTCAAGATGGTGCACAACGGCATCGAGTACTCCGACATGCAGCTGATCGGTGAGGCGTACCAACTGCTGCGCGATGCCCTCGGCAAGACCGCACCAGAGATCGCCGACGTCTTCGCCGAGTGGAACAAGGGTGACCTGGACAGCTACCTCATCGAGATCACCGCCGAAGTGCTGCGCCAGGTCGACGCCAAGACCGGCAAGCCGCTGGTGGACCTGATCCTCGACGAGGCCGAGCAGAAGGGCACCGGCCGCTGGACGGTGAAGTCGGCGCTCGATCTTGGCGTGCCGATCACGGGCATCGCCGAGGCCGTGTTCGCCCGCGCGCTATCGGGTTCCGTCACTCAGCGCCGTGCCACCACCGGACTGGCTTCCGGAGGCCTCGGCGAAAAGCCCAGTGACGCCGCGCAATTCACCGAGGACATTCGGCAAGCGCTCTACGCGTCGAAGATCGTCGCCTACGCGCAGGGGTTCAACCAGATTCAGGCGGGCAGCGACGAATACGACTGGGGCATCACGCCGGGCGACCTGGCCACGATCTGGCGCGGCGGCTGCATCATCCGGGCGAAGTTCCTCAACCGGATCAAGGAGGCCTACGACTCCGACGCGGAACTGGCGACCCTGCTGGTGGCGCCGTACTTCCGCGACGCCGTCGAGGCGGCCGTGGACGGTTGGCGCCGCGTCGTCGTCACCGCCACGCAGCTCGGCATCCCGATTCCGGGCTTCTCCTCGGCGTTGTCCTACTACGACGGGCTGCGCACCGAGCGGCTGCCCGCGGCGCTGACGCAGGGGCTTCGGGACTTCTTCGGCGCGCACACCTACGGCCGCATCGACACCGACCACGCCAAGCGGTTCCACACCCTGTGGAGTGGCGATCGCACCGAGGTCGAGGCCTGACCCCGAGACTGCGCACAGATCGCGATCCGACGCACGAACTCGATCTCACCGCAGTCTCGGCGAAAAACTAGACTCGAGGTCGATGAGATTTCTTGAGGGGCACACCCCGGCCTATGACCTGACGTACGACGACGTATTCATCGTGCCGTCGCTTTCCGACGTCGCCTCTCGCTTCGACGTCGACCTGTCCACCGTCGACGGCACCGGGACCACCATCCCGGTCGTCGTCGCCAACATGACCGCGGTCGCGGGTCGGCGGATGGCCGAGACCGTCGCGCGCCGCGGCGGCCTCACCGTCCTGCCACAAGACCTTCCGATCTCCGCGGTCAAGGCGACCGTCGACTTCGTCAAGAGCCGCGACCTGGTCGTGGACACGCCGGTGATCCTGACGCCGGACAATTCGGTGTCCGACGCGACCGCGCTGATCCACAAGCGGGCACACGGCGCCGCGGTGGTCGTGGCCGACGGACGCCCGGTCGGGCTGGTCACCGAAGCCTCCTGTGCGGGCGTCGACCGCTTCGCGCGGGTGCGCGACGTGGCGGTGTCCGACTTCGTCACCGCCCCGGTCGGCACTGATCCCCGCAAGGTCTTCGACCTGCTCGAGCACGACCCGATCGACGTGGCCGTCATGACCGGCCCGGACGGGACGCTCGCCGGGGTGCTCACCCGCACCGGCGCCATCCGCGCGGGCATCTACACGCCCGCCGTCGACAAGGCGGGCCGGCTGCGCATCGCCGCCGCGCTCGGCATCAACGGTGACGTGGCGGCCAGGGCGAGCGCGCTAGCCGAAGCGGGCGTCGACGTCATCGTCATCGACACCGCCCACGGTCACCAAGTCAAGATGCTCGACGCGATCAAGTCGGTCGCCGCACTCGACCTCGGGCTGCCATTGGCCGCCGGCAACGTCGTCTCCGCCGAAGGCACTCGCGACCTCATCTCCGCGGGCGCGTCGATCGTCAAGGTCGGGGTCGGCCCGGGCGCGATGTGCACCACCAGGATGATGACGGGCGTCGGGCGCCCGCAGTTCTCTGCCGTTCGCGAATGTGCCTCCGCAGCAAGGGAACTGGGTGGCCATGTGTGGGCTGACGGCGGCGTGCGACACCCTCGCGACGTCGCACTGGCGCTCGCTGCCGGTGCGGCGAACGTGATGATCGGATCGTGGTTCTCCGGGACCTACGAGTCGCCGGGCGATCTGCTGTACGACCGCGACGACCGGCTGTACAAGGAGAGCTACGGCATGGCGTCCAAACGCGCGGTGGCCGCCAGGACCGCGGGCGACAGCGCCTTCGACCGGGCCCGCAAGGCGCTTTTCGAGGAGGGCATCTCGACCTCTCGGATGGGGCTCGACCCGAACCGAGGAGGTGTCGAGGACCTACTCGACTACATCACCTCGGGAGTGCGCAGCACCTGCACCTACGTCGGGGCCGCCACACTGCCGGAGCTCCACGACCGGGTGGTGCTCGGCGTGCAGTCAGCGGCGGGATTCGCCGAGGGTCATCCGCTTCCGACCGGCTGGTGAGCCGACGGACCTGCCGCGACCGGCTAACATGAGTGCTTCATGATGCAGGCGAGGGAAAGGGATCACGTGCCGTTGGCGCCCGTGACCGTCGCTGCGTCCGATCCGGAGGACGCCGAGCCGTCCAGTAGTTCGCCGGGCCACGTGCCCGGCGCCCGACCCCCGAGCCTGCGATGAGTGTCACCACGACGTTGCTGAGCCTGCTCGCCTTCGTCCTGCTCACCGCCGGTACCGCGGTCTTCGTCGCCGCCGAGTTCTCCCTGACGGCGCTGGAACGCAGCACCGTCGAAGCCAATGCCCGCACCGGCGGCCGCCGCGACAAGCTGGTGTTGCGGGCCCATCGCACGCTGTCGTTCCAACTGTCGGGCGCGCAGGTCGGCATCTCGATCACCACGCTGATCACCGGATACTTGGCCGAGCCGCTGCTCGCAGAGCTACTGCGACCCGCCTTCGCCGCGCTGTCGCTGACCAAGAGCTACGCCGACGGCATCGCCCTGGCGCTAGCGCTGCTGATCGCGACCTCGGTGTCGATGGTGTTCGGCGAACTGGTCGCGCAATACCTCGCCATCGCGAAGCCGCTGGCGACCGCGCGCGTCGTTTCCGGCCCCCAATTGCTGTTCTCGATGGCGACCACCCCGCTCATCAAGCTGACCAACGGAACCGCCAACTGGATCCTGCGCAGGCTCGGCATCGAACCCGCGGAAGAGTTGCGCTCGGCACGCTCGCCGCAGGAATTGGTCTCCCTGGTGCGGAATTCGGCCAGGAGTGGGTCGCTCGACATCGCGACGGCAACGCTTGTCGATCGTTCGTTGCGGTTCGGCACGCGGACGGCCGAGGAACTCATGACGCCCCGTTCGACGATCGAGGTCCTGCAGGCCGACGACACCGTCGACGACCTGGTGAACAAGGCGATGGAGACCGGCTTCTCGCGCTTCCCGATCGTGGCGGGCGACTTGGACGAGACCATCGGAATCGTGCACGTCAAACAGGTTTTCGAGATATCGCGAGCGGCACGGTCGGCCACGAAACTTGCGGATCTGGCGCAGCCGGTGTCGACGGTGCCCTCCACCCTCGACGGGGACTCCGTGATGACTCAGATCCGGGCGAACGGGCTGCAGACGGCGCTCGTCGTCGACGAGTACGGCGGCACGGCGGGCATGGTGACCGTCGAGGATCTCATCGAGGAGATCGTCGGCGACGTCCGCGACGAGCACGACGACGAGCGACCCGACGTGGTCGAGACGCGCAACGGCTGGCAGGTGTCCGGGCTGCTGCGCATCGATGAGGTGGATACGGAGACTCCATTCCGCCCCCACGACGGCGACTACGACACCATCGGCGGTCTGGTGCTCGAGAAGTTGGGACGCATACCGGTCGAGGGTGATTCCGTGACGTTGACCGAGTTCGACCCCGACGTGCCGCCGGAGCAGGCCCCGCGCTGGCAGGCGACCGTCGAGCGGATGGACGGCCGCCGCATCGACCTCATCAAGCTGGTCAGGCTGGCCGCCGACGAGGAGCCGGACGACGATGGGTGACCTGTTCGGCGTATTGCTCACCATCCTGCTGCTCGCGGCCAACGCGTTCTTCGTCGCCGCGGAGTTCGCGCTGATCTCCGCGCGCCGCGACCGCCTGGAAGCCCTTGCCGAACAAGGCAAGCGCAGCGCGATCACGGTCATCCGAGCCGGTGAGAACCTGTCGCTGATGCTGGCCGGCGCGCAGCTCGGCATCACGATCTGTTCGATCCTGCTGGGCCGCGTCGGCGAGCCCGCCGTCGCGCATCTGTTGGAGAAGCCGTTCGATCTGTTCGGGGTGCCCGACGCGGTGCTGCACACCGTGTCGTTCGTCGTCGCGATCACGGTCGTGGTGGTGCTGCACGTGCTGCTGGGCGAGATGGTGCCCAAGAACATCGCGATCGCCGGGCCCGAATCGGCGGCGATGCTGCTGGTTCCGCCGTATCTGATCTACGTCAGGCTGGTGAAGCCGTTCATCGCGTTCTACGACTGGTGCGCCAAGCTCACCCTGCGCGCGTTCGGCGTGGAAGCCAAGGACGAGCTGGAGAACACGGTGTCGACGATCGAACTATCGGAGATGATCGCCGAGTCACTGCTGGAGGGCTTGCTCGACCCCGAGGAGCACACGCGCTTGTCGCGGGCGCTGCAGATCCGCAACCGTGTGGTCAAGGACGTCGCCGTACCCGTCGGCGAGATTCACGCGGTCCCTGCGGCCGCCGACGGAACGGTGCCGACCGTCGCCGCGATCCAGCAGGCGCTCGCCGAAACCGGCTACTCGCGCTTCCCCGTCGTCGACGCCGTCGGTCGATTCACCGGATACGTCCACATCAAGGACGTGTTGCCCTTGGTCGACGATCCCGACGCCGTCGTGGACCCGTCGATGGTGCGACCGCTGCCCTACGTCGACGAGACCGTGTCGCTGCCCGACGCGCTGTCCCGGCTGCGCCGCACCAACAGTCACTTGGCGCTCGTCACGGCCGGCGAGGGTCGGGTCACGGCGATGGTGGCGCTCGAGGACCTGGTCGAGGACCTGGTGGGGACGGTGCGCGACGGAACTCACCGTGTCTGACCCGGTCGTGCTCGAGCCTGCGGTGTGGACCGCCCGCGAGCAGCGGCACGTCGAACGCGTGGATGAGTTCGTGGCGCCGCATCAAGAGCGGTCCCGCCGCGGCGAAGCACACCCGGTGTGGGACTTCCTGTTCACCTACTACAGCCTCAAGCCGCGCCAGTTGCGGCGCTGGCATCCGGGCTTCGGCGCGGCGCTGGCGGGCTCCGAGGCGCGCAGTTTCCTCGAGCGCCCCGGCTATGGATTGCGCGGCTCGGTCGTCGGAGTCACTCGCGAATACCTGTCGGCCCGCGTCGAGACCGTCGCGTACCTGGCCCGGCTGCTTCGTGCCACGGCGAACCGGCCGGCGCGGATGAACTGCTTCGGGCTGCACGAGTGGGCGATGGTCTACGGGGCTCCCGAGGTGCGCCACGCGCAGGTGCCGCTACGGCTCGGCAGTGGGGGCACCGATGCGGTGGTTGAGTCGATGCCGTTGCGGTGCAGTCACTTCGACGCCTACCGGTTCTTCACCCCTCGCGCGGTTCACCGCAACGCAGAACCACTGAGCCGAGCCGGGCAAGTCGCGACCGAACAGCCCGGGTGCATTCACGCGAACATGGATCTCTACCGGGCGGGCTACAAACTCGGGCCCCTCGTCAGCTCGGAGCTGCTGGTGGACTGCCTTGAGTTGGCCGCCGACGCACGCGAGCTCGACATGCGTGCGAGTCCCTACGACCTCTCCGGACTTGGTTTCGCACCCATCGCCATCGAGACGCAGGCGGGGCGCGCCGCGTACGTCCGGGCCCAGCAGGACATCGCGGATCGCGCCGCCCCGCTGCGGGCCGCGTTGGCGGATACGTGCGACGAGTTACTGGGTTCAACCGAGTGAGCCGCTGCGGCACCCTGCCGGGTGCCTCGACCGCGTCGTGATCAGCGCTGTTACCCACGGGTAAGCTTGATCGACGCTTCAGGAGGAAAACCATGACCGATCGCGTGACCGTCGGCAATTTGCGGGTCGCCAAGGTGCTCTACGACTTCGTCACCAACGAGGCGCTTCCCGGCACCGGCCTCGATGCCGACAGCTTCTGGGCGGGCGTGGACAAGGTCGTCACCGACCTGACGCCGCAGAACGAGGAGCTCCTGGCGCGCCGTGACGACCTTCAGGCCCAGCTCGACAAGTGGCACCGCGCGCGCGTCATCGGCCCGTTCGACATGGACGAGTACAAGCAGTTCCTCGCCGAGATCGGCTACCTGCAGCCCGAGCCGGCCGACTTCACCATCACCACGTCGGGCGTCGACGACGAGATCACCACCACGGCGGGTCCGCAGCTGGTGGTGCCGATCCTCAACGCGCGCTTCGCGTTGAACGCAGCCAATGCGCGCTGGGGCTCGCTCTACGACGCGCTGTACGGCACCGACGTGATCCCCGAGACGGCTGGCGCGGAGAAGGGCACCAGCTACAACCGGGTGCGCGGCGACGAGGTGATCGCCTACGCCAGGACGTTCCTCGACGAGGCCGTGCCGCTCGCTTCGGGTTCGTGGTCCGACATCACCGGGCTGACCATCGTCGATGGTCAGCTGGAGCTCTCGACTGCCGACGGATCATCCACCGGTCTGGCCAACCCCGAGAAGTTCGTGGGATACACCGGAGAACTCGGTTCGCCCCAATGGTCGGTGCTGCTGGTCAACAACGGCCTGCACGTCGAGGTCCTCGTCGATCCCGACTCCCCCGTCGGCGCGACCGACAAGGCCGGCATCAAGGACGTGGTGCTGGAGTCGGCGATCACCACGATCATGGACTTCGAGGACTCCGTCGCGGCGGTCGACGCCGATGACAAGGTGCTGGGCTACCGCAACTGGCTTGGCCTGAACCGCGGTGACCTTGCCGAGGAGGTCACCAAGGGCGGCAAGTCGTTCACCCGCGTGCTCAACGAGGACCGCACCTTCACCACCCCAGCTGGCGGCGAGCTAGTGCTGCCCGGACGCAGCCTGTTGTTCGTGCGCAATGTCGGACACTTGATGACCAACGACGCGATCGTGTTCAGCGCCGACGGCGAGGATGGCCAAGAGGTTCCCGAGGGCATTCAGGATGCGCTCTTCACCAGCCTCATCGCCATGCATGGCCTCAAGGCGGACGAGACCAACGGACCGCTGCGCAACAGCCGGACCGGCTCGGTGTACATCGTGAAGCCGAAGATGCACGGCCCCGACGAGGTCGCGTTCACGTGCGAACTGTTCAGCCGCGTCGAGGACGTGCTGGGACTGCCGGAGGCCACCCTCAAGGTCGGCATCATGGACGAGGAACGCCGCACCACGCTCAACCTGAAGGCGTGCATCAAGGCGGCCGCCGACCGGGTGGTCTTCATCAACACCGGCTTCCTGGACCGCACTGGCGACGAGATCCACACGTCGATGGAGGCCGGGCCGATGATCCGCAAGGGGTCGATGAAGACCCAACCCTGGATCAAGGCGTACGAGGACGCGAACGTCGACACCGGACTGGCGACCGGACTGTCCGGCCGCGCCCAGATCGGCAAGGGCATGTGGGCCATGACCGACCTGATGGCCGACATGGTCGAGCAGAAGATCGCTCAGCCCAAGGCCGGCGCCACCACGGCGTGGGTGCCGTCACCGACCGGCGCCACCTTGCACGCCATGCACTACCACCAGGTCGACGTGTTCGAGGTGCAGCGCGAGCTGGCGGGCAAGAAGCGGACCACCGTCGACGAGCTGCTGACCATTCCGCTGTCCAAGGAGCTCGCCTGGGCGCCGGAGGAGATCCGCGAAGAGGTCGACAACAACTGCCAATCGATCCTCGGCTACGTCGTCCGCTGGGTCGACGCGGGCGTCGGGTGCTCCAAGGTACCCGACATTCACGACGTGGCGTTGATGGAAGATCGTGCGACACTGCGGATTTCGAGCCAACTGCTGGCGAACTGGCTGCGCCATGGCGTCATCACCGAGGCGGACGTGAAGGCCAGCCTCCGGCGAATGGCCGCGGTGGTCGACGAGCAGAACGCCGCGGACCCGGCGTACCTGCCGATGGCGCCAGACCCCGAGGCCAGCATCGCCTTCGAGGCGGCGCAGGAACTGATCCTGTCCGGCGCCGAGCAGCCCAACGGGTACACCG
>Ga0207668_10001594_pt1 | contig 13247 bp, 15 predicted proteins | sample KBSS43metaG_FD_184323 | JGI IMG/M metagenome (GOLD analysis project Ga0207668, IMG submission 184323) | Switchgrass rhizosphere microbial communities from Kellogg Biological Station, Michigan, USA - KBS S4-3 metaG (SPAdes) (version 2) | ecosystem: Host-associated > Plants > Roots > Rhizosphere... | reverse complement strand
AGCCAAGACGGGTTATCCGAAGAACAAGCTGCTCGGCGTATGGTGGGCGGGCTCGGAAGAGGACGTCATTCCCGCCGGCGATGCGTCGAAGGGCTACGTGAGCGCATCGTTTACCGCGACGGGGACCGACTTCCCGGTGATGCAGGACATCAAGAAGAAGGTGTACGGCGCGAACAAGGGCAATCTCGAGGATCCCACGCGCCTCGGCAACGTGATGTACACGCGCGGCGTCGTCTACGGCATGATCCTCGTCGAAGCGATTCGCGTCGCGCAGAGCCAGTTCGGCAAGGGAAAGGTGATGACACCCGAGCAGCTCCGCTGGGGCTTCGAGCATCTCAACCTGACCGAAGCGCGCATCAAGGAGCTCGGCGCCGGCGGCCTGTTCCCGCCGATCAAGACGAGCTGCGCGGACCACGAGGGCTCGGGCATGGTCAAGTTCCAGGAGTGGACCGGCACCGGCTTCAAGCAGGTGACCCCGTTCATGGCCGGCGACCGCGACATGGTGCGCAAGATGGCCGAGGAAACCGCGGGCAAGTACGCGGCGGAGAAGAAGATCACGCCGCGCGACTGCGCGAAGGAAGGTTGATCTCATCCACCCTCTCCCCGCTCGGGGGGAGGGTGGCATGAAAGGTTTACTGACGCATGCAACCCGCAACGTCACCTGCAGCTAACCACTATCTCTCGGTGAACAACATCGAGGTGATCTACGACCACGTCATCCTCGTGTTGAAGGGCGTGTCGCTCGAAGTGTCCGAAGGGAGCATCGTCGCGCTGCTCGGCGCGAACGGCGCGGGCAAGAGCACGACGCTCAAGGCGATCTCCAACCTCCTCGCGGCCGAGCGCGGCGACGTCACCAAAGGCACGATCGAGTTCAAAGGCAAGCGCGTCGACAAGCTGACGACCAACGATCTCGTTCGCATGGGCGTGTGCCAGGTGATGGAGGGCCGGCACTGCTTCGCACACCTCACGGTCGAGGAGAATCTCCTGACCGGGGCTTTCACGCGCAAGGGCTCCCGCGCCGACATCGCGTCCGCACTCGAGAAGGTCTATCACTATTTCCCGCGACTCAAGCAGCGGCGCGCAAGCCAGTCGGGCTACACCTCGGGCGGCGAGCAGCAGATGACGGCAGTGGGCCGCGCGCTGATGGCGCAGCCTTCGATGATCCTGCTCGACGAGCCGTCGATGGGATTGGCGCCGCAGATCGTCGAGGAAATCTTCGAGATCGTCCAGGATCTCAATGCCAAGGAGCGCGTGTCGTTCCTGCTCGCCGAGCAGAACACGAACGTCGCGCTTCGCTTCGCGAATTACGGGTACATCCTCGAGAACGGGCGCGTGGTGATGGACGGTGACGCCAAGTATCTCGCGTCCAACGACGACGTGAAGGAGTTCTACCTCGGCCTGTCATCCGCCGGACGCAAGAGCTTCCGCGACGTCAAGCACTATCGCAGACGTAAACGTTGGTTGTCGTGAACCTCGACACTCTGCGCAAGTTCTGCAAGACGCTCCCGGGGGCCACGGTCGACATCAAATGGGGTGCTGACGAATGCCACTGCGTCGGCGGCAAGATGTTCACGGTGTTTGGAACGCGGAACAGGAAGGCAACGAACGTGGGGTTCAAGTGCGACCCCGAGCGCTTCCTCGAGCTGACCGACGTGGGCGGCATCATCCCCGCGCCGTACCTCGCCCGCGCGCATTGGGTGCTGGTCGAGGACGCGAAGGCGCTCACCGACGCGCAGGCGCGAGACCTCGTCGCGCGCTCGCACGCGCTCGTCATGGCCAAGCTCACCAAGAAAGAGCGTGAGGCCATCGGGAGCAAATGATGGCGCATTTCGACACGCTCGAGACCCGCGATCCGGATCTGCGGCGCAAGCAGCAGCTCGCTTCGCTGCGCGGCCAGATCGCGCACGCTAAGGCGAACGCGCCTGCGTTTGCGCAGCGCCTGGCGGACGTGGACCCCGACGACATCACGACGCTCGAGGCATTGGCGGAGCTGCCCGTGACGCGCAAGTCGGAGCTCGCGGACCTCCAGAAGGCCAGCAAGCCTTTCGGCGGGCTCGCGGCCACGCGCTACGGCGAGGCGCGACGCGTTTTCCAGAGCCCCGGCCCGCTGTACGAGCCTGAAGGCGCGCGCCCCGACTACTGGCGGCTCGCGCGCGCGATGTTCGCTGCGGGGTTTCGAAGCGGCGATCTCGTGCACAACTGCTTCTCGTATCACCTCACGCCCGCGGGCTCGATGGTCGAGTGCGGTGCGCATGCGCTGGGTTGCACGGTATTTCCCGGCGGCACCGGGCAGACCGAGCTGCAGGTGCGGGCCATGGCCGACCTCGGGGCAAACGGCTATGTCGGGACGCCTTCGTTCCTCAAGATCGTTCTCGAGAAGGCGGACGAGCAGGGCATTGCGTTGCCTTCGCTTACGAAGGCGCTCGTTTCCGGGGAAGCGTTCCTGCCGAGCCTGCGCGATGCGCTGAAGGCGCGCGGCGTCGGCGCTTTCCAGGCGTACGCGACGGCGGACCTCGGCTGCATCGCGTATGAGACGGAAGCGCGCGAAGGCCTCGTCGTCGACGAAGGCGTGCTGGTCGAGCTCGTGCGGCCGGGCACCGGCGATCCGGTCGCGCCGGGCGACGTCGGCGAAGTCGTGGTGACCACGCTCTTCAACACGGACTACCCTCTCGTGCGGTTCGGAACCGGCGACCTGTCGGCCATCCTTCCCGGAGTGTCGCCCTGCGGCCGCACGAACGCGCGCATCAAGGGCTGGATGGGACGCGCCGACCAGACCACTAAGGTCAAGGGCATGTTCGTGCATCCCTCCCAGGTCGCGGCCATCGTCAAGCGGCATCCCGAAGTGCAGCGCGCGCGGCTCGTCGTCGACAATCCTGGCGGCAACGACCGCATGACGCTACTTGTGGAAGTGCCCGGCAACGCGTCGTCGCACGCCGAGTCGATCGTCGCATCCATTCGCGAAGTCACGAAGCTCCGGGGTGAGGTCGGCTTTCGCATGCCCGGCGAGCTGCCGAACGACGGCAAGGTCATCGAGGACGTCCGCAAGTTCGACTAGAAGCCCCGGGCGCCGTGCTAGCATTCCGGTGCAACGGCTAAAGAGGCACCTGCTTGCCCGATACCATCCCGTCCACTGGTCTGCCGCTCCGTGACGAAGTGCTGCGGCAGATTGCAGCGTCCGGCGTCGTTCGCACATTTCCGAAAAGCACCATCCTGATCGCGGAAGGCGACGTCGGCGATTCGCTTTACATCATCGTGTCGGGCCGCGTGAAGGTATTCGCGAGCAACGAGGCCGGCCGCGAGGTTGTGATCAACTTTCATGGGCCCGGCGAATACGTGGGCGAGATGTCGCTCGACGGCGAGCCTCGCTCGGCGTCGGTGGTCACGATGGAGCCCACGACGTGCGCGATCGTCAACCGCGCGCAGTTCCGCGACTTCCTCGCCCAGAACCCCGACTTCGCGCAGCACCTCATCCAGACGCTGATCCATCGCTGCCGCGGCGCGACGGAAAACGTGAAGAGCCTCGCGCTGTCCGACGTCTACGGACGCCTCGTGCGGCTTCTCAACGCGCTCGCGGTGGAGCGGGACGGACATCAGGTCGTCGAGGAGCGCCTGACGCAGCAGGACATCGCCGACCGCGTCGGCGCATCGCGCGACATGATCGGCAAGCTCATGAAAGACCTCGTGGGCGGCGGCTATCTCGCGGTGGAGGACCGCCGCATCGCCATCTTGAAACGCCTCCCTCCCGGCTGGTGAAACCTTCTGATGGCTGACGTCGCTCGCCGGCGCTCCGCGCGAAGCGCGCCGCTGGAAGCGTAGTCAGTGGGAATTTTCTGCAGCCCAGGCTGCGATTGCTCCATCGTCCGAACCCTTCCTTAGGCCTAGATTGGCCTCACGCGTGGATGTCACGCGAGGACAGGAAGGGAAGCGGCAATGGCAACGATCAAAGCGGTGAATTTCGAGCGGTCGCGTATCGGCAGGGGCATCAAGATCGCGGCGCTGGTGCTGGTGCTTACCGCCGGGGCACTGACTGCGGACCACGTCTTCTTCGTCGCGCCGAGTGCACAGCCCACGGCAGCGCCCATCACGGTGAAGGCGACGACGGTGACGACGGCAGCCACCGATGGCTTCGCGCTGCCCGACAGCATCCGCCCGACGACGGCAGACGCCGTGGCGGAGCAGGCGCCGACGTATTAGCGCACGGCCAGGCCCAAAGACGGCGCGCTTCGCGCGAAGCGCCGGCGAGCGACGTCATCCATCAGACGTTATCCCGCCGAAACAGATGTACTTGATCTCGACGTATTCGTCGATCCCGTACTTGCTGCCTTCGCGCCCGAGGCCCGACTCCTTTACGCCGCCGAACGGCGCGACCTGAGTCGTGATGAGGCCGGTGTTCACGCCGACCATGCCCGCTTCGAGCTGCTCGGCGATGCGCCAGGCGCGGCCGATATCGCGGCTGTAGAAGTACGAGGCCAATCCGAACTCGCTGTCGTTGGCCATTTCGACGACGTCCGCGTCGTCCGTGAAGCGGATCAGCGGCGCCACGGGACCGAACGTCTCCTCGGAGAAGATCTTCATCTCGCGCGTGACTCCCGTGAGCACGGTGGGCTCGTAGAAATTGCCGCCAAGCGCATGACGCTTGCCGCCCAGCGCGACCTTGGCGCCGCGGCTCTTCGCGTCGGCGACGTGGTCCTCGACCTTCGCCACCGCTTCCCCGTTGATGAGCGGCCCCTGCGTCACGCCGTTTTCAAGGCCGTTGCCGACGACGAGCTTCGACACACGATCGGCGAGCTTTGCCGCAAACGCGTCGTAGACCTTGTCCTGCACGAACAAGCGGTTCGCGCACACGCAGGTCTGGCCGGCGTTGCGGTACTTGGAGATGATCGCGCCTTCGGCGGCCGCATCGAGGTCCGCGTCGTCGAACACGATGAACGGCGCGTTGCCGCCGAGCTCGAGCGAAAGCTTCTTGATCGTGGGCGCGACTTGCGCCATGAGCTTGCGGCCGACTTCGGTGGATCCGGTGAACGACAGCTTGCGCACGGTCGGATTGGCGCACATCTCGCCGCCGACTTGCGATGCCTTGCCGATGACGACGCTGAACACGCCTGCCGGGAAGCCGGCACGATGCGCAAGCTCGGCCAAGGCCAGCGCGGAGTACGGAGTCGCTTCGGCAGGCTTGCAGACGACCGTGCAACCCGCGGCGAGCGCGGGGGCCACCTTGCGCGTGATCATCGAATGCGGGAAGTTCCACGGCGTGATCGCAGCGCAAACGCCGACGGGCTGCTTGACGACGACCAGGCGGCGATCGCTGCCGATGGTGGGGATCACGTCGCCATAGATGCGCTTGCCTTCTTCCGCGAACCATTCGACATACGCGGCACCGATCGCGATCTCCGCTTTCGCTTCAGCGAGAGGCTTGCCTTGCTCCGTGGTCAGGATCAGCGCGAGATCGTCGGCGTGCTGGAGAATGAGGTCGTACCACTTGCGCACGATCGCGCAGCGATCCTTGGCGAGCATGTCGCGCCACGCGGGGAACGCGCGCCCGGCCGCTTCGATCGCGCGGCGCGTTTCGGTCGCGCCGCAGACCGGAACCGTGCCGATCGCAACGCCGGTCGCAGGATTCGTGACCGTCCGAGTCCCGCCGTCGTCGGCGCCCGTCCAATGACCGCCGATGAAGCATTGCGTGCGAAACAGCGAAGGGTCCTTGAGCGCGGGAAGCGCGCGTTCGATCGTGTCGGGGGGCATGCTCGCCTCCAGGGCGAAAGAGGATGCGAAAAACGCTATTTTAACGCGCTGCCTGCGCGGTCACGTCCACGACACGATGCCCGTATACGAGGTGACGAGGATCACGATTCCGAACGCGATGCGGTACCACGCGAACGGCGTGAAGTCGTGATGGCTCACGAAGCGGATGAGCCATCGCACGCAGAAGAACGCCGAGACGAACGCGGCCGCGAATCCGACTCCGAACGCGGGCAGGTCGGCAGCCGCGAGCAGGTGCCGGTTCTTGATCGTTTCGTACGCGCATGCGGCGAGCAGCGTCGGGATCGCGAGGAAGAACGAAAACTCCGTGGCGGCGCGCCGCGACAATCCGAACAGCATGCCGCCGATGATCGTCGCCCCCGATCGCGACGTGCCCGGGATCAGCGCGAACGCTTGCGCGCATCCCACCTTGAGCGCGTCCGTCCAGCGCATCGCGTCGACGTCGTCGATGCGCACGGTGTCGGGACGCGCGCGATGTCTCCGTTCCGCCCACAGGATCACGAGCGCGCCGGCGACGAATGCTACCGCCACCGGCACCGGCGAGAACAATGCCGCCTTGATGTAGCGCCCGAGGAGCAAGCCGAGCACGGCGGCCGGCAGGAAGGCGATGATGAGATTGATCGCAAACCGGTTCGCGCTCGGGTCGCGGAACAACCCGCCGAGCACGCGGAGGAGACGCACGCGAAACTCCCAGCACACGGCGAGGATCGCGCCGGCCTGGATCACGATCTCGAACACTTTCGCCTTCTCGCCCGTGTAGCCCAGCAGCGAGCCCGCCACGATGAGGTGGCCCGTGGAGGAGATCGGCAGGAATTCGGTCAGCCCTTCGACGATGCCGAGAAGAAGAGCGACGACGAGGGAAGGCGAAGCGTCCAAGGCGGCGGATTGTCTCATGTGGCCGTACAATCTTGCGCATCGGAGGCATCGCGTGGACGAACGAGAGATCGCATCGGTTTTCGAGGCGGCCGCAAAACGCGCCAAGGACAAGAACGCCGCCATGGCGGGACTGCTCACGCCGGAGGAAGCCTGGTCGCTTTTCGATGCGGGCGCGATCGATCTCGTGGACACCCGCACGCACGCGGAGCGCGACCTCATCGGCTACGTGCCGGGCAGCAAGCCGATCGAGTGGTACGACTATCCCGCGAAGGCCCGCAACGCGAGCTTTCTCGACGAGTTGCGCGAAGCAGTGCGCGAAGATCGCCCGGTGGCATTCCTGTGCCGCAGCGGCGTGCGATCGCACCACGCAGCCGCGCTCGCTGCCCAGAACGGCTATGCGAAAGCTTTCAACGTGCTGGAGGGCTTCGAGGGCGACAAGAACGCGTCTGGACAGCGCCGCGTCAACGGCTGGCAGATGGCCGGCCTGCCTTGGCGCCAGGACTAAGCGGCTCTAGCGCCTCGTCGTCAGTTCCTGCAGCGTTCGCGACACGAGATCGTCGCTGTCGTCGGGGATCGATCCCGCCGGAGTCATGCGGTCGATCACGTCCGGCAGCGCCTGCGCCACGGTGGTCGCCGCCTCTTCGTGCGACACGCCCAGCTGACGCGCGATGTCGTCCATCTGTCCCTGGCCGAAAATCTGCGACAGCATGTCCGGCGAGATCGGCATGTTCTGGCCCGTACCGACCCACGATTGACCCTGCGGGCCGGCACCGGTCTGTTGCATGCGCTGCAGGAGTCCACCCAGGCCGCCGTTGCGTTGCAGGAGTTGAAGCACGATACCGATGATCGCCGCAGTGCCGATACCGCCGAGTCCGCCGCTCCGCTGACGCGGATCTCCCATACCGCCGCCCATGAGTCCACCGAGCAAACCGTCGAGCAATCCCATGGCGCACCTCGCGTCGTCGTGGCTGGAACGACCCACTATACGCGTGCACACGGGTGCGCTGCCGTTAGCGCGAGATGCCGAGCTCGGTGAGCAGGCGGTCGACGTCGGCGCGCATTGCAAGCAATTGCGCGCGCAAGTCGTCGACGGTCGCGCGGAGCGCGGCAAGCTCGCCGACCGCGACGCGGTCGGGCGCGGGCGCCGCTTCGACAGGGGTCGATACCTGCGGTGCGCCCGACAGCAAATGCGACCACCGCGTCTCCCGCGCTCCTGCCTGCCGCGGAAGCTCCATGACGAGCCCTCCACCGGCGCGGGCTTCCAGCTCGTGCAGGAAGCCTTCGACCGCCGAGATGTCGCTGAAGCGATGCAGCCGCTCGGTGTGGATTCGAAGCTCGCCCGCGGTCTGCGGCCCCCGCAGCATGAGGAGGGTGAGGATCGCGACAGCCTGCGCCGGAAGCTCGAGGACGCGCTGCACGTTGTGGGCGTAGCGCATCACGCGGCCGCCGCTCGACTCCATGACGAGCGACAGCGACTTCAGCTGGTCGACGGCAGACTGCACTTCGTCTTCGCTCGCCTCGATGACGGGATCGCGGCTCGACTTCTGGTTGCAGCCGGAGACGAGCGCGTTGAGCGTGAGCGGATACGTGTCCGGGACCGTGAGCTGCTTTTCGACGAGGACGCCCAGGACCCTCGTTTGCAGCAGCGAAAGAGGCGGTAGCGTCATGGCCCGAGAAGTGTAGCAACAATGAGATGTGTTCCAGGAGGAGTAAACTGGAACTTCGCGGCATCACGCATCCGCATCCGTAGGTCCGCCATGCAAGACGTGCGGCCGGCCGCGGTGGCCGGCATGTTCTATCCAGACGCGCCCGAGCGCCTCGCGGGTGAAATTCGCGCGTATCTCTCGGACGCTTCCGCGCAGGCAGCGCTCATGCCCAAGGCGTTGATCGTTCCTCACGCCGGCTACATTTATTCCGGACCAATCGCTGCCAATGCCTATGCGCTTCTCGCGCCTTTGCGCGAGTCGATCAGGCGGGTGGTGCTGCTGGGGCCCGCGCATCGAGTGGCCGTGCGCGGGCTCGCGACCACCAGCGCGAGCGCGTTCGAGACGCCGCTGGGCGAGGTGAGGATCGACACGCACGCGGTCGCCGCGGCGCTCTCTTTTCCGCAAGTCACGGTGAGCGACGTCGCGCACGCGCACGAGCACGCGCTGGAGGTACAGCTCCCATTCCTGCAAACGGTGCTGCGCTCGTTTTCGCTCGTGCCGTTCGCCGTCGGCCATGTGTCGACGGAAGACGTGGCCGAGGTGATGGACGCGCTATGGGGCGGGCCGGAGACGCTCGTGGTCGTGAGCTCGGACCTGTCGCACTACCGTTCTTATGCGGAGGCGAAGCGCATCGACCGCGCGACCACCGACGCCATCCTCGCGATGTCGCCCATCCTCGATCACGAGCAGGCCTGCGGCGCGACGCCGATCAACGGTCTCCTGCAATGTGCAAAGCGGCGCGGCCTGTCGCCGACGCTCCTCGACTTGCGCAACTCCGGCGATACGGCGGGCGACCGCGGTCGCGTGGTCGGCTACGCGTCGTTCGCCTTTGCTGGTCATGCCGCAGGCGATGACCCGGACTGACATCGGCGGGCCGTTGCTTGCGCTCGCTCGCGGCGCCATCGCGCGCGAGCTCGGGGCCGCGAACGCGACGGAACGGATTCCTCCCGATCTTGCGCAGGTTGGCGCCACGTTCGTGACGTTGCGCAGCGACGGCGACCTGCGCGGCTGCATCGGGACGGTGGACGCGTGGCGCCCGCTCGCGGACGACGTGCGCGCCAACGCGGTCGCCGCCGCCTTCCGCGACCCGCGTTTCCCGCCGCTTCGCCGCGACGAGCTCGTGCAGGTGACGATCGAAGTGTCCGTGCTGAACCCGAGCGAGCCGGTGCCCTCGGGACGGGAAGCGTCGCTGGCCGCGACCCTGCGACCGGAGATCGACGGCGTCGTCCTCGAATGCGCGCGCCACCGCGCGACGTTTCTCCCCCAGGTGTGGGAACAGCTCCCCCATCCGCGCGACTTCCTGCGCGCGCTGAAGCGCAAGGCAGGGCTGCCCGAGGATTTCTGGAGCGACGACGTACGCGTATTGCGCTACACGGTCGAGAAGTTCGTCGAAGGAATGCCCTGATGGATCATCCCGGACGCTGGTGGCAGGCGCTCCCCGACGGTCGCATCCAGTGCGACTTGTGCCCGCGCGATTGCCGGTTGCACGAAGGCCAGCGCGGCGCGTGCTTCGTGCGCCAGCGCAAGGGCGACGCCATCGTCCTGACCACCTACGGGCGCTCGTCTGGGTTTTGCATCGACCCGATCGAGAAGAAGCCGCTCAACCATTTCTATCCCGGGTCGTCCGTGCTCTCGTTCGGCACGGCTGGCTGCAATCTCGCGTGCAAGTTCTGCCAGAACTGGGACATCAGCAAGTCGCGCGAGATGGACACGCTGATGGATGCGGCGTCGCCTGCGGCCATTGCCGACGCCGCGCAGGCGCACGGATGCAGGAGCGTCGCATTCACGTACAACGACCCCGTCATCTTCGCCGAGTACGCGATGGATACCGCGGACGAGTGCCGCGCCCGCGGAATAGCGAGCGTCGCCGTGACCGCGGGGTACATCGGCGCCGAAGCACGGCGCGAGTTCTACGCCAAGATGGACGCTGCGAACGTCGACCTCAAGGGATTCACCGAGGACTTCTACGTCAAGCTCTGCGGCGCGCGCTTGGCGCCCGTGCTCGAAACGTTGCAATACCTCGTGCGCGAGACGAACGTGTGGACCGAGATCACAACGCTTCTCATCCCCGGCAAGAACGACTCCAACGAGGAGCTGGCGGCGATGTCCGCGTGGATCGCGCGCGAGCTCGGTGTCGACGTCCCGCTACACTTCACCGCCTTCCACCCGGACTACAAGATGACGGACCTGCCGCGCACGCCCGGGGCGACGCTGACCCGGGCGCGCGAGATCGCGATGCGGGCCGGATTGCATCACGTGTACACGGGCAACGTCCACGATCGCGAAGGCGGCACGACGTATTGCCCGGCCTGCAGCGCGGCGCTGGTCGTGCGCGACTGGCACGAGATCCTGCGCTACCGCGTGACGGACGCTGGCGCATGCCCCGATTGCGGAACGGCGATCGCCGGGCGGTTCGAGGCGCACCGTCACGACTTCGGACGTCGCCGCATACCGGTCAGGCTGGCGCATCCCGCCTAGTGCGACCAAAGTCGGGCCGGCAACGCGCGAAGCCGCCTTGCAGGCCCGCCTCCATCGGAAGTTTTTTCATGCGAACATAGGGGATGCCCACCCCTACCGACGACACCAGCATGGCGCTGTTCTGCGACTTCGAGAACATCGCCCTCGGCGTGCGCGACGCGAACTACGAGAAGTTCGACATCACCAAGGTGCTCGAGCGCCTGCTCCTCAAGGGCAGCATCGTCGTCAAGAAGGCGTACTGCGACTGGGATCGCTACAAGGCTTTCAAGGCGACGATGCACGAAGCGTCTTTCGAGCTGATCGAGATCCCTCACCTGCGCATGTCGGGCAAGAACTCCGCCGACATACGCATGGTGGTCGACGCGCTCGACCTTTGCTACACCAAGACGCACGTCGACACGTTCGTCATCATCAGCGGCGACTCCGATTTTTCGCCGCTCGTGTCGAAGCTGCGCGAGAACGCCAAGACGGTGATCGGCGTGGGGGTCAAGAACTCGACGTCCGACCTGCTCGTCACCAATTGCGACGAGTTCATCTTCTACGACGACCTCGTCCGCGAGAAGAAAAAGGCGGCCGCACGGCGCACGGCCAAGACGCCGGCCAAGCGCAAGGCCAAGGACAAGCAGACCGAGGCCGTCGAAGCCCCGGCCGGGGAGGCGACGCCGCGCGTGCCGGATGACCAGCGCGGGGAGGAAGTCATCGATCTCATCGTTTCGACCACCGAGGCGCTCGCGCAGGAGCGCGGCTCGGACAAGATCTGGGGGTCGATGGTCAAGCAGGCGCTCAAGCGCCGCAAGCCGGGCTTCAACGAATCGTTCTACGGCTTTCGTTCGTTTAACGCCATGCTCGAGGCGGCCGCGCAAGCCGGCCATCTCTCGCTCGAGCGCGACGAAAAATCCGGCGGCTATCTAGTGCGCCTCGCAACTTCCGAGGATTGATCATGCGTATTTTCGCCGCCGCGTGCTCGTTCGCGGCGCTCATGTCGGCCGCCGACGCGGCGGAGCTTACGACGACGATCGCAGGGCGCACACAGAAGTACACGACCGCCGCGCTGCTCGCGCATCCGGCTGTGACGACGATAACGGTCCCGCAGGACGTCTCGTACAAGAAGTCGATGACGTATCGAGCCGTCCCGGCATCGGTTCTGCTTGCGGGACTGCCGCGCGAAGACAGCGTGCGCTTCGTCGCCGCCGACGGCTTCGCGGCGAGCATTCCTGCGCCGCTGCTGATGACCGCGACCGAGGACGCGCCGCGGGCGTACGTCGCCGTCGAGCCCGCCGACGCGCCGTGGCCACCGCTCGCGGCGAACGCGAAGGCAACCGCGGGTCCGTTTTATCTCGTGTGGGTGCGCACCGACCGCGGACGCATCTCGCCCGAGCAGTGGCCGTACCAGATCGCCAGCATCGAAGACGTCGCACCCGTCGCCGTGCGCTTCGCGGGCCTGGCACCCGGCACGGGCGTGCCCGTCAACGATCCCATCCGTCGGGGCTTCGGGGTGTTCTCGGCGAGCTGCCTGCCGTGTCACACGCTGAACCTCCTGGGCGATGCACGCGTCGGACCCGACCTCAACGTCCCGTTCAGCCCCACCGAATACCTGCGCGAAGATTTCCTGCGCATGCAGGTGCGCAATCCGCAGGCGTTGCGCTCGTGGCCGGGGGCGAAGATGCCGGGCTTCGACATCAACGCGATGACCGAGCGCGAGCTCGACGACCTCCTCGCCTACCTTTACTACATGGCCAAACGCAAGGTGGAGATGCCGAAGGGTTAGTCGGTCAGGAACCGGCGGACAGTATCCAACCCGGCGTGGAGCGTGGCTCCGCCGCATTGATTCGGACCGGATCGCCTCCAGGTGATCCGGCAGCCGACAGGATGCGCGCGAGTGCGATCGCGTTGTCCGGCGCGTGCACCTTGTCGGTGTTGTCGAAGTAGCAATACACGTCGCGTGATGCGGCCTTGAGCGCAGGTTGCGCGATGCGGCACGCATCCCTGGGCTCGCTGCCCTGCGCCCAACAGTCGATGCGCGTCGCGAAGCTCGCGAGCTCCTCCTCGGTGTATCTGCTGTGATACAGGTCCACGGCGCCGTGCAAGCGGATGTATACGAAGTCCGCTGTGACGTCGTCGCGCTCGATCCATTTACGGGCCGTGTCGGCGATGACGAACGCGACGCCGTACCTGCGAAGCAGGGCGATGAAGCCAGGATCCATGAACGAGGGGTGCCGCACCTCCATCGCATGACGCAGCACGCGTGGCGGCTTGAAGACGCACACGGCTCGTGTCCTGAGCTTCTGGTCGTGCCGCCGCGCAACAGCCGCCGCTGCATCCGTGTCGTACGGAAGCATGGCAAGGAAGCTCTCGACGCGCTCGGTGTCGTAAGCGAAATTGGGCGGGAACTGCCAGAGGAATGGCCCGAGCTTTTCGCGCAGCTCG
>Ga0207668_10001593_pt1 | contig 13247 bp, 16 predicted proteins | sample KBSS43metaG_FD_184323 | JGI IMG/M metagenome (GOLD analysis project Ga0207668, IMG submission 184323) | Switchgrass rhizosphere microbial communities from Kellogg Biological Station, Michigan, USA - KBS S4-3 metaG (SPAdes) (version 2) | ecosystem: Host-associated > Plants > Roots > Rhizosphere... | reverse complement strand
CGCGCCCATCGCGAAGTGCGGACAAAGGGCTGAGCCTCCGGTCAATCGAGCGTGCGGACACCGTCGTCGACGACGCGGCCTGCGACCCTCACCCATCCCTCCGGATCCCACCGGGTGCTCAGCTGCGAGCCCTGGCCCTGCGTGATCTCGAGGTCACGGCTCAGGTAGTCGGTCATGCGCACCGCACCGGCCCCGGTCGCCTCATCTTCCGGAATTCCGAGGTGGCTAGCGAACATTCGCGACCGGATCGTCCCCGCCTCACGATCGATCCAGGCCCAGACGTAGTGCTCGACGTCGTCGCCGTAGTCATCGGGGTCGGCCGCCAACACGTCCTCCACCGAAGCCAATTCGTAGATCGAGAAGTCCGGCGCCCACTCGGATCGGCCCCTGACCACCGTGAACTCGCCGTCTGGACGCACGTCGTACTCCACCTGCACCAGACCGGCAGGCACCTGCAGCGTGTTGATCGGCGTCCCGCGGTTCCGCAACCACCACGATGCCCCGACGGTGGGATGCCCGGCGAATGGCAACTCGGTGGTCGGAGTGAAGATGTGCGCCGTCGCGGTGCGGGTGCCCGGTTTCGGCAGGTCCACGAAAATCGATTCGCTGTAACCCAATTCGGTGGCGACGCGTTGCCGATCGGCACGCGCGACCAGGCTCGCGTCGATCACTCCGAGGGGGTTGCCGTAATTGCCCGCTGAGTCGGTGAAGACGCGCAGCACGCTCACGTCGATGGCCATGCCTAGACGCTACCGGGTAGTGGAGGCGTGCCGCCGACGTATCAGGTGGCGCTTCGTTCGTCGTGACCCATCGCGTCCAGCACGGCGACGCGGGTGTCGATCGAGCCGGTGAGGCCGCCTTCGCTGATGCCGGTGCGCAGCAGGTTTCGTAGGACGTCGGGGTCGTAGACGGCGGGTTCCGTCCCGTCGATGAACTTCTCCACGAGTTCGACGAAGCGGTCAGGGTCGTCGTGGAAGGGGAAGTGGCCAGAGCCCTCGAAGACCTCGAGTTGCGAACCGGGCATCGCGGCGTGTGCCATTCGGGCGTGGGCGACTGGGATCACCGAATCTCGAGAGCCCCAAATGAGTTGCACAGGTACGGATTCGGTCAGATAACATCGATCGAGCATCGTGACGACCTGACCGCGCCAATCCACCACCGCGCGTAGCGTGCGCGCGAACGCCGCCGACGCGGTGGGCTCCGGCAGGTCCTCGAGAATGCGCAGCACGTCGGGGATGTCGCGACCGACGCCGGTCGACCCGAAAAGGGCGCCGCCGACGCGCCCGACCACCTGAAGGGCGGGAAGTACCAGCGGCAGCCGCAGAACTGCGAGCGCCTCACTACCCAGGGGCACCGAGGCGATGCGCAGCGCCATGTTGACGTCCTTGGTCACCCCGCCCGCGCCGACGAGGATCAGTCGTTCCACCAATTGCGGGAACTGATAGGCGAATTGCATGGCGACGCCGCCGCCGAGCGAGTGGCCGATCACCGTGACGTGTTCGATGTCGAGCACGCTCAACAGATCCCGCATGCCGTTGGCGTAGGCGGCCACCGAGTAGTCGGCGCGTGGCTTGTCGGACTTGCCGTGCCCCAGGAGGTCCGGGGCGATGACCGTGAACCGCTGCGCGAGCTTGGACTGCACCGTGCTCCACGTCGTCGAGTTGTCGCCGATGCCGTGGATGAGCAGGATCGCAGGCCCGGACCCAGCCACCCGGAACGCGCGGCGGTAACCGTGGATGGTCCGGTACTGCAGCGACGGTGTGAGTTCGCGCACCGTGCGCAGGTTTGGCTTTCGCTTGGTCTTCGAATCGGTCATGGTCGCCAACTTCACTGTCGGGCCTGGTCAGGGCGCTGCGTCGTCCTCCCCGGTGAACTCGTCACCGGCCTGTTGAGCGAGGAACTGTTCGAACTGGGCGCCGAGTTCATCCCCGCTGGGAAGGTCCTCGTCACGCGCCAGCAAGCTCCTGTTTTCTTGAGCGGAGACGAACGCATCGTACTGGCGCTCCAGCGCCGTCACCACTTGAGCGACCTCGGCGCTGGACTCCACCTGCTCGTTGATCTTGTCGTGCACTTCGGCGCCCGCCTTGGTCAGTTCGGCGAGCGGGAAATCGAGCGCAGCTACTCTGGCAACCTCCCCGAGCAGCGCCTCCGCGGCCGGTGGGTAGTCCGTCTGGGCCAGGTAGTGCGGGACGTGCACGGTGAACCCCAAGGCTTCGTGGCCATGCTGGCTCAGCCGGTACTCCAGCAGGTTGGACACGCTTGCCGGCACCTGAACCTCCCCGACCCACGGTTGGTGGTCGGCGATCAGTTCCTTGTTCTTGGCGTGCGCCGTCATCGTGACGGGCCGCGTATGTGGGACGGCCATCGGGATGGTGCCGAGTCCGATGACTTGGCGCACCCCGAGCCGTTCGGCCAGCAGCCGCACCGCCGTGATGAACCGCTCCCACCTCAGGTCGGGTTCCATGCCTGCGAGCAGCAGGAACGGGGTGCCCACGCTGTCGTGAAGCGCATAGAGGTTGAGCTCGGGGTCCTCGTAGTCCGTGAAGTGGTCGGTCTTGAAGGTCATCAGTGGCCGCCGGGAGCGGTAGTCCAGGAGCTCGTCGATGGCGAAGCTAGCCACCAGCTCGGTGTCGAGCGTGTTCTTGAGGTGCGCGGCCGCAAGCTTGATGGCATGACCAGCGTCGGAGAACCCCTCCAGGGCATGGATCATCACCGGGCCGCGGCCGTCCCCTGCGGACAACTGCGGCGCGGGGAACTCGAGCTCGTACATCCCGGTCTGTTCGGGTTGGTAGTGCGGCTCTGGGGCGTCCGCGTGATCAGCCATCTGCTGCCTCCTCGTGACCTCTAGTGTCCCGCACATCGGTGAAGTTGCCACCGCGTACCCACACAACCGTTCGAACACCGCCCCTGTGCAGGCCATTCCGCGACGACCTGCCGTGATCGGGGCGGTCGGGCAAGATCGTTGGTGATGCGTCGCACCCGGATGGTTCTCGCGGCCGGAGTGACGATGCTCGCGGCCTCCTGCACCGATGCGGCGACCAGTTCCGTCGCCACCCCGACCGCCCCGGCGACCACGCCGTCGTCTGTGGCCACCACGGCCGCCGTCGGACGCGATCCACGGGTAGGCGCGGTGTTCCTCGGCGGGCAGACGTTGCACGCGTGCAGCGGATCCGTATTGGACTCGGCGGCCGGCGACCTGATCCTGACCGCGGCGCACTGCATGGCCGACGGCGTCGAGGCTTACTTCGTGCCCGGCTTCTCCGACGAGGCCGCGTCTTCGGACTACTGGCGCGTCGACGCGGTGTATCTGGACCCGCGCTGGGTGGCCAACCAAGATCCGTTGGCGGACTTCGCAATTGGACGCGTCAGTCGCGCGCGCGGCGGATCGGTGGAGACGCACACTGGCGGCGGGTTCGCGCTCGGTACGTCGCCGAGAGAAGGTACCGAGGTCACGGTGAACGGTTACGCCTTCGGCATGGGTGGTGAGCAACTGGGCTGCCGTGCCAGGGCCACGTTCCATCACGGGTACCCCGCGCTGCCGTGCGAGGGCCTCGTCGACGGAACGAGCGGATCGCCGTGGCTCGCCGACTCGGTGGTCACCGGGGTGGTCGGCGGGTTGGAGGGCGGCGGCTGCGAGGAGGACGTGTCGTACTCGCCGCCATTCGACGATGCGGTCAAACTGCTACTTCGCCGGGCCGAGGCGGGTGGACCCGGCGACGCCGCGCCGACGGTGTTCGCGGACGACTGCTGAGTGCCTCAGGCCTTGAACTGGCTCAGCGCACGCAGCTTGTTCATCACGTCGAGCGCGGCCACCTTGTAGGCCTCGGAGAACGTGGGGTAGTTGAACACGGCGTCGACCAGGTATTCGACGGTTCCGCCGCACCCCATCACCGCCTGTCCGATGTGCACCATCTCGGTGGCATTGGTGCCGAAGATGTGCACGCCGAGCAGCCGTAGATCTTCGGTGGAGACGAGCAGTTTGAGCATGCCGTAGGAGTCGCCCGCGATCTGGCCGCGCGCGAGTTCCCGGTAGCGGGACACCCCCACCTCGTAGGGGATCGAATCCTTCGTGAGATCGACCTCGGTGGCGCCGACGTAGGACACCTCGGGGATGGAGTAGATGCCGATCGGCTGCAGTTCGGTCATGCCCTTGCAGGGTTCGCCGAACGCGTGATAGGCCGCCAGTCGGCCCTGATCCATCGAGGTGGCGGCGAGCGCGGGGAAGCCGATGACGTCGCCGACGGCGTAGATGTGGTCGACCTTGGTCTGATAGTTGTCGTCGACGAAGATCCGGCCGCGGTTGTCGGCCTCCAAGCCGGCGTTGGGAAGGTCCAGGTGGTCGGTGAAACCCTGGCGGCCCGCCGAGTACATCACCGTCTCGGCGGGAATCTGCTTGCCGCTGGCCAGCGTCGTGACGGTGCCAGAAGCGCCGACGTCGACCGCGGTGACCTCTTCGCCGAACCGGAACGTGACGGCGAGGTCGCGCAGGTGGAACTTGAGCGCCTCGATGATCTCGGGGTCGCAGAACTCCAGCATGTTGTCGCGCTTCTCGACGACGGTGACCTTGGTGCCGAGTGCGGCGAACATCGACGCGTACTCGATGCCGATGACGCCCGCGCCGACGACCACCATCGACGTGGGGATGGTCTTCAGGTCGAGGATGCCGTCGGAGTCCAGCACGCGGTCCTCGTCGAACTCCACGCCGGCCGGGCGGGCCGGCTTGGTGCCAGTGGCGATGACGACGTAGCGGCCGCTCACGGTGATGCGTTCGGCGCGGTTGGGATCTTCGACGTGGATCGTGTGCTCGTCGAGGAATCGGGCGTGGCCGACGTACAGCTCGACGCGGTTGCGCATCAGCTGCGAGCGCACGACGTCGTTCTCCTTGCCGATGACGTGCTGGGTGCGGGCCAGCAGGTCGGCCGGGGTGATCTTGTCCTTGACCCGGTAGCTGGCGCCGTAGAGCTCCCGCTGGCTCATGCCGGTGAGGTAGACGACGGCCTCCCGCAAGGTCTTGCTGGGAATCGTCCCGGTGTTGACGCAAACGCCGCCGAGCGCGCGGCCGCGTTCGATCACCGCGACCGACTTGCCGAGCTTCGCGGCGGCGATGGCGGCCTTCTGCCCACCCGGCCCGGAACCGATGACGACGAGGTCGTACTCCTGCGTGGAACCCATGAAACAAAGGTGTACGCCGGTTCGGGCGATCTTGCATGCCGACGCGGTCAATACCGCATGAACAACGATCCTCATCCCCAGACGCACATTGCTCCACGAGCGCCGAGCCTGGCGTGCACTGCGGGCGAGCCACGACGGGAGCTGCTGCGAGGTTCGGCGCATGACCTCATTCGATCCACGCCAATTCCCGCTCGACCGCCCCGGAAAGCTCATCGCGGCGCTGCCCGCCGTGCTCGGCTTCGTCCCCGAGAAATCCCTAGTGCTCGTCACCCTCGAACGCGGTGAACTCGGCTGCGTGATGCGCGCCGACCTGAGCGACGACGCCTGCGATTCGGTGGTTCACATGGCCGCGGCCGCCGCGGCAAGCTGCCCCGACGGCGCCATCGTGGTGATCGTCGACGAGGACGGCGCCTCGTGCAGGATGTGCAACGACGACTACCGCGAGCTCACCCGCGTGGCCAGCTATGCCCTGGAGGAGCACGGCATCGAATTGCGGGACGCGCACGTCGTGGACCGGATCGCCGCGGGCGGGCGCTGGCACCGTGCGGACGGACCGGGCGGCGGGGTGGTGGAGGATCCGTCGTCGTCGCCGCTCGCGGTGGCTGCGGTGCTCGACGGGCGGCGGCTGTACGCGACCCGTGACGAGCTCCTCGACGTCATCACCGCGACTGATCTGGAGCACTCCGCGGTCTTGAGCGAGGTCATCGAACGTGCGGCGCATGACGGCGGAAGCCGTCCGGACGCTGCCGCGCGCCGCGACGTCGAGCTCGCGATGGCCGCGGCGGCGGACGTGGCCGAGGGGCGGACCGTCACCGACGACGACGTGGCCCGGTTGGCGTGGGCGCTGACCGATCCGCGGGTCCGCGACACGTTGTATGCACTCGCGGTCGGACGCACCGGCGATCAGGTCGAGGCGCTGTGGGCGCTGCTGTCACGCGTGCTCCCCGAGCCGTGGCGGGTGGAAGCACTTGTGCTGCTTGCCTTCTCAGCCTACGTTCGCGGCGACGGACCGCTCGCGGGAGTCTCGCTTGAGGCGGCACTGCGCGGCAACGCGAGCCACAAGATGGCGCAGATGCTCGACCAGGCCTTGCAGTCCGGCATGCGGCCCGAGCAGATACGCGAACTCGCGCGCACGGGCTATCGACTGGCCAAGCGCATCGGCGTTGTGCTGCCGCCGCGGCGCAACTTTCGGCGACGAGCCGGTTAGACCTTCTCGACCTTGACCGCGTGGGCCATGTGGTGGGGGAGTTCGACCTGTTCGTGGCCCGGAATCACGATCATCACGCTGCCGTGGTCGTTGACCTGCACGGTGACGCGCGCGTTGGGCACCACACCCGCGTCCTTCAGCCGGTAGATGAGGTCCGTGTCGCCCTGGACGTGTTCGGTCAGCTGGCGCACACGCACCGCGACGGGAAAGCCGCTGGGCAGCTCGGTGAGCCGCACCAGGGTCACGTCATCGTCGCCCGACGACATCACCCCGAGGTCGGACAGGCCGGGGATCGGGTTGCCGAATGGTGAGGTGGTGGGATTGTCGAGCACCTGGACGAGGCGGCGCTCGACGTCCTCGCTCATCACGTGCTCCCACCGGCAAGCCTCGGCGTGCACCTCCTCCCACGGCAGGCCGATGACGTCGACCAGGAGGCGTTCGGCGAGCCGGTGCTTGCGCATCACGGAGACGGCGAGCGCGCGGCCCTTGTCGGTGAGTTCGAGGTGGCGGTCACCGGCGACGTGCAGCAGGCCGTCACGCTCCATGCGCGACACCGTCTGGCTGACCGTCGGACCGCTCTGCTCGAGGCGCTCGGCGATGCGGGCACGCAGCGGCACGACGCCCTCTTCCTCGAGGTCATAGATCGTCCGCAGGTACATCTCGGTGGTATCGATCAGATCGTTCATGCTCGCGCCTTCCCAAGCCCAGCGGTCCTGCCGAGTCTACCGGGGTGAGCGGCTGAACTGGTGTGCAACATGGTCCGGCGCACTGTGATCTAGACGCAGTGGTCCCCGTCGTCGCCGACGGGGACCACTGTTGGAGGAGCTAGCTGGCGTAGGAGCGCAACCGTTCGGCGCGCTCGCCCTGGCGCAGCTTCGCCATCACCTCGCGCTCGATCTGACGCACCCGTTCGCGCGAGAGCCCGAACAGCTTGCCGATCTGGTCGAGTGTGCGCGGCTGGCCGTCCTCGAGGCCGAACCTCAGCCGGATCACCTGCTGTTCGCGCTCGTCGAGCGTGGCCAGGACGTGGCGGATGTCGGTGTGCAGCAGTTCGGAGATCACCGCGTTCTCGGCCGACATGGCCTCGGCGTCCTCGATGAAGTCGCCCAACGGCGCTTCCTCGTCGGTACCGACGGGCATGTCCAGGCTCACCGGGTCCCGGCTGTGTTCCAGCAGGTCGTTGATCTTCTCGACGGGGATGCCGGACTCCTCGGCCAGCTCCTCGTCGGTGGCCTCACGACCCAGGTTCTGGTGCATTTCGCGCTTGATCCGCGCCAGCTTGTTGACCTGCTCCACCAGGTGGACGGGCAGCCGGATGGTGCGGCTCTGGTCGGCCATGCCACGGGTGATGGCCTGACGGATCCACCAGGTCGCGTACGTCGAGAACTTGAAGCCCTTGGCGTAGTCGAACTTCTCCATCGCGCGGATCAGCCCGAGGTTGCCTTCCTGGATGAGGTCCAGAAGTGGCATGCCGCGTCCCGTATAGCGCTTCGCCAACGAGACGACCAGCCGCAAGTTGGCCTCCAGAAGGTGGCTCCGCGCCGCTTCGCCATCGCGCACCACTGCCGCGAGTTCGCGTTTGCGGGTATCGCCGAGGCGCTTCTTGGTGTCGAGTACGTACTGCGCGTAAAGCCCAGCTTCGATGCGCTTGGCGAGCTCGACCTCATCGGCCGCGTTGAGCAATGCGGTTTTGCCAATGCCGTTGAGATAGACGCGCACCAAGTCAGCGGCCGGACTCTGGGCGTCCAAATCGCGTTCGATACGGCTGGCGGTGGCGTTTGCCATTTAAGGCCTCCTGCTCGGCTGGAACTGTCATCGACTACAACGTCGAATTGCTCCCTAGAGTTCCCGCCCGGCCCTGGTTTCACACCTTCTGACCTGCAGTTATTTGCCGTCGACCTGAGATTCTCCTGAGAATGAACCAAGAAAGCTCTCATCAAAGAACGTCGTGTTGCGATTCCGTCGATTCGGGTTGCGGTGATTGGTGCGCGCGGCTTTCCAGCGCGGGCCGTTCCGCGGTGGGGAAGATCGGGATGCGGCGCGGCGCCTGGTAGCGCCGCGGCTCTTCGGCCTTGCGTGGGGGTCGGTCGTTGGCGATCAGCACGGCGATCCACGGCAGGGGGATGGACGCGACGAGGATGGCCAGGGAGATCAAGCCGTTGTGCCAGATGCCGTATGCCGCGGCGGCGAAGACGAGCGCCGGAATGCGGAACGACATGATGGTCAGGTACTTGCGTACCCGCTCGCGGTGCTGCTCCTCGTACGGTTGTTCCGCGCGGGTGATGAGGACCGGTCGACCATCGTCGTCGAAACTCAGCTCGTGGCCGTGTCTCATTCCTCCACTGTTCCACACATCGGGCCTTGACCAACGGTCCGGTTTCTTACCGCTTCACCTGCAGGCAGAATGAACGTCATGCAGACGCAGACGATCGAGCGGACCGACAGCGACGAACGCGTCGACGACGGGACCGACGACGACGCACCCAAGGTCTTCCACTACGTGAAGAAGGAAAAGATCGCCGAAAGCGCGGTCATGGGTACGCATGTCGTCGCCCTGTGCGGCGAGGTGTTCCCAGTCACGAAGGCGGCCAAGCCCGGCTCGCCGGTGTGCCCGGATTGCAAGCGGATCTACGAGGCGCTCAAGAAGTAGGAGCGGCCGGCGGCGGTGCATCGGCCGCAGGCGGCGCGACTTCGGCGGGCGGCGGTGGTGCGTCGCCGCCTCCGTTGCGCACCTCGTCGGTCTTCTCCTCGATCCACTCGCGCAGTCGTCTCGCGTGGGTGTCCGGAGCGGGCCACTCCTCCTGGATCGCCGCGTTGAGTTCGGCGCCGATCATGATGGCGAATCCGAGGAAGAATGCGTAGAGCAGGAACGCGATGGGCGTGGCGAGCGCGCCGTAGGTGTAACCCGTCTCCGTGATCCAGGTCAGGTAGAACCGCAGCCCGAGGGTCGCGAGGAGGAAGACGACCGCCGCCAGGATCGACCCGAAGATCAGCCGGTGCGACGGAAGTGGCTGGGGCAGTGCCACCCGGTAGAGGATGTTGACGACGACGATCAGCGCGAGTACCAGCACCGGGTAGTAGCCGAAGTGCAGTACGTAATCCCAGCTGTCCGGGAGGAATTCGGCGATCTTGATCGGCCCGAGGGCGACCAACGGCGCCGTCGCGATCACGAACACCAGGCTGATGACGTAGAGCCCGAGCGCGTAGAAGCGTTGGCGCACGGGATGCCGCAGGGGAGTCTGGTCGTGCGCTTCGACGACCGAGTCCACGAAGGCCGACACCGCCGACGAGCCCGCCCACAGGGAGATGACGAAGCCGATCGACACGACCTCGCCGCGCGCGGTCTGGACGATGTCGCGGATCGTCGGCTCGATGATCTCGTTGACCACGTTGCGCGAGAAGAAGCTGTTCGCCGTGCTGATGATCCGGTCCTCGATCACCAGCAGGGTCTCGGGTCCGAACAACGGCGCCACGTACGCGAGCGTGCCCAGCATCCCCAGCAACAGTGGCGGCAGCGAGAGCGCACACCAGAAAGCGGCCTGCGCCGACTCGGAGAAGATCGAGTCGTCCCAGCTCTTTGCGAGGGTGCGCTTCGCCACCCCCAAAATGTGGTGGCGGCTCGGTTTGGCGGGTGCTGGTTGGTCTTTCATGACCACACCAGCATTGCCGACGCGGGCCGGTGCGGCCCGCATGGGTCCGTTAGGACTCGGACGCGCTGGTCTCGATCACGGCGGCGAGCTCGACTAGCTTGGCCTCGTGCTCGTTGGCGTGGTGCTGGCAGAAGAGCAGCTCGGCGCCGGATGGGAGCTTCGCACGGACGCGCGCGGCGGCGCCGCAACGGTCGCAGCGATCAGCCCGGGTCAGTTCGGGACTGGTCAGAGTTGCGTTCATCGCGCCTCACTCCTTTGCTCGTGCGGTTCTGCTCGTGGGTCTACTGTCTCAGACGTTTTTGCTTCCGGCCTTGTTCCCCGGCCGTTCACCGGTGTGTCGTGTCTCACGAATCGGTGAAGTTGCGGCCTGGGCACACTGGACGGATGATCCAGCGGGCGCGGAAGCTGCTCCACCTTTGCACGACCGACGAGTGGACGGTCACCCAGCATGCGGGCGAGCGCCGACCACCGTCACTCGAAACGGTGGGCTTCGTTCATCTCTCCTCACCCGAGCAGGTGCATTTGCCCGCCAACCGGCTCTACGCGGGCCGCACCGACATGGTCCTGTTGCACTGCGACGCGGCGTTGTTCGACGCGCCGGTGCGGTGGGAGCCCGGCGTGCCGGGAGACCCCGAGGCGATGCGGTTCCCGCATCTGTACGGTCCCTTGCCGATTGCCGCTGTGACGAGCGTCACTTCGTACCTGCCCGACGCCGGCGGGACGTTTCCCGAGTTGTCCGGCGATCAGTCCGGCGCGTCGTAGTCGGCGACGTACGCGTCGACCTCGACCTCGACGAGCAGCTCCGGCGAGATGAGCGCGGAGACCTCCACCATGGTGGCGACCGGGCGAATGGTGCCGAACACCCCGGCGTGGACCGCGGCCACCGTCTCCCAATTGCTGATGTCGGTCACGTACATGCGCGTGCGGACGACGTCGGTGAGCGCGGCGCCCGCCTCGCCCAACGCGACCTCGATGCGACGGAAGACCTCGCGGGCCTGGACGGCGACACCGTCGCCAGGAGCCGTGGTCCCCGCGACGACGACGAGCGGCCCGACGCGTACGGCGCGCGAGTAGCCCACCTGATCCTCGAACGGCGAGCTCGACGAGACGTTGATGCGGCGATGCGGCATGGAACTACACCGGAACCGCTTCGACGACCGACATCGGGCCCGCGGTGGGCACCACCCGAGTCTGTCGAAAACCGGCCCGTGCCAACAGTTCCGCGTATTCGGCTGCGGTGCGCTCGCGTCCGCCTGCGGTGACGAGCATCTCGAGATCGATGAGCATCCCTGGGTGCAGGGGCGTACCTTCCGGCAGCACCAATTCGATGAGCAGCAACTTGCCGCCATCAACGATCGCGGACCTGACGTTGCGCAGGATCGCGATCGCGCTGTCCTCGTCCCAGTCGTGGATGATCGTCTTCAGCAAGTAGGCGTCGCCGCCTTCTGGCACCGAGTCGAAGAACGAGCCGCCCGTCACGGTGCACCGCGACGACACCCTGGCGGCATCGAGGAGAGGGCCCGCGTCCGCGACGACGGATGGAAGGTCGAACAGCACGCCGCGTGCGTCCGGCGCTTGTGCCAGCACGGCGGCCAAGAGCGCACCGTGACCGCCGCCGACGTCGACGACCAGGCTGCGGTCGCTGAAATCGTATGCGGGCATGAGGGTTTCGATGGCTAGGCCTGATACGCCGGTCATGGCGTCGTTGAAGACCTTGGCCAACTCGGGGTCGGTTTCGAGGTAGTCGAAGAACGGCGCGCCGCGCAGTTTCTCGGCGGCCGTCTTGCCGGTCTGCACGGCGTAGAGCAGTTGGCCCCAATGCTCCCAGTGCGTGGGGTGGCCGATGAACTCGACCATGGGCGCCATCGTGCCCGGTGCGTCGGAGCGAAGGGCCTTGCCGAGTCGGGCGAGTGTGAACCGGCCATCGCGGCGTTGCTTGAGGATCGAGTTGCTGGCCAGCGCGCGCATCAGTCGGTGGGTCGCCAGCGGATGCGAGCCGACGCGGCGTGCGACGTCTTCGGAGGACGCCGGAGCGTCGGCGAGCGCGTCGAAGATGCCGAGTTTCGACGCTGCGTAGATCGCTTGGGTCAGCCATGCGCCCTGGGCGATCTCGAGCATCGCGATGTTGGCGGGGAGCACGGAGCGACGCGCCAAGCCCAGTCCTGCGCGGACCCGGCCGATGCCGTCGACCAGCCAGGAGGGCGGTGGTTTGGGGTTGCCAGACATGGTGCCAACCTTAGCGGCGCCCGTGAGGCCTACCTCCGGTGAATAGGCGCCCTCCCTAACGCTTGGTCCGGTTACCTAGACTGACTCACCGTGGCAATTCTCGCCGGCTTCGCGCCGTGGATCGTGTACTGGGTTCTCGTCGGCAACGTGCCCTTCAAGGTCGCGGTGCTGGCGGCGCTTTTGTCCGCGGTGCTGTCGTTCGCGGTCGGGCGCGTCAAGGGTGCGTCAGCCCGCACGCTCGAGCTCGGGGCGATCGGCACGTTCGTCGTGCTGACCGTGCTGACGTTCACGTTGAGCCAGGAGTTCATGGAGCGGTGGGTGCAGCCGCTGAGCAGCGCGGGCATCTTCCTCGTTGCGCTCGTGGGCGTGCTCATCGGCAAGCCGTTCGTCCGCGAGTTCGCGGAGGTGGACCAGGCGCCTGAGGTGGTCAAGAGCGAATTGTTCGGCCGCATAACCACATTGGTGACATGGATTTGGGTGGGAGCGTTCGCGGGGATGACGGTGTCGTCGGCGATTCCGCCAATCGTTCAGGGCGACGCCTCGATCCTGGACACGCGGACGCCACTGTCGTTCGTCTGCTACTGGGTGATTCCGTTCCTGCTGCTGTTCGGCGCCGCGGTGGCCTCGCGCGTCGTCATCGACCGGATGGTCGCCGAGGTGAACGACCCCAACACGGTGCGGAAGACGACGTTCATCGCCTTCAAGGAACTCGGCATCGACGAACTGCTGTACCTCGCTCAGGAGAAGGCCAACCGCGAGGCCGGGGCCGGCAAGCAGGCCTACGCCGTTCAGGTGGGTGGCAAGGGCACGCCGCTCACCGGCGACGAGTCACGGGAGTCGTGGCCGGCGTCGTACAAGGTGCGCGAGTCGCACTAGGGGTGTGTCCGCGCAACAGGCGCGCCAGTTCATCGCTTCCAAGAGTTCGTCAAGACGTTCGTAGGAGACTTCCCGCACGGGCCGACGCGGTCCATGTACGGCGACGGCCAGGGGAG
>Ga0207668_10001591_pt1 | contig 13272 bp, 10 predicted proteins | sample KBSS43metaG_FD_184323 | JGI IMG/M metagenome (GOLD analysis project Ga0207668, IMG submission 184323) | Switchgrass rhizosphere microbial communities from Kellogg Biological Station, Michigan, USA - KBS S4-3 metaG (SPAdes) (version 2) | ecosystem: Host-associated > Plants > Roots > Rhizosphere... | reverse complement strand
GCGGGGAACAGGGAGGCGCTTCGCGTGGCGCCGAACGTGGCCGCGATACCGAGGCCGGCGGCGATCGGGATCTGTCCGAGGATGGCCCAGGCCACGGTGCCGCGCTGGATCAGCAGGAAGCACGGGACCACCACGATGCCGATGGTGACGGCGCTGGCGAGCCCGATCGCGGCGGGGCGGTAGCGGTCCACGAGGTAGCCGCCGGTCAGCGCGCCGAGCGCGAGTGTCACGACTGCGACCAGGTTGGCGCCGAACGCCTGGGTCGGGCTGAGCCCCACCACCTTGATGAGGTAGCTGGCGAGGTAGCCGTGCAGCAGGTAACCGCCGAGCCCCACCATCGCGAACCAGCCAGCGTACAGCAGGATCCCTCGCGGGACCCGGCGCAACGCCGCGGCCAGCGGGAACCTGGGTGGCCGGACCTCGCCGGCCTGGTAGGCGGGGCTGTCCGGGATCCGCCGGCGCAGGTACAGGCCGATGACGCCGAGCGGAGCGGCGGCGAAGAACGGGAGCCGCCAGCCCAGGCGGTCAGGTCGGCCGTCCGAGGGCCTGGGCGAGCAGCAGGCTGGTCGCCCCGGCCGCGGAGATGCCCAGGTAGCCGGCCACCTGGTTGGTCGACACCCACCGGCCGGATCGGCCGGCCGAGGCATGCTCGAGGATGAACACATTGGCGCCGACGTACTCGCCGCCGACCGAGAAGCCCTGCAGCAAGCGGCAGGTCAGCAGCAGGGCGGGCGCCAGCACACCGGCCGTGGCGTAGGGTGGGCAGCAGCCCGATGCCGAGCGTCGCCACGGCCATCAGCAGGATCGAGCCGGCCAGCGCGGAGCGGCGGCCCAGCTGGTCACCGATGTGGCCGAAGACGATCCCGCCGAGCGGCCGCACCGCGAAGCCGACCGCGAAGATGGCGAACGTGCCGAACAGCGCCGCGGTCGGATCGCCGGGAGGGAAGAAATGTAGGGCCAGGATGCTGGCGAATCAGCCGTACAGCAGGGAGTCGTATCCCTGGATGACGGTACCGACGGCCGCGGCGGCCGCCACGCGATGTGACCTCGTACCGGACGTGGGTGGGCTCGGGCATCAGCCGAGCATCGCAGTGGTCACGAACCGTGTCGATACACCGACCAGCGGTGGTAACCCGTCCGGGGGACCGCATCGGTGACGATCCGATGGGAGCCGGGTAGAAAGGCGTATGCCATCGAGGGCTCGGGAGCAACGGGGCAACCTGCCCCACGAGTTGTCGAGTTTCGTCGGCCGGCGGGCGGAGGTGCGGGCGGTCAAGCGGTTGCTCGCCCAGTCGCGATTGGTGACTTTGACCGGACCGGGTGGGATGGGCAAGACCCGTTTGGCGTTGCGGGTCGCCGCCACGATGCACCGGGCGGCCCTGGACGGGGTGTGGCTTGTCGAGCTGGACCAGGTGCGGGACGAGGCATTGGTGCCGCAGACCGTTGCGGCGGTCTTCGGGCTGCGGGAGGGGCACGGCCGGTCGCCGGTCGACCTGCTGGCCGATCACCTGGCCGACCGGCAGGTGCTGCTGGTCCTCGACAACTGCGAACACGTGGCGACCGCGGCGGCGAGGCTAGGCTGACCGAGACCATGCGCCGCGCCGCGGCTGCGGGTTCTGGCCACCAGTCGGGCACCACTCGAAATCGGCGGTGAGGTGCTCTTTCCGGTGCCGCCGTTGGCGACACCCAACCCGGAGTGCGACCTGTCGGCGGGCGAGCTCGCGTTGTACGAGGCGGTGTCGCTGTTCGTCGACCGCGCCCGAGCGGCGGCGCCGGAATTCACGCTGACCACCGCGAACGCGGCCGCGTTAGCGCAGGTCTGCCGGCGGCTGGACGGCTTGCCGCTGGCGATCGAACTCGCGGCGGCGCGGCTACGAGTGCTGTCCCCGGCGCAGATCGAACACCGGCTCGGCGACCGGCTCGCCCTGCTGACCACCGGCAATCGGGCCGCACACACCCGCAGCCAGACGTTGCGCGCCTGCATCGGCTGGAGCTTCGATCTGTGCACCTCCGCGGAGCAGCAGCTGTGGGCCCGGTCGTCGGTGTTCGCCGGCGGCTTCCACCTGGACGCGGTCCGGTACGTCTGCGGCGGCCGGGACATGCCCGATGACCTGGGCGGCCTGATGGCGTCGTTGGCGGCCAAGTCGATCGTGGTGGCCGAGGAGGGCACCGCGGTGCAATACCGAATGCTGGAGAGCGTACGGGAATTCGGCCTCCAGCGGCTGCGCGAGGCGGACGCCGAGCCGCTGTTCCGCCGCCGGCACCGCGACTGGTACGAGCGGCTGGTGCTGCGTGCCCGGGCCGACTGGATCGGCCCCCGGCAGGTAGAGTGGCAGGAACGGTTGACGCACGCCCATCCCGAGATCCGGGCGGCGTTGCAGTTCAGCGTGGACACGCCGGGTGAGGCCGACTCGGCGCTGCGGATCTGCGCCGCCCTGCACGCCTACTGGCTCATCGGCGGGATGGCCGCCGAGGGCCGCCGCTGGCTGGAACGGGCGCTGCGGGCACCCGGGGAGGCCACGGTCGACCGGCTCGAGGCCGTCTACACCGCCACGATCCTCGCCTCGATGCAGGACGACCTCGCGGCCGGGACCGCGCTGGCGAGCCACGCGCGGGAGATCGCCGACCGGCTCGGCGACCCGCGAAGCGACGCCATCGCGACCATCGCGGTGGGCGCGCCGGTCACCCATGGCGGCCGCCCGGCCGAGTCGGAGCCGGCCCTGCGCCGGGCATTGGTGGTCTTCCGGGCCGAGAACGACCTGTACTGGACGGTGATGACGCTCGCCGGTCTCGCGATGAAGCAGGGGGTCGCCGGGGACCCGGCCGCGGCCGCGAAGGAGTACGAGGAACTGCTGTCGATCACCCGGGCGCGCGGGGAGATCCGGCTGCAGGGTCTGGCGCTGTGGGGCCTCGGCATCGCGCTGTGGGCACGTGACGATCAGGAACAGGCCGCCGAATGCATCGAAGAGAGCCTGCGACTGCGCCGGCGGATGAAGGACACCTTCGGCACCGCGCTGTGTCTGGACGTCCTGGCGTGGATCGCCGCACACCGCGGCCACACCGAGCGCGCGGCGAGGCTGCTCGGCGTGGTCGCCGCGTTGACCCGCAACCTGGGTTCGCCCGCGGCCACCTATCCCCACCTGCTCGTGCACCACGACCGATGTGCGGCGCAGGCCCGCGCGGCGCTGGGCGAACAGGCCTTCCAGCACGCCCTGGCGCTGGGCGAGGAGATGAGCCTCGCCGACTCGGTCACGTACGCCCTGAGCGGCGACACCGCAACGCCGTCCGGAACCGCCCGGGCCACGACCGCCACCGTGACCTCGGCCCTGCCCACCCGTACGAAGGCCGCGGGCGGGATAACGCCCCGCGAACGGCAGATCTGCGTGCTGGTCGCCGACGGCCTGACCAACAAGGAGATCGCCGCACGCCTGGTGCTCGCCGCCTGATCCAGCCACTGAGTATGGAGAGTTCGCCCGTGTTTTGGGAGCGGCCGGCCGAGCGGGCCTGGGCGTCGTTCTGGCAGGCCTGCTGCTGTCGCCGGACCGAACGTTGACCGGTAACAACGCCAACGCCATCGGTGAGCGGGAGATGGTGCGGATCACCGGACCGGGCGGGCGCAGCTTGGAGGACACCGCGATCATCGACACCGGTGCGACGGTGTCGTCGATGGACACACGGCTCGCCTAGCACCTCGGATTCGACCTGGCCAACGCCAAACGGGTGCGGGTGAGTTCCTCGAGCCCCGTCCCGCCGGGCGACCAAGACGAGTCGTCCTGACGGCGCGCGTCAGCAAGCACCCGTCGGCAGCCGCTCGTGAGGCGGAGCCGCGGGGCTGAGCGCGGATCGCGAGGAGGGAATGCCAGCCGATTGGCGGGTGCTCTCACGGCTGATCGGCTGGCAGCAATGGCACAAGAGCAGACGACTGCGGGCGTCGGCGCTTCTACGCTTCGCCGACGTCTATTGATCAGTTGCGCCGTCTGGCGGTGCGGCGCTGGCGGCGGTGGGGGTGACGCTGGCGACCGCCCCAGGTCAAGGTGCCTGTCATCAGGAAGGCGTCGCCGTATCACAGGTGCTGCGGCCGCGCAACGAGAGCGAGAAGCCCCCAGATCAACTACCTCGGCGCCGACGAGGGCATCAAGACCCTCACCACCCAGTCCTGCTGGGCGCTCGACGGCGGCCGCCAAAACCCTGTCATCCCGCCGATCGTCGATACTGCCGCCTCAGCCACCATACCGGCCACACTGCGAACGGCAACCGTCATGTTCCAGGTAACCAATTTGAACGCCGCATATTAGCCGTTGGGTGCGAGTCGGCATGCGGTCCGTTGATGGCCGGGACGGACGCCTGGGCACTCGCCGCGTCGTGGCCGGAGCTGGCTTGCGCGTCCGTCGTCAGCGACGGCGCGAGGTCGTCGACGACATCGAGGTCGTGGCCGAGGCGGACAACGGTCCCTGCGCCGTCGAGCTCGCTCGCAAACACCTCGTCGACGTGGCGCTGCTTGACATTCGCATGCCCGGCGTCGACGGTCTGGCCGGCGGCTGCGGAGATCAAGAAGGCGGCAGCGCGGACACGTGGTCATGCTCACTACCCTGGGTGAAGAGGATTACGTCACTCCGGCCTTGCGCTGCGGCGCTGCCGGCTTTCCTGCTCAAAACACCCCGCCCGACGACCTGATCAGTGCTGTCCAGGCCGCGGGCCGTTCAACCGGCGGGCGGCGGCGCCGGTGTTGTTCTCGGCCACGACAACGACCGGTCACCAACTACCGACCTGGACGAGTCGGTCCGTCTTGGCCGCGAGCTGTGCAGCCACCAGGAGTCACCGCGCGGCCCGTACTGGTACGCCCACTCGCGCTGATCACATGGGTGGAATCGGTACGCGCTGCCTGCCACCCTTGCCGACCAAGCATCGTGGTGCACACCCCTTGGACGTGGTGCCACGCTCGACCGGCCGGGTGCGAAAGCTGGACAACACGTTGGCGTCGAAGCCCGGATCCCCAACTTTCCCAGCGGGCACGGCGTGAAGGAAAGCCTAGTGGCTGGGACGCGGCGAGGCGACGTCGTCCCGGTCGTCCGACAGCGTCGGGGGTAGCTCCACCACCACCGCTGTTGCTGCCTCTGGTAACGCGTCCCAGCCGACCGCTATTGGCAGTGACCGAGTGGGCTGTCGAAGGAGACATCGTCCACGGAGCCACCCCACCGGACGCACCCGCCCGCGGACGCTTCCCGCACCGGGCCCGCGTAGAACTGGTTGCTCTGTTCCTTGACGGCGCGGTGGCCGTCCTCCGGCTGGAGGTAGGCGGAGGTTGGGGTGTCCTCGTCCAGCTCAACGGTCTTGAGTGTCACCACGCACATCGTGCCGGTGTCGTCGGCGAGGAGGTAGACGCTGCCGAGGAGTTCGTCGCCTACCCGCAACGGGGCGGAGTCGACGGTGTTGAAACCGGATCCGCACAGCTTGGTCGGGACGTACGGGTTCGCCGTCGGATCGCCGGGGTCCGGGCTGTCGGTCGGCTTCGGGGTCTGTGGTGGGGTGGACGGCTTCCCGGTTGAGCCGTTCCGCGTCGCCGGGCCCGGCTGGCTGGGGTTGGGTGTGGTTGACGCCTGCTGGCTGGCATCGTCCGCTAGTTGGAAGGCGATGCTGACTGTGGCCCAGGCCGCGCCGATCAGCGCACCGACGGCGAGTGTGGCCAGGGTGCGGATCAGGCGGCGGCCGGGCCGGGTGGGGGAGTTCTTGCCGGTGCGGGCGTCGAGGTTGGTGGGTGCCGGTTCGGAGGTTTGGTTGGTGGTCGTGGGCTGCGGGATGTCTTGGCCCAGGAAGGCCACTCGCGCGGCTGGTGACGGCGCGGGGGTGGTGGCCCGCCCGGTCGAACCTTGCCCGTTCAGTACCGACCGGGCGGCCTCGGCGAGCGCGGCGGCGTTCGGGTAGCGCCGCGCCGGATCCTTCGCCATGGCCCGCATCACCACCGCGGCCACCGCCGGGGGCACGTCGGGCGGTAGGGTCGGTGACGGGCCGTACACGAGCTGGTCGAGCACTTCAAGCTGGCCGTCGCCCACGTAAGGTGTCCGGCCGGCCAGGCAGCAGTAGGCGACGGCGCCCAGCGCGTACACGTCGATTGCAGGCGTCACCGGTTTGCCTTCGGCCTGTTCCGGTGCCATGTAGTGGGCCGTGCCCATGACTATGTTCGTGCTCGTAATGCCGGCGCCTGTGGTAGAGCGGGCGACACCGAAGTCGACCAACACGACCGCGCCGTCGGGCCGGATCAGGAGGTTGCCCGGTTTGACGTCGCGGTGCACGATGCCGGCCTCGTGGGCCACCTGCAGCGCGTCGGCGGCCTGGGCGACGATCTCCATGGTTCGCTGTGGGCTGAGCCGGCCCGCCTGGCGCAGTGCCGTCGACAATGGCGTGCCGTCGATGAACTCCATGACCAGGTAGTCCAGTGTGCCACTGTCGGGTTGCGTGTCCTGGCCATAGTCATAGACCTGCACGATGCCCGGGTGCCGCAGGGCGGCCATCGTGCGGGCCTCGGTGCGGAACCGGGTGATGAACGCCGCGTCGGCGAGCAGTGAGGGAAGCAGCACTTTCACCGCGACACGGCGCCCGAGCGACGGGTCTACGCCGCTCCAGACCTCACCCATGCCACCGGCCGCTATCAGGTCCTCGAGCAGATAGCGGCCGTTGAGCACGGTCTCAGGAAGAAGCACTTGACGATCTACTCCTGCCCGCGTTTCGCGGTTGTTGGCCAACCAAACGGTTGAGAGCGTAGTTGAGCTGGAAAACGAGCGCCTCTGCCGACTGGCAAATCACCGATGGCTTGCCGGGTGACGTGGGCAAGCACTTACGCCCCCCGCTCGGCTGGCTTCCCTCTGTCCATCGGATGGCTGATGACCGGTCCAGAACTCTGACGACCCGGCATTGGGCCGGGGCCAGCGGATCGTGCACAAGTTCTACCCGTGGAGCAGCTGTCTGCCGACCGACGATCCGGAACTGCCGGCGTGGAATCGGGATCGCCTCCGAATGCGGCGATGTTCTGTTGAACCCAGCTCAGCGCGGTGAGTTGGTCGCGTAGTGCCAGGTTGGAGTCGAACCAGCCGCCCGCGTCAGGGCCGGCGAGGTCCAGCAAGCCCAGGACTCCGATCCGGAAGTTGAAGTTGACGAAGACGGCGTCGGACCTGCCGATGAGCGGGGCGCCGGGATAGAGGGAAGCGGACCCGGTGCGGTTCCCGCCGCCGTAGAGGTAGACGATGACCGGCCGGCCGGTATCCGGGCCGCCGCTCTGGTCACGTTGACAGTCAGACAGTCTTCGCTCTTCGTCGTGCGGGGGATCCCGAGCGCGAAGGAGCGGGAGAACTCCGTCGGCCACGGGGCCGCCCCGTACTGCGTCGCCAGCAGGGTGCCCTGCCACGGCTTCACCGGCGCCGGTGCCGGCAGCGCCCCGGACCGACCGGCGGTACGGCGTACGGGATCCCTTGCCAGTGCTCGAACCCGTCCTCGCGCCAACCCTGAACCAGTCCACCCGTCGTGCGGACGATGCTCTCTTTGGTGATCTCCACTAGCTCCCCCCTCGCGCGTATGACAGTGACTTTCAACATGACCGTGGTTGTCATCAAGTGGCTATTCGGGGTGCAGGTCACCGGTTGGTGATCCAACCGGTGGGCGAGGATTGGGCGATGGCGTCAGGCACTGTCGTGCTGGGAAAGCCGATGCGGTCTACGAGGGGGCGGATCAGGCCTGGGATGCGGGCGACCAGCGCGTTTCTGCGCGGCGCCACGATCAGGTTGGCGCGGCGTTCGATGCCCGTGACGACAGCATCGACGACGCTCGTGATGGGGACCATCTTCCACAGGCCCTTGTCGTTCCCGCCCCACAGCGTGCGGCCGGCGGCATCGGCATGGATGTCGTCCATCATGGGTGTCTTGATGAAGGTGGGATGAACGCTGCCGACCCCGACGCCGTGGTGGCGCACTTCGAGCCGGGTGGCGTCGCACAGGGCCCACACCCCGGCTTTGCTGGCGACGTAGGGGCCGTTGAGCGGGGAGTGGACGAACGCGGCCATGGAGGAGATGGCCAGCAGGTAGCCGCGTTGCCGCTTGATGTGGGGCAGCGCGGTTCGGAACGTCCGCCACACGCCGCCCAGGTTGATGTCGATGACGCGGTCGAAGACCTCGGGGTCGAGGGTTTCCATGGCGGCCATGGACGCGACGCCGGCGTTGGCGACGACGATGTCGATGCGTCCGAAGTGCTCGGCTGCGGCATCCATCGCTGTCCGCAGGCTTTCGAGGTCGCGGACGTCGGCGGCCCAGCCGCGGGCGACGTGGTGTCCTCCCAGGCCGGTGGCTTGCTCTTGGGCGCGGTTGCCGTCGAGGTCGAGCAGGGCGAGGTGGGCTCCGCGGTCGCGCAGCGCGCGGGCGAGGGCACTGCCGAGGCCGCCGGTGGACCCGGTGATCACGACGGTGCGGCCGGCGAGGTGGTAGCGGGCCATGAAGGCTCCTCGGAGATGGGGATGGGTCAGCCGGCGGGGACGTGACGGGTGAGGAAGTCGAGTTGGTCGGCGATGTTGCGTTCAAAGGCGTCGCCGAGGTAGATGTCGAAGTGGCCCGTGCCGTAGAGCAGGATCTCGCCGCGTGGAGCCCGGACGGCGTACCGCTGAGTCGGTTTCGTCGGGGCGACCGTGTCGGGCTCGCAGATCGAGAACAGGATGGGGCACCGGACGTTGCGTGCCTGGCGGCCGGGGAAGTAGCGAATGATCTGCAGCGCGAAACGCGCGGCGACGTCCTTGGGGACCTGTATGCCTGCGGGTGCGAGGGCCAGCATCCCGGGCTCGCAGTCGGGTGCGGTCATCAAGGCCGTCGAGCCCGGCGGGCCGTAAGTCGGGATCATGACCGGCCGGCGGCCCAGTCGTCGTGCGATCACATCACGGATGGCGAGCGTGGTGACCTTGGCTGAGGTCAGGGCCGGAATGGCGAGCGTGGAGGCAAGGCCGTCGGTGAACGGGCACTGCGCGATCGCGGCCGCCACCCGGGGGTCGTTGGCGGCCGTGACGATCACGTGACCACCGCCGAACGAGGTACCCCACAGGACCACGCGGTCCGGGTCGACCAGGTCGAGTGCGCGGGCATAGGCAACTGCCGCCTTCCAGTCCTGCAGTTGCGTCTTGATGTCGAGCAACTGGCGGGGTTCGCCGCCACTGGCGCCGAAGTGGCGGTAGTCGAAAACCAGGCACACGTACCCAGCTGCGGCAAATCGCTCGGCGAACGCGTCCAGGCGCATCTCCTTGACCCCGCCGAGACCGTGGGCCATGACCACGACCGGGGCCCGCTCCGCGCGAACGCCGGGCCCGGGGGTGTAGAGCCAGGCGGAGCACGTGCCGTTGCCTGCTGTGAAGGTCACGTCGGTGCGCGTCATGACACCCAGAGTATGGGATTACTTCCAATAATGGAAGTGGTTCCAAGATTGGTGGCGGTTACACTGAACGTGTGACCACCGAGACGAGAAGCCAGCGACGAGCGGCGGCCAACCGCCGTGCCGTTGTGGACGCCGCCCGGGAGATCGTCGTGACCGACGGAGCCGACGCCCTGACCCTGGAAGCCGTCGCCGAGCGTGCCGACGTGGCCGTGCAGACCATCTACAACAGGGTGGGCGGCCGTTCTGCTCTTCTGACCGCGGTGGCGGAGCGGGCCATGGAGGAGAGCCGGGCCTACATGGACGCCGCGTATGCCTCCAAGGGCAGTGCCGAGGAACGCCTGATCCTCGCAGCAACCGCGTGGGCACGGTTCGCCCGGGAGCGTCCTCATGAGTTCCGGATCTTCGTCGAACCGCCGGACGTGCCGGAGGCCGTCGAAAGGATCGCCGAGCTGACCCGGACCCAGAACGGCAAGCTCGCCGCCGCGATCCGTGACTCCGTCGACGAGGGCATGGCCCGTTCCGACCTCGACTGCGACGAGCTGGCCACCGTCTTCTGGGCCACAATCAACGGACTTCTCGCCCTGTCATGGCGACCCGGACGACTCGGTGCAGCCCCAGACGAACTCGACCGCCTGCTCGCCACCTACCTCGCCATCGCCACCGACGGACTCCGCAGCCGCTCGCAACGCTGACGAACGTCAGGCATCGGGTGTCGGGCGTGCCCGTGGAGGCGCCAGCCGGCCGGGCTCTCCACGTCGTGCGCGCTCTCCTCCGACCAGATCCGTAAGAAGGCGATCAAGTCTTCCACCCCAGCTCAGGCCGAGCGGGAGGTGCGCCGTCGCCTGGGCAGCGGTACGTCGGAACCGGCCCCGCTCACCTGGAGGTCCATGTGCCGCCCGAATTTACGGTGCGAGTCGTTCTGCCGAGCACCGCTTCCGGGGCTAGTGGAACGTGTAGTCCTTCGGCTCGGGGGCGCGCAGCATCGTCCAGTAGTCGACCAGCCGCCAGGGGCAGCTGACCCACGGCCGGCCCGCCCGGTTGCGGTAGTAGCCGTTGGCGGTGCCCCCGTGCTTCCACACCGTCTGGTCGAGGGCCTCGTCGACGCGCTGGTTGTACTCGGCGGTCGCCTCCGGTGTCGGCTCCATCGCCGCATGGCCGTGTTCGACGAGGTATTGCAGGCTCTCGACGATGTAGTGGACGTGTTCCTCACTGGTGATGTTGTGGCCGCCGCCGTGGTTGGGGGCGGCGTTGGGGCCGGCCGTGACGAAGAGGTTGGGAAAGCCCGGGACGGTGATGCCGAGGTAGGCCCGGGGATCCTCGTCGGCCCACACGTCGGCGAGGGTGCGGCCGTCGCGGCCGGTGATGTCGAGGAAGTTCAGGTATTGCAGTTGGAAGCCGGTGGCCCAGATGATCACGTCGGCCTGAAGGAACGTACCGTCGGTGGTGACGACGCCGTCGGGCATGATCTCCCGGAACGAGGCACGGTGCACGGTGACGTGCTCGCGTTTGATCGCCTCGAAGAATCCCGGGTCCTTCACGATGCGCTTGGCGAACGGCGGAAAGTCCGGGGTCATCATCTGCTTGAGGTCGGGGCGGTCGGCGAAGACCCTGTCGAGGTAGGCCAGGCAGGCTTGCATGACGGCGTCGTTGGCGGGCGACGCGGAGACGTGGGTGGCGTACCAGTCCGGGTCGATCCGGGCGACGGGCCAGCCCTTGTCGGCGGCCCACCAGTAGGACTTGAGGCGGAACCACTGGTGGAAGTACGGGATGTTCGCCAGCGCCCATCGCATGCCCTCGGCCACGTCGGCGAACACGTTGCTCTCAGGCACGACCCAGTGGGGTTGGCGCATGACGACGTCCAAGGTGCCCACCTGGTCGACGATGCTCGCCACCACCTGGACCGAGGTGCAGCCGGTGCCGAGCACGACCACGCGTTTGCCGCGCAGGTCGACGTCGTCGCGCCATTGGGCGGTGTGCATCATCTCGCCCCGGAAAGACTGGGCGCCGTCGACCTGCGGGATCGAGGGGGCGTTGAGCACACCGGTGGCGGTGACGACCGTGTTCGCCCGGTGGGTGGTGACCTCCCCGCCGGGGCCCTGGACGGTGACCCTCCACCGCTGGTCGTCCTCGTCCCACGCGCAGCCCAGCACCTTTGAACGGAACGATATGTGCGGCAGCACCTGGTACTTGTTGGCGACACCCCTGAGGTAATCAAGGTATTCCGGGCCCGTCGGGTAGTACTTCGACCAGGACGGGTTCAACTCGAACGAGTACGAGTAGAAGTGGCTCGGCGTGTCCACGGCAGCGCCGGGATAGGTGTTACGCGACCACGTGCCGCCGAGGTCGTCCCGTTCCTCGAAGATCTGGTAGCCGAAGCCGGCCCCGCCGAGTTTGATGGCCGCGTTGAGCCCGATCATGCCGGCGCCGATGATCGCGACGGTGATATCCGCCGGTGGTGTGCGGGTGACCGGGACGACGCGGCGGGCCGGTTCGAAGCCGCCCTGCTCGCGCAGGTGAGGCACGAATTCGGCGGCGACGGTGTCGTTGACGCAGACTTCGGCGATCCGCCGGAACAGGTCGTCGTCCGGGACGTCCAGGTGGACGACGAGCGGATCGGCGAGGACCTGATGGGCGTGCCGCCGGATCTGTTCGGCCACCTCGCCCGGATATTCGCCGGTCCAGGCGCCGGCACCCCCGCTGCCCCGGTGGGCGGCCAGGCGCGCCGCATAGGCATCCACCAAGGCGGTATCCCCCGTCAAGTGGACCATGGCCGCGAGCAGGGCACCGGGGTCGGCAACGTCGATCGCGGCTGCCAGCGCGGCCGCGCCGACGCCGACGACCGGCTGGACGTCGTACGTTGGCTTGTCATGGCTGATGACCGTCACGGGGAAACCACCTTCGTAGAAAGGACTCAACCCGCGGCGGCGACGCCGAGGGATGTCGTACGGCCGTATCGATGGGTGACCCCGGAGGCGGCGAACCAGATGTCCTGCGCCGCCCGCCGCACCGCCGCGACAGCCTTGTCGACAGGGAGGTTCTCCGCCGGGCCGCACAGCGACAGCGCCGCCCGCAGACCGCCCTCAGGCGGCCCGATCGCGGCCGCCGCCGCCGTCACGCCGGCGCAGCAGTACTGGGCGTCGACCGCCACTCCCCCATGAGCGCGTACGAGCGCGATGTCGTCGCGCAGCTGAGCCGGGGAGGTGACGCCACCCGCGGTGACGGGCGAGGGGTAGGTGAGCGTGGGCCATTGCGCCTCGTCGAGCTGGGCGAGCAGCGCACGGCCGGCGGCGGAGTGCACGGTCGGCTGACGGGCGCCCAGCTGCCAGCAGTCGCCGGCTTCCGGCCAGGCGCCGATCCGCTCCAGGTGCAGGACGTCCGGGCCCATCAGGGCGCTCAGGTGAACGGTGAGCCCGGTTGAGCGGTGCAAGTGATGCAGCAACGGCAGGGCCGCCTGGTGGACCCCGTCGCGGCGCACCACTTGGGAGCCGAGCTCGAACATGCGGATGCCGAGGTGGTACTCGAAGCGTTCCCGCTCGATCCAGCCCAGCTCGACCAGTCGCTGCAGGATGCGGTGCGCGGACGACGGCGGGAGCTGGGACCGGCGCGAGATCTGGGCGAGGGTCAGCCGCTGGTGGCCGTCGAAGACCTCGAGCAGCGACGCCACGCGGTCGATCATCGCGGTGGGAGCTTCGGCGCTGGGGGCTGTCGGCATGAACACCTCCGGGCAGCACGACGTTGTGCAGAATCTGCCAACGTGGCAGAATCTGACAGGTGTTAGCTTAAGCGCACTCGGCGAAGCTGTAAACGCCGTGTTTCGCACCTGATCCGAGGAGGGCTCCCGAGGTGCCGAGGGGTCTTCGTCCGACGTTGACC
>Ga0207668_10001590_pt1 | contig 13274 bp, 10 predicted proteins | sample KBSS43metaG_FD_184323 | JGI IMG/M metagenome (GOLD analysis project Ga0207668, IMG submission 184323) | Switchgrass rhizosphere microbial communities from Kellogg Biological Station, Michigan, USA - KBS S4-3 metaG (SPAdes) (version 2) | ecosystem: Host-associated > Plants > Roots > Rhizosphere... | reverse complement strand
TATCCAATGGCCGCTTCGCCGTCAACGTCGTGTCCGGCTGGTTCAAGGACGAGTTCACCCACCTCGGGGAACCGTGGCTCGAACACGACGAGCGCTACCGGCGCAGCGCGGAGTTCCTTCAGGTGCTTCGCAAGATCTGGACCGAGGACGACGTGGACTTCCGCGGCGACTTCTACCGGATTCACGACTTCACGCTCAAGCCCAAGCCGGTCAACACGCCCGAGCGGCCGAACCCCGAGATCTTCCAGGGCGGCAACTCGACGGCAGCGCGGCGCAACGGCGGTCTGTACTCCGACTGGTACTTCTCCAACGGCAAGGACTACGACGGGCTGACCGAGCAGGTCGTCGAGGTGCGTGACCACGCCCGCGGCGCGGGCAGAGAGGTCCGGGTTGGGCTGAACGGGTTCATCATCGCCCGCGATACGGAGAAAGAAGCTCGCGACACCTTGCGGGAGATCATCGAGAAGGCCAATCGCCCGGCCGTCGAGGGATTCCACTCGGCGGTGCAGCAGGCAGGCAACTCGACGTCCGACAAGCGCGGGATGTGGGCCGACTCGTCGTTCGAGGACCTCGTGCAGTACAACGATGGTTTCCGAACCCAGCTGATCGGCACGCCGGAGCAGATCGCCGAGCGCATTGCGGCCTACCGCAAACGCGGTGTCGATCTGATCCTCGGCGGTTTCCTCCACTTCCAGGAGGAGATCGAGTACTTCGGCGCCAACGTCCTGCCGTTGGTGCGCGAAATCGAAGACTCCGAACAGAATTCGCACGACGCCCCAGTCCTGGTCGGTGTTTGATCGCTCCTCGCGCAAGCGCTCGTCGGCAGCCTGAACGCGCACCCTGCTGATTGCGCTAGCGTGGGTGGCTGAATCGACCAGGACAGGAGAGGTCATGACCTACTCGCCCGGTGGCGGCCCCGGTTATCCATCGACCCAACCGCCTTCGTACTCCGCCCCCACCCAACAGTTCGAGCGGGTGCCCGAACCGGCGCCCGCCGCCCCAGCCGCTCCGGCCGCCCCCGCGGGGCCGAGCAAGCTTCCGCTGTACCTCGGCGCCGCCGTCGCCGTACTCGGACTCGCGATCTACCTGACGAGCTTCGGTCCGCTGTTCGGCGGACTCACCGCAACACCGGCGTTCTTCCTCCTCATCGCACCCCTCCTCGCCGGGCTGCTCGCCGGCGTGAGCCTGCTGCCGAAGCAGGACGACAGGTCGGCCATCGCGGCCGTGCTGGCGGTGCTGGGCTTCCTGCTGCTGATCCTGGTCGTGATCGGCGACGGGTCGTCGATCGAGTGGGCGTTCTACCCATTCATCGTGTTCTCGGTGCTGCAGGCGATCGCCGCAGTGGGCAAGGTGCTGCTGGACGCGGGCGTCATCACCGCGCCGACGCCCAAGCCCAAGCCCGAGCCGCAGCCGTACGGCCACTACGGCGCGCCGCCGCCGTACTACGGGCAGCAGCCGTACGGCGGGCCCGCGCAGCCGGGCTACCCGCCCCAATACGGCGGTTACCAGGGCGGCCCCAACACCGGAGGCTTCCCCGCGCTCGGTAGGCCGAGTGCCTCTCAGAGCGGACCGCACAGCGGCCCGCCCACCCCGCCGACCGGATTCCCTGCGTTCGGTCAGCCGCAGGCCCAGCCAGCGGCGTCGGGTCCTGGCCAGTCGCAGCAGCCGTACGAGGCGCAGCAACCGCAACAAGCAACGCAGCAGGCTCCGCAGCAATCAGCCACTCCGCCGTCATAATCTCTAGCGGGGCGTCTGCGGTCTTCGCGCGCACCAGGTTGCGCGAGGAGCTACCCGTCTAGTGGACAACCGGCCAGTCGGCACGCGTCAGGCCCGCGACCTGCTCAGGGTTGCGTTCGGCCCGTCGGTAGTGGCCTTGGTGATCATCGCGGCGATCGTGCTGCTGCAGCTGCTCATCGCCAACAGCGACATGACGGGCGCGTCCGGCGCGATCGCCAGCCTGTGGCTCGGGGTCCATCAGGTACCCGTGTCCATCGGCGGCAGCGAACTAGGCGTGATGCCGCTGCTGCCCGTGCTGGCGATGGTGTGGGGAACGGCGCGCACCACCGCCGCCGCCATCAGTCCGGGCGCGTCGTGGTTCGTGGTGCGCTGGGTCGTCCTGTCGGCGCTGGGCGGACCGCTGTTGATCGCCGCGATGGCGTTGGCGGTCGTTCACGACGCGTCGTCCGTGCTCACCCAGCTGCAGACGCCGAACGCGTTGCGCGCCTTCAGCGGCGTGCTGGCCGTGCACTTCGTCGGCGCCGCGATCGGGGTCGGTACCCGCGTCGGACGTCGGCTGTTGCGGGAGCTGCGGCTTCCGGGTTGGCTGCCCGACGCGGTGCGTGCCGCGTCGGCGGGCGTGCTCGCGTTGCTCGGGATGTCCGGTGTGGTGGCCGTCGGGTCGATGGTCGTGCACTGGTCGACCATGGATGACCTGTACGGGGTCACCGATTCGGTGTTCGGCCAGTTCAGCCTCACCTTGCTTGCCGTGCTGTACGCGCCGAACATCATCGTCGGGACGGCGGCCATCGCCGTGGGGTCCAGCGCGCACATCGGCCTTGCGACCTTCAGCCCCTTCACGGTGCTCGGCGGTGACGTGCCCGCGCTGCCGGTGCTGGCGGCGGTGCCGACGCCGCCGTTGGGCCCGGTTTGGGTCGCACTCATGATCGTCGCCGCCGCGTCCGCCGTCGCAGTCGGGCAACAGTGCGCGCGCCGTCCGTTGCCGCTGCCGATGGCCGCGGCGAAGGTGGCGGTCGCCTCCGCGCTGGCCGCCCTCGTGATGGTGCTGCTCGGGCACGCCGGCGGGGGCAGGCTGGGGAACTTCGGTGACGTCGGCGTCGACCAAACCACCTTCGGACCTGCGGTGTTCTTCTGGTTCATCGGAATCGGCGGACTCACGGTGGCCATGGCGGGCGGAATCGCCCGAACCCCGAAGGCGTCCAAAGTGCGTCCGGTTCCCGCTGCCGCGGAGGCCGAACCCGAGCCGACGGACGCCGAACCCGAACCGGAGCCCGAACCCGAACCGGAACCCGACGAGGTGGGCGAGGTTGAGGAGTTCGACGAGGTCGAGCCCGAACCCGAGCCGGTTCAGGAGCGGCCGGCACCCGCGCCACGGCCCATGCCGCGGCCCGATCCGCGCGTCGGTGACGGTCCGCTGGACCTCGACGACGATCCCGAGGCGCACTTCTTCACCGACGACGACGTGACCAGCGACGAGCACCGCGGAGCGGCCGATTAGGCTGCATCGCGTGCAGCAACCGATCCGAGTGCCTCCCAGCGCACCGGCCCGGCTCGTGGTGTTGGCCTCTGGCACAGGTTCGCTATTGGAATCCCTGGTGGCCGCTGCCGTCGGCGACTACCCCGCGCGAGTGGTCGCGGTCGGCACCGACCGCGAGTGCCGGGCCCTCGAGGTCGCCGCGGACGCAGGCATTGCCGGGTACACGGTGCGGCTGGGCGACTACTCCGACCGCTCCGAGTGGGACGCCGCCATCGCCGAGGCCACCGCGGCGCATGCGCCGGATCTCATCGTCTCCGCTGGATTCATGAAGATCCTTGGCGCACAATTTCTTTCCCGATTCCTGGGCCGTGTCGTCAATACCCACCCCGCGTTGCTGCCCGCATTCCCCGGCGCGCACGCGGTGCCCGACGCACTCGCCTATGGTGTCCGCGTGACGGGGTGCACGGTGCATCTGGTCGACGCCGGGGTGGACACCGGGCCGATCCTCGCTCAAGAGGCGATCCCGGTGCTCGACGGTGACGACGAGGCGTCGTTGCACGAGCGGATCAAGGTGGTCGAACGCCGCCTGTTGGTGGATGTGCTCGCCGCGATGGCCACACGCGGCGTGAGCTGGACTGGACGAAAGGCGGCCATAGGGTGAGCGATGAGGGTAGGCGGCCGATCCGGCGCGCGCTGATCAGTGTGTACGACAAGACCGGACTCGCGGAGCTGGCTCGCGGGTTGCACGACGCGGGCGTGGCCATCGTGTCGACGGGCTCAACGGCGAAAACGATTGCTGCGAGCGGTGTTCCGGTGACTCCGGTGGAGGACGTCACGGGTTTCCCCGAGGTGCTCGACGGGCGCGTCAAGACGCTGCACCCCCGCGTGCACGCGGGGCTGCTCGCGGACACCCGCAAGCCCGAACATCTCGCGGCGCTCGAGGAACTCGGCGTCGCGGCCTTCGAACTGGTGGTCGTCAACCTCTACCCGTTCAGCGAGACCGTCGAGTCGGGCGCGAGCGAGGACGATTGCGTCGAGCAGATCGACATCGGCGGGCCGTCCATGGTGCGCGCCGCCGCGAAGAACCACCCCAGCGTTGCTGTCGTGGTCGACCCGCTCGGATACGACGGCGTGCTGGCTGCGGTGCGGGCCGGTGGGTTCACGCTCGCGGAGCGAAAGGTGCTCGCGTCCCTGGCCTTCCGGCACACCGCGGAATACGACGTGGCCGTCGCGACGTGGATGGGAGCCACTTTGGCACCCGAGACGCCGGCTCAGAAGCTGCCCGCATGGGTGGGGTCAACGTGGAAGCGCGCGACAGTGCTGCGCTACGGCGAGAACCCCCACCAGCAGGCGGCGTTGTACCGCAACGACATCGGGTGGCCCGGGCTGGCGCAGGCCGAGCAGCTGCACGGCAAGGAGATGTCCTACAACAACTACACCGATGCGGATGCGGCGTGGCGCGCGGCGTTCGACCACGAGCAGACGTGTGTCGCAATCATCAAGCACGCCAACCCATGTGGCATCGCGATCTCGTCGGAGTCGGTGGCCGATGCGCACCGCAAGGCCCACGAGTGCGACCCGTTGAGTGCCTTCGGCGGTGTGATCGCGACCAATACCACCGTCAGTGTCGAGATGGCAGAGACGGTGGCCGACATCTTCACCGAGGTGATCGTCGCACCCGCCTACGAGCCGGGCGCCGTCGACGTGTTGGCGCGCAAGAAGAACATTCGCGTGCTGGTGGCCTCTGAGCCGCAGCTGGGCGGCACCGAGTTTCGTCAGGTCAGCGGCGGGCTGCTCGTTCAGCAGCGCGACGCGCTCGACGCCGAGGGTGACGACCCCAACAACTGGACGCTGGCCACCGGCACGCCCGCCGACCCGGCGACGCTGGCCGACCTGGTGTTCGCCTGGCGCACCTGCCGCGCGGTGAAGTCCAACGCGATCGTCGTCGCCAAGGACGGCGCGACCGTCGGCGTCGGGATGGGCCAGGTCAACCGGGTCGATGCGGCGCGGCTGGCCGTCGAGCGGGCGGGTGATCGGGTGGTCGGCGCGGTCGCGGCGTCGGACGCGTTCTTCCCATTCCCCGACGGGCTCGAGACACTGGCCGCCGCGGGCGTCAAGGCGATCGTGCACCCTGGTGGTTCGATGCGCGACGACGTGGTCTCCGAGGCGGCGACCAAGGCCGGTATCGCCCTGTATCTCACGGGCGCTCGGCACTTCGCGCACTAAGTCCCTGTTGTTCGGTTGCCGGGGTCGGGAATACGCTCCGCGTGTGCGTATTTCGGGGGGTAGGGCTCTGGTTGCGATGCTCGCCGTCGCCTCGGTGTTGGTGGCGGGTTGCTCGCGGGCCGTCGAAGGGCATCCCGTCGCGGCAGCGGGGGCGGGCGGTCCTGACGATTCGCAGTGCACCAAGGTCGACGTGCCGTTGACGACGGTGCCTGCCGCGCCGGGTGCGCCCGATGACTCCGAGCCGACGATGCGCGTCCCGCAACCCGAGGGTTGGGACCGCATCACGAAGATGGACTCGGAGATGATTCGGTTCACGATGGGCAATCGGTCCCTCGGGGTGACCGGATTCGCCGCCTCCGCCGTGGTGACCATCGAAAGCCATCCAGGAGAACTCGACGCGTCGTCGTTCTTCGACGAGGCGCGAGACGCGCTGGCGTCGTCGTTCGGCACCGTCGACCTCGACTACACCGATGGCACCATCTGTGGGCTGCCCGCCCAGACCATCCACTACGTCCTCCCAAAGGGCGGTGCTCTGAAGCAGGAGGCGTCGGCGACGGCAGTGATGGTGGTCGTGTTCACGGGCAGAAAGACGTACGGCGTCGTCCTGACGATCCAGTCGCCGGTTCCCGACGACGCCGACTACCAGCACGACGCCGAGCTCATCACGACCGGGTTCCAGGTGTTCGCACCGGATTCGGGCCACCGCTAGCGCGGAGCGTCCGCCGGAGGGTCAGGCGGTCGCTTCGCCCCGCCGCTCGGCGGTGACGTACCCGATGAACTCAGCGAGGTGGGCCACGGCGCGGCGCGCATCCGGGTTGACGTCGAAGCTCAGCTGGAACATGTGCATCGCCTTGTGCCACACCTGAACCCAGACGGGCACGCCGTTGGCGCGCAGCCGATCGGCCAGTGCATGGGTGTCGTTGAGCAGCATCTCGTCGGTGCCGACCTGAAGCAGGAATGGGCCGAGCCCGCGCAGGTCGGCCTCTGGCGGCATCACCGGTAGTGGCCTGGTGCCGTTCACCGTCGCGAAGACGTCGTAGATGAACTTCACCGTCATGAACGGGAACAGCGCGTCGCGGTGTGCTTGCAGTGCACGGTATTTCAGGTCCATGTCCGAGGACGTCAGCGGTGACAGCAGCGCCTGGCCCGCGGGCACGGGCAGTCCGGCGTCCCTGGCGGCGAGCGCGGTGTCGGCGGCCATCAGCCCGCCGGCCGAGTCGCCCGCTAGCACGACGTGGTCGGCGTGGAAGCCCTCGGACAACGCGTACCGGTAGGCGTCCAGCCCGTCGGAGACGGCCTCCTCGATGCCGACCTGCGGCGCCAGCCGGTAGCCGACGTTGAGCACCTTGGCCCCCGTCTCGGCGGACAGCTTGCTGACGAACCGCCGGTGGCTGTTGAGCCCCAACGTGATGAGTGCCGAGCCGTGGAAGTACACGATGACGTGGTCGGAGTCGCGGGCCTCGGCGGCCACTACCCATTCGGCGGGACAGTTGGGCAGGTCGACGCGGGTGACCTCGGTGCCCGCCAACGGAGGCACCACGCGCAGCGGGCGGTCGATGACGTCGAGGCGGGCGCGCTGCAACATGGCGGGACGGAACCGGTTGACGATCATTCCGATCACCGTGAGTAGTGCGATCACCGGCTTGACGAAGATCGCGCTCAGCACCGCGAGGAGTTGCGACTGCCACGACGCAGGACCGAAATGGGCGTCCGCGGGCCGTTTGGACCAATCGAGCGAATTCACGGTACCGAGGGTACCGGGTATACGCCCTGAGCCCCAAGGTGATGCTTAGGTGGGGTAGCAGTCGTAGCGTGGAGTCGTGACTTCACCTAACGAGCTCCCCCGTACCGTCGGCGAGCTGCGGGCCTCCGGGCACCGCGAGCGAGGCGTCAAGACGGAAATTCGGGAGAACCTGCTGGCTGCGCTCGCGGAGGGGCGCGACATTTGGCCCGGAATCCTGGGCTTCGAGGACACCGTGCTGCCGCAGCTCGAGCGGGCGTTGATCGCCGGACACGACGTCGTGCTCCTCGGCGAGCGCGGACAGGGCAAGACCCGGCTGCTGCGTGCCCTCACCGGACTGCTGGATGAGTGGACGCCCGTCATCGAGGGTTCCGAGTTGGGGGAGCATCCGTACACGCCGATCACGCCGGAGTCGATCCGGCGCGCGGCCACCTCGGGTGACGATCTGCCCGTGGCCTGGCGCCACCGCAGTGAGCGCTACACCGAGAAGCTGGCCACCCCCGACACCAGCGTGGCCGACCTCGTCGGCGACATCGATCCCATCAAGGTGGCCGAGGGGCGCAGCCTCGGCGACCCGGAGACCATCGCGTTCGGGCTCATTCCGCGGGCGCACCGCGGCATCGTCGCCGTCAACGAACTGCCCGATCTCGCCGAGCGCATCCAAGTCTCGATGCTGAACGTGATGGAGGAGCGCGACATTCAGGTCCGCGGCTACACGTTGCGGCTCCCGCTCGACGTCCTCGTCGTCGCCAGCGCCAACCCCGAGGACTACACCAACCGCGGCCGCATCATCACCCCGCTCAAGGACCGCTTCGGCGCCGAGATCCGCACCCACTACCCCTTGCAGCTGGAGGCCGAGGTGGGCGTGATCAACCAGGAGGCGCACCTGGCCGCCGCGGTGCCCCAGTACCTCCTTGCGGTGCTGGCTCGCTTCGCGCGCAACCTGCGCGAGTCGCAGTCCATCGACCAACGCTCAGGCGTCTCGGCGCGGTTCGCCATCGCGGCGGCCGAAACCGTCGCTGCGGCCGCACGGCACCGCTCGACGATCCTCGGCGAACAGGACCCCGTCGCCCGCGTCGTGGACCTCGCGACGGTGATCGACGTGCTGCGCGGCAAGCTGGAGTTCGAGTCCGGCGAGGAGGGCCGCGAGCAGGCGGTGCTCGAGCACCTGTTGCGCCGCGCGACTGCCGACACGGCGCAGCGGCTGCTGGGCGGGCTCGACGTGGGTCCGCTGGTGGCTGCCGTCGAGGAGGGCGCGCCCGTCACCACCGGTGAACGCGTGTCGGCCAAGGACGTGCTGGCCGCGCTGCCCGACCTGCCCATCGTCGACGCCATCGCCACCCGGCTCGGTGCCGAGTCCGACGGTGAGCGTGCCGCGGCCCTGGAACTCGCGCTGGAGGCGCTGTACCTGGCCAAGCGCATCGACAAGGTGTCCGGTGAGGGCGAAACAGTCTATGGCTAAACGTACTTCGCGATATTCGCGATACAGCGGCGGGCCCGATCCGCTGGCCCCTCCCGTCGACTTGCGCGAGGCGCTGGAGCAGATCGGTCAGGACGTCATGGAGGGCAGTTCGCCGCGACGGGCACTGTCCGAATTGATGCGGCGCGGCACCAAGAACATGAAGGGGGCCGACCGGCTGGCCGCCGAGGCCAACCGGAGGCGTCGGGAACTGTTGCAGCACAACAACCTCGACGGAACGCTGCAGGAGATCAAAAAGCTGCTCGATGAGGCCGTGCTGGCCGAGCGCAAGGAGCTCGCCCGCGCGCTCGACGACGACGCCCGGTTCGGCGAGCTGCAACTCGAGTCATTGTCGCCGTCGCCGGCCAAGGCCGTGCAGGAGTTGGCGGAGTACGAGTGGCGCTCGCCGGAGGCTCGGCAGAAGTACGAGCAGATCAAGGACCTCATGGGTCGAGAGCTGCTCGACCAGCGCTTCGCCGGGATGAAGGAGGCGCTGGAGAACGCCACCGACGAGGACCGGCAGCGCGTCAACGACATGCTCGACGACTTGAACGACTTGCTGGACAAGCACTCCCGCGGTGAGGATTCATCCGAGGACTTTCAAGAGTTCATGGACAAGCACGGCGAGTTCTTTCCGGAGAATCCGAAGAACATCGACGAGCTGCTCGACTCGTTGGCCAAGCGCGCGGCTGCGGCGCAGCGGTTCCGCAACAGCCTGTCGGCAGAGCAGCGCGCAGAACTCGACAGTTTGGCCCAGCAGGCGTTCGGGTCGCCGTCGTTGATGAACGCGCTGAGCAGGCTCGACCAGCATCTGCAGTCGGCCCGCCCAGGCGAGGATTGGGATGGCTCGCAACGGTTCTCGGGCGACGACCCGATGGGAATGGGCGAGGGTGCCCAGGCCATGGCCGACATCGCGGAGCTCGAGCAGCTCGCCGAGCAGCTGTCGCAGAGCTACGCGGGCGCTCAGATGGACGACGTCGATCTGGACATGCTGGCCCGCCAGCTAGGGGAGGACGCCGCCGTCGACGCGCGCACGTTGGCCGAGCTCGAACGCGCGCTGATGAATCAGGGCTTCCTCGACCGTGGTTCGGACGGGCAGTGGCGGCTGTCGCCCAAGGCGATGCGGCAACTCGGCCAGGCGGCGTTACGCGATGTGGCTCGACAACTCTCCGGCCGCCACGGCGAACGCGAGACTCGAAGGGCGGGGGCGGCAGGCGAGCTCACCGGAGCCACCCGAGCATGGCAGTTCGGCGACACCGAGCCGTGGAACGTCACCCGCACGCTCACCAACGCCGTGCTCCGTAGGGCGGGTACCGGGCTGGTGGAGCCTCCGCTGCGCATCACCGTCGACGACGTCGAGATCTCGGAGACGGAGACGCGCACCCAGGCCGTGGTGGCGCTGCTCGTCGACACGTCGTTCTCGATGGTCATGGAGAACCGCTGGCTGCCGATGAAGCGCACCGCGCTCGCGCTCAACCACCTCGTCAGCACGCGGTTCCGCTCGGACGCACTGGAGATCATCGCGTTCGGGCGCTACGCACGGACGGTGACGGCAGGCGAGCTCGCCGGGTTGGAGGGTGTGTACGAGCAGGGCACCAACCTGCACCATGCGCTGGCGCTGGCGAGCCGCCACCTACGGCGGCACCCGAACGCGCAGCCCGTCGTGCTCGTCGTCACCGATGGCGAACCCACTGCGCACCTCGAGGACTTCGGTGACGGTGACGGCACGTCGGTGTTCTTCGACTACCCGCCGCACCCCCGGACCATGGCGCACACCGTGCGCGGGTTCGATGAGATCGCGCGGTTGGGCGCCCAGGTGACGATCTTCCGGCTCGGTTCCGACCCGGGCCTGGCGCGGTTCATCGACGACGTTGCCAGGCGGGTCCAGGGCCGCGTCGTGGTTCCCGACCTCGACGGACTCGGTGCTGCCGTCGTCGGCGATTATCTCGGTTCTCGACGCCGGCGTTAATTAATTGGCTCATTCTGTGCCAGCTAGTTAATTGATGATCAACCGCAAAGCAATCGGTTGACTGCCATTTCTCGCGTCGATCACGGCGGGCCGAGGATCGTGGCCGTCGGTCGCACAGCGCTTCTCTAGACGGTCCAGCTGCAGCGATTTGTGCAGTTCAACACGGCTATTTGGGCTAGTCACCCGGTTGCCTTCGTGGTGGTGCGACACCCACGTGGGCGAAGGGCCCGCGAACTTGGTGTCGCAAATATTCGACGTAGCTGTGGCAAAATACTTCGAGAGATTTATCATGTTATTCTCAGGTTCTTCGTTAGTAGTCGCTCCACCGTCCGTCACCCGATCCAAAGGGGGATCTACATGGCACTTAGCGCGTATCTCAAGGCAGGCGTCGCGTTCGCTACCGCAGGCGTCGTCGCCGCCGTGCCGGCGATCGCCCCTCCGCTGTCGCCGCACGACTTGAAGGTCGCCAGGGATACCGAGGTGGCGCTGACGGCAAACGACTACGTGTCGATCGTCAACACCTTCTTCGGAAAGCTGCCCGGCAGCACCGACGCGCCGGGCCTGTGGGGCATCTCGGGTGTCGCGCATCAGTACGTGCGGGAGATCACGGGCCCCGGTCCCAATGACCAGTACTGGAACGCCGTCGACGGCTTCTTCGCCTCAGGCGTCTCCGAGGTGGTGCGGCAGTACCTCCAGGCCAGCACCGTCCCGAATTCGCCTCAAGCCCAACTGATCGACGGCTTCTTCTCCGGCGGGATCACCGAGGTGGCGCATCTGCTGACGCTCGCCAACACCACCGACCCGACGCTGGTGCCCTACATCAACGCCTTCTACGACCAGGAGCAGCCGAATGCTGCACTGAAGGGCATCCCAGGTGTCATCTTCCTGCGATTGATGGCTAGCGACCTCACGCCGGAGCAGAAGTCGGTCATCAACGATTTCTTCCAGGGAGGCGCCACCCAGGTGGTGTGGAACCAGTTGCTCGCCCGAACCTCCGATCAACAGCAGATCGACACGATCAACGACTTCTTCACCGGTGGCGTAACCGAGGTAGTGCGGAGGCAGCTGCTGTCGCGTACCACCGATCCCAACCAGTACGCCGACATCGATGCCTTCTTCCCCAACTCCTACACCGGTTACGGCGGCGGCATCTCCGAGAACGTACGGATCCGGCTGCTGGCCGCCACGAACGACCCGGTGCAGGAAGATCTGATCAACGGGTTCTTCGACGAGGGTATCTCCGAGGTCGTGCGCTATCTGTTGGTCGGTCCCGCACCGGTGCCGGAGCCCGAGCCGGTCGCGCCGACGACCCTCGCTCGGTTCAGCGCGCCGACGGAGGAACCGGCTGCGATGACCGATCCGGTGGACGCAACCCCGGCCGCGGCGGTTGCATCGGCTCCCGCCGCTGCGGCAGCTCCGGCGGCCGCGCCCGCCGAGGCGTCGGCACCCGCCGAGGCGCCCAAGTTCACCGCGAAGGTCAGGGACACGTCGGTCGAGGACGAAGCTGCCGGCACCGACGTGACCGATGGCAACAAGGCCGAGCCCGTGATCATCGTGGGTGCTCCCGGCGCCAAGAGTGGGTCGGGCAGCTGGGGCATCTTCGGCCAGGTTGCCGACGCGGTGGGCAAGGTCATCGCGGGTGCAGGCGCGGCGCCTAGCGGAGAGTCGACGTCGAGCACTCCCGGCGGCGGGACAGACGGCACCAGCTGACCCGTCGGAGGCGGCGATCGCCACTGCTTTGCCCGGGCTGCCGCTTGTACGCATGAAAGCGTGTCTCTCCACGCTCGTCGACTGACTCGGGCGCTGGTTTGTGCGTACTTTGCGGGCCGATCGCGTGGCAAACTATTGAGCTCGAGAATTGCCTATCCTTGCTGGGGTTTTCGGTCGGAACGCTCGCACCGCAACAAGCAATGAGTGTCGCTGAGCATTGCTTTCTCCCAAGGCATTGACCCGACCTCGAAACAACTTCGAGGTAAATCTACGCATGCGTGGCAAATTCGAGCGTTTGCGTATTACGATCCAGATGCTCGACTTCTCAGCTTTCTCTAAGGTGCGTCGCAAGCAATCAGGGGGCCCACAATGCCAATCCGCCACTTTCTCACCGCAGGTGTCGCCTTCGCCACGGCCGGCATGATCGCCGCCGTACCCGCGATCGCGCCGCCGCTTCAACCGCACGACGTGCAGGTGGTCAAGGCCACCGAGGCTCAAATCAAGCTGGCCGCGCAGCTGAATCTCGCTGACCTCATCAACGTCTTCTTCGGCGTGACGCCTCAGGGGGCCTACCCGTCGGATCCTCCCGTTCCTGGCGAGCATCTGCTTCCGCCGGTCACCGACGCGGCGGGTACCTCGGGCATCTCGGGGGTTGTCTACCAGCTGCTTTACCAGCAGCAGGGCACCTACACGCCGAGCTTGCAGTCGCTCGATGCCTTCTTCAACGGTGGCTTCGCCAGCCTTGCCGAGCTTTACCTGTTGGCCAGCAATACCGATCCCGATCAGCAAACACCTGCGAATTTCAATGCAGAATACTTTTTATCTGCCAGCCAGAATGAATACAAGGGAGCCATTACCGGTTACGAAGGCAGCTTTCTTTTTCAGGCAGGCTGGACGCAAATATTAGCAGCAGCTGCAACGGGCTATTTAGGCACTCTGCACAAATACACAAACG
>Ga0207668_10001583_pt1 | contig 13306 bp, 14 predicted proteins | sample KBSS43metaG_FD_184323 | JGI IMG/M metagenome (GOLD analysis project Ga0207668, IMG submission 184323) | Switchgrass rhizosphere microbial communities from Kellogg Biological Station, Michigan, USA - KBS S4-3 metaG (SPAdes) (version 2) | ecosystem: Host-associated > Plants > Roots > Rhizosphere... | reverse complement strand
ACGTACGTGGCGATGTCACGGGGTCGCAGGTAGAAGAACTCCACCTTGTTGGCCTCGTCGCGGCAGACGAGGTCCTTGGGGTCGGTGCGCTGGCGGTAGCCGGCGTCGCGGAGCATCTGCGAGGCGGGCTGGGACAGGGTGCCCTTGTTGGGGACGGCGATGCGCAGCATCTGCTTCCTTCGTTCGGGTTCCTTCGTTCGGTCGTCGAGGGGAAGGGGTCACAGATGTCGGTAGACGTCCTTGAGGTCCAGGCCGGTCGCGATCATCAGGACCTGGCACTGGTAGAGCAGTTGGGAGATCTCCTCCGCGGCCCGTTCCGGGCCCTCGTGCTCGGCGGCCATCCAGGACTCGGCCGCCTCCTCGACGACCTTCTTCCCGATGAAGTGGACTCCGCGGTCCAGCGCCGCGACGGTGGACGAACCCGGGGTCCGCTCCGCCGCCTTTGCCTGAAGCTCGGCGAACAACTCTTCGAACGTCTTCACGGCCGCCATTGTGACAAGTGGTTACGGGATGACGACGAAGAACCCCAGCACGTGGGACGTGCCCTAGGCTTCCGGCATGGTCTGCCGTAACACCTTCACCACCGCCACCACCGCCGGCCTGCTGCTCGCCGCGCTGGCGGCCTGCTCGCCGGTCGCCGAACCCGCCGCCCCGACCGCCTCGGCCTCCGCCTCGGGCGACGTTTGCCCTGATGGCGGCCTTCCCACCCACACGGCGGGCAAGCTCACCATCGGCACCGACACGCCAGCGTACGCGCCGTGGTTCAGCGACAACAAGCCCAGCAACGGCAAGGGGTTCGAGTCCGCCGTGGCCTACCAGGTGGCGCAGCGCCTGGGGTACCCGGCGGCGAACGTGATCTGGACCTCTGTGACGTTCACCAACGCGATCGCGCCGGGGCCGAAGGCGTTCGACTTCGACATCAACCAGTTCTCGATTACCCCCGAACGGCGTAACGCGGTCGACTTCTCGTCGCCCTACTACCTGGTGCGCCAGACCGTGATCACCGTCAAGGGCTCGAAGATCGCCGGGGCCAAGTCGCTCGCCGACCTCACGTCGGCCAAGCTCGGCGCCCAGGTCGGCACGACGAGCTACGCGGCGATCACCGAGCTGATCAAGCCGAGCGCCAAGCCGTCCGTCTTCAACAACAACGACGACGCCAAGGCCGCGCTGGTCAACGGCACCGTCGACGGCATCGTGGTGGACCTGCCGACCGCGTTCTACATGACCGGGGCCGAGCTCGACAACGGCGTGATCATCGGCCAGCTGCCGCAGGTCGGCGTGCCCGAGCAGTTCGGGCTGGTGCTCGACAAGGACTCGCCGCTGACCGGCTGTGTCAGCAAGGCGGTCGACGAGCTGCGGCAGGACGGGACGCTCGCGGTGCTGGAGAAGACCTGGTTGGCCGGGTCCGGCGGCGCCCCCGAGCTCTCGTGACCGACCCGGTCCACCGGCCCAGCGCGCTGCACCAGGAACGGATCGTCTACCGGCGACGGCAGGCGATCCGCTCCGTGCTGCTGGCCGCGCTCTCCACCGCGGTCGTCGGCACCGTGCTCGGCGTGCTGATCACCGGCGCGCCCGGCTGGGACCGGGTGCGGCGGTCGTTCCTCGACCCGGCGATCGGCGACCGTTTCCTCCCCGACACGCTGTCCGGGCTCTGGCTGAACATCCGGATGCTGGTGGTCTGCGCGTTCTGCGCGCTCGCCCTGGGCCTGCTCGTCGCGGTGCTGCGCACGCTGCGCGGGCCGGTCTTCTTCCCGGTGCGCGCGCTGGCCACGGTGTACACGTACTCGTTCCGCGGCCTGCCGCTGATCATCGTGATCTACGTGTACGCGTTCGGCATCCCGGGCCTGCGCCTGCAGGGCACGCCCAACGTCACGGTCCTCGGCGGGGCGGCCATCGTGGTCACGTACGGGGCGTACCTCGCGGAGGTGTTCCGGGCCGGCATCGAGTCGGTGCACCCGAGCCAGATCGCGGCGGCACGCTCGCTCGGGCTCGGCTACCGGCAGGCGATGCGCTTCGTGGTGCTGCCCCAGGCCGTGCGGCGGGTGGCTCCGCCCCTGCTGAACGACACCGTGGCGCTGCAGAAGGACGTCGGGCTGATCTCCCTGGCGGGTCCGATCGACGCCATCCGCGCGGCGCAGATCGGGGTCGCGCAGACCGCGAACTTCACCCCGTACATCGTGGCCGGTGTGCTCTTCGTGCTGCTCGCCCTGCCGCTGATCGGGATCACCGACTGGGTGACGCTGCGCGCCGCACGCCGGCAGAACGCGGGTGCCTGATGCTGCTGTCCTGCACCGACGTCCGCAAGACGTTCGGCTCGGCCGTGGTCCTCGACGGCCTCAGCCTGGACGTCGACGAGCACGAGGTGGTCGCGCTGATCGGTGCGTCCGGCTCGGGCAAGTCGACGCTGCTGCGCTGCGTCAATCTGCTGGAGCAGATCGACGACGGGCAGGTGCGGCTGGACGACGAGGACATCACCGATCCCCGGGTCGACCCGGACCTCGTACGGCGGAAGATCGGCTTGGTCTTCCAGTCCTACAACCTGTTCCCGCACATGACCGTGCTGGACAACATCACCCTGGCTCCGGTACGCGTGCACCGGCGCCCGGCCGCCCAGGCGCGCGAACAGGCGATGGAGTGGCTGACCCGGGTCGGGCTGGCCGACAAGGCGGGCAGCTATCCGGACCGGCTCTCCGGCGGCCAGCAGCAGCGGGTCGCCATCGTCCGCGCGCTGGTCAACAGCCCGCGCCTGCTGCTGCTCGACGAGGTGACCTCGGCCCTCGACCCGGAGCTGGTCGGCGAGGTGCTCACCATGATCCGGGAGCTCAAGAGCGAGGGCATGACGATGGTGCTGGCCACCCATGAGATGGGCTTCGCCCGCCAGGTCGCCGACCGGGTCGCGTTCCTGGACAACGGGCGGGTGCTGGAGCAGGGGCCGCCCGCCCAGGTGCTTGGCGACCCGGTGGAGGCCCGGACCAGGCAGTTCCTGGCCCGGATCATCGAGGCCGGACGGCTCTGAGTTCCACCGGGAGCGATCTGGGAGTGGTGGGTCAGGGCTTGGCGATCTCGCGGATCGCCAGGGCCGCGTCGAGCACCGCCACCGTGCTCTGCCAGCCCTTGTCCTCGATCGAGTCCTCCAGGCCGGCCCGGTCGCGGGCCTGCCCGAGGCTGTGCACGGTCAGCACGCCGTGCGCCACCGGGGTCTCCTCGTCGAGGGAGACCCTGGTCAGGCCGGCCGTGACCGCGTCGCAGACATACTTGAAATGGTCGGTCTCGCCCTTGATCACCACGCCGAGCGCCACCACGGCGTCAAACTTGCGGGCGAGGGCCTGCGCCACGATCGGCAGTTCCACCGAGCCGGCCACCCGGCTCACGACCACCTCGTGGACGCCGCACGCGGCGGCGGCCGCCTTCGCCCGCTCGATCATGTGATCGACGAGGTCGGCGTGCCAGCGTGAGCCGACGATGCCGAGCCGCAGCCCGGCCGCGTCGACCGTCTGCATATGCGGATCACCGAAACCGGCCATGTTTCCCCCTTACCGGGTTATCTTCGCTTTTTTCTGGCGGGGCGTCAGCCCAATGCCTCGAAGGCGTCAGCCCAACGCCTCGAACAGGTGGCCCATCCGGTCGCGCTTCGTCCTCAGGTAGCGGACGTTCTCCGGGTGCAGCCGCACCGGCAGCGACTCCCGGCCGGTGATCGTCAGGCCGTACCCCTCCAGCCCGGCCCGCTTCGCCGGGTTGTTGGTGAGCAGGCGCATCGAGCGCACGCCCAGGTCGTACAGGATCTGGGCGCCCGTGCCGTAGTCCCGGGCGTCGGCCGGCAGGCCCAGCTCGAGGTTCGCGTCGACGGTGTCGAAGCCGCGGTCCTGCAACTGGTACGCCTGCAGCTTGTGCAGCAGGCCGATCCCCCGCCCCTCGTGGCCGCGCATGTAGAGCACGACCCCCCGGCCGACGGCGGCCACCCGCTCCAGCGCCGCGTCCAGCTGCGGCCCGCAGTCGCAGCGCTTCGAGCCGAACACGTCCCCGGTCAGGCACTCCGAGTGCACCCGAACGAGCACGTCGGCGCCATCGCCGAGGTCGCCGTAGACGAGCGCCACATGCTCCCCGCCGTCGACCTCGGCCCGGTAGCCGACCGCGGTGAAGTCGCCGTGCTCGGTCGGCAGCCGGGTCTCGACGATCCGCTGCACCTGGGTCTCCCGGTGCCGCCGGTAGGCCACCAGATCGGCGATCGTGATCAGCGCCAGGTTGTGCTCGATCGAGAACCTCTCCAGGTCGGGGCGGCGCTGCATGGTGCCGTCGTCGTTGACCATCTCGCACAACACCCCGGCCGGCCGCAGGCCCGCCAGCTCGGCCAGATCGATCGACGCCTCGGTGTGGCCCGGGCGGCGGAGCACCCCGCCGGCCTTGGCGCGCAGCGGCACCACGTGGCCAGGCCGGGAGAGATCGGTCGGCTGGGTGTCGGCCGAGGCCAGCAGGCGGATCGTACGGGCCCGGTCCGCGGCCGAGATGCCGGTGGTGACGCCTTCCCGGGCGTCGACCGTCACGGCGTACGCGGTGCCTCGCTTGTCTTGGTTTGTGTGGAACATGGGTGGCAGGTCGAGGCGGTCGGCCTCGGCCTCGGTCATCGGCACGCAGATGTAGCCCGAGGTGTAGCGCACCATGAAGGCGACCAGCTCGGGGGTGGCCTTCTCGGCCGCGAAGATCAGGTCACCCTCGTTCTCCCGGTCCTCGTCGTCGACCACGATCACCGGCCGCCCGGCGGCGATGTCGGCGATCGCCCGCTCGATGTCGGCGAAGGCCCGGCGTTCACCGAGCTCGATGGTTGCGCTGCGCTCACTCACGGACGGCCTCCCAGCATCTTCTCCACGTATTTGGCGATCACGTCGACCTCCAGGTTCACCGGGTCGCCGACATCCTTCGAGCCCAGGACGGTCACCTTCGAGGTGGTCGGGATCAGCCCGACGCTGAACGACTCGTCGTCGACCGTCATCACGGTCAGCGACACGCCGTCGACGGTGATCGAACCCTTCTCCACCACGTACCGCGCCAGGTCGGCCGGCAGCGAGAAACGCACCACCTCCCAGTCCGCGGCGGGCTCCCGGGCGATGATCCGGGCGACCCCGTCGACGTGCCCCTGCACCAGGTGGCCGCCGAGCCGGCTGCCGAGCGCGGCCGCGCGTTCCAGGTTCACCGGGCTGCCCACGTCGAGCGCGCCGAGCGAGGACCGGCGCAGCGTCTCCCCCATCACGTCGGCGGTGAAAACACCGTCCACGTTGTCGATCACGGTGAGACAGACCCCGTTGACCGAGATCGAGTCGCCGTGCCGCGCGTCCGAGGTGACGAGCGGCCCGCGCACGGCGAGTACCGCCGAGTCGCCACCCGTCTCGGTACGGTCGACGATCTCGCCCAATTCCTCGACGATGCCGGTGAACATTCAGGCTCCTTTGGTCCGGTGCTGGGTGGGCTTCATTCCGGTTTCGGATCCGCGGGCTTCTGTCGCAGCGTCGCGGTGAAGCGCAGGTCGGCACCGATCTGCGCGATGTCGGTGAGATCGAGTTCGAGGGCGTCGCCGATCGTGGTGACGCCCGCGTCGACGAGCGCGGCCGTGCCCGCGCCGAGCAACTTCGGGGCGATGTAGCCGATCACCTGGTCGACCAGCCCCGCGGCCAGGAACGCGCCGGCCAGCGTCGGGCCGCCCTCCAGCAGCACCGCGCGGATCCCGCGGCCGAAGAGCGCCGCGAGCAGGGCGCTCAGGTCCACCCGGCCGTCCGGGCCGGCGCCGACCTCGCGCTTGGTGACGATCCAGGTGGGTGCGGCGGCGTCGCGTACGCGGGCCTTCTCCGGCGTACGCCCGTCCGAGTCGACCACCACGCGCAGCGGTTGCTTGATCGCGAGCGTGCCGTCCTTGAGGTCACGGACGGTGAGCTGCGGGTCGTCGGCGACGACCGTGCCGACCCCCACCACGATCGCGTCCACCGTGCTCCGCAGGATGTGCACATCGGACCGGGCCGGCGCCGAGGTGATCCACTGGCTGGTGCCGTCCGCCGCGGCGGAGCGTCCGTCCAGGGTGGCGGCAAACTTCCAGATAACGTACGGCCGGCCCCGGCGCACCGCGGTCAGCCAGGCGATGTTGCCCTGCTCGGCATCCATCCGCCGGACCCCGGTCTCGACCTGCACCCCGGCGGCGCGCAGGGTGACCGCCCCGCCGGCCGCGATCGGCGTCGGATCGTCGACCGCGATCACCACCCGCCGCACGCCCGCGGTGATCAGGGCCTGGCTGCACGGCCCGGTGCGGCCGACATGGTTGCAAGGTTCGAGGGTGACCACGGCGGTGCCGCCCCGCGCGCGTTCGCCGGCCTGGGCCAGCGCGACGATCTCGGCGTGCGGGCCGCCGGCATACGCGTGGAAGCCCTCGCCGACGACGTCGCCCTCGGCATCGAGCAGCAGGCAGCCGACCACCGGGTTGGGGCTGGTCGTGCCGAGGCCCCGGGCGGCCAGCGCAATCGCGCGGCGCATCGCCTCGTCCTCGGTCACCATCCGCGTCTTCCTCTCGCACGGCTCGATCACGCGCCAGAGAGAAAGCGGAAGAAACGCCGGGAATCGGGCACAAGGGTACGCTTCGCGCACCCCGGCCGAAGGCACGCCAAGCGTGCCCTCATCCGATTCCGCGCGCCGTCTCCCATCCGGACTGTCTGACCGTGCGGCATGCCGCTCGATCAACCGTCGGCCCTGGGTTCTCACCAGGTCCACCGTCCGTCGCAGGTGACGACGTCCGGGTCGCGGGCTTACCGATGCTGTCGCATCAGATCACCGCCGGTTCGGAATTTCACCGAGTCCCGCCAGCGCGTGGTGGGTTACCCCTGAGTGTGGCACGACAGATCGCCTTTGCCATACCGGGGCGAGCCATCTCACATCCCAGATCAACCCAACCAACCCCGACCCGGGCCATCCGCCCGAACCGGGCCACCAGCTCGGGAGGCACCACCCGCGCCGCCCACCCGAACCGCACCCGCGCGACCGCGCCACCCAGCGCGAAACCCGCCACCCCGCGCCCCCCGCGCGGCCCGCACCACGCGCCACCCCGCCGGCTGCACCGGCCGGGGGGCCGGTGTGCGTTACTCGTCCGCCTCGGCGGCGCTGCGGCGGCGGTCGATTGCGACATACGACCCGGGCTGGGACTTGGCCACCTTTTTCATCTCGGACGCCACGGCGATCACCACCCGCGGGTCGGCGAAGCGCCTGCCCTCGACCGTTGCCTGTGCGACGCCGATCGACAGGGTGACCAGGGCGGCGCGATTTTTGTTGCCGCGCCGGTCGGGCACCTCGATGTAGCCGCGCGCCGCGTCCGGCGGGTCGTAGAGCTGGTCGGCCGACTGCTCGAAGTCGGTCACCGCCCGCTTGGTCAGCGGGAGCACCTGGTCGGGTGTGCAGATGAAGACGAAGTCGTCGCCGCCGATGTGGCCCAGGAAGATCGAGGGCGGGCCGACCGCGGAGACCGCCCGGTGCAGGCTGCGGGCCAGCGTGGTGATGAACTCGTCGCCGCGGTCGAAGCCGTACACGTCGTTGACGCTCTTGAACCGGTCGATGTCGATGTAGCCCACCGAGTATTCGCCGCCGGCCTTCATCCGGTCGGCGATCTCGCGCCGCACCCGAGCGTTGCCGGGCAGCCCGGTCAGCGGCGAAACCTCGCGGAACTCTTTGTTGCGCCGCAGCGTGGAGGACACCCGGGCGATCAGCTCGGCGGTGTCGAACGGCTTGACCAGATAGTCGTCGACGCCCGCGGTGAGACCCACCACCTTGTCGACGGTCATGCTCTTGGCGGTCAGCATGATCACCGGGAGGGCGGAGGTGAGCGGCTCGGCCCGCAGCCGGCGGGTCAGCTCGACCCCGTCCATCCGCGGCATCATCCAGTCGACGACGGCCAGGTCGGGCCGCTTGGTCTCCATCACCTCGAGCGCGTGCTCCCCGTCCCGGGCGCGGATCACGTCGTAGCCGTGCACCTTGAGGTTGAACTCGACGAAGCTCGCGATGTCGTGATCGTCGTCGACCACCAGGATCAGGTCGGGCCGGTCCTCCGGCTCGGGCCCGAGGTCGTCCGGCGTGTCCTGGATCACCCCGGAACTCATCTCGCACCCGTCGATGCCGCGGCGAGGGCCCGCAGTTTGCGCACCGCCTCGGCCGGGTCGGCCGCACCGTAGACGGCGGTGCCCGCCACGAACGCGTCGGCACCCGCCTCGGCGGCCTGCTCGATGGTGTCCGCCGCAATCCCGCCGTCGACCTCCAGGCGTACCTCAAGGTTTTTCGCCGTGATCCGCCGGCGCACGTCGCGCACCTTTTCCAGCATCTCGGGCAGGAACTGCTGCCCGCCGAAGCCGGCCTTGATGGTCATGATGAGCAGCGTGTCGACAAACGGGAGCAGCTCGAGATAGGGCTCGACCGGCGTGTCGCGGTCGATCGCCAGCCCGGCCCGTGAGCCGGCCGCCCGCAGCGTCTTGGCCAGCGCCACCGGGTCGTCGCAGGCCTCGGCGTGGAAGGTGACGTTGTAGGCGCCCGCCTCGGCATAACCGGGCGCCCAGCGCTCCGGATCGGTGATCATCAGGTGCACGTCGAACGGGATGCTGGTCGCTTTGCGCAGGCTCTGCACGACCGGGAGGCCAAGCGTCAGATTCGGGACGAAATGGTTGTCCATGACATCCACGTGCACCCAGTCGGCCGCGCCCTCGACCGCGTGCACCTCGTCGGCGAGACGGGCGAAATCGGCAGCCAGGATGCTCGGGGCGATGATCGGCGATGGCTTCACGGCTGAAAGTGTATGACCTCGCGCTCCCCTCGGCCCGACCACTTGGCCGCCTGTGGATAACCGATAGAGTGACTCGCCGGCGACGCCGGGAGGCGCCGCGGAGAGATGGCGGGGGTCGGCGATGCGACGGAGAGCGGCCATCCTGGCCGGCGCGCTCCTGCTCACCGTGGCCGGCTGCGGCGACCGCCCCGCGGGCATCGACGGCGATCTCACCGACGGCTGGCGGCCGATGCCCGCCGCCCAGCAGTTCCGCCCGGCGGCCGGCACCTGCCACGCCGACCTCGTCGACAACGGCGCGGCCGACCAATACGTTCCCGTACCCTGCGCCGGCCCGCACCGCGCCGAGACGGTCGCGGTCGCCGACCTGACCGGCGCCGCGGGTCTCGCCACGCCGAAGGACGGGCTGCCCAGGGCGTACGCGGAATGCTCCCGCCGGACCACCGCGCTGCTCGGCGCCGACTGGCGCACCGGCTGGCTCATCATGCAGCCGGTGCTGCCGGGCAGGAATGCCTGGTCCGGCGGCGCCCGGTGGTTCCGCTGCGACGTCGGGGAGGTGTCGCCGGTCGACGGCGCCCTGGTCGACCGTTCGAAGAGCCTGCGCGCCGCCGCCCCGCCGTGGATGGCCTGCGCCGACCCGAAGATCGACGGCGATCAGGTCACCGAGATGCACCCGGTGGCCTGCGCCGGCCGGCACAAGGCCGAGTTCGCCGGGCTGTACCAGGCGAAGCGCGCCCGGTCGGCCGATCTCACCGCCGCCGAACTCGAACGCGGCTGCGGCACGGCGATCGCCAAATTCACCCGCATCCCCGACGACAACAACGTGCAGTACCGGGTGGGCTGGCTCGGCTTCCCACCCGACGACACCGCCTGGCAGCTCGGCGACCGCGCGGTCCGCTGCTTCCTGTGGCTGAACGGCGAGCCGATGACCGGCTCGTACCGCAACGCCGGCAGCAAGAAGCTGAAGATCCAGTACGAGAAGAATTAGCCCGTACGGCGCAGGACCGCCAGGAACATCGCGTCGGTGCCGTGCCGGTGTGGCCACAACTGCACCGTCGGGCCGGCACCCAGGCCCGGCATGCCGGGCGGCAGCAACGGCCGCGCGTCGACGAAGTCGACCTCGACACCGCTGCGCCGGGCGCCCTCGGTCACCGTCACCTGTGTCTCCACCATGTGCGGCGAGCAGGTCACATACGCCACCACGCCACCCGGCCGCACCGCCCGCAGGGCCGCCACGAGCAGCTCCCGCTGGAGTTTCGTGAGCGGCGGCAGGTCGGCCGGCTGGCGGCGCCAGCGCGACTCGGGCCGGCGCCGCAGCGAACCCAACCCGGTGCACGGCGCGTCCACCAGCACCCGGTCGAACGCCTCCTCGGGCAGATCGGGATCGCGGCCCACGGACCGCCCGTCCATCGGCAGCACGGTCACCGGCATGCCCTCGGTGGCCTGTTCGACCAGGCGCGCCCGATGCTCGGCCACCTCGACCGCGATCACCTCGGCGCCCCGGCCCGCGGCGATCGAGCCGAGCAGGCCGGACTTGCCGCCGGGCCCGGCGCACAGGTCAAGCCACCGGGTGTCCCGGCCCTCGACCGGCGCGGCCAGCAGCGCCGCCGCGACCAGCTGGGAACCCTCGTCCTGCACGTGCGCGCGGCCCTCGCTGATCGCGGCCAGTTCGCGCGGCGAGCCGCCGTTCAGATAGACCGCGTACGGCGAGAACGCCCCCGGCACCCCGCCCACCTCGTCGGCGAGATCGACCGCGTCGGCCCGGCCGGGCCGGGCGCACAGGTGCACCACCGGCGGCTGGTTGTCCTCGATCAGCAGCCGGGTCGTGTCGGCCAGGTCGCCGCCGAGCGCCTCGCTGAACGCCCGGATGATCCACTGCGGGTGGTTGTGCAGCACCGCGAGGTTGCCGACCGGGTCCTCGTCGTACGCCGGGGCGAGCCGCTCCAGCCACGCGTCCAGCGGCGTCTCGGCGATCGTGCGCATCACCGCGTTGGCGAAGCCGGCCGCCCCGGGCGCCACCGAGCGCACCAGGTCGACGGTCTGGTTGACCGCGGCGTGCGCCGGCACCCGGGTGTGCAGCAGCTGGTAGGCACCGAGCCTTAGCGCGTCGCGGGCCGGCGGGTCGATCCGGGCCACGTCCCGCCCGGCCGCGTCCGCGATGATCAGGTCGAGCGTGCCGAGCGCCCGCAGCGTGCCGTAGGTCAACTCGGTGGCGAACGCGGCGTCGCGCCCGCTCAGGCCCATGCCCCGGAGGATCTCCGGGAGGGCCAGATTGGCGTACGCGTCGTCGCGGTGCACGGCCGCGATGGCCTCGTACGCCGCCTGCCGCGCCGGATCCGACGGCGGCCGGCCCGCCCGCGGCGCCCGGCCGCTGCGGGAATCGCGCTCATACCCCGGCCCGGAGCCGCGCCGCGGCCGCCCCGAACCGTGCGGCCGGTCTGCCCTGTGCTCGGTCACGTGAGTTTCTCCCCAGGCTGGATCCGCAGGCCACGGGCCCAGTCGGTGGCGGGCATCGGCTTTTTTCCGGCGGCTCGCACCTCGCCCAGCGCGACCGGCGTGGTGGCGGTGCCGGCCAGCACCTGGGACCGCTCGACGAGCAGCGCACCCGGCTCCAGATGCGGCCCGTTGGCGATCGGCCGCACCGGCCCCAGCTTCAGCCGGTCGTCGCGCAGCGTGGTCCACGCGCCGGGCGCGGGCGTGCAGGCCCGGATCCGGCGGTCGACCGCGAACGCCGGGTCGTTCCACCGGATCCGCGCGTCCTCGACGGTGAGTTTCGGCGCGAGGGTGACCCCGTCGGCCGGCTGCGGGCGGGCCTGCGCGGTGCCCGCCTCGATCGCGTCGAGCACCGCCACGAGCAGGCCGGCACCCTCGACGGCAAGCCGCTCCAGCAGGTCACCGGAGGTGTCGGTGAACCGGATCTGCTCGGTCAGCGTGCCGTAGACCGGCCCGGTGTCCAGGCCGGCCTCCAGCTCGAAGACGCTCGCGCCGGTCACCTCGTCGCCGTGCAGTACGGCGTGTTGCACCGGCGCCGCGCCGCGCCAGGCGGGCAGCAGCGAGAAGTGCAGATTGACCCAGCCGTGCTTGGGGATCTCCAGCGCGGCGGGCGGGACCAGCGCCCCGTACGCCACGACGGGCACACAATCGGGGGCGAGCTGCCGGAGTCGCTCCTGGAACCCGGGGTCGCGCGGCCTTTCCGGGGTGAGCACCTCGATGCCGCGCTCGTCGGCCCAGGCGGCGGCGGGCGACCGCACCAGCCGGCGGCCGCGGCCGGCCGGCGCGTCCGGGCGGGTGACCACCGCGACGAGATCGTGCCCGGACGCGGCGATCGCGTCGAGGCTGGGCACCGCGACGGCCGGCGTACCGGCGAAGACGAGACGCAAACCGGTCACCGCCCCAGGCCGAAGATGCCCCGGCTGTGCGGGCTCTCCTTGATCGTCGGGGGCTTGGCCGGGTTGTACCACTCGGCGGCCCGGATCTGCTTCATCGCCTCCTTGCGGGAGGCGGTGTCGAGCCGGTCGAGGAAGAGCACGCCGTCGAGGTGGTCGGTCTCGTGCTGCACGCACCGGGCCATCAGGCCGGTGCCGACGATCTGGATCGGGTCGCCGTGCTCGTTGAAGCCGGCGGCCACCACGTTCTGCCGGCGCTTGGTGTCGATGTAGATGCCCGGGATCGACAGGCAGCCCTCCGCACCGTCCTGCTCCTCGTCGTCGGGGAACGACAGCACCGGGTTGACGATGTGGCCGACCACGTCGTCCACGTCGAACGTGAAGACCCGCAGGCCGACGCCGAGCTGCGGGGCGGCCAGGCCGGCGCCGCCCTCGTCCTGCATGGTCTCGACCAGGTCCCGGACCAGGGTGCGCAGTTCCTTGTCGAAGTCGACGACGGGATCGGCCGGCGTCCGCAGCACCGGATCGCCGAAGAGACGGATGGGCTGGACGGTCACGCGGCGAAACTCCTGACGTCGTGGGGTGGCACCCGCCCAGTCTACGGATTGCCCCGGCGGGGCCTTCCCGCGGAGCGCGAGGACTGTCGGAGGGGGCGGGCAGAATGTGCGGTGATGACGACGAAGAGCACACGCGGCGAACGGGTGCCGGCCGACCGGCTCCCGGTGGCCCGGGTGTGCGTCGACGTGCCGCTCCCCCATCTCGACCGGCCGTTCGACTACCTCGTGCCGGCGGCCGCCGACGAGGCCGCCCAGCCCGGCGTGCGGGTCAAGGTGCGGTTCGCCGGGCAGTTGGTCGGCGGCTTCCTGCTGTCCCGCGCCGAGACCTCGCCGCACGACGGCAAACTGGCCTATCTCGACAAGGTCGTCTCCGCCGAGCAGGTCCTGGATCCCGAGATCGCCCGCCTGGCCCGCGCGGTCGCCGACCGTTATGCCGGAAATCTGGTCGATGTCCTACGCCTCGCGATCCCGCCCCGGCACGCCCGCGTCGAGGCGCAGGCGACTCCCGTCCCGGCCGGCGATGCGGCCCCGCCCGGCCCGCCGGCGGGTGCCGGGTGGGAGGCCTATGT
>Ga0207668_10001582_pt1 | contig 13308 bp, 6 predicted proteins | sample KBSS43metaG_FD_184323 | JGI IMG/M metagenome (GOLD analysis project Ga0207668, IMG submission 184323) | Switchgrass rhizosphere microbial communities from Kellogg Biological Station, Michigan, USA - KBS S4-3 metaG (SPAdes) (version 2) | ecosystem: Host-associated > Plants > Roots > Rhizosphere >... | reverse complement strand
AGCTGGTGCCACTGATCGATTCGCTGGCCGATCAGGGCCGCGTCGACGAGGGCGAGGAACTGCTCGCCGAGCACGACATGGACGGCGACCTCTCGCCGTCGCTGTTCTCGATTCTGCCGTTGCTCGCACGCGGGCGACTCCGAGCAGCCGCCGGTGAACACGCCCGGGCGCGGAGCGATCTCCAGGATGCGCTGAGCCGGATCGGGCTGAGCCGAGGGCTGTTCCCGTGGGCCAACGATGCCCGGATAGCGCTTGTACCGGTGTTGCGAGCCATTGGTGACGAAGACGCCGCGCTGGCTGTGGCCGAGGAGGCCTTCGCCGCTGCGACGGCGGCGCAGTCGCGTCGCAACATCGGCGGTGCGCTTCGGGTCCGCGGTCTGCTCGAAGGCGGTAGGGGCGGGCTGGACCTGCTCCGGCAAGCTGCGGACACGCTCGCAGAGGCGCCTGCCCTGCTGTGGCGTGCACACGCCTACGTCGACCTGGGTGCGGCGTTGCGTCGGCAGGGTCAAACCGTGGAGGCGCGACCAGTCTTACGTGAAGGAATGGAACTGGCGCACCGTTGCGCGGCGACTCCGCTGGCCGACCGAGCCGTCGAGGAACTGCGTGCTGCGGGTGGTCGGCCCCGCCGTCGCGCGGGAGTCGGGGCGGACGCGTTGACCACGAGTGAACGGCGGGTGGCCGAGTTGGCTGCGGCGGGGGCCAGCAACAAGGAGATCGCGCAGTCGCTTTTCGTCACCCTGCGCACCGTCGAGATGCACCTCTCGAGCGTCTACACCAAGTTGGAAATCCGGTCCAGGCATGAGTTGGGGGCCGCACTCGGACCACTGTGACCTGCGGCGAGCAAATACTTCGGTCGATGCTTCGGTCCCGCACCATTGGTTGCAGCACTGGACTCGGCGACGCTTGAATCATGCTCGAATCAGGCGCGTGGCCGTGGGTCGGACGAGATCGAGAACTCCAGCAGATCGTCGCCGCCATGGACGACTCACGCACCGTCGCCGGCGTAGTGCTGATGGGGACTCGCGGTGTCGGCAAGACGAGGCTCGCCTCGGAGGCGATTAGCCGATGCGAGTGTGAGCGGCGGTGGACGGCGGGCACGGCGGCCGGGCGAGCTGTTCCACTCGGAGCATTCGTGGAGTGGATGCCGGACGGGGTGGACAACCCCACTCACGCGACCGAGCGGGTGATCGCCCGACTCGTTGGTCCCGCGGCGTCCCGCTCCGTCGTGATCGTGGTCGACGACGTGCACCTCCTCGACGACGCGTCGGCGTTCCTGCTGCATCGCGTCGTCGACCGTAAGCTCGGCAAGCTGCTGCTGACCACGCGCACCGGCGTCGAACTTCCCAACGCGGTGGCCGCACTGTGGCGAGCGACTGCGCTGCAGCGCATCGAGCTCGCGGCGCTCGGCCGTCAGGAAAGTGCCAGCCTGGTCGCTTCTGCGCTGGGTGGCCTCGTCGATCCCGCCGTGACGCGACACTTGTGGACACTGACCCAGGGCAACGCTCGGTACCTGCGCGCGATCGTCGAACATCACCTCAGGGATGGCCAACTTCGTCGCGACGACGGGATGTGGACGTGGAGTTCGGAGCCAGCGGTCCCCGACCCGGTGTGCGAGCTCGTCGAGGAGGAGCTGGGCAGGCTCACCGATGATGTCGCCGAGGTGCTCGACCTGCTCGCGGTGGCCCAGCGCCTTCCCGCCAGGGTGCTGGTCGGCCTAATGGGTACGTGGCCGGTCGAAGAAGCCGAGCGACGATCGCTCATCGTCGCCGACGACGCCCCGGAACCCATTGTGCGCCTGGCGCATCCGCTCTACGGCGAGGTGCGTCGTACTCGATTGGGCCGGATCCGGCTCAGGCGGCTGCGGGGCACCGTAGCGGCCGCGCTGTCCGAGGAACCCGAACCGTCCCCGGCCGCGATCGTGCAGCGCGCGCTGCTGCTGGTCGACTCTGACCTGGAACCGGCGCCCGACGACCTGCTGAGACCCGCGCAGGCCGCCTTGTGGCGTGGCGAATGCGGCGTGTCGCTGCGGTTTGCCCGCCGCGCACTGCTCGGCGGTGGCGGATGGCGGGCCAGCATCGCCTGCGCGGATGCGTTGACCATGGCCGGGCGTTCGGCGGAAGCGGAGATACACCTCGTCGGGCTGGACGCTGACGGCCTACCACCGGAGGGCGTGACGCAGCTCGCCGCGTCCCGAGCGCTGAGTCTGCTTACCCAGAGCCGGATTCGGGACGCGATCGCGGCGATCGACGAAGTCGACACCTCGAAGGAAGCCAGCGCCGTGCGGGCACTCGTGCTGGCCTGCGCCGGACGCGACACCGCGGCCATCGCATCAGCCGACGATGCGCTCGGACCGAGCGGAATCCCCGAGCCAGCGATCTTGCTTGCGGTGGTCGCCAAGCTTCTCGTCGCGGGTGAACGCGGCGACCTGGCCGACATCGAGGAGTCGGTGTGTCAGGCGGCGGACATCGCAGCGTGTTCGTGGTCGACGTCGTTTGTGCGGTTCCTCCTCGCGGAGACGCATGTGTCGGCGTTGTTGCTGTCGGGTTCCCATCGGGCGGCTGAGCACGTAGTCGACCGCGTTCGCGATGACGACGCGCCGCCCGTCGTCGCGAGCTGGGTGAACATGATGTCGGGTGCCGTCAAGGCGGCCGCGGGGTACGTCGACTGCGGGGTCAACCAGATTCGTGGAGAGACGACGTCCGCGCGGCTCGGAATCCTTGGTGGCTGGCTGCGGCGCTATCAATTCAACCTCGCCATCGGGCTTGCCGCACGAGGCGAATCCGAGGCGGCGGAACGGGCGCTGCGACGTGTCGGTTCGGCGTCACACCCGTTGGGTTCGCACCTCGAACCCATCGAAGCGGTGGCCAAGGCCTGGATTGCGGCGTCGACGGGTGCGCTCAGCACGGCGATCGATCAGGCCAGGGCGGGCGCGACGACTGCTGGCGATCGCAAGCGGTGGGCCCGCGAAGTGTGGTGCCTACACGCGGCCACCCGGTTCGGTGACCGCACCACTGCGGCTCGGCTCACCGAACTCTCGCGAGTCGTGAAGGGCCCGTTGGTCACTGCGGCGTTGATGCACGCCACCGCGTTGGCCGGCGGCGACGGCGACGGACTTCTGGCGGCTTCACAGCGCTACGAGGAGATGGGCGACCTGTTGTCGGCCGTGGACGCGGCCGTCCAGGCGGCGGTCGAGCTTCGTCGCGTCGATCGCCGAGGCACCGCCTTCGGCGCCGTGCGGCGATCCCGCGAGCTCGCCGAGAAGTGCGGGGCTCCCCACACTCCGGCAATGGCGGCGGCGGACGCACCACCTGAGTTCACCGGTCGCGAACGCGAAGTCATCATGCTGGCCGGTAGGGGGCTGACCAATCGCGAAATCGCCGAACGGTTGCGCTTGTCGGTACGGACCGTCGAGGGCCACCTGTACCGCGCCGCGGGCCGCGTTGGGGCACACAATCGCGGCGAACTTGCCAGAACCATCTGCGATGACCTGGGCAACACCGGATGAGCTGGGAACTTCGAGTAGTCGACTACTCGGGCCAACGGTCGCTGCGCGGCCGGACGATTGCTGCGCGACCCACTCGCGCAGGTGGGAAACAAGGGGGATCGACATGAGTAGTGCGCGGTACATCGGACGGGTTGGTGCGCTTGCCGTCGCGTTGGGCATCGGCGCGGCAGTGGCGAACAGCCCAGGCCTGGCCTATGCCGAACCCGGCTCGACGAGTGCGGGAACTGCCTCGGACTCGTCGAGTCCGACTGGCTCATCGGCCGCGACCGACCCCACGCCGGACTCCGACGCGGATTCGCCCTCCAACCCATCGGGGGGTACGCCTCCCGAGACGTCCGTGAGCAGCTCGGGCGGCGTGCACACATCGACCCACGGTGGTGGGTCGACACCCGCGACCGAAGGACGGGACGACAAGGACGCCCAAGATGCCGACGACACCGGGGCGCCCGACGACGCGGCGTCAGAGTCGGACCGGGACCTCGCCAAGACGTCGAAGAAGAAGGGCTCCAGCGAGCGTCGGGCCGCAACACCGGAACCGCCCCGCGCCGCGGTGAGCACGCCCGGAATCGAGGCGTCGTCGAAGCGCCGCGACGCTGCCGCCGCCACCATCGACGCCGTGGACGACGTCGTCCGGCCAACCGCTCGACGCGCAACGTCAGCTGCGGCCGTCATGGCCGCTCCTGCGATCAAGACCGCGTCCGTCACACAGATCCAGTCGGCGGTTCAACCCCCGGCACCGAAGTCGCCCGTTCCGGATGCGGTGACCGGCTTGTTGTCTAGCCTAATTGGAGCCCTGGGTTTCGCGTCGTCGTCGACGCCGGGGCCGACGCCGCCGCCCGAATCACCGTTGTCGTGGGCGATGTTGGCGTACGCGCGTAGCAAGGCGGACCGGGAGTCGTCGCTCATCACGTCGAGCCGGATCGCCGATACCTCGGGTGGTGAGGTGACCACGACCCTGGCGTTGGAGCAGGCCCCGATGTCGATGCCTATGGCAGCCGCGGCGGTGCCGAACTCCGCCCCGGTGGCGGGTGATCCGGTAGTGGGGTTGCCTGCTGCGGCTACGGGTGTGGTGACTGGTTCGGTCGGGGTGACCGATCCCGATGGGAATGCGTTGACCTACAACGTGTCTGGGCAGCCAGCCGGCGGCAAGGTCGCGGTGGATTCGTTGGGCGGGTTCGTCTACACCCCGACGCAGGCGGCGCGGTTGCGGGCGGGGGCGACGGCCGGTCCGGATGGTGACGCATTCTCGGTCACGGTCTCCGATGGGCTGGCTTCGACGACGGTGTCGGTGAGCGTGCCGGTGTCACCGGTGGACGTGGGGACGCCGTCGTCGGCCTCGACGGGGGGATCGAATCCCGCTGGTGCGGTAGTGGTTCCGGGCAAGGGCGTCTACGTGGCCAACTCGTCGTCGAATACGGTGACGGTGCTCGATGCCACCTCGGGTGCGGTGATCAAGACGATCGCGGTCGGGGGTGCGCCGACAGCCGTGGCAGCCAGTGCGGATGGCTCCACCGTGTGGGTGGCCAATGCGGGCAGCAATTCGGTGTCGCGGATCAACACGGCGACGAATGCGGTGGTAGCCACGACGGCAGTGGGGTGGACGCCGCGGTCGTTGGTGGTCGCGCCGGACGGGTCGACGGTGTGGGCGGCCAATGCGGGCAGCAACACTGTGTCGCGGATCAGTACGGCCACCAATGCGGTGGTGGGTTCACCAATCAATGTTGGGTGGGCGCCGTACGGTATTTCGATCACCCCGGACGGGTCGAGCGTGTTCGTGGCCAACTCCAGCAGCAATACGGTCTCGCGGATCAGCACGGCGACCAATGCGGTGGTGGGTTCGCCGATCAACGTGGGTTCGGCGCCGTTGTCGATTGCCGCCTTTGGTGATCGGGTCTATACCGCGAATCAGTTTGCGAACTCGGTGTCGGTGATCAACACGACCACCAATGTCGTCACGACAGTGGCGGTGGGTGCGAATCCGACGTCGGTGACGTTGTCGCCCGACGGAAGTTTGGCCTATGTCGCCAACGCCTATGACACGGTGTCGGTGATCGATACCCGCACCAATGCGGTAATACGCACGATCACCATCGACACGGCGGCCGAGAACGGGCCGCACGTGGTGTCGGTATCCCCGGACGGATCGAAGGTCTACGTGACCGACGGCGCCGATGGTGCGGTACGGATCCTTGCGCTGGCGAAGATCAACTCCGCACCCGTCGCGGGCACGCCGACGGTGGGTAATCCTGACGTGGCCAGTGGGGCGGTGACCGGGTCGTTGAAGGTGACCGACCTCGACGGGGACGCATTGACCTACACCGTGACCGGGCAGCCGGCCAACGGATCGACCGTCACCCTGACCCCGGCCGGTGGGTACACCTTCACCCCGAGTGCGACGGCCCGCAACCTTGCCGCCCAACCCCAAGGGCCGAACACGGCTTCGTTCACCGTCACCATCAGCGACGGCCTAGCGTCCACCACGAGCTCGGTCACGGTCCCCGTCTCACCGTTGGCTGCCCCGAACCGGCCGCCGGTGAAGGGTACGCCCAGCGTGGGCAACCCCGACGCGACCACCGGCGCGGTGAGCGGCTCGCTCAACGTCACCGATCCGGATGGAAACACGTTGAGCTACAACGTGACCGGCGCACCCAGCAAGGGCGCCGTGACGATCGGCGCGAACGGTAACTACGTCTATACACCGACCGCGGCGGCGCGCGCAACGGCCACCCAGACCGAGGGGCCGGACAGCGACGAGTTCACCGTGCGCGTCAGCGACGGCAAGGCTTTCGTCGATACCACCGTCACCGTGCCGGTCGCGCCGAACAACCGTGCTCCGGTAGCAGGTGGCCCGGTGGTGGGGTTGCCGAACACGGCGACGGGTGTGGTCACCGGTTCGATGGGCGTAACCGACCCCGACGGAAACACGTTGTCGTACACCGTGACCGGTGCGCCATCGAGTGGCGTCGTGGTGGTCGACGGGTCGGGTGTGTTCACGTATACGCCGACTCAGGCGGCGCGGCTGCGGGCCGGCCAGACCGCGAGCCCCGACGGTGACGCCTTCACCGTCGTTGTGAGCGATGGTGTTGCATCCACCTCCGTGCGGGTGGACGTCAAGGTCATGCCGGCGGTCGTCGGTACGGCGGCGTCGTGGGCGACGGGGTCGGGCTCCAATCCCGCTGGTGTGGTGGTCGTTGCGGGTAAGGGCGTGTACGTCGCCAATACGGGCAAGAACACGGTGTCGGTGCTCGATCCAGTGACGGGTGGGGTAGTCAAGACGATTGCGGTGGGCGGTTCTCCGACGGCGTTGGTGGCCAGCGCCGACGGATCTTCGGTATGGGTGGCAAACACCAGTTCCAATACCGTGTCACGGATCAACACCACGACCAACGCGGTGGTGGCCACCACCCAGGTGGGGTGGACGCCGCGAGCGCTAGCCGTGTCGGGGTCGACGCTGTGGGTGGCCAACGCGGGCAGCAACACGGTCTCGCGAATCAACACCGCCACCAATGCGGTAGTGGCGACCACGCAGGTCGGATGGACGCCGTATGGCATCACGGTGTCCCGGGACGGATCGCAGGTGTACGTGACCAACCGCGACAGCAACTCGGTGACCCGCATCAGCACGACGACCAATGCCGTTGTGGGCACGATCACCGACATCGGTCCAGGGCCAGTGGCAGTTCTAGCGACGGCGGGGCGGGCCTACACGGTCAACTACAACGGGAACTACGTCGCGGTGTTCGACACCGTCTCCAACCAGGGCGTCAACATGATTCCGGTGGGGACCAAGGCGACGTCGATGGCGTTCTCGCCGGACTCCTCGGTCCTGTACGTGACGAACACTAATGACACGGTGACGGTGATCGACGTCCGTTCCGAAACGGTGATCACCACCTTCACGGTCGACTCGGCCGCCGAGAACGGGACGCACTCCGTGGCGGTGTCCCCGGACGGCACCAAGATCTACGTCACCGACGGTGTCGACGGCACGGTACGGGTGCTGCCGTTGGTACGAGGCAACACGCTGCCGCAGACCGCCATCACCGTAGGTACGCCCGATTGGACGACGGGTGTGGTCACTGGTTCCATCAACGCCACCGACGCCGACGGTGACGCGTTGAGCTACACCGTCATTCAGAGCCCAGCCAACGGTTCGACGGTGAGTATGACTCCGACGGGTGGGTTCACCTTCACGCCGAGCACGTCGGCGCGTCAGCTTGCCGCGCAGAGCCCCACGGCCACGTTCGTGGTCCGGGTCAACGACGCGGGCGGCGGCAGCTCGACCGCGACCGTAACGGTGACGGTCGCGCCAGCGCTGCAGTCAGGCGTCACGCCGATCGTGACAGGTTCAGGACCAAGTCGGGTCGTGGTGAGCAACGGAAAGGTGTACGTGCTCAACTACGCCGCCCAGACCGTGTCGATCATCAACCCCGTCACCAACCAGGTCGTCCAGACGATCAACGTCGCGGCGGAGCCCACGGCCGGGCCGGCCACGGCGCTCGCGGTCAGGGCCGACGGCCGGATGTACGTCGCCCGCTACGACTCGGTTCAGGTGATCGACACCACCGTCGATCAACTGGTCGCTACCGTCCCCATCGAAGATCTGTGCGCGACTTACGGATGCTACGGTTCGGCCGGACCAGTCACCGCCGTGGTCATCAACCCCAGTGGCACACTGGTATACGCGATACGGGAGTACTACACCGACGTGGGTCCCACGGCGTCGATTTCAGCGATCGATGCCGCTACCAATGCGGTGGTGTACAGCAGCTACGGCAGCTACACGACCGATCTCGAGTGGACCCCGGACGGCACTCGGCACTACTCGGCGCAGGGGGACTATCACTACGTAGCCTGGTCCAACGTCGACTACACCGGCGGCACGATCAACATCGTTGCACCGGGAGAATGGCCGTACTCCACCAACGTGGCGATCAGCCCGGACGGACGTCGCACGTATGCGGTCATGTATCCCACGACGTGGAATCCGCAACAGTCCGTGACGATTGCCGTGATCGACTCCGATCCGACCAGTGCGGCCACGTACAACACGCAGATCGCATCGATCGCCTTGGCGGGCGCACAGGACATCGCGTTCAGCGCGGACAGCGCCCGGGCCTACGTGACGATGAGCGACGGCAAGACCATCGCGGTGATCAACACCGCCACCAACACCGTGATCGGTTCGTTCGTCACCGATCAAAATCCGACTGGCGCCTATCGAACCGTGGCCGTGGTGGGCAGCACGCTCTACGTCACAGACAACGGCGACAACACCGTCTGGGCCGTGAACCTCGACACGCTAGTACTCACGGCTGTGTAGCCGAAGGATTCGAGTAGTCCACTACTCAATTCGCGCGCCAATTCGCGCCACAGGATGTCAACTGCGCACGCTGACGCAGGGTCGGGATCGACGGGGGACTGCTGTGCGCCGGGGGGACTGGCACCGGCGGCGAGGGGTCGCCGGTGTCAGCCCTCCCACCAGTAGTCGGGCAGGTCAATCGAATCCGCCGTCGCGAAGAACTTCTTCGCAGCGTACGAGCGGAACGGCCAGCGCTGCCACAACGTCGCGTCCGGCGCGTCAGGCCTCCAGCGCCTCATACGTGCGACGGACGAACTTCGGTTGCGCCGACTGCAGTTTGGCGAGCGACGTGTTGCCCGCGATCGCCGCCGCGACGTCGGCGCTGAGGTCGGGCATGTTCTGGATCAGGTAGATCACGATCACGTCGGCCGAGGGGTCGGCGATCCACCACGTCCCGTACGCCCCCGGCCAGCTGAAGGCGCCGAGCCCGCCCGGGCCGTACAGCTGCCGGGACTTCGCGGGGTCGGTGACCACCGCTAGGTTCAGCCCGAATCCGCGCCCGAGCCAGTACGGCATCCCGAGAAACGGTTGACGCTTCTGCTCGTCGGTCAGCCGGTCGGCGCGCATCAGTCGTACGGAGTCCTCCGACAGCACCCGTACACCGTCGACGGTTCCGAATCCGAGCAGCATGCGCGCGAACGCGAGGTAGTCATCGGCCGTCGACCACAGGCCCGCGCCGCCCGCACAGAACGGTGGGAGCGTCACCTGCGGGGGACCCATGGCGTCGTCGCGCAGCTGATGGTGCTGATCGATCTTGTACATCGTGGCCGCGCGCCTGCGGCCCTCTGGAGTGACGGCGAAGCCCGTGTCGGTCATCCCGAGGGGTTCGAAGATCCGGCTTGCGAGCACCTCCGCGAGCGGCTTGCCTTCGATGCGCGACAGCGCGATGCCGAGCACGTCCGTCGCGTGGCTGTACGTCATCCGCTCGCCCGGCTGGTGAGCCAGCGGTAGCGCCGCAAGCTCGGCCAGCCACCGGTCCTGGTCCTGGCGGAACATCAACTTCCCGTACGCCCGTCCCAAAGGCGGGCCGACCGAGAACGCGTACGCCAGCCCGCCGCGGTGCGTCATCAGATCGTCGAACGTGATGGGCCTGCGCAAGGGCACCGTCTTGTCGAGGGGGCCCAGCGGGTCGGCCATCACGCGCACCTCGGCGAGCTCGGGGAGCCACGCCGTCACGGGATCGCTCAGCGCGAACTTGCCTTCTTCGGCGAGCGCCATCGCGGCGGCCACGGTGATCGGCTTGGTCATCGACGCGATCCGGAACACGGTGTCGCGCTGCATCGGCAGCCCGGCATGAACGTCCCGATACCCGAGCTCGTTGACCTGGAGCACCTCCCCGGCCTGCCATACGAGGGTGACCGCGCCGGCCAGCAGGCCCGCGTCGATCACCTCGCGGATGGAGGCCTGGTTGCCGTCGAGATTCATTGGGCCAGCGTAGTCATCGGGCACAGCGCTGGTCGTTGCGCCCACTCCTGCCCTCCGATGGTAGAGTCCCCGCAGTTTGACATCCTTTAACGATCCGTCCAGAGAGGCGGAGAAGGAGGTCCAGGTCACACGTGGCTGCGCCTAGCCCCGACCGGGAATTGATGTCCGCCGCCGACGTAGGCCGGACCATCTCGCGCATCGCGCATCAAATCATCGAGAAGACCGCACTCGACGGCTCCAACGCGCCGCAGGTGGTCCTGCTCGGCATCCCGACCCGCGGAGTCACGCTGGCCGCCCGGCTCGCCGCCAAGATCGGTGAGTTCTCCGGCGTCAGCGTCCCGCACGGTGCCCTCGACATCACGCTCTACCGCGACGACCTGGCCGGCAAGCCACCCCGGCCGCTGGAAGACACGTCGATTCCGCAGGGCGGCGTCGACGGCGCGCTAGTGGTGCTGGTCGACGACGTGCTCTACACCGGACGTTCGGTGCGGTCTGCGCTCGACGCGCTGCGAGACATCGGCCGCCCGCGGTCGGTCCAGCTCGCGGTGCTCGTCGACCGCGGTCATCGCGAGCTGCCGGTGCGCGCCGACTACGTCGGAAAGAACGTGCCCACGTCCCGCAACGAGAACGTCAAGGTGCGGCTTGCCGAGAATGACGGAGGCGACGACGGCGTGTCCATCGCACCCCACGGAGGGCCTGCCCGCTGATGAGCGCTTGCGCGAAGAAGAGACAACGATGAAGCATCTACTCTCCGCAGCCGACCTGACCCGCGACGAGGCGACCGCCATCCTCGATGACGCCGACCGCTTCCGCGGTGCGCTGCTCGGCCGTGAGGTCAAGAAGCTGCCGACGTTGCGCGGGCGCACGGTGATCACGATGTTCTACGAGAACTCGACGCGCACCAGGGTGTCGTTCGAGGTGGCGGGCAAGTGGATGAGCGCCGACGTGATCAACGTCAGCGCGTCGGGTTCGTCGGTGGCCAAGGGGGAGTCGCTGCGCGACACGGCGCTGACGCTGCGGGCGGCAGGCGCCGACGCCCTGATCATCCGGCACCCGGCTTCCGGTGCGGCGCAACAGCTTGCGGAGTGGACTGCGGAGCCCGCCGGAGCAGGTCCCGCGGTGATCAACGCCGGCGACGGCACCCACGAGCACCCGACTCAGGCGCTGCTCGACGCCCTGACCATCCGGCAGCGACTCGGCGGCATCGAGGGCAAGCGCGTGGTGATCGTCGGCGACGTCCTGCACAGCAGGGTGGCCCGCAGCAATGTGCTGCTGCTCGCGACCCTCGGCGCCGAAGTGGTGCTAGTGGCCCCGCCGACGCTGTTGCCACTTGGGGTGGCCGGTTGGCCGGTCACCGTGTCGTACGACCTCGACGCCGAATTGCCGGGCGCCGACGCGGTATTGATGCTGCGGGTCCAGGCCGAGCGCATGAACGGCGGCTTCTTCCCGTCCGCCCGCGAGTACTCGGTGCGCTACGGGCTCTCGGAGAAGCGGTCGGCGATGCTGTCGGGTGAGGCGGTGGTGCTGCACCCGGGGCCGATGCTGCGCGGCATGGAGATCTCGTCGTCGGTGGCGGATTCCTCACAATCGGCGGTGCTGCAACAGGTTTCGAACGGAGTTCACGTAAGGATGGCAGTGCTGTTTCACTTGTTGGTCGGATCCGAGCAGGAGGCGATCAGCGCATGACGCAGCCGGTACTCATCCGCGGTGTGCGCCGTTACGGCGAAGGCGAACCGGTCGACGTGCTCGTCGCCGACGGTCAGCTCGCCGACATCGGTACCGACCTGACGGCGCCCGATGACGCCGACGTGGTCGACGCCACCGGTCAGGTCCTGCTACCGGGGTTCGTCGACCTACACACCCACTTGCGAGAACCCGGCCGCGAGTACGCCGAGGACATCGAAACCGGTTCGGCCGCAGCGGCGCTCGGCGGCTTCACGGCAGTGTTCGCGATGGCCAACACCACCCCCGTCGCCGACAGCCCTGTCGTCACCGACCATGTGTGGCATCGCGGCCAGCAAGTCGGACTGGTGGACGTCCACCCCGTCGGCGCGGTCACCGTCGGACTGGAGGGCACGCAGCTCACCGAGATGGGCATGATGGCGGCAGGCGCTGGCCAGGTGCGGATGTTCTCCGACGACGGCATCTGCGTGCACGACCCGCTGCTGATGCGCCGGGCGCTGGAGTACGCCACCGGATTGGGCGTGCTGATCGCGCAGCACGCCGAGGAACCCCGGCTGACCGTCGGGGCCGTCGCCCACGAGGGTCCGAACGCGGCGCGACTTGGCCTGGCTGGCTGGCCGCGGGCCGCGGAGGAGTCGATCGTGGCCCGGGACGCGCTGCTGGCCCGCGACGCGGGGGCTAGGGTGCACATCTGCCACGCCTCCACCGCGGGCACGGTGGAGCTCGTGAAATGGGCCAAGGAACAAGGCATTTCGATCACCGCGGAGGTGACGCCGCATCACCTGCTGCTCGACGACACGCGGCTGGATACCTACGACGGCCGCAACCGGGTGAACCCGCCACTTCGCGAGGCCAGCGACGCGTTGGCGCTGCGCCAGGCCCTGGCCGACGGCGTCATCGACTGCGTCGCGACCGACCACGCCCCGCACGCCGAACACGAGAAGATGTGCGAGTTCGCCTCGGCCAGGCCGGGAATGCTGGGGCTGCAGACCGCGCTGTCGGTGGTGGTCGAGACCATGGTGCACACCGACCTGCTGACGTGGCGCGACGTCGCCCGGGTCATGAGTGAAGCGCCGGCACGCATCGTCGGCCTCCCGGACCAGGGGCGCCCGTTGGAGGTCGGGGAACCCGCCAATCTGACCGTCGTCGACCCGGATGCGACGTGGACCGTCGACGGTGGCGCCCTGGCCAGCCGGTCGGACAACACGCCGTACGAGTCGATGACGCTGCCGGCCGTCGTGACCTTGACGATGTTGCGCGGCAAGGTCACCGCGCGCGACGGGAAGAGTCCGGCGTGAATACTCCGACGCTCATCGCCTCGCTGATCATGGCG
>Ga0207668_10001580_pt1 | contig 13310 bp, 9 predicted proteins | sample KBSS43metaG_FD_184323 | JGI IMG/M metagenome (GOLD analysis project Ga0207668, IMG submission 184323) | Switchgrass rhizosphere microbial communities from Kellogg Biological Station, Michigan, USA - KBS S4-3 metaG (SPAdes) (version 2) | ecosystem: Host-associated > Plants > Roots > Rhizosphere >... | reverse complement strand
AGCCTCGACCTCACGCTCGACGTCGCCGAACAGGAAGTGCAGGCGGCGATCAACGCCGGGTCCAACCTGCTGCCGTCCGACCTGCCGCAGCCGCCGATCTACAGCAAGGTCAACCCGGCGGACACGCCGATCCTGTCGCTCGCCGTCAGCTCGCCGACGATCGCGCTGCCGAAGCTCCAGGATCTCGTCGACACGCGGCTCGCGCAGAAGATCTCGCAGCTTCCCGGCGTGGGGCTCGTGAGCCTCGCCGGCGGCCAGCGCCCCGCGGTGCGCATCCAGGCGAACCCGCGCGCGCTGGCGTCGTACGGCCTCAACATGGACGACCTCCGCACGACGATCGCCAACGCCAACGTCAACCAGGCGAAGGGCAGCTTCGACGGCCCCACGCGGGCGTCGACGATCGACGCCAACGACCAGCTGCGCTCGGCCGCCGAGTACAAGAGCCTCATCATCGCCTATCGCAACAACGCGCCGGTGCGCGTGACCGACGTCGCCGACGTGATCGACGACGCCGAGAACAACCGCCTCGGCGCCTGGGCCAACGACACGCCGGCGATCATCGTCAACGTCCAGCGGCAGCCGGGCGCCAACGTCATCGAGGTCGTCGACCGGGTGAAGAAGCTGCTGCCGCAGCTGCAGTCGTCGCTGCCCGGCGGCGTGAACGTCACGCTGCTGACGGACCGCACCACGACGATCCGCGCGTCGGTGCGCGACGTCCAGTTCGAGCTGATGCTGGCCGTGGCGCTCGTCGTGATGGTCATCTTCCTGTTCCTCCGCACGCTGTCGGCGACGATCATCCCCAGCATCGCCGTGCCGCTGTCGCTGGTCGGCACGTTCGGCGTCATGTACCTCGCCGGCTTCTCGATCAACAACCTCACGCTGATGGCGCTGACGATCGCCACCGGCTTCGTCGTCGACGACGCCATCGTGATGATCGAGAACATCGCGCGCTACATCGAGGAGGGCGACAAGCCGCTGCAGGCCGCGCTCAAGGGCAGCAGGCAGATCGGCTTCACGATCATCTCGCTCACGATCTCGCTCATCGCCGTGCTGATCCCGCTCCTCTTCATGGGCGACGTCGTCGGCCGGCTGTTCCGCGAGTTCGCCGTCACGCTCGCCGTGTCGATCCTGATCTCCGCGTTCGTGTCGCTCACGCTCACGCCGATGATGAGCGCCCGCCTGCTGCGGCACATTCCGGAGCGCGAGCAGAGCCGCTTCGCGCAGGCCGCCGGCCGCTTCTTCGACCGGGTGATCGCGCGCTACGCCGTGATGCTCGACTGGGTGCTGGGACGCCAGCGCGCGACGCTCGTCGTCGCCGTCGCGACGCTGGTGCTCACGGTCATCCTCTACGTCGTCATCCCCAAGGGCTTCTTCCCGCAGCAGGACACCGGCGTGATCCAGGGCATCACCGACGCGCCGCAGAGCGTCTCGTACGCCGCGATGGCCGAGCGCCAGCAGGCGCTCGTGAAGGCGCTGCTGCAGGATCCCGCGGTGGCGAGCCTCTCATCGTTCATCGGCGTCGACGGCATCAACACGACGCTCAACACCGGCCGGCTGCTGATCAACCTCAAGGACAAGGGCGCCCGCGACGGCGACATGGCGGCGGTGCTGAAGCGCCTCGGCGAGCGCGCCGCCGACGTGTCCGGCATCCGGCTCTACATGCAGCCGGTGCAGGACCTGACGATCGAGGACCGGGTGTCGCGCACGCAGTACCAGTTCACGCTCGAGTCGGCCGACATGGACGCGCTCGCCGAATGGACGCCGCGCCTCGTCGAGCGCCTGGCGCAGACGAAGGAGCTGACCGACGTCGCGAGCGACCTGCAGGACCGCGGGCTGCAGGCCTACGTGGAGATCGACCGCGAAACGGCGGGCCGCCTCGGCATCACGCCCGCCGCGATCGACAACGCGCTCTACAACGCGTTCGGCCAGCGGCTCATCTCGACGATCTTCACGCAGGCCAACCAGTATCGCGTCGTCCTCGAGGTGAAGCCCGAATTCCAGCTCGGCCCGGCGTCGCTCAACCAGATCTACGTCACCGCGACCGGCGGCAAGCAGGTGGCGCTCGATACGATCGCCCGGGTGTCGGAGCGGCCGACGTCGCTGGCGATCAACCACATCGGCCAGTTCCCGGCGGCGACCATCTCGTTCAACCTCGCCCCCGGCGCGTCGCTGGGCCAGGCGGTGGCGACGATCACGGCGGTCGAGCGCGACATCGGCATGCCGCTGTCGATCGGCACCAGCTTCCAGGGCGCGGCGCTCGCGTTCCAGGCGTCGCTCACCAACACCGTGCTGCTGCTGGTGGCCGCGATCGTCACGATGTACATCGTGCTGGGCGTGCTCTACGAGAGCTTCATCCATCCGATCACGATCCTGTCGACGCTGCCGTCGGCGGCGGTGGGCGCGCTGCTCGCTCTGATGATCTCCGGCAACGACCTCGGGATCATCGCGATCATCGGCATCGTCCTGCTGATCGGCATCGTCAAGAAGAACGCGATCATGATGATCGACTTCGCGCTCGACGCCGAGCGCAACGAGGGCAAGACGCCGCTCGAGGCCATCCGGCAGGCGTGCCTCCTCCGCTTCCGGCCGATCCTGATGACGACGATGTCGGCGCTGCTCGGCGCGCTGCCGCTGATGCTCGGCACCGGCGTGGGCTCGGAGCTTCGCCATCCGCTCGGCATCACGATGGTCGGCGGGCTGCTGCTGTCCCAGCTCCTGACGCTCTTCACCACGCCGGTGATCTACCTCGCGTTCGACCGCATCGCGCGGCGCGTCGACGCCGCCGCCGAAGGCCGGGCCGCGCCGCCGCCGCGCGAGTCACCCGACGAGGCGCGCACATGAGCACGAGCGGCCCCCCCGAGCGCGAAGGCGGCCTCGCGAGCGCCTTCAACATCTCCGGGCCGTTCATCGCGCGCCCGGTGGCCACGGTCCTGCTGACGCTCGGCATCGTGCTGGCGGGCGCGGCCGCGTTCTTCAAGCTGCCGGTCGCGCCGCTGCCGCAGGTCGACTTCCCGACGATCTCGGTGCAGGCGTCGCTGCCCGGCGCCAGTCCGGAAACGATGGCCGCGACGGTCGCCACGCCGCTCGAGCGCGCGCTCGGGCGGATCGCCGGCGTCACGGAGATGACGTCGAACAGCTCGCTCGGCTCCACGCGCGTGGTGCTCCAGTTCGATCTCGACCGCGACATCGACGGCGCGGCCCGCGACGTGCAGGCGGCGATCAACGCGGCGCGCAGCACGCTGCCGACCGGGCTGCCCAGCAATCCGACGTACCGCAAGGTGAACCCGGCGGACGCGCCGGTGCTGATCGTCGCGCTCACGTCCGACACGATGACGCAGGGCCAGATGTACGACGCCGCGTCGACGATCCTGGCGCAGAAGCTGGCGCAGGTCGATGGCGTCGGGCAGGTGAGCGTCGGCGGCAGCTCGCTGCCGGCCGTGCGCGTCGAGCTCAATCCGACGGTGCTGAACAAGCTCGGCGTGGGCTTCGAGGACGTGCGCAACGCCATCGCCAACACCAACGCCAACCGGCCGAAGGGCGCCGTGGAGGACGGCGACCAGCGCTGGCAGATCGGCGCCAACGACCAGGCACGCAAGGCCTACGAGTACATGCCGATCATCGTCGCGTGGCGCAACGGCGCGCCGGTGCGGCTGTCCGACCTCGGCACCGTCGTCGACTCCGTGCAGGACCTCCGCAACGCCGGCTCCGCCGACGGCAAGCCGTCGGTGCTGCTCGTCATCAACCGGCAGCCGGGCGCCAACATCATCGAGACCGTCGATCGCGTGCGCGCACTGCTGCCGCAGCTCCGCGCGTCGATTCCCGCCGCCATCGACATGAAGATCGTGCAGGACCGCACCCCGACGATCCGCGCGTCGCTCCGCGAGGTCGAGCGCGCGCTCGTCATCTCGTTCGCGCTGGTGATCATGGTCGTGTTCCTGTTCCTGCGAAACCTCCGCGCCGCGCTGATTCCCGCCGTCGCCGTGCCCGTGTCGCTGATCGGGACGTTCGGCGTCATGTACCTCTGCGGATTCTCGCTCGACAACCTGTCGCTGATGGCGCTGACCGTCGCGACGGGCTTCGTCGTCGACGACGCGATCGTCGTGCTGGAGAATGTGTCGCGCCACATCGAGGCGGGGCAGAAGCCGTTTGCGGCAGCGCTCGCGGGCGCGCGCGAGGTCGGGTTCACCGTGATGTCGATGAGCCTGTCGCTGATCGCCGTGTTCATTCCCATCCTGCTGATGGGCGGCATCGTCGGGCGGCTGTTTCGCGAGTTCGCGATCACGCTGTCGGCGGCGATCGTCGTCTCGCTGTTCGTGTCGCTGACGCTCACCCCGATGATGTGCTCGCGCCTCCTGCGGCCGGCGCCGAAGGCGGGCCGCGGCCGCTTCCACCGCGCGTCCGAGCGCGTGTTCGACGCCGTGGCACGCGGGTACGAGCGCACGCTGGCCGTCGCGCTCGACCACGGGCCGCTGGTGCTGCTCGTGCTCCTCGCCACCGTGTGCCTCAACGTCTACCTGTACGTCGTCGTGCCCAAGGGGTTCTTCCCGCAGCAGGACACGGGCCGCGTCATCGGCTTCATCCAGGCGGACCAGGGAATCTCGTTCCAGGCGATGCAGCAGAAGCTCGCGAGCTTCGTCGAGATCGTCCGCGAGGACCCCGCGGTGGAGAGCGTCGTCGCCTTCACCGGCGGCGGGCAGCGCAATTCCGGCTCCATGTTCGTCGGCCTGAAGCCTCTCGCCGAGCGCAAGCTGTCCGCCGACCAGATCATCGCGCGGCTCCGCGGCAAGCTCGCGCACGAGCCGGGCGCGAACCTGTTCCTCGTGCCGGTGCAGGACATCCGCATCGGCGGCCGGCAGGCCAACGCGCAATACCAGTACACGCTGCAGGCCGACGACCTGCTGGAGCTCCGCGAATGGGAGCCGAAGATCCGCGCGGCGCTCGCCGACCTGCCGGATCTGACGGACGTCAACACCGACCAGCAGGACAAGGGCCAGCAGACGTCGCTCGTCATCGATCGCGACGCCGCCACGCAGCTCGGCGTGACTGCGCGGATGATCGACACCACGCTCAACGACGCGTTCGGGCAGCGGCAGGTGTCGACGATCTACAACCCGCTCAACCAGTATCGCGTCGTGATGGAAGTGGCGCCGGAATACTGGCAGAGCCCCGACGCGCTGCGCGGCGTCTACGTGACCACCGCCGACGGCGCGCAGATCCCGCTGTCGGCGTTCGCGAAATACGGGCCCACCAGCACGCCGCTGGCGGTCAGCCACCAGGGCCAGTTCGCCGCGTCGACGATCTCGTTCAACCTGCCCGTGGGCGTTTCGCTGTCGCAGGCGACGGCGGCGATCGACGACGCGATGGCGCGGATCGGCGTGCCGACGTCGGTGCACGGCACGTTCGCGGGCTCCGCGCGCGCGTTCCAGCAGAGCGTCTCGGCGAATCCGCTGCTGATCCTTGCGGCGCTGATCACGATCTACATCGTGCTCGGCATGCTCTACGAGAGCTACGTGCATCCGCTCACGATCCTGTCGACGCTGCCCTCCGCCGGCGTGGGCGCGCTGCTCGCGCTGCTGCTGTTCAAGACCGATTTCAGCCTGATGGCGCTGATCGGTGTGATCCTGCTGATCGGCATCGTCAAGAAGAACGCGATCATGATGATCGACGTTGCGCTCGACCTCGAGCGGCGCGAGCACCTCGACCCGGGCGTCGCGATCCGGCGCGCGTGCGTGCTGCGCTTCCGCCCGATCATGATGACGACGATGGCGGCGCTGCTCGGTGCGCTGCCGCTGGCGCTCGGCGCCGGCGATGGCGCCGAGCTCCGGCGGCCGCTCGGCATCTCCATCGTGGGCGGTCTCATCTTCAGCCAGCTCCTCACGCTGTACACGACGCCCGTCGTCTACCTCTATCTCGACCGCTTCCGCCTCTGGTGCCTCGCGCGGTTCTCGCGCCGCGGCGGCACCGGGCGCGACGACGGCGGGGACCTCGAGGCCGCCCCCCTCGCATGAACGCTGGCCGCACGCGTCGTCCCCGCCGTTTCGCCCTGCGCGCCGCCGCGGCTCTGCTCGCGCTCGCGCTGGCCGGCTGCACGGTCGGCCCCGACTATGTGAGGCCGGCGGCGCCCGCGCCCGCCGCCTACAAGGAGCTGCCGCCGAACAAGCCCGCGCAGCCGGCCGACACGCTGCCGCGCGGCGCGTGGTGGAAGACGTTCGACGATCCCGAGCTCGACGCGCTGCAGGAGCAGGTGGCGGCGGCGAACCAGACGCTGCGCGCCGCCGAGGCCAACTACCGGCAGGCGCGCGCCGCGGTCCGCGCCTCGCAGGCGCAGCTCTTCCCGGGCGTGAGCGTGAGCGGCCGCGCCGCGCGTGCCCGCAACCCCGGCGGCGGCGCGGCGAGCGCGTACACGGCGTCGGGCGACCTCAGTTACGAGGTCGACCTGTGGGGCGGCATCCGCCGCTCGATCGAGGCGAGCGAGACCACCGCGCAGGCGACGGCCGCCGACCTCGAGAACGTGCGGCTGTCGCTGCAGACGGAGCTCGCGCTCGACTATCTGCAGCTGCGCGTCGCCGACGCGACCAAGCGCGTGCTGGTCGACACCGTCGCCGCGTACGAGCGCTCGTTCACGCTGACGCAGAACCGCTACAACGCCGGCGTGGCGGCGCGGGCCGACGTCGTCCAGGCCGAGACGCAGCTGCTGTCGGCCAAGGTGAACCTGGTGGACATCGCCAACACGCGCGCGCAGTTCGAGCACGCGATCGCTGCGCTCGTCGGCAAGGCGCCGGCCGACCTCACGATCGCGGAGCGGCAGATCGCGCCCAACGTTCCGGTCATTCCCGTCGGCGTGCCGTCCGAGCTCCTGGAGCGGCGGCCCGACGTGGCGGCCGCCGAGCGCCGAGTCGCAGCCGCCAACGCCGAGATCGGCGTCGCCACGGCGGCGATCTATCCGTCGCTCACGCTGTCGGCGGGCGCCGGCTTCATCGGGACGAGCCTGGGCAACTGGATCTCGCTGCCGAACCGGTTCTGGTCGCTGGGCGCGCAGGTCGCCGGCACGGTGTTCGACGGCGGTTTGCGCAACGCGGAGCGCGACCAGTCGATCGCCCTCTACGACGTGGCCGTGGCGCAGTATCGGCAGACCGTGCTCGACGCGTTCCGCGACGTCGAGGACAGCCTGTCGACGATCCGCATCCTGGAGGAGGAGGCGCGCGTGCAGGCCGAGGCGCTGCGTTCCGCGCGGGAATCGGTCGCGCTCACGACGAACCAGTACAAGGCCGGCATCGTCGGCTATCTCAACGTGGTCACCGTGCAGGCGGTGGCGCTGCAAAGCGAGCGCAACAGCGTCGAGCTCGCCGGGCGGCGCCTCGCCGCGACGATCGCGCTCGTCAAGGCGCTTGGCGGCGGCTGGCAGGCGTCGGACCTGCCGCCGCTGAAGGTGGGCCTGCGGGAAGGCTAGTGCGTGACCCGCGGCGGCGGCAGCGCCGCGGCGATCCGCGACCGCAGCTCGTCCGGCGCGTCGGCGCGGACGAACCACAGCGTGGCGCCCGCGTCCCGCACCGGCACGTAGCCGTGGCCGGCGAGGAGCCGCTCCATCGCCGCACCGCTCTCGCTCGTGCGCTGGACGCGCATCACCCAGGCGAGGCGCCCGGGTGGCGTGTCCAGCAGCGCCGCCAGCATCGTGCGGCCGTGGCCGGTGCGCCGGCGCGTGGAGGCGACGCCGGTCAGCCAGAGTTCGTAGCCGGCGTCAGCGAACGACCGGAAGAGGCCGAACCCTACCGGCTGGGAGAACTCGGTCCGGTCTTCCGGCCAGTAGACGTAGCCGGGCACGGCGCGCCGCGACAGGATGCCGCGCGCGTCCTCGATGACGAAGTAGCCGGTGACGAGCGCCTGCCGCAGGTTGGCGAAGAAGAGCTTGGTCTCTTCCGAGTCCGACGCGAGCGCCCGGTCGAAGCTGCCCTCGGCGGCGCCTTCCCGGATGAGGGCGCGCAGCGTGGCGAGGTGTCCGACGTGGGCAGGGGTGATCATCGCGGGCGGTCCGGTAATGACGTTGTCATAGTGTAGACCACCCGGACGCCGCCGCCTACTGCCGGCGAGTCCAGCGCGACTATTCGCGCGGTCGGCACCCGCCTTGCCCAAACGCGGGGGTTGAATTGCCGTCGTGAACGCCCTATTATTAGCACTCGCAGTTATCGAGTGCTAACAATCCTCCCAAAACGGATTGCGCGCTCACCGTCCAGCCCTGCTGGCCATATTCGCAAATCGCTGTTTTCGAACGATTTCACCTAGGAGTGAACACCAAATGAAGCTTCGTCCCCTGCACGATCGAATCATCGTCAAGCGTCTCGAAGAGGAGCGCAAATCGGCCGGCGGCATCGTGATCCCCGACACCGCCGCGGAAAAGCCGTCGATGGGTGAAGTGGTCGCAGCCGGCCCCGGCAAGACCGACGACGCCGGCAAGCTCGTGACGATCGGCGTCAAGGTCGGCGACAAGGTGCTCTTCGGCAAGTACTCGGGCCAGGAATTCAAGCTCGAGGGCCAGGATCTCCTGCACATGCGCGAAGACGACGTCATCGGCGTCGTTGCCTGAGCCATCAAGCCCCACCCCCGAATTCGAAACTGGAGAAACCAACATGGCAGCTAAAGACGTCCGCTTCGGCGAAGGCGTGAGAAACAAGATGATGGTCGGCGTGAACGTCCTGGCCAACGCGGTCAAGGTCACGCTCGGCCCCAAGGGCCGCAACGTCGTGCTCGAGCGCAGCTTCGGCGCGCCGACGATCACGAAGGACGGCGTATCCGTGGCCAAGGAAATCGAGCTGAAGGACAAGTTCGAGAACATGGGCGCGCAGATGGTGAAGGAAGTCGCGTCCAAGACCTCCGACGTGGCCGGCGACGGCACCACGACGGCGACTGTGCTGGCGCAGGCGATCTGCAACGAAGGCTTCAAGTACGTCGCCGCCGGCATGAACCCGATGGACCTGAAGCGCGGCATCGACAAGGCGGTGATCGCCGTCGTCGAGGAGCTGAAGAAGATCAGCAAGCCCTGCACGACCAGCAAGGAAATCGCGCAGGTCGGCGCCATCTCGGCCAACGCCGACGAGTCGATCGGCAAGACGATCGCCGAAGCGATGGACAAGGTCGGCAAGGAAGGCGTGATCACCGTCGAGGACGGCAAGGGCCTCGAGAACGAGCTGGAGCTGGTCGAAGGCATGCAGTTCGACCGCGGCTACATCTCGCCGTACTTCATCAACAACCCGGACAAGCAGGTCGCGATCCTGGACGACCCGTACATCCTGCTGCACGACAAGAAGGTCAGCAACATCCGTGACCTGCTGCCGCTGCTCGAGCAGGTCGCCAAGGCCGGCAAGCCGCTGCTGATCATCGCGGAGGATGTCGACGGCGAGGCGCTCGCCACGCTGGTCGTCAACAACATCCGCGGCATCCTGAAGACCACGGCCGTCAAGGCGCCGGGCTTCGGCGACCGCCGCAAGGCCATGCTGGAAGACATCGCCATCCTGACGGGCGGCACGGTGATCGCCGAAGAGCTGGGTCTCAAGCTCGAGAACGCGACGCTGAAGGACCTCGGCCGCGCCAAGCGCATCGAAGTGGGCAAGGAAGACACCACGCTCATCGACGGCGCCGGTGAAAAGGCTTCGATCGAGGCGCGGGTCAAGAACATCCGCAAGCAGGTCGAGGACGCGACGTCCGACTACGACAAGGAAAAGCTCCAGGAGCGCGTGGCCAAGCTGGCCGGCGGCGTGGCGCTGATCAAGGTCGGTGCCGCGACGGAAGTCGAGATGAAGGAAAAGAAGGCGCGCGTTGAAGATGCGCTGCACGCCACGCGTGCGGCCGTCGAGGAAGGCATCGTCGCCGGCGGCGGCGTGGCTTACCTCCGTGCCCGCGCCAACCTCAGCAAGACGCTGAAGGGCGACAACTCCGACCAGGACGCCGGCATCAAGATCGTGCTGCGCGCCCTCGAGGAGCCGCTGCGCCAGATCGTCGCCAACGCCGGCGACGAGCCGTCGGTCGTCGTCAACAAGATCGCCGAAGGCAAGGGCAATTTCGGCTTCAACGCCCAGTCGGGTCAGTACGGCGACCTGGTGGAGATGGGCGTCGTCGATCCGACGAAGGTGACGCGCTTCGCGCTGCAGAACGCGGCGTCGGTGGCTTCGCTGCTCCTGACGACCGAAGCGATGATCGCCGAGCTGCCCAAGGACGAAAAGGGCATGGGCGGCGGTGGCGGCGGTGGCATGGGCGGCATGGGCGGCATGGGCGACATGGACATGTAAGTCCGGTCCCCGCCGCGAAGTCCGCGGCGCGCTGTCGAGCAGTCTGAAAAGGCCCGGGTGACCGGGCCTTTTCACATTCGTACACTACATTCGTCTCATTCCTGCACACCTTCGCCGCAATCAGGCCACCCGAGCCCCGCGCAATTTGCGGTCTACAGGCTTCCATGCATTAAACTAATGAAGATTCTGCGGTAACCCCCCAAATTTCAAGGCTATTGTGTCGAACGCCAATCGTGCCATGCCGTTGCGCCTCGTGAAGGCGCGCGGATGCAGATGAGTTCAGGGGTTCTATTCGGCATTGCGATCGCCGTGCTGGCGGTCGTGATCGTCGTCGGGCTGATGCGCCGCAATCGCGCACCCGGCGCGGCGCTGGCGATGGGCGGCGATTCCCCGGTGTCGGTGGCGCAGTGGACCGAGGGCGAGACGACCCGCCTGCTGTCGTCCGCCGAAGTGCCGGGCCTGTACCTTCTGCGCCCGCGCTTCCTGTCGAAGGCCGAGGCGGTCGTGTTCCTGCTGCTGCGCGCCGCGTTTCCGCGCCACGAGATCTTCGCGCGCATCCGCCTGGCCGACGTCCTGCAGGTCAAGATCGGCCCGCAGGGCATGGAGCGGCTGCGCGCATTCCGCAAGATCGCGAACCAGCACGTCGGCTTCGTCATCTGCGACCGCGACATGACGATCGTCGCGATCGTCGATTCGCGCGAGCCCGACCAGCTCGTCAATCCCCGCGACCAGAAGCTCGAGATCATCAAGCAGCGGTGCCTGCAGGCGGCGCAGGTCAAGTATCTGTGCGTGTATCCGCCGCAGCTTCCCCGGTATCGCGAGCTGCGCGAGCAGATCCTCGGGCAGGCGGCGGACCTCGAGTAGCGGGTGGCTTGCAGGGCCGGCGTTCAGCCGGCCGCCTGACCCACGATCCGCGCATAGGTGTCGCGGTCGACATTGCCGCCGCACAGGATCACGCCGCGGCGGGATCCCTTGCGCGCCGTGTCCTTCAGCAGCGCCGCGAGCGGCGCGGCCCCCGCGCCTTCGGCCACCTGGTGCGTGTCGTCGAAATACGCGCGCATCGCCGCCTCGACCTCGGCGTCGGTCACCGTCATCACGTCGGCGGCGCCGGCGAGGATCGCATCGAGCGCGGCCGGCACCGGCACGCGCACGGCCATGCCGTCGGCGATGGTGACCGCCGTCGCCGTCTCGATCGGCCGGCGGGCGCGAAACGACTGCGCGTACGCATCGGCCGTGGATGCGACGACGCCGACGATCCGCGTCTCGAGGCCGAGCGCGTCCCGCGCGGCGATGAGCCCGCAGATGCCGGAGCCGCAGCCGATCGGCACGTAGACGGTGTCGAGCGGCGGCGCCGCGCGGAAGAGCTCCAGCGCGTAGGTGCCGACGCCGGCGACGAGCTCGGGCTCGAACGGTCCCACGAACCGCAGGCCGCGCCCGGCCGCCAGGCCGCCGGCGTGCTCGCGCGCGGCGTCGAAATCGGCGCCGTGCTCGATCAGCGTGGCGCCGAGCGCCCGCATCGACGCGTTCTTGTCGCGCGAGTTGCCGAACGGCACGACGATCGTGCAGGCAAAGCCGTGACGCTTCGCCGCGTAGGCGAGGCTCTGGCCGTGATTGCCCCGCGTGGCCGTGATGACGCCCGCCACCCGCGGCGAGGCCGCCGCGAGCGACGCCATCAGGTTGAGACCGCCCCGCACCTTGAACGCGCCGGTGGGGGTGTGGTTCTCGTGCTTGACCCACACGTCGCCACCCGCTCGCGCGGCCAGCAGCGGCCACGCGTACTGCGGCGTCGCGGGCATGGCCGCGTAGACCTCGGTGGCCGCGGCCTCGAGCGCGCGCAGGTCGGGCAGCAACGCTCGCCGCTACTTGGCGAAGTTGAGGTAGGCGTAGAGCAGGATCAGCGCGCCGATGATCGACATGATCCAGCCGGCGGGGTGGAACTTGCCGTCCGGCGACCGGAAGATGAGGCTGCTGATTACGCCGCCGACCAGCGATCCGCCGATGCCGAGCAGCGTGGTCATCCAGAAGCCGAGCCCTACTGCGCCGGGATAGAAGAAGCGGGCCAGCACACCAACGATGAATCCGACGACGATCATCCAGATGATGCTCATGATTCCCATGCGTCCTCCCCAGATGCGGAACCGGATCCGCGCCGCGATGATAGCAGGGGGCACCGCTCGATTTCCCGGGGCGCGACCGCCCCTTGCGCCCGCCTTCCCGGCCTCGCGCCGGGACGGTTACCATGCAGGCCGGGAGGCTCGAGACCGTTGCGCATACTGCTCGCCGAAGACGACGCCGTGCTGGGCGACGCCATCTTCGTCCACCTGAAGGGCGGCGGCCATGCGGTCGACTGGGTCCGCGACGGCGCGGCCGCGGATCTCGCGCTGCGCGCGCAGGCGTTCGAGCTCGTCGTGCTCGATCTCGGCCTGCCGCGCCTGTCGGGCCGCGAAGTGCTGCGGCGGATGCGCGAGCGCTCGTCGGTCACGCCGGTGCTGATCGTCACCGCCGCCGACGCGATCGCCGATCGGGTGGCCGGCCTCGACGCCGGCGCCGACGACTACCTGGTGAAGCCGTTCGCGCTGGCCGAGCTCGAGGCGCGCATCCGCGCGCTGATCCGGCGCAGCCATGGCCACGACCGCAACGTTCTCGTCCACGGCATGCTCGCGTTCGACACTGCGGCGCGCGCCGCGTCGGTCGGTGGCGAGGTGCTCGATCTCTCGGCGCGCGAGCTCGGCATCCTCGAGCTCCTGCTCCTGCGCTCGGGCCGGGTGATCGGCAAGGAGCAGTTCGTCGAGCACCTGTGCGGGTTCGACGACGACGTGACCGCCAACGCGATCGAGGTGTACGTGCACCGGCTGCGGCGCAAGCTCGATCCGGTCGGCATTCACGTGCAGACCGTCCGCGGCCTGGGCTACTTCCTGGCCAAGGCCTGACGCGCCCGCGCCCATGTTCACGCTGTTCAAATACCTCGTCTGGCTGGTCGTGGCCCTCACGGGCCTGATGCTGGCGACGATCAGCATCAGCGAGTTCCTG
>Ga0207668_10001578_pt1 | contig 13314 bp, 13 predicted proteins | sample KBSS43metaG_FD_184323 | JGI IMG/M metagenome (GOLD analysis project Ga0207668, IMG submission 184323) | Switchgrass rhizosphere microbial communities from Kellogg Biological Station, Michigan, USA - KBS S4-3 metaG (SPAdes) (version 2) | ecosystem: Host-associated > Plants > Roots > Rhizosphere... | reverse complement strand
AATGAGCACGACGAAGAGCCAGAAGCAGCGCTGGTAGAAGATGCGCGACACTGCGTCGCGCGCAGACGAGATCGCCATGCCGGCCCTCCCCTTAGCGGGCGTGAGCGGCGAGTATAATTCGCGCTTCGCGATTCGACACAACGCACGGACATGGCCGGCCACAGCAAGTGGGCGAACATCAAGCACAAGAAGGCCGCGACCGACGCCAAGCGCGGCAAGATCTTCACGCGGCTCATCAAGGAAATCACGGTCGCGGCGCGTCTCGGGGGCGGAGATGCCTCGATGAATCCCCGGCTGCGTCTCGCCATCGACAAGGCGACCGCGCAGAACATGCCCAAGGACACGATCCAGCGCGCCGCTGCGCGCGGCGCGGGCGGGCTCGAAGGCGTGAGCTACGAGGAGATCCGCTATGAGGGCTACGGCATCAACGGCGCGGCGGTCATCGTCGACTGCATGACCGACAACCGCACGCTGACCGTCGCCGACGTGCGTCACGCGTTTTCCAAGTTCGGCGGCAATCTCGGCACCGACGGCTCCGTGGCGTTTCTCTTCAAGCACATCGGCCAGCTCGTGTTCGCGCCCGGCACCGACGAGAACAAGCTCATGGAAGCCGCGCTCGACGCCGGCGCCGAGGATGTCGTGACCAACGACGACGGCAGCTTCGAAGTGGTGACGGGGCCGTACGACTTCGTGAACGCCAAGGATGCGCTCGCCAAGGCCGGCTTCGTTCCCGCGTTCGCGGAAGTCACGATGAAACCGTCGACCGAGGTCGAGATGGACGGCGAGGACGCGGAGAAGATGCGCAAGCTCCTGGACGCGCTCGAATCGCTCGACGACGTGCAGGAGGTCTACACGTCGGCTGTCCTGGAAGAAGCCCCGTAGCTCGGGACGGCATGCGCAGGATCCTCGGCATCGATCCAGGATTGCGCGTCACCGGCTTCGGCCTCCTCATCGAGCAGAACGGCAAGCTCATCTACGTCACGAGCGGCTGCATCCGTGCGAGCGGCGACAGCCTCCCCGTGCGGCTCGGCATCATCGCGCGCGACATCGCGCACGTCATCGCGGAAGAGCGGCCCACCGAAGTCGCCGTGGAGCGCGTGTTCGTGAACGTGAATCCCAACTCGACGCTGCTCCTCGGGCAGGCGCGCGGTGCGGCGATCGCCGCGGCGGTGCTCGCGGGATTGCCGGTTCACGAATACACGGCCGGCCAGGTCAAGCAAGCGGTCGTCGGCCGCGGGCGCGCGCTGAAGCCGCAGGTCCAGGAGATGGTGCGCCGCCTGCTCGAGCTTCCCGGCGCGCCGTCGCCCGACGCGGCGGATGCGCTCGCGTGCGCCATCTGCCACGCGCACGGCAGCGTGGGCGTGGGCCTGCTCCGCGGCTCCGGGTATACGCGGCGCGCGGGACGCTTCGTCAGGTGACGCTCAGCGCCGTCATCTTCGACATGGACGGCCTGATGCTCGACACCGAGCGTCTGGCGCCTCCCGCTTGGCGCGATGCCAAGGATGCGATCGGCGCCGATTTCGACATGTCTCTGCTCGACGCCATGGTCGGGCGCAACTACCAGGACTGCCGCGCGATCATCATCGAGCGTCACGGCGAATCCTTTCCCACCGACCGGTTGATGGAAGCGTGGCACGTCGCCTATGACGCGATCGTCGAGCGCGACGGGATCGCGGTCAAGCACGGCCTGGCAGGACTCCTCGACTGGCTGGAAGAGGTCGGCATCCCGAAAGCGGTCGCGACGTCGACGCGCCGCTCGCGCGCCATTCCCAAGCTCGCCAACGCCGGCCTCGCCGCGCGGTTTACCGCGCTGGTCGGCGGCGACGAGGTCGCACGCGGCAAGCCCGCGCCCGACATCTTCCTGCTCGCAGCCGAGCGCCTCGGCGCGCCGCCCTCGGCGTGCCTCGTGCTCGAGGATTCGGCGCCGGGCGTGCGTGCGGCGCTTGCCGCAGGGATGACACCCATCATGGTGCCGGACCAGCACGCGCCGCCTCCCGACATCCTCGCGACCGCCATCCTCGTGCTGCCGTCGCTCGAGCACGTGCATCGGCACCTCATGCGCGGTGCCTCGAATGGGATAATCCGCGCATGATCGGACGCCTCGCGGGCACCCTGCTCGAAAAGAACCCGCCGCAGATCCTGCTGGACGTGCAAGGCGTGGCCTACGAGGTCGACGTGCCGATGAGCACGTTCTACAACCTGCCCGCCAACGGTGAGCGCGTGACGCTGTTCACTCATCTCGTCGTTCGCGAGGATGCGCACCTGCTGTACGGATTCGGCAGCGATAACGAGCGCCGCGCATTCCGCCAACTCCTCAAGATCAGCGGCGTCGGCGCGCGCACTGCGCTGTCGGTGCTGTCCGGACTTTCCGTCGCGGAGCTCGCGCAAGCGGTAACGCTGCAGGAGTCCGGCCGCCTCACCAGGATCCCGGGCATCGGCAAGAAGACGGCCGAGCGCCTCCTGCTCGAGCTCAAGGACAAGCTCGGCGCCGACATGACCACGAGCGTCGGCGTCCACCGCACGCCGCCGCCGGCGAGCGACGTGCTGCATGCGCTGATCGCGCTCGGCTACAGCGACAAGGAAGCGGTCGCGGCCACCAAGCAGCTGCCGGAAGGCGTGGCCGTCGCGGACGGCATCCGGCAGGCGCTGAAGCTCCTGGCAAAGGCGTGACGCGGGCATGTCGTCGCAACACCAGGGGTTGCTGCGCAAGTTCGAAATCCCGGCAGGGTTGTTTCGCCGCGGTATCAACCTGTGGCCACCGTTCATGGGTGCCGGCATTCGCGTGACGCGCGTCACACCCGACTTTCGCGAGATCGACGTCAAGCTGTCCCTCGGCACGCTCAACCGCAACTACTTCGGCACGCAGTTCGGCGGATCGATGTTCGCGATGACCGATCCGTTCTTCGCGCTCATGATGCTGCGCAACCTCGGCTCGGACTATGTCGTCTGGGACAAGTCCGGAAGCATCGAATACAGGAAGCCAGGCCGCGGCAACGTGTTCGCGCGTTTCGTGCTGCCCGCGTCCGCGATCGACCACGCGAAGCGCGCGACGGCCGGCGGCGAGAAGTACGAGCCCGTCTTCGACGTACACATCCAGGACGCAGGCGGCGAGACGATCGCCGAGGCGACGAAGACGCTTTACATACGCCGCCGCGCGGCCGACGCACGGAAGCCCTAGAATCCGTCATGGCCATCGAAAACGACGAGCTCAAGCGCGTGGTCGGCGGCAAGGTCGCCGGCGTGCAGGAGGAGGTCATCGAGCGCGCGCTGCGCCCCCGCGGCCTTGCGGAATACGTCGGCCAGGAAAAGATCCGCGAGCAGCTTTCGATCTTCATCGAGGCCGCGAGAAAGCGCGGCGAAGCGCTCGATCACGTGCTGCTGTTCGGGCCGCCGGGCCTTGGCAAGACCACGCTGTCGCACATCCTCGCGTACGAGCTCGGCGTGAACCTGCGCCAGACGTCGGGTCCGGTGCTCGAGCGTCCCGGCGACCTTGCAGCACTCCTCACCAACCTCGAGCCGCGTGACGTGCTGTTCATCGACGAGATCCATCGCCTGTCGCCGATCGTCGAGGAAATACTCTATCCGGCGCTCGAGGACTTCCAGATCGACATCATGATCGGCGAAGGGCCGGCCGCGCGCAGCGTCAAGCTCGACTTGCCGCCGTTCACGCTCGTCGGCGCCACCACGCGCGCGGGGATGCTCACGAACCCGCTGCGCGACCGGTTCGGCATCGTCGCGCGCCTCGAGTTCTACAACACCGAAGAGCTGACGCGCATCGTGCAGCGATCGTCCGCACTGCTCGAGATCGAGATCGACTCCGACGGCGCGCGAGAGATCGCGCGGCGGTCGCGCGGAACGCCGCGCATCGCGAACCGGCTGCTGCGGCGCGTGCGCGACTTCGCGGAGGTCAAAGCCGACGGCGCGATCTCGCGCGAAGTGGCCGACGCCGCGCTTGTGATGCTCGATGTCGACGGGTCCGGCCTCGACGTCATGGACCGCAAGCTCCTGTCTACGGTGCTGTCGAAGTTCGCGGGCGGACCGGTGGGCGTCGACAACCTGGCAGCGGCGATCGGCGAGGAGCGCGACACGATCGAGGACGTGCTCGAGCCGTACCTCATCCAGCAAGGATTCCTGCAGCGCACGTCACGCGGCCGCATCGCGACCGCGCTTTCGTTCCGGCACTTCGGGCTAACGCCGCCGAGCGGCGTGAACGATCTTTTCGCGCAGGAATGAGGCAACCCTTCCGCTTCCCGGTCCGCGTTTACTATGAGGACACCGACGCCGCGGGGGTTGTCTACTACGCCAACTACTTGAAGTTCATGGAACGCGCGCGCACCGAATGGATGGCCGCGCTCGGCTTTCCCCTGTCCGCATTCGAGCGGGACCACGGAGTGGTCTTCGTCGTCCGTCGCTGCGAGATCGACTTTCGCCAGCCCGCGCGATTGAACGACGACCTCGTGGTGACGGTCGAATCCGTGCATCGCGGCGCAAGCCGCCTCGTCGCCCGTCAGGAAGTCCGTCGCGAGGACGCCGTGCTCACGCAGGCGCGCGTGACGCTGGCCTGCCTCGACGCGGCGCGCTGGCGCCCGGTGCGCATGCCTCAGGCACTTTCCCAACAGCTGGAGACAGTTTGAACGTCCACGCCGACCTTTCGTTCGTCAACCTCATCCTGAACGCCTCCATCGTCGTGCAGGCGGTGGTGCTGATGCTGGTGCTCTTGTCGCTGTGGTCGTGGTGGCAGATTTTCCTCAAGATGTTCCAGCTTCGCCGGGCGTCGCGCGACACCGACCGCTTCGAGGACGAGTTCTGGAAGGGCGGGGACCTCGCGGAGCTGTATCAGCGTACTTCGCAGTCGCGCACCGGCAGCGGCATGGACCACATCTTCACGGCCGGCTTTCGGGAATATGCGAAGCACAGGAAGCAAGGCAGCGCATCCGTCGTGACGCTCGATTCCGCGCGCCGCGCCATGCGCGCGGCTTACCAGCGCGAGATCGACGCGCTCGACGCCAATCTCGCGGGTCTGGCGACCGTGGGCTCGGTGTCGCCGTACATCGGCCTCTTCGGCACCGTGTGGGGGATCATGAACGCGTTCCGCGGGCTCGCGAACGTGTCCCAGGCCACGCTCGCCAACGTGGCGCCCGGCATTGCGGAGGCCCTCATCGCCACCGCGATCGGCCTCTTCGCGGCCATCCCCGCGGTCATCGGCTACAACCGCTACACGCACGACGTGGACCGTCTTGCGACGCGGTACGAGACGTTCATCGAGGAGTTCTCGAACATCCTGCAAAGGCAAGGCTAGCAACTCCATGCGGCGCGAGCGCAAAGCCATCAACCAGATCAACGTCGTGCCATACATCGACGTGATGCTGGTGCTGCTCATCATCTTCATGGTGACGGCTCCGCTCATCAGCCCCGGCGAGATCGAGCTGCCGAGCGTGGGGAGCAAGCTTTCGACGCCCGTGCAACCGCTCGAGGTCACGTTGCGCAACGACAACTCGATCTGGCTGCGCGACCAGGCCGCGAACATGCCCGCGACGAAAGTGACTCGCGAGGATTTGATCGCCCGCGTGCGGGCCAAGCAGGCGCAGCAGGAACAGCCGGTCGTCATCGCCGCCGACAAGAACGCGCGCTACGAAGACGTGTTGTCGATCCTCGACCTCCTCCAGCGCAACGGCGTCAAGAAGGTCGGCCTGCTCGCCAAGCCACCGCAAAGCTAGCCGCGCATGAACGCCGCCGTCCTCACCACGCGCACCGACCGTCCGCGATCGCCTCGCAGCACGAAGGGCAAGGGTTGGGCGTTCGTGCTCGCGCTCGCGGTGCAGATCGGGTTTCTCGCGGTGCTCGTGTTCTCGGTGCAATGGCAGAACCGCAAGCCCGAGCCGATGACGGCCGAGCTCTATGCGCCGCCGCCGAAAGCGCCCGTAGTCATCGAGAAGCCGCCAACTCCGCCTCCCCCGTCACCCGAGCCTGAACCGGCGCCGCCGCCAAAGCCAGCGCCGGTCGTCGAGAAGCCCGATCCGCATGCCGCCGACATCGCGCTCAAGGCGAAGCAGGAGCTCGAGCGCAAGCAGAAGGAAGAGAACGAGCGCCGCGCGCGCGAGCTGCGCGAGCTCGAGGAGAAGCGCAGGCTCGAGGAGCGCAAGCAGGCGGAAGCGAAGGAACGCCAGCAGAAGGAGCTGGCCGCGATGCGCGCGCAGGCCGACCGGGAGTCGCAGCTGCGCGCGCAAGCGGAGCGCGAGATTCAACAGCGCCAGGCGCAGCAGGCATCGGAAGCGTCCGCGCGGTCGAAGGCGGAGGCCGACTGGATCCGTCGCATCCAGGCCAAGGTCCGCGGCAACGTCATCGTGCCTGCCGATATCGCCGGCAATCCGGAAGCGATCTTCGAGGTCGTGCAATTGCCGACAGGGGAGATCATCGACGCGACCCTGCGCAAGTCCAGCGGCAACCGCGCCTACGACGACGCCGTGCAACGCGCGATCATCAAGTCGTCGCCGTTGCCGCGGCCGGATCGGCCCGAGCTGTTTCAACGCGCGCTGACACTCAAGTTCCGGCCGCAGGATTGACCACCGCTCCTCAAGCTGCCGTGCTTGTTCAAGAGCTGGCGCGTCTAATGGGGAGAAGACAGTGCGAGTTGTGCTTCGATGTGCGCTCGTGGCAATCGCGAGTGCTGGAGGTGCATCGCTGACGTCAGCCCAAGGCTGGTCGATCACGGCCGCAGAACCAGGGAGCGATAGCAGGCGGGGTCTATCAAGGCCGCAAGGACCACACCGCTCGTCGCACAGCGGGCGCCATGTGCACTCGTTGCGCGGCGGCGCGCGACGGTGCAACATCCGACAGTCGTCAACGAGGAGGTCAGCAATGGGAAACCGCGACAGGCCCAAGAAAGAACCCAAGAAGCCCAAGCAGCCGAAAAAGCCGTAGAAGCGTGTTGCCGGGGGGCGTGGCCACGTGTCCCCCGGAGTTCGTCATCGCGGTCCGTGGCTCGACCTCATTCCGATACCTGTTCCGTCCCTGTTTCAGACCCGCGATTTCTTTTCGATGATCTGGATTGCCGCCCAGCTCCAGTCGGCTCGCTGCTCGACCAGGTGGCGCAACGCCACCGTGTAGACGGACCGGCCCGTCGTCAGGATGACGCTCCGGCCCTCGGAGTATTCCTGCGTCGGCACGATCAGGGTTTTCACGGCCAGCGGCTTGTCGGGCCGCGACGGCGGCGGCAGGTACAGGCCTAGGAACCGAGCGCCCATCGTCGACACGTCGATGCCGTCGACCACGAAGCCCATGTCGTCCTTTGCCTGGCGCACCGCGTGAAGCGTGACGGGGACCACGCGGTCCGCGATGATCGACATGCCGGCCTCGACCTCGTCGTTGCTCACCTTGTTCAGGCGGCGCACGACACCGAGCACCCAGTCCGACAAGTCCGATTGACGGACAGCCACGAGGCCGCCGAGCGATAGCGCCTGCCCGATGCCGCCCGAGGCCGCGATGCGAAGCCCCGCGACGCTGCGGTCTTTCACCTGCCACATCGGATCCGAGAACGAGGAAAGGCTCGCCGCGAGCGAATCGTGCTCGTCCGGAACACGACGCCGCGCGCGCGAGCCGTCGTCGACCGCGTACACCTCGATCTGCTCGGACCCGTGCATCGGCTCGTTGGCGGCTTCGGCGTCGGGCCCGCGCTGCCCGAGCTCCTGGCAGATTCGCGAAAGCCCGATGCGCACCTTCGCCGCCACCGCGCACGCGATGCGCGGATCGCGCCGCAGCTCGGAATTGAGGTTGGGCGAGACCGACGGGCTCACCTTCTCGAGGATCGCGATGCGCAGCTGGTTGATCGGCGCCGCCGGTCCCTGGTCGGTCGCCTCGGCCTGGCGCAGTGCGCCGATCGCGCGCTCGAGCGCCTCGGCGAGCGGCGTCGTGTCGAGGTAGCGCAGCATCGAGCCGGAATCGTTGCCCGTGCGGCGCACGAGCCCCGTCTTGCCCGCGATGTCGACGAAGAAGCCCTCGGGCGAGCGCGGCACTGCGTCGAGCGACAGGCGCCGGCTCCATGCGCGAAGCTGCGACATCGCCCAGTCGAGCTGCGGCGGCGACATGTTGCCGGTGTTGAGCTGGTGAACGAGTAGGACGTTGAGGTACTCCTGCTCGACGGTCCATTGCGTCGCGTTGGGGCCTGCGCCATGAAGCACCGCCGGCACGCGCTCGAGGCCGAGCTCGCACGCCCGCAAGTACGTCCGGTGAAGCTCCATCCACTTCGCCGGAATCCAGCGCTCGAAGCGGAACACGCGAAGCTTGGCGTCGGTGCCGTAATAGTGCACGAGCCGCCCGAAGAGCAGCGGCGGCATCAGCTTCCAGCGCGGATTCTGCGTCTGCCGGAGCGCTTCCTCGAGCGACGACTGGTATGCGTACATGAAGCCCTGCGACAGGTCGTAGATGGCCTGCCAGATGCGCTCGGCGAGCTTCGGATTGCCGTCGTAGTTCTCGACGTATTGCTTGATGAGCTGGCGGCGGTCGGCGCCGAGCGCTGCATCGAGGAACTCCACCGCCTGCACACGCGCCGTGTCGATCGACTTGCGCGACTGGCGCATCGCGTCGAACGCGCGCATCACCTCCTGCTGGCGGGCGATGACATCGAGCGCGGGCAACTGGCGAAGCCAGCTCGCCACGGACTTCGCGGACGCGAGCGGGTCCGTGATCTCCTTTGCCCCGGGTGTCAAAAAGCCGAACATGATCCCTCGTAGTGTAACTTTGCGCGACGCGCAGCACGAACACGCACCCTTGTGGAGCGCGGAACGAGGGCGGCCGGAGGAATCGTCATTTATAGACCAATTCAGTTGGTGGCGCAAAACGTCCGCGCCGTCAGCTACAATTCGTGCAGCGTGTCAATAGCGCGCTCTGCACCCATCCACGCGATACTCTCGTCTCTTCGAATCGCCTCCGAACGCCATGACAAACTCGCTGTTACCGCTCGCTGCCCGCTTGCATGGGCAATTCGTGCAAGGCGCGCGCGTTTTGCAATCCTTAGCGTTTGCCGCCGCGTTGTCTACCACAGCTACGATTGCACTGGCACAAACGCCTTCGCAGTCTCCGCCCTCAACTCCAAGCAAGACAGATGCCATGGTTACGGAACTAAAGAAAATCGATGTAAAACAAGGTACTGGCGCGGAAGCCGTCAATGGAAAACCCGTGCTCGTGCATTACACTGGCTGGCTGTACGACCCTTCCAAGCCGGATCAAAAGGGCGCCAAGTTCGATAGCTCGCGCGATCGCCAAGTGCCGTTCGGTTTCATCATCGGCGCGGGCCGCGTCATCAAGGGTTGGGACGAAGGCGTGGCCGGCATGAAGGTCGGGGGCCAACGCACGCTGATCATTCCTCCCGCGATGGCGTACGGCGAGCGCGGCGCGGGCGGCGTGATCCCGCCCAACGCGACGCTCATGTTCGATGTCGAACTCGTCGAAGTGAAATAGGCCTCGTGTACTAAGCCGATCGGCCGATGCTTCCCCGCGACAGTGCCGTAGCGCTCAAGCGACGGCTCGATTACCGGCCGCCGGCGTTTCTCGTCGATACGCTCGAGCTGACGCTCGATCTTTCTCCCGAGGGGACCGAGGTTACGGCGACGCTCGCGTTCCGGCGCAATCCCAGTGCGGATGCGACCGACGGCGACGCGCCCCTGGTCCTCGACGGCGAGCAGCAGGAAGGTGTTTCAGTCGACCTCGACGGTGTCTCGCTGCGATCGTCGCGCGCGCAACTCACCGCGCGCTCGCTCACGATCCTCGATCCGCCGGCCCAAGGAACGCTCACGGTTCGCTCGCGGATCGCGCCCGCGCGCAACGTCGCGCTCGAGGGCCTTTACGTGTCGTCAGGCGTGTTCTGCACGCAGTGCGAGCCCGAAGGCTTTCGCCGCATCACTTACTTTCCCGACCGCCCCGACGTGCTGGCGCGCTACACGGTCACTCTGCGCGCCGACCGCACGGTGTACCCCGTCCTTCTGTCCAACGGCAATCTCGTCGCGCAAGGCAGCCTCGCCCGCGGACGTCACTTCGCCACCTGGCAAGATCCGTTTCCGAAGCCTTCGTACCTGTTCGCCGCCGTCGCGGGCGCGCTCGACGCGCTGGAGGACACGTTCGTCACCCGGTCGGGGAGGCACGTCGCTCTGCGCATTTACTCGACGCGCGCGAACATCCCGCGCTGCCGTCACGCGATGGAGGCCGTGAAGAAGGCGTTCCGCTGGGATGAGGAGCGATTCGGACGCGAGTACGACCTCGACGCGTTCATGATCTTCTGCGCCGACGACTTCAACATGGGCGCGATGGAGAACAAGGGGCTCAACATCTTCAATAGCCGCCTCGTGCTCGCCGATGCCGCGACCGCGACCGACGACGACTACCAGGCGATCGAGGGCGTCATCGGGCACGAGTACTTCCACAACTGGAGCGGCAATCGCGTGACGTGCCGCGACTGGTTCCAGCTATCGCTGAAGGAAGGCCTCACCGTGTTTCGCGACCAGGAATTCACGAGCGACTTGACGTCGCGCGCCGTCGAGCGTATCGCCGCCGTCGAGTTCCTGCGCCGCGAGCAGTATGCCGAGGATGCGGGGCCGATGGCGCACAACGTGCGTCCGGACGAGTACCAGGAAATCAACAATTTCTACACGAGCACGGTGTACGAGAAAGGTGCGGAGCTGATCCGCATGCAGCACACCCTGCTCGGCGCCGATCGGTTCCGCCGTGGCACCGATCTCTACTTCGAGCGTCACGACGGCATGGCCGTTACCTGCGACGATTTCGTGCAGGCGATGCAGGATGCGTCGGGCGTGGACCTTTCGCAGTTCCGGCGCTGGTATGCGCAGGCAGGCACGCCCGTCGTGGCGGTGCGCGACAGCTTCGACGCGGCCACGTCAACGTACACGCTCGAGCTTGCGCAGCGCACGGCGCTGACCCCCGGGCAACCCGACAAGCTGCCGCTGCACATCCCGTTCGCCGTCGGACTGCTCGACCGCGACGGTCGCGACATTCCGCTTCGGCTGGCCGGCGAGGCTGCGCCGGTCGGCACGACGCGCGTGCTCGAGCTCCGCGCGCCGTCGCAGACTTTCCGCTTCGCGGGCATCGGCGAGCCGCCCGTGCCCTCGTTGCTGCGCAACTTCTCCGCGCCTGTCATCGTCGATTTTCCCTACACCGACGAAGCACTCGCGTTCCTCGCCGCGCACGACAGCGATGCCGTGACGCGCTGGGACGCCGCGCAGCGCTGCTACGCCAACGCGATGCTTGCCCTGGCGCGCAACCATCGCGACGGCCAGCCGATGACGCTCCCCGACTCCCTGGCGCGCATCGTGGAGAAGCTGCTCGGCGACCGCGTGAGCGACCCTGCGCTGATCGCCCTCGCGCTGATGCCGCCCGACGCCGCGTATGTCGCCGCGCAGGAGCCCGTCGTCGATCCCGAAGGCGTGACGGCCGCACGCGCGTTCCTCAAGCGCGCGCTCGGCACCGCCCTGCGCGAATCGTTCGAACGCGTCTACGGCGAGCGCCGCGTGCGCGCCCCGTACGCGCCGAGCAACGACCAGACCGGCGCGCGCAAGCTCGCGAACATGTGCCTGCGCTACCTCGCCGCGATCGACGATCCGTCGGCACGCGCCATCGCCGTCGCGCACTTCGATACGTCCGACAACATGACGGACACTTTCGCGGCGCTCGCCGCCTTGAAGGACGGCGCGAACGACGAGCGCGACGAGCTATTCGCGCGCTTCGAGGCGCGGTGGCGCGACGAGCCGCTGGTGCTCGACAAATGGTTCGCGCTCGAGGCGCTGGCCGAGCGGCCCGACGCGCTGACGCGCGTGCAGGCGTTGCTCGCGCATCCGCGCTTCAACGCCCGCAATCCGAATCGCGTGCGATCGCTGGTGGGCGCGTTCGCGCTTCGCAACTTCGCGCGCTTTCACGCGGGAGACGGCCGAGGGTACGCCTTCGCCGCGGACCAGGTGCTCGCGCTCGACGCGACGAATCCGCAGCTTGCCGCAACGGTCGCGGGCGCCTTCAACCTGTGGAAGCGCTTCGCACAGCCGAGGCGAGGCCTCATGGAAGCGGCGCTGCAGCGCATCGCGCAGGCACCGGGCCTGTCGCCCGACGTCACCGAGGTCGTGACGCGCACGCTCACCGCGTAGGCGGAAGCGCTCAACCCTTCGCGCCGTTTCAGGGAATTCGCCGCGTCCCGCGCGGCCCTGCGGCTGTCCGTTCGACCGCTTGACTTCTCCGCGCGAGAGTTGGCGGAGCCGATGGGTCCCGTTCCGTTCATCAGCCAGATCGCTACCTGCTCAGTTGCGGCATTGCGCCACCCCAGGTCGTCCTTGCCGGCCTTTTCGACGCCGACCGGCGTGACCACCCACGGCAGCGACGTCAGGATGGTCGCGCTGGACTTTCTAATTGGTAGTCGCCGCGCTCGCCGTCAGCGCGGGCGAAATGCGCCTTGGCAGCTCATGCTCGCGCAATGAATCGTCTTGAGATTCGCGGAAGCCGGGGTTGTAGAGCAACCCCACATGGTGGCGATTGGATAGCCGTCCGATCCGGTCGTGACCGAAGGGGTGGTTGCCACTCCGAGACTGTTCCCGATCTCGAAGCTCGCGCAATCGGCGGTTCTGCACTTGGCGAAGCCGCCACCCGACGACCCGCTGCTGGAATCGCAGGTGGCCCCCGCCAGGTTGGGCGACATCGCGATCACGGGAAGGCCGTCGGGAGTGACCGTCACGGAGGTCGTCACCGTCGGCTCGCCGGACGACACCGATTGGAGCGGGGTGATGACGGGCGCAGCGCAGGCGGACGATTCGCAGACCGCGACTTTCTTGTTGCCGGCTCCGGCGGCGGCGCGCCGAACATAGCTCACGACGGCGTTGCCTGATTGATTGGTGGTAATTGCAATGCCCTCCGCCACGTCGGTGCCGAGGAGTTCCACGGTGGTCAGCGCCGGGGTCGCGCAGCTCGAAAAGCTCGGACAGGTCGCAATGCGCAGCAGGTGGGCTGTCGCATCCAGATAGGCGAGCGCAATGTCGTTGTTGCCCAGTATGGTCATGGCGCTCCACTGGCCGACGTCGCCAGTCGAGGTCACGGTCAAGATGGTCGCCGCATTGCAGCTAATGGTGCTGTTGCACTGAGCGAGCTTGAGGTCCTTGAGCGTGTTGTCGTAGTACGAAATCAGGATCAGGCTGTTCGTCAAGCTTACGATCGACGAAAAGTGACCGGTGTCGTTGGTCGCATCCACGGTGTCGATTGTCGCCGTCGTGCAGGCCGCGTTCCCGCAGAATGCGACTTTCAGCGCCGTGTTGGCCGCGTCGAAATAGC
>Ga0207668_10001576_pt1 | contig 13315 bp, 14 predicted proteins | sample KBSS43metaG_FD_184323 | JGI IMG/M metagenome (GOLD analysis project Ga0207668, IMG submission 184323) | Switchgrass rhizosphere microbial communities from Kellogg Biological Station, Michigan, USA - KBS S4-3 metaG (SPAdes) (version 2) | ecosystem: Host-associated > Plants > Roots > Rhizosphere... | reverse complement strand
CGATGCCGAGGACCTGGTCCAGGAGACCTACCTGAAGGCGTACGCCGCCTTCGCGTCGTTCAAGGCGGGTACGAACCTCAAGGCGTGGATGTACCGCATCCTGACCAACACCTACATCAACGGCTACCGCAAGCGGCAGCGGCAGCCGGTGCAGCAGCCCACCGAGGAGATCACCGACTGGCAGATCGCCAAGGCGGAGGCGCACACCTCCAGCGGGCTGCGTTCGGCCGAGGTCGAGGCGATGGACAACCTCCCCGACAACGACGTCAAGGCCGCCCTGCAGAAGCTGCCCGAGGAGTTCCGGCTGGCCGTCTACCTGGCCGACGTCGAGGGCTTCGCGTACAAGGAGATCGCCGAGATCATGGACACGCCCATCGGCACCGTGATGTCCCGCCTGCACCGCGGCCGCGCCCAGCTGCGCGACCTGCTCGCCGACGTCGCGCGGGAGCGCGGCTTCATCCGGGGTGCCAAGGAGGAGGTGGCCGGGCGATGAGCGACATGTGCGAGGGCGCGTCCGACAAGGTCCGCTGCGAAGAGGCGCTCGCCGACATCTACCTGCTCCTCGACCGGGAGTGCAGCGCGGAGCGCGACGCCGCGCTGCGCCAGCACATCGAGGACTGCCCGCCGTGCCTCGAGGAGTACGGCATCGACGAGCACATCAAGCAGCTGCTGGCCCGCAAGTGCGGTGGTGACCACGCCCCGGCCGAGCTGAAGAGCCGGCTGCGCGCGTCGATCCGCCAGACCGTCGCCTCGCGCGGCGGCGTCACGGTGGAGCGCACCGAGATCACCCTCGAGCAGCGTTCCGAGTAGCGCCCGAGCACGACGAAGGCCCCCACGCGAGTGCGCGGGGGCCTTCGTCATGCCGGACGCCGGAATCAGGCGTTGGGCTTCTTGCCGTGGTTCGCGCCGTTCTTCTTCCGGTCGCGACGCTTGCGGGCGCGCTTCGACATGTTCACTCCTCGTCGTCAAAAGTGGCCACGGCCGCGGCGCTGGCGCCTGCCGGGCTGGGGTCAACCACTCAAGTGTGTCATGACCTCCCGTTCTGGTTGGATGGGGTGGTCGGGCGGAGCGCGAGGAGGGTTTCCATGGCCGAGATCAGGGCCTACGTGGCCGGGATGGCCGGGTAACGCCGTGTCCACGCTCGCCGAACTGCTCGCCGACAACACCGGCCTCCCCGGGGAGGCGGCGGACCACCTGCAGACCGTCGTCGCCGAGTGGCAGCTGCTGGCCGACCTGTCCTTCGCGGACTTCCTGCTCTGGGTCCCGGTGACCGAGGACCTGCAGCCGGACGGCGGCGACTTCGTCTGCGTCGCGCATGCGCGGCCGACGACGGCGCCCACCGCGCACCCGGAGGACGTCGTCGGCACCCGGTTCACGGTGGACGAGCACCCGCAGCTGGCGAAGGCCATGCGCGAGGTGCGGATCTGCCGCGAGGAGGACCCGCACTGGTACCGCGACCTGCCGATGCGGCGGGAGGCGATCCCGGTGCGGTTCCACGACGACGTCGTCGCCGTGATGAGCCGCGAGACGAACCTGGCCGCGCCGCGGGTGCCCAGCCCGCTGGAGATCGCGTACCTGGGCAGTGCCGGCGACCTGTGCCAGATGATCGTCGACGGCACGTTCCCGCCGAGCGGCACCAACGCGACCGACACGCACACGTCGCCGCGCGTCGGCGACGGGCTGATCCGGCTCGACTCGAGCGGCACGGTGGTGTTCGCCAGCCCGAACGGGTTGTCCGCCTACCACCGGATGGGGCACGAGTCCGACCTGGTCGGCACCCGGCTGGCGCCGCTGACGCGGTCGCTGATCCGCGACCCGTTCGACGCGACCGAGGTGTCCCACCGGATCATCGAGGCCCTCGACGGGAAGCCGTCGAGCCGGACGGAGGCCGATTCACGGCGCGGCGCCGTGGTGCTGTTCCGCGCGCTGCCGCTGCGGCCGGCGGGGCAGGCGGCGGGCGCGCTGGTGCTCGTCCGCGACGTCACCGAGGTCAAACGGCGTGACCGCGCGCTGCTGTCGAAGGACGCGACGATCCGCGAGATCCACCATCGGGTGAAGAACAACCTGCAGACGGTGGCGGCGCTGCTGCGCCTGCAGTCCCGGCGGACGACGTCGGAGGAGGCGCGGCTCGCGCTCGCCGAGTCGGTGCGCCGGGTGACGTCGATCGCGCTGGTGCACGAGGCGCTGTCGATCTCCGTCGACGAGCGCGTCGACCTCGACAAGCTGCTCGACAACGTGCTGCCGATGGTCGGCGAGGTCGCCACGGCGGAGTCGCAGGTCAGCATGTCGCGGAAGGGCTCGTTCGGGGTGGTGGTCGCGGAGATCGCGACGCCGCTCGTGATGGTGCTGGCCGAGCTGGTGCAGAACGCGATCGAGCACGCCTTCCCGGCGGGCCGGTCGGGCAAGGTCGAGCTGGTCGTGGAGCGCTCGGCCCGCTGGCTGGACGTCGTCATCCGCGACAACGGGCGCGGCCTGCCGTCGGGGTTCTCGCTCGAGCGTTCGGACGGCCTGGGCCTGCAGATCGTGCGGACGCTGGTGGAGTCCGAGCTCCGCGGCTCGCTGTCGCTGCGGAAGGTGCGCGTGGACGCGTCTTCGCCCCGGGTGTCGGGGACCGAAGCCGCCCTGCGCATCCCGCTCTCGCGCCGGCTCTGACCGCGATTCGACCGGACCGCCGTACCTGGGCGGTCGGCTCGCGTACCCAGAGAGTCGGTTCGCGTACCCGGATGGTCGGCTCGCGTGATTGGAGGGGCATCACGCGTGATTGGGGAGACGACACGATGAAGGCCCGGCACCAGGTGCGTGGTGCCGGGCCGTTCAGCGCTTCGCGGGAGGAGTTGAAGTCCCGGTGAGGTTTCACCGCACCCGTCGCCAGGTGGTTTCGCCCCACTTGTTAAGCTCGAACCGAGTAGGTATCACCCCAGACGGCGTGCACACAGCAGTGCCCGCCGGGAGAATTTCCTTCTCGGTTCTGGTGCTTCGGTGTGAAATTTAAGCGTTGGTACGCGTGCCGATGTGCGTACGGCGGCGCTTGAGCGCGCGTCGCTCGTCCTCGCTCATACCGCCCCACACGCCCGCGTCCTGGCCGCTGGCCAGAGCCCAGGCCAGGCAGTCGGAAGCGACGGTGCAGCGGTGGCACACGGCCTTCGCCTGCGTAACCTGCGACAGAGCCGGACCGCTGGTTCCCACCGGGAAGAACAGCTCGGGGTCCTCGTCTCGGCAGGCCGCGTCGTGGCGCCAGTCCATGTTCGTGAGCTCCTTCATATGGCGCGGGAGGGCCGCGCCACAGTCGTCATGGCGGTCGTTGTTTTGGGTGCTTGTGAATGCTTTCACGAAGCACCGCTTTCGACAAGGGTTTCTTGAAGATCGGTGAGTCAGCTCACCCGGCCGAGCGACACGTCTGACCTGCGGTTTCTCTCCGAAGCGGCCGCCCGAAGGGAAGGCTGATGCGGTGAGTGGAAGGTCTGCGTCGACGAACGGCAGATTGCACTTTGCCGCAGGCGATCAGCGGTCCCGTCGTCACACGATCACTCTGAGTGCATTCGGAACACTGAAAAACTCGACCCTTGTCCGCTGGCCGACGAGGTCGCCGTCCACCTGGAAGTTTACCGGTTCAGCTGCGTCGATGCGGATCATCGGCAGGTCGTCGTGACGCACGAGACGTCGGCCGCGCTGGTTGCTCTTCGTAGCCAAAGCGTGGCGTACATGCTTGAACACGGTGGGCAACCCCAGACCGCTCAGCGCGAACAAACCCAATCCCGTCTCGAACGAGCAACCCGGATTGAGGTGGACCGCACGCTCGCCCAGGTAGCTCCACGGATCGGTGTTCGACACGAAAGCGGTCAACGCCTCGGCGGGTTCCTCACCCGGAATGCGGATGGTGAGGGCCGGCCGGCCCAGCGGCGGCCGGAAGTAGGACCGGACGGCGGCCCGGAGGTACAGGCCGGCGGTGGTCTGCTTGCCGCGGCGCTTCGCGACCCGGCCGACGACGTCGGCGTCCCAGCCGAGGCCGGCGTTGAAGGTGAACCAGTGCCCGTCGGCCAGGCCGAGCCCGACCCGGCGCGAGCGGTCGTTCTCCAGGGCGTTGAGCAGCTGGTGGGTGGCCTCGACGGGGTCCGCGGAGATGCCGAGGGCGCGCGCGAAGACGTTGGCCGAGCCGCCGGGCACGACGCCCAGCGCGGGCACCGGCCCTATCTCGGCGGGGTCACCGTCGGCGTCGGCCAGCAGGCCGTTGACGACCTCGTTGACCGTGCCGTCGCCGCCGTGCGTCACGACCAGGTCGATCCCGTCCCGCGCGGCCGAGCGCGCGACGGCCATCGCGTGGCCGCGGTAGTCCGTCTCGACCACGTCGAGCTTGACCTGGCTGGCGAGCGCGTGCGCCAGCACGTCCCGGCCACCGGCTGTGGTCGAGGTGGCCTGGGGGTTCACGATGAGGATTGCGCGCACTACCGCAGGGTAAGTGACTTCCGGCGGCCCGAGAACCTTCCGGCGCCGCATGGTGACGGGCGCAACCCCGGGGAACAGCACGTTCGAGACCCTGTGCCGGGCGGTCCTCCTTCACGCCGCGTGTGTCCGCTCGTCGTGACAAGTGCACCCGGGCCGACCGCCCGCTCATCGACGACATCTGAATTTTCAACGCCGGGGCGGTCCCGCGAAAACGGCCGACCGGGTGGCATACGATCGAATCAGCTCACGCACGGTGACTCGCCCTGGTCGAGTCCACTGTGCTCCGCAAAGCAGCTCCCGCAAAGCAGCTCCGAAAGCAGCTCTGGAAGGCCGTCGCAGTGAAGCTCTCGCCCGCTCCCCGTGAGGTCCGGCTGGCCGGCGCCGTCACCGCGGTGCCGTCGCTCGCCCTGCTGGTGTTCGGGGTGGTCGTGCTGGTGAACGGCCTGGGGGAGCCGGCGCAGCCGGGCAACAACGTCTTCGTCGAGTCGGGCACGTTCATCGTGGTGGCGCTGGCGTTCCTGGCCGCGTCGGCGGGGCTGGTCCTCGGCCACACGTGGGCGCGCTCGCCCGGCGTGGTGATCGCGCTGATCGTGATCGGGCTCGGCTGGTACCTGCTCGGCCCGTCCGGCGAGCCCGCCTGGGGTGTGCCGATCGCGCTGTTCGGCATCGCCACGCTGGTGCTGTTGTTCCGCCGTCCGTCCCGCGCCTGGGCGCTGGGCCTGCGCGACGGCGAATCCGAGGCGGAGGCCGCCGAGCGCGGCGGGCTCGCCGGCCGCCGGGCCGAGCGCGAAGGCCACGAAGAGGATTGAGCTACGCCTGCGCGGCGAGGGCCTGCAGGGGTGCGTCGGTCAGCCGGTTGACGGTCCACTCGTCCATCGGGACCGCGCCGAGGGCCTTGTAGAACTCCGTGGCCGGGTTCCAGTCCAGCACCGACCACTCGAGCCGCGCGTAGCCGTTCGCGACGCACTCGGCCGCCAGCGCCGCCAGCAGGAGCTTCCCCAGCCCGGAGCCGCGGTGTTCCGGCAGGACGAACAGGTCCTCCAGGTAGATCCCGTGCACGCCGCGCCAGGTCGAGTAGTTGAGGAACCACACCGCGAAGCCGACGACCTCGCCGTCCACTTCGGCCACGTGCCCGAACAGCTTCGGCGCCTCGCCGAACAGGGCCGCGTGCAGCTGCGACGCCGTCAGGTGACACTCGTCCGGCGCGCGCTCGTACTCGGCCAGCGCGTACACCAGGCCGACGGCGGCCTCGACGTCGTCGGGCCGGATCCGGCGGATGCGGTCGTCGGGCACGTCAGTCCTCCAGTGCGGGCAGCAGGTTGAGGTGTTCGATCTGCGGTTCGCCGCGCTCGTCGCCGAGCACCGCGATGCCGGCCGCGTCCAGTCCGAAGTGGACCCCGGCAGTGGCCGGCAGGCCGACCCAGCGGGCCACCAGCACCCGGCTGAAGTGCCCGTGCCCGACGAGGATCACGTCACCGGCTTCGCTGTCGCGGCGGGCGCGCTCCAGCACCTTGTCGGCGCGGGCGGAAACCTCCGAAGCGCTCTCGCCACCGGGGATCGGGTGGGTCCAGACCGTCCAGCCCGGCACGGTTTCCCGGATCTTCGGCGTGGTGATGCCTTCGTAGTCGCCGTAGTCCCACTCGGCGAGGTCCTCGGTGACGTCGTCGACGCGCAACCCGGCCAGCGCGGCCGTGCGGAGCGCCCGCTCGCGCGGGCTCGACAGCACCAGTGACGGCCCGCCGACCAGGCTCCGGAGCGTACCGCCGGCGGCGAGCGCCTGGCCTTCGCCGGCCGGGGTCAGCGGGATGTCCGTGCGGCCGGTGTGCCGCCCGTTCACCGACCATTCGGTCTGGCCGTGCCGGAGGAGGAAGAGACGGTTGGCCACGCCGCCGAATATATCCGGTGGTTTGCACGGAGGCCGGGCGTCTGCTTAGCTACTGAACGGTAGCTTAGCTCGAGGAGACGCCCATGTCCGAGACGCCGACGTTCGCGCTGTGGCGCAAGCTGGCCGGGAAACCGGGCGGGAAACTGCTGTTCAGCGCGGGGATCTGCCTGCGTGTGCCGTACTTCCGCACCGTGCTGCCTTCGGTGCGCGAGCTGCGGCCCGGCCACTGCGAGGTGACCGCGCCGAAGTGGTGGGGTGTTTACAACCACATCCACACGTGCCACGCGATCGCCGCCTGCAATCTCGCCGAAATCGCGATGGGCATGCTCGCCGAGGCGACCATTCCCTCGACGCACCGCTGGCTGCCGAAGGGCATGAACGTCGAGTACGTCGCGAAGGCCGAGACGGGCCTGCGCGCGGTGGCGGCCCTGCCCGAGCTGCCGGAGTTCGGCGACGAGGGCTTCGAACTCCCGGTCCCGGTGACCATTTCGGACACGAACGGCAGGCCCGTGGTCACCGGGACGATCACCGTCTGGGTGACCCCCAAGAAGCGTTAGAGCTGCTTGTACTGCACGTACGTCGTCTGGTGGAACGTGTTCTGGCCGGACGGCGACGGCAGGCCCAGCCGCCGGTCGACGAGCTTGCCGAGCGCGCCGCAGCCGTGCGTGGCCGGGAGGGCGAGATCCGGGTCGACGACGCCGAAGTGCATCGTCGGCGGGTTCTTCGAGATCACCGTGGGCGGCACCGCCGGGTCGTCGTGGACAACGGAGTGCAGCGGCGCCGACGCCGTGCCGATGCCGCATTCCTTGCCCAGCAACGGATGCCGCAGCACCGCGTAGAGGTCGAGCTCACCGCGTCGCGAGTCGTTGCCCTGGAAGTCCGAATAGCCGCCGTAACGCAGCTGGAGCGTCGTGCCGGCCAGGCCGGGGACGCGCACCGGCGCGTGCCGCAGCGAGCCGAACGCCTGGGCGTACTGGCCGTTCACCCGGCCTTCGCTGAACGTCAGCCGCAGTTCGCCGAGCGGGATCTCCCGGCCGTCGATCGTCAGCTTTCCCTGGGAGACAAAGGCTTCGCAGCGCCAGGTGCCCGGGTCGGCGTTCGACGGCGGCGCCGGGCAGTCGGTGAAGTCGAAGACCGGGAGTTCGTCGGCGGACGCGGCCCCCGGCGTCAGCGCCAGTGCGGCCGCGGCGACCCCGGTCGCGGCCAGTGCGAGGAGTTTCATGGCCGTCAGCCTGCTCGGACGGCGGCCGCGCGACATCCGGGATCGCCCCCAAAGGGAGACCCGAATTTCTCAAGGGCTCAGCTTCGCCAGCGAATCGACGAAGCCGGCGTCGGCGCCCGAGAAGAACTCGGCGTCCGCGGTCTCGACGTCCTTCAGCGCCTTCGCGACCAGTTCAAGGCCGGCCGCGGTGACTTCCAGCCGCTTCGCGCGGGCGTCCGCCGGGTCGTCGGCCCGGTCCAGCAGGCCGCGTTCGGCGAGCTTGCGGACGACCTGGCTGGTCATCATCGTGTCCGTGCCGGCCTGCTCGGCGAGCTGCCGCTGGGTCGGTGGCTCGCCGGAGCGGGTGAGCCACCACGTGGTCGTCAGCAGCACGAACTGGACGTGCGTGAGGTCGTGCGGGGCCAGCGCGGCCCGCATCGCCCGCTGCCAGGCCAGTGTCACGCGCCACAGAAGGAAACCGGGGCTGCGTTCGGGGCCGGGCAGGCGGGACTCCGGGGCGGTCATACCCGCGAGCTTGCCGTGACATCCGGGGCTTCGCCCCGGGCCCCCGAAAGAGTTGTCTCAGCCAGCCGCGCCAGCGCGCGCATGGCATCGGGGGTGTCCTCGGTGACCTGCGGGCCGAAGCCGTCGGGGCCGTCGATGGTGACGCGGTAGGTGATCCGCGTCCCGCCTTCGACGTCGGTCAGGACGTGCTCGAACCGCAGGTGCGCGTCCGGCAGCCGGGTCTCGTCGGTGAAGCTCCGGCCCTCGGTGACCTCGGTGAGGGTGAACGGGATCGGCGGCATGCCGTCCATGGTCATCGTGCCGCTGGTGCCGACGGCGAAGGAGCCGTCGATGACCACCGACCGGACGCCCGCGTCCCACTCGGGCCAGCGGCCGGTGTCGGCCCAGAGCGGCCAGATCGCGGCGGCGGGGGCGGTGGAGAGCTCGCTGTGCTCGTACTCGTAAAGTGCCATGCGAGCAGACTATATGCGCGCTTACTAAAAGCGCAAGCGGCCTGGCGGCCGGCGGGTTCGGTCACTTCGCGGAGCGCAGCTTGTCGTAGTACGCGACGCAGTCGCCGTACACCGGGAGCAGGCCCTGTTCGCGGGCTTCGGCCAGCGTGGGCGCGTCGCGGTCCTTGCCGGACAGGATCGGCTCGAGGTCCGCGGGCCACGGCAGGTCCAGCGCCGGGTCGAGCGGGGTGATGCCGTGCTCTCCCGAGGGGTTGTACGGCTCGGAGCAGAGGTAGGCCATCACCGTGTCGTCTTCGAGGGCGATGAAACCGTGGCCGAGGCCCTCGGCCACGTAGACGGCGCGGTACTCGCGCGCGTCGAGCCGGACGGCATCGCAGGTGCCGAAGGTCGGCGATCCGACGCGGAGGTCGACGACGACGTCGAGCAGCGAGCCGCGCGGGCAGTAGACGTACTTCGCCTGGCCGGGGGGCGTGTCGGCGAAGTGGATGCCGCGGATCGCGCCGCGCCGGGACACGCTGTGGTTCGACTGGCCGAGCCGCAGCGGATGGCCGACAGCCTCCTGGAAGGCCTCGTCCTGGAACGGGGCGACGAACAGGCCCCGGTCGTCCGAGAACGCCCGGGGGAAGAACTCGTAGGCGTCCGGGACGCTCAGCCGGCGAAATTGCATGGAGTCACCTTATCGGGTGCCAACAAAACCGGACGGACGTCTTGGGAATTGGCGGCGAAACGATAGGGGTGTGACATCAACCGCACCGAGGGGTCGCGGGCACGGGCGGACCTGTCACAATGAACGAACCGCCGCGTCCGCGGCCATCGCCAGACCCACGGCATGGCCGACGTGACGCCTCGCCGACAGGCCGGCGCTACCGCGCTGGGCTGCCGTGCCGGGAACCCCCACGGATTCCCCTGCAGACCGTGGTCCCAGCCCGCAGGCCCAGGAGAAATTCCAGTGACACACGTTCGAACCGCGAGTTCCGTCATTCCTACTGGAGGAATGGCGGAAACGACGACAGGAAACCCCATGAACGACCCCACCGGCACGGTCGAGCCGGTCACCGACGAAGAGATCTTCACCGGGCACGAGGGCGGCAAGCTCTCGGTGGCGGCCACCCGCCCGATTTCGAGCCCGCGTGACCTCTCGATCGCCTACACCCCGGGTGTGGCGAAGGTGAGCCGCGCGATCGCCGAGGACGCCGCCAAAGCCAAGCGGTACACGTGGGCGGACCGGCTGGTCGTCGTGGTGAGCGACGGGACGGCGGTGCTCGGCCTCGGCGACATCGGCGCCAGCGCGTCGCTGCCGGTCATGGAGGGCAAGTCGGTCCTCTTCAAGACCTTCGGCGGGCTCGACTCGATCCCGCTGGTGCTGGACACCACCGACGTCGACGAGATCGTCGAGACCCTGGTGCGGCTGCGGCCGTCCTACGGGGCCGTCAACCTGGAGGACGTCTCCGCGCCGCGGTGCTTCGAGCTGGAGGACAAGCTCAAGGAAGCGCTGGACTGCCCGGTCATGCACGACGACCAGCACGGCACGGCGATCGTCACGCTGGCCGCGCTGCGCGGCGCCAACCTGGTGCTCGACCGGGCGATCGCCGACCAGCGCGTCGTCGTCTCCGGGGCCGGCGCGGCCGGGGTCGCCTGTGCCCGGATCCTCCAGGAGGCCGGCATCGGCGATGTCACCGTGCTCGACTCGCGCGGCATCATCCACGAGGGCCGCGACGGCTTGAACCCGGTCAAGGCGCGGCTGGCTTCGACGACGAACAAGGCCGGGCTCCAGGGCGGGCTCGCGGAGGCGCTGGAAGGCGCGGACGTGTTCCTCGGCCTGTCCGGCGCCACGATCGACGAGACGCTGCTGGGCCGGATGGCGGGCGGCGGCATCGTGTTCGCACTGTCCAACCCGGACCCGGAGGTGCACCCGGCCGTGGCCTCGCGGTACGCGTCCATCGTGGCCACCGGGCGCAGCGACTTCCCGAACCAGATCAACAACGTGCTGGCGTTCCCCGGCGTGTTCCGCGGCGCGCTGGACTCCGGCGCCCGGGCGATCACGGAGAACATGAAGCTGGCGGCCGCCGAGGCGATCGTGTCGGTGGCGCTGGACGACCTGGCGGCGGACCGGATCGTCCCGAGCCCGCTCGACCCGCGCGTGGCCCCCGAGGTCGCGGCGGCGGTGGCGAAGGCGGCCGAAGCCGACGGCGTCACGGACTGACAGCCCCTGTCAAAAGCGCCACTTTCACGTGAAAGTGGCGCTTTTGGCGTGTCTTGGCGTGTTCAGAGAAGCTCGGTGAGGCGGTGCCGGGGGACGTCGACCAGGCGCAGGTCGCGCAGGTCTTCCGGGACGTCCAGCGACACGTTCGCCAGGCGGGCGTGGGCGCGGGTCAGGACCTCGTCCTGGTGTTCCACCGCGTCCGCGACGACCACCGCGTGCCGGTTGTCCGGCGTGCTCCGCAGGTACCGGAGCGCGTACTTGCCGCGGACCAGCGCCGAAAGAGCGGTCTGGGAGCGTTCGTCCGCCAGGTCGGAGTGCGCGTTCGGCACCAGCAGCGCCAGCCGTCGCGCGTTCGTGCCCAGCAGGGTCCGCAGCAGCCAGGGGCCGGGGTCGGCCGAGAGGTCCATCGCGACCGCGTCGCCCTCCGGGCCCGAGATCGACCAGTCCACCGGCCGCGTCTCGAGGGAGAGCCCGCTCGAAACCGCGATCTCCTTGAGTTTCTCCAGCAGTGCGGGTTTCGTGCCCGCCGCCTCCACCGACTGCGGCCCGTGCGTGTAGATCGCCTTGCCGCTGCGCACTTTCTTCGCCTTCGCCGTCGGCTGGCAGACGTAGAGGTCGGCCGCGCTGCCGATCGCCTGCGCGCCGAAGTACCGGTTGAAGCCCGGCAGGATGGCCTCGAACGTCAGCCCGAGCGTGGCCAGCGACCGCTGCACCTGCGCGCCCAGCGCCGGGTGCCGGGGGCTGTAGCCGTACGCGAACAGCAGCCGCCCCTCGCTCGGCTCCCGCAGCGCCTGCACCCCGCGCGCCGCGAACAGGCCCATCCCTTCCGGCGTGTACGGCGGATCGCTGAACACCAGGTCTGCCTGGCCGGCCACGGCGGGCGGCAGGCCGACGCGCAGGTCCGCGTGCACGGTCCGGATCTCGCGCCCGCCGCGTTCGTCCAGGTGGGCCAGTACGCGCTCGTCGAGGTCGACGACCGTGAGCGACGCCGACGGGCAGACCGCCCGCACCGCCAGCGACGTCAGGTCGTGGTCGCCCAGGAACAGCACCCGTGCCGAGGCGAGGTCGTACTGCGCGTCCAGCCACAGGGCGCGGCGCAGCACGGTCTGCGGCGTCGCCTGCACGTGGTCGAGCGCGGCCAGCGGCGGCGGCACCTCCGCCACCCACTCGGCGACCTTCGGCAGCAGCTCGTGCGTCGCCACGGCTTCGTCGAGCGGGTCGGCATAGCGGGGCACGCTGTACTGCAGGTACGACGCGGCGACGCCGGGGGAGAGCCGCAGCCGGTCGCCGCTGCGGTCGAGGTCGTCGCCCAGCGCCGCGAGGACGGCCTCCACGCTGCGCCGCGGCGCCGTGCTCAGCCGCACCAGCTCGCCGAGGTCGTGGTCGCCGGTGCGGAGCAGGTCGATGACGCGGTACAGCGGGCGGACGCCGACGCCGTGCGCGGCGAGGACGTCGTCGAGTGCCTTCACGGGCTCCGAGCCTAGTCACCACACATCGGGACACCGTGCCAACCACCGCCAACTCGGCTACGGTCGAACGCACCGGACATGGGGAGTGGCAGTGACCATCGAATTCCGCGACGTGACCAAGCAGTATCCGGATGGGACGGTCGCCGTCGACAAGCTGAACCTGACGGTCGAAGACGGCACGATCACCGTGTTCGTCGGCCCGTCGGGCTGCGGCAAGACGACGTCGCTGCGGATGATCAACCGGATGGTGGAGCCGACCGGCGGCCAGGTGCTGCTGGACGGCAAGGACGTCGCCGAGGGCGACCCGGCGCTGCTGCGCCGCGGCATCGGCTACGTCATCCAGCACGCCGGCCTCTTTCCACATAGGACAGTGCTGGACAACATCGCCACGGTGCCCCTGCTGTCCGGCTGGGACAAGGCGAAGGCGCGCAAGCGGGCGGCCGAACTGCTCGAGATCATCGGCCTGCCGGTCGAGCTCGGCAAGCGGTACCCGGCCCAGCTCTCGGGCGGCCAGCAGCAGCGCGTCGGCGTCGCCCGCGCGCTCGCCGCGGACTCGCCGGTGCTGCTGATGGACGAGCCGTTCTCCGCGGTCGACCCGATCGTGCGCGAGGACCTGCAGAACGAGCTGCTGCGGCTGCAGTCGCAGCTGGGCAAGACCATCGTGTTCGTCACGCACGACATCGACGAGGCCGTCCGGCTCGGCGACAAGGTCGCGGTGCTGCGCGTCGGCGGCAAGCTCGCCCAGTACGGCACGCCCGCCGACGTCCTGCGGCACCCGGTGGACGACTTCGTCGCGTCGTTCGTCGGCCGGGACCGCGGCTACCGCGGCCTGTCGTTCCTCTCCGCCGACGGCGTCGAGATCAAGGACCTGGAGCTGGTCGAGATCGGCGCTTCGGTGCCGGCGAGCGACGGCTGGCGGCTCGCGGTCAACACGGAGAAGCAGCCCCGCGGCTGGCTGCCGCCGAACTCCACAGTGGACGGTCCACTCGCCGAGGACGCCCTCGTCGCCGGCGGCTCGCTGTGGGTGCGGGGGACGCCGATCCGGGGCGCGCTCGACGCCGCGCTGTCGTCACCGGCCAGCCTCGGGGTGGTCGTCGACGAGGAGCACCGCGTGCTCGGCGCCGTCGTCGCGAGGCA
>Ga0207668_10001574_pt1 | contig 13354 bp, 13 predicted proteins | sample KBSS43metaG_FD_184323 | JGI IMG/M metagenome (GOLD analysis project Ga0207668, IMG submission 184323) | Switchgrass rhizosphere microbial communities from Kellogg Biological Station, Michigan, USA - KBS S4-3 metaG (SPAdes) (version 2) | ecosystem: Host-associated > Plants > Roots > Rhizosphere... | reverse complement strand
GGTCCGGCGCCGCGCCGCGATGGCGGGGCGCACGTCCAGCCAATAGAAGCGCAGCAGCCGCGCCTGCGCGAGGAGCGCGCTCCACGTACGACGCAGGCGCCCACCCTTGTCGTCGAGCCCGCCCGCGAAGAACGCGTTGATCCGGCGATCGAGCCCGGGCACGCGGCTGTCGGTCAACCCCACGACCTCCGCCGCCACGCCGACCGCCATCGCCATGCCGATCGCGCTCAGCTCGCCGCGACCGGCGGCAGCGAAGCGCCCGATCACCGCGTCGGCCAGCCCCGCCATCAGCGCTCGATAGCGCGTGTCGACCGCGCGGGGGGTGAAGAAGGAGGCGGTCAGCCGGCGCTGTTCGTGGTGGAGCGCGCCTTCAAGGAACAGGATCGGCGTCTTCCCCTTTTCGCGCAGCCGCTGCACCAGATCCGCCTTGAAGCCCGCCTGCCGCGTCGCATTGCCGCGCAGGAACTTGCGGGCCTCGGCGAAGCTGCGGATGTGCCAGATGCCCGCCTCGTCCTGCTCCACGGGAACGCGCGAGGGGATGCGGCCAAACGCGGTGCGTCGATCGTCCGGCTGGGTGGCCATCGCTCGCCTCCTTTTCGGAACCGGCTTATCGTATTGTTGCGTCTGCCGCAAACCGCGCGGCGGCATCGCGCAGCACGGCATCCAGTGGTGCACGCCAGTCGCTCGCGGCTGCCTCGTCGGCATAGTCGGTGGCAGCCGCGCGCAGATGCGGCAATTCGTCCGGGTGCCATGCCGCCAGAGCGCCGGTCAGTTCGCGCACCTGCCGCGTCCCCCGTGCCGCAAGCGCAGCGAAATGGGCGGAGGCCACCGCCGCGCCGAGCACGATCTTCGCCATCGCACGATACAGCTGCATCGCCTCGGGGCCGCGAAGGCCGCGGGTGGCCAGAGCGCCAAGAAAGCCGTCGACGAACTCCAACTCGACGGCGATGCCCCACCGCGCCTCCAGGAAGCCGATGACAAGCGCCGGCTCCTGCCCGACCGAGTTGAACAGCGAGGCGGCGTAATCACGGACGATCGCCTGCCAGTCCTGCCCGGTGTCCGCAGGCGCCGCGCGGCTCGCCTGCCGGCCCGCCGCCAGCCGGATCAGCGCATCCCGGCTCTCGACGTAGCGATAGAGCGTGGCGATACCGACGCCGAGGCGCACCGCCAGCTCCTTCATGCTGAGGTCCGCAAGCCCCATCTCGATCGCGGTGTCGAGCAGCCGCTCCAGCGTCAGCCGGCGCGGGCGACCCACGCCGCGGGAGGGAGGATCGTCATCGACCACGCTCGTCCTGTCGCCCGGGCAGGCCGCCGCGGTCAATCGCCGGGCGCTTTCAGTCGCGGAACTGTGCAACGATCTCGGCGATCGCCGGCCGGATGTCGCGCCGCCGGTAGCCGAGCAACGCGGCCTCCTGCGCGTCGGGCTCGTAGTAGAGGTGGTTGCCGCGGCCGAACGGCATGGCGCTGTCGGGCAGCATGGGATGCTCCTTGTCCTCCACCGGCGGCCGCTCGCGTCCGACCCCCTCGAAGAAGGCGCCGAAATAATCCTGCCACGTCAGGTTCTCGTCGCCGACCAGATAGGAGGCGCCGGGCGCGCCGCGTTCCAGCGCGCCTTCCACCGCCTCGGCAAGCGACTGCGTAGAGATGAAGTTCACGCCTCCCGGCGGCACGAATTCGGGCATCGGCGCATATTTGCCCTGCGCATAGTGCGTATAGGCGATGAACATCGGCAGCGGCAGGCCGGGTACGGTGCCGACCACGAAGGGCGCGTTGACGCTCATCGCCCGGAAGCTATCGTCCGCCAGCGCCGCCACGCCCTCATCCGACTCCTTGCGCGAGCGGATGTAGGCATTGCCTTCCACGAGGTGCGGTGCCGCCTGCGGATAATAGCTGCCGATGTTCACCGCACGGCCGATCCCCGCCGCCTTGGCCGCCGCGAAGAAGGCCGGGATGCCGAGCGAATTGACGCGGTGCCAGTAATCCTCCCCTTCCCCTTTCGGGATGTGCCGGATGTCGTTGCCTGCGGCGAACACCAGCGCATCATAGCCCTTCAGCAGCGCCGGATCGACATCCAGATAGTCGATCCGCACGAATGGCAACGCGCCGAGCGGCGTGCCCGCCAGCGGCGGGTTCCGCCCGGCGATCGTCACGTCATGCCCCCTGGCCTTAAGGTGCAGCGCCGTGCGGCCGCCGATCATGCCGGCGCCGCCGACAACGATGATCTTCATGATCCTTCTCCCCAGTCGGTCGATGTCAGAAACCCAGGCCGTTGCCGGCGATGATCGGCATGTTGGTCCACACGCCGCGATCGTCGCGGTACCAGCCCGATGCCGCCAGCGCGCCGCCGTCGATGTGCAGCGTCGTGCCGGTGATCCACGCCGCCTTGTCGCTGGCAAGGAACAGGATGCCGTTCGCCATGTCCATCGGCGTGCCGAAGCGGCCGAGCGGGATCCAGCTCGGCATGTGCCTGGCATTCTCGGCGGAGATCATCGCGGACACGGGCACCTGCGGCGTGTCGGTCGTCTCGGGTGCGATCAGGTTCACGCGGATGCCGTCCGCAGCCAGTTCCAGCGCGAGGCTCTTGGTGAAGCCGACGAGCCCCGCCTTGCACGCCGCATAGACGACGCAGTTGGGGATGCCGCGAAATCCCTCGATCGACGAGACGGAGACGATGCTGCCGCCCCGCCCGCGGCGCTTCAGCAGGGGCAGCATGGCGTGTGTCACGCCAAAGACCTGCCCGAGATTGGTGGCGGTGAGCCGGGCGATCTCATCCGCCGTCTGGCGGGCGAACGGTTTGGCGAGGTTCAGGAAATCGCCGACATTGTTGACGAGCACGTCGAGTCCGCCGAACCGCGCCTCCACCTGCCGCGCGGCGTCCTGCACCACGGCGGCATCGGTCACGTCGCCGGTGATGACCAGCCCCTGCGTGCCGAGCGCCGCCTGCGCGTCGGCGGCGCGATCCGGATCTCTCTCCACGATCACCACCCGCGCACCCGCCGCGGCGAACGCCTCCGCCGTGGCCCGGCCGATGCCCGCGCCTCCCCCGGTGACGAGCGCCACCTTGTCCCTGAACTCGAACATCACGGTTCCTCCCCTTATCCGTGCAGCCGGCGGAGCGCCGCCGCACCGAGCGCGATCGCCTGGTCCGCGATCGGCGCCATGCCGAAGAAGGTGGCAAAGCCGTGGATCGCGCTGGAGAAATCGTGGAGGTCGCAGGGCACGTCCGCCTCGCGCAGCCGCACCGCATAGGCGAAGCCTTCGTCATGCAGCGGGTCGTTGCCCGCCAGGATGATCGTCGCAGGGGGCAGGCCGGCGAGATCCGCTGCCCGCAGTGGCGCGGCGAGCGGGTCGGGCTCGCCATCGCCGATATAGGCGTTCCAGAAGAAGTGCATCATCTTCGTCGTCAGGAACGCATCGTCTGGGGTGGCGCGGTAGGATCGGGTTTCGAAATCCGCGTCGGCAACCGGATAGAAGAGAAGCTGCACCGCGGGCGCGTTGGCTTGCCCTTTCAGCGCCAGAGCGACCGCGGCCGCCAGATTGCCGCCCGCACTGTCGCCAGCCACCGCATAGCCGGTAGGCCGCACCCCGAACTCTGCCGCGCGCTCCGGCAGCGCGGCGATTGCGGCGAGACAATCGTCTAGCGGCGCGGGGAACGGATGCTCGGGTGCCAGCCGATAGTCGAGCGACAGCACGGCACACCCGCTTTCGCGCGCCAGGATGCGGGCAAGGCCATCATGTGTCTCCAGCGTGCCCAAAACCCAACCGCCGCCGTGCATCAGCACCACCAGCGGCAGCACCGTGCCCGGCGCAGGGTGATAGAGCCGCGCGCGGATCGGACCGGCCGCGCCCGGCATTTCGACGTCGCGCACCTCGGCCACCTCCACGAGCGGCCTCGGCATCGGCTGCTCCATCAGCGCGCGCATGGCGGTCGCCTCCAGCGGATCAGGCAGGGCGAAGCCGCTTGCCGCCATGCCCGCCAACACCTGCTGCAAAACCGGATCAATCATTCTATCTCTCTCCTCACCATGCCGGCTTCGTCGACCGACCCTGATTATCCCGACCTCGGCGGCCTGCTGGCGATCCTGTTCTCAAGCCTGCTCGATGCAGAGCCGTGGACCGCTTTCCTGTCTACCCTGCGTAAGGCCGCGGACGCGTCTTACGCTACCGTTATCATCACCCCCCGTACCGCCGATCGCCCCGGGCTGATCCTGACGCCGGGGGCCGATCCCCATGTCGACGCCGAATATGCAACACGGCTGTTCGCGGTGGATCCCTTCACCGGGCTGCCGGAAGGGCGCGTGTCGCACTTCCGCGATTTCGTGTCGGACGAGGCGCTGGCGCGCACGCCCGCCTTTCGCGAATTCATGAGCAGCCTGGAGGTGCTCGGCGTCGACATCGTGCTCGCCGAGCGGATCGAGCTTCGCCTGCGCCTCACGCGCGATGCGGCAGCGCCTCGCTTCCGGAGCACCGACGCCGCCCGGCTTCAGCGGCTGGTGCCGCATCTGCGCGTTGCGCTTGCGATTTACGACCGGCTTGCCGCCGTGGAGACGGAACAGCGCGTCTATGCTGGCGCCGTCGAGCAGATGTCGATCGGGGTTGTCATCGTGGACGCCGCTGCGCGCGCGCTGCGCGTCAATCCAAGGGCCGCTGCACTGCTCGCCGAGGCGGACGGGCTGCGCCTCAAGGACGGGGTGGTATCGCCGTCGGACGCGGATCTCGCCCGCCAGCTGCGCGCCCGGCTGACCGACATGAGTGCCGCGCAGCCGCTCACGCTCCGGATCGAGCGCCCGTCCGGCAGGGGCGACCTGCTGATGGTGGTCGCGCGCGCACCGGAACCCGATCGCATGATCGCCGGCAATGGCCCGGCCGCGGTGCTGTTCCTGACGGATCCGGCCCGCGTCGGCCGCATCTCGGCCGATGCCGTGCGCGACCTGCTGCAGCTGACCCAAAGCGAGGCGAACGTCGCCGCGCAGCTTGCCGAGGGGCTCAGCCCCACGGAGGTGGCGGCGCAATTCGGCATCTCGCTGAACACGGTCCGCGCGCATCTTCGTGCGATCTTCGCGAAAACCGGGGTCAGGCGGCAGGGTCAGCTCGTCCAGCTCATCCACCACAGCCTGCCGGCCCTTGGCCATCCGCGGCCCGGCGCCTAGAGGTCGCGCGCCGCGAATGCAGCGGCGTACAGATCGGCGACGAACACCCTTTCGATGACGGAGCTGCCGGTGACGAGGGCAACCTCGCCCTCGACCAGCCCAGGCTCACTCAGCCGCGATCGCGGCCGGCACGGTCGCCGGCTTGCGGAAATGCGGGATCACCTTCTCGCCGATATTGCGGATCGTGGCCATGATCGCCTCGTGCGGGATACCGCCCATCTGGACCATGAACAGGATCTCGTCGGCGCCGGCCTCGAACAGGCGGGTCACGTAGCGGATGCAGTCCTCGGGCGTGCCATAGGCATCCTCGCTATGCTCGAAACTGGCGGTATGGTGCGCGCCGATCTCGATCTTCTCGTCGGAAAGCCAGGCGACGACCGCCTCCTTCTCCTTCTCGATGATCGCCGCCTGCTCGTCGCCGGAAAGGTCCTCGACCGTCGGCTTCGGGCCTCCCGAATACCAGTAGCCGAGCGATTCCACGAAGAAGCGCTGTCCCCGCAGTCCGACGCGGCGCGCCTGCTCGCGATCGTCCAGCACGATGCACGGGCACAAGGCGGCAAGATGCTCCGTTGGGCGGAACCCCACCTGATCCTCCGCCTTCCGGTTGGCGAAGGCCTCGCGGTAGATGGCGTTCTTGCTCGCGATGTCACCTGGACCGGCAAAACCCAGCACCAGCGCACCGATACCGCGCGATCCCGCCGTCAGCAGCGAGTCGGCGCGCGTGCAGGCCATGTAAAGCGGCGGATGCGGGTCCTGCATCGGGCTCGGGTGAATGGGGCGGTGCGGAATCTGCACATAGGTGCCCTGATGCTCCACCTCACCGTCCTTGAGGATCTTGGGGATGAGGTACATGCTCTCGTCCACCATCGGCCCGATCTCGGCGAGCTGATAGCCGAACGTGCCGGCTTCTTGCTGCGTGCCACCTTTGCCCATCCCGAAGTGGACGCGGCCGTTCGACAGGATGTCGAGCGTCGCGATACGCTCGGCCACCTTCACCGGGTGGTTCATCGCGGGCGGCAGGCAGACAACGCCATGGCCGATGCCGATCTTCGTGGTCCGGCCGGCCAGATAGGCGAGGAAGGTCTCGGGCGCCGACATGTGCGCATATTGGCTGAGCGCGGTGTGCTCCACCGCCCAGATGACGTCGAAGCCCATTTCCTCGGCAAGCAGCGACTGCTCGACGATCTGGTGGAACACGGCCTGTTCGTTGGCGCGCGAGGTATCCACCATCTGCGCTTCGTAGATGATCGAGAACTTCATGATGATCCTCTCCTTCCGGCTTCGAGCCGTCCCGTGTTTCGGGATCTAACGGGCTTGCCCCGCGGCCGCATCGTCCGTTCTGACTAGGCGCGAGCCGAGCGTTGCGCAGCATGACCGGGGCCGGGATTGAAGTACGGAAGTACGAGCTTCCGGCTCCGCGAATGCAAAGTGAAACAGCCGGATGGCCGGGCTTTGCGTCGGCGCTTCTTGTTATCGTCACGTACGCACGCTATCGACCGCGCGACCAGAGCGGCGCATGCGCCACCACTCGAAAGGACGACGGATGCTAAAGCAGGTGACGATCGCCAACACAGACCTTTCGGTCAGCCAGCTCTGCTACGGCACCAACATGCTCGGCACCGCGGTCGATCAGGATCGCGCCAACGCCATCCTCGACAAGTTCGTCGAACTCGGCGGGAATTTCCTCGACAGTGCCCGCATGTACGGGGACTGGGTTCCCGGCCCGGCGGGTGCGAGCGAGCGCGCGATCGGTGCATGGCTGAAGACGCGCAGCCGCGATGGCATCGTCGTCGCCACCAAGGGCGCGGCGATGGACATGCGCGCCGGCGACTGGCGGAACCGGGTGACGCCGGAGGATCTCGAGAAGGATCTCGGTGAGAGCCTGGAGCATCTCGGCATCGCCACGATCGATCTCTACTGGCTCCACGCCGACAATCCCGAGGCTCCGGTCGAGCCGCTCATCGATGCGCTCCTGCAGCATCAGGCCGCGGGCCGCATCCGCTATTTCGGCGCGTCCAACTGGGCGGCGGATCGCGTCCGCGCGGCCAACGCCTATGCCAAGTCGATCGGCAAGCAGGGCTTCGTCGCGGTGCAGCCCTTCTGGGGCCTTGCTCTCCCGAACAAGGAAGGTGCCGACGCGCAGGGCTATCAGCTCCACTACGAGGGCAATTTCGAGACGCTGCACGCCGAAGGTCTGCCGATGATCCCCTATGCGGGGCAGAGCGGCGGCTACTTCACCAAGCTCGACAAGGGCGGTGCGGAGGCGTTGGGCGACACGCTGACGGCGCGGTATGACAATCCCGCCAACGCGGCGCGACTGGCGGCGGTGCAGGCGCTTGCGCAAAAGCACGGCGTCTCGATCAACGAGATCGTGCTCGCTTATCTGATCAATCAGCCGAACCAGACCATCCCCATCATCGGCGCGTCGCGGCCCGACCAGATCGAGGAAAGCGTCAAGGCGGTGCAGGTGAAGCTCACCACGGACGAGCTGACCCAGCTGCGCGGCTGAACCGCCATCGTCCCGGCCGTTCGCCGCGAAGACGCGGGAGCGGCCGGATCGCATTGTCATCAAGGATTGCGCCCAAGGAGAGGTTATGTCCGATGCCCCGTTCGACCCGTTCGCGGTCTACGATCCCGCCACGCTCGTCGCTTCAGATCCGATCGAGATCGAGGCGCCTGCCGCGATCGTCTGGGAAATCCTCACCGACATGCCCCGCTACGGCGAGTGGAACCCGTTCTGTGTGCGGGCGGAATCGACGCTGGAGATGGGCGCACCGGTGAAGATGTCGCTCGTCGACTATACCGGTGGCGGCCAGCTCGCCCCCAATGTCGAGTATGTCTGCGCGTTCGAGCCGGAGCGCCTGTTGTCCTGGGAGCTCACCGACAATCCGGCCTGGCCCTATCCGGCACGCCGCGACCAGGTGATCGAGGCACTCGGCCCCGAGCGCTGCCGCTATCTTTCCACCGATGCCTTCACCGGCCCGAACGGCATCCACGTCATGCGCTTCTGCGGGGCATGGGTGACGCGCGCATTCAACGATAGCGCCCGCGCGCTCAAGCGCCGCGCCGAGGCGATGCATGCCGAGCGCAAGGGTACGGTGGGGCAGGCGGCATGAGCGGCACCTTCTCGCACATCGGCCTGTGCGTCACCGATATCGCGCGCAGCCTGGATTTCTATGTCAACGGGCTCGGTTTCCAGCAGGCGGAGCGGTTCGAGGTGGGCGCTCCCTTCCACATCGTCATGGAACTGCCAGACACGCTGAAGCTCACCTCGCAGTTCGTACGCAAGGACGGCATCGCGCTGGAATTCCTGCAATATGCGGCCCCGGAGACACTCGGCTCCGCGGAGCGGCGGGCGATGAACCAGCTCGGCCTCACGCACCTGTCGCTGCGGGTCGACGCCATCGAGCCCGCGATCGAGAAGGTTCTCGCGCACGGCGGGCAGGTCCATCGCGAAACCTATGTCGATGCGGGTCCGGCGGGCGAGTTCGTCTACTGCACCGATCCGGACGGCATCCGTGTCGAGCTGATGCGCCTGCCGGCTTAAGACCATCGCTCGATCCGACAAGCCGAGCAGGAGCGGATACCATGCAACTCGAAGGCAAAGCGGCGATCGTCACCGGTGGCGCGCGCGGCATCGGCAAGGGGGTGGCGGCAGCGTTCGTCAAGGCTGGCGCACGCGTGCTGATCGTGGACCGCGAGGAGGCGCTCGGTCGCGAGACCGAGGCGGAGCTGTCGGCGCATGGCGAGATCGCCTTCCTGCCGATGGACCTCGCCGACCGCGCGGCGCTGCCCGGCATTGTCGCGACGGCGGTCGATCGCTTCGGCCGGCTCGATACGCTGGTCAACGTCGCCCAGGCATCCCGCCAGCTGCTCCTCGCCGACACCCCGGACGAGGCCGTCGAATATGCGTTCGACACCGGCTTCTGGCCCACCTTCGTGCTGATGCGGGAGGCTTACCCCCACCTCGTCCGCAGCAAGGGCTCAGTGATCAATTTCGCCACCGGCGCGGCGTTCGATGCAATCCCCACGCAAGGATCCTATGCGGCGGCGAAGGAAGCGATCCGCGCCATTTCAAAGGTTGCGGCGAGCGAGTGGGGGCCCGCCGGCGTGCGCGTCAACATCGTCTGCCCTTTCGCCAACTCGCCCGGCGTCGCAGCCTGGGCCGAATATGCGCCAGACGACTATGCCACGCAGATCGGCAAGGTTTCGCTGCGGCGGATCGGCGATTGCGAGACCGACATCGGCGCGGCCGTGGTGTTTCTGGCAAGCGACGCCGCGAGCTACATCACCGGGCAGACGCTGATGGTGGACGGCGGCCAGACGAAGGCATTCTAGTCGCCGAGCTTGCGTCCCCGCTCGGCATCGCAGGAGGCATCAAGACGATGAGGACCGCACTCGTGACCGGCGCCAGCCGCGGCATCGGCCGCGCTATCGCCCTCGCGCTCGGCCGGGCGGGGTTCGCTGTCGTCGTCACCGCGCGCACGATGCAAGCAGGCGAAGGGCGGCACGATGGCATGGGTCAGGTGCCCGTCCCGGGCAGCGTCGCGGAAACGGTCACCGCGATCGAGGCGGAGGGCGGCACGGCGCTGGGTGTGAAGCTCGACCTGCTCGATCGTGACTCGATCGATGCCGCGGTCCACGCCACGCTGGCGCGCTTCGGACGGCTGGACGTGCTGGTGGCGAACGGCATCTATCAGGGTCCGGCGGTGCGCCAGACGCTGCTCGATCTGGATCTCGACGACGCCGAGCGCCTGACGACGGGCAATTTCGTCAATCAGGTGCATCTCGCACGCGTAGCGCTCGCTCCGATGCTGCGGCATGGCGCGGGGCGCATGATCTTCATGAGCACCCTCTCGTCGGTTCAGCCGACCGTGGGCAGCAGCGGCCTATTCTACAACGGCCCGAAAGCCGCGTTCAATCGCATCCCCGACTATGTCAATTTCGAGCATGGCAAGGACGGTATTTCCGCCTTCCTCATCGAGCCGGACTTCACGATGACGGACACGTTGCGCGCGGTCCTCGGCGAGGAGGCTGATCGCATCGGCCTCGGCCGCACACCCTTTCAGGCAGAGGATACAGCCCGTACGGTCGTGTGGCTCGCGCAATCACCGGATGCGCCGGCGCTGGCCGGGCCGGAGATGATCCGGGCGCCCACCTTCTTTGCGGATCGCGGCATCGACCCGAGCTGATTGGCTCGTCCCATCCCGGCAATGGGTCAGCTGCCGATCGCTTGCCGCACCCCCTCGACCGCCGCGCGCGCCCGCTCGATCCGGGGCACGCCGGCGGCCAGCGCCGCATCCTGCGGCAGTTCGACGCTCGTCCGGCATCCCGGCGGCAGCGCAGCCGCGAACCCCGCCAGATCCAGGGCGCCTGCCCCCGCGAGCAGGCGCTGCGACGAGGCCTCGAAGTCCCACGTCAGTGTTTCCTGCGTGGCCGGAGCGTCGCAATATTGCCCGTAGAGGATCCACTCTGCCGGCGCGGCAGCGAGCGTCGCGACATCGTCGCCTGACCGGATGAGATGGAGCAGATCGACGTTGACGCCGACCCGACCCGGGGCGCCGACCGCTTCCACCAGCGCGATCGCTTCGCCGAGCGACCGCACCTGTGACAGCGGATAGAACTCCACGACCACGTTCAGGCCGAAGCTCCTGGCGGACTCGCAGAATGCCGCGAACTTCTCCAAGCGCCTCGCGGGCTCGCGATCATAGGCAAGGACGTTGACCGCCCACCCGCCAAGCGCCGCCGTTGTCTCCAGCGCGGGCAGGAAGCCGGAGATGTCGGTACGCCCCGCAAGCGTGAAGGGATAGGCCACGTCCAGCGACACGCCCAGGTCCGCCATACGCGCCATGGTCTCGCGCCGCATCGGCCCATCGCCGTGCAGCGCGAAATGGGGCATGCGCGGCAGCACTTCCATCGGCTCGGTAAACAGGCAGATGGCCGTGCAGCCGACCGCCGCCGCCACCTCCACCAGTTCGGCCGGGTTGGTGTCCGCCACCGTCAGATGATCGAGCGCCAATCGCATCGTGCCGCTGTCTCCCCTGTCGGACGCGCGCCGGCTATGGCCCAGCAGGCAGCGGGGCTCAAGCTGTCATCAGTGGCTCATCCTGCGCGCCGCGCACGACCCGGCCCGGCAACGCGCCCGTCGGCTGATCATCGCGCGACATGATGCGACCGGAGACGATCGTGGCCCGATACCCGCTGGCCCGCTGGTCGAGCCGCCTGCCGCCCGCAGGCAGATCGTAGCGGATCTCGGGCGCGTGCAAGGTCAGCCCGTCCGCGTCGATCACATTGACGTCCGCCTTGTAGCCGGGGCGCAGCAGCCCGCGGTCGCGCAGGCCGACCGCTTCGGCCGGCGCGCGAGAGAGCGCACGCACCGCATGTTCGAGTGACAGGCGCGGGCCAACCCGGTCGCGCGTCCAGTAGGTGAGCATGAAGGTCGGATAGCTCGCGTCGCAGATCGCGCCATAATGGGCGCCGCCGTCGCCGAGGCCCACCACCACGTCCTCGCGGGTCATCAGCTCCTGGACGGCGTCGAGCCGCCCCTCGTAGAAATTGCCGAGCGTCGCGTAGAGGATCGCCCGCCCGTCCTGTTCCAGCAGATAGTCATAGGCCCATTCTTCGGGCGTCACGCCCGCCGCCGCCGCGCGCGCGGCGACGCTCTCCTCCTGCGCGGGTTCATAGTTGGGAGGATCGCCGAACGGGAACATCCATGCCCAGTTGCGCGCCGATGCAGCAAAGGCGTTCCCCTCGGCCGGCGCCTCGCCCAGCAGGGTCGCGCGCACGGACGGGGCACGCAGCCGCGCGATCTTCTCGGCGAAGGGCAGCCGGTCGAGCGAGGCGTAGCTCGGGCAGACGCAGAAGGGATTGGTCGAGAGCTCGTGCCCCATCATCAGCCCGATCGGCCGGGGAAGCACCTGAGCCGTGATCGCGGCGCCCGCACCATTGGCCGCGGCGATGCGCGTCATCGCCTCGTCCCAGACGCGCGGCCCGCGATTGGAGGTGCCGAGCGTGAAGGTGGCAGGCCGTCCGCAGCTTTCCACGACGCCGACAAGGTGATCGAGCTCGGCATCCCAGCTCTCCAACGGCGCGTTCAGCACCATCTGGACGATGCCGCTGCCGGCATCCGCCATGCCGCCGGCGATCGCCCGCAGTTCCGCGTCGGAGGCGGCATAGCTCGGGATCTGCTCGCCGGCTTTCGTCCGGTGCATGACGAGGCGGGAGGACGCGATGCCGATCGCCCCCGCGTCGATCGCCTCGCGCGCGAGTTCACGCATTCGTGCGAGATCGGCTTCGGACGCCGGTTCGCGCGCCGCGCCGCGTTCGCCCATCACATAGACGCGCAACGGGCTGTGCGGCAGATAGGCCGCGACGTCGATGTCGCGCGGGCGCGACGCCAGCGCGTCGAGATATTCAGGGAAAGTCTCCCAAGTCCACGGCAGGCCTTCGGCCATCACCACGCCGGGGATGTCCTCCACGCCTTCCATCACCCGCACCAGCAGATCGTGATCCTCGGCACGGCAGGGTGCGAAGCCAACGCCGCAATTGCCGAGAACGGCGGTGGTCACGCCATGCGCGGACGAGGGGGTCAGCCGGTCGGACCAGATCGCCTGCCCGTCATAATGGGTGTGAATATCGACGAAGCCGGGCGTTACGACACCGCCGCGCGCATCGATCTCCTCGGTGCCGACCCCGCCGACCTCGCCCACACCGACGATCCGGTCTCCGCGGATGGCCACGTCGCCCACGAACGGAGGCGCGCCCGACCCATCGACGATCAGGCCGCCGCGAACGACGACGTCGAACGTCGCGCCCACGCTCATGCGGCGCGATCGAGGAAGAACTCGCCTTCCGCCGAGGTATCGCGATCCTCGGCGCCGCGCACGCCCAGCACGGCGCGCGCTTCCTCGACCGGCAGGTGGAACACGTCCTCGATCTTGGCCATGAACAAGGCGTCTGATTGCTGTCCCACGCGCATGCCTCGCTGCATGGCGTCCACCGTCACTTCCCACACCTGCGGGTAATGCAGCATCGTGCGGATCGTGTAGCGGAGCGAGCCCAACAGCTGCAGCACCGAAAGCTCCCCGGCGAGTTCCGGATTGCGGATGTGCTTGAACACGTTGGTCAGGCGGTACCAGTAGGGGACCAGTTCACCCATCGAATTGAAGCCGCCGCCGCACAGGATGTGCTCGAAATCGTGCGTC
>Ga0207668_10001563_pt1 | contig 13401 bp, 9 predicted proteins | sample KBSS43metaG_FD_184323 | JGI IMG/M metagenome (GOLD analysis project Ga0207668, IMG submission 184323) | Switchgrass rhizosphere microbial communities from Kellogg Biological Station, Michigan, USA - KBS S4-3 metaG (SPAdes) (version 2) | ecosystem: Host-associated > Plants > Roots > Rhizosphere >... | reverse complement strand
TGGCGTCGGGGTAGTAACAACGAACCTCTCCCTGGCTGCGAATCACTTCGCGCGCGGGACCGTCGAGGCTTACCAGCTTTTCCAGCTCCTGGCCGCCCTCGGAGACGTGGATGAGCCGCGACGTCTCGACGCGCGCACCGTGCTGGAGGACGATCGTGCCGACATAGTTGAGCGAGCGCGCGGCGCTCGCCGCACGGGCCAGCCACTGCGCGGCGTCCTGTGCCTGTGCGGCCGGGGCGAAGGCGAACGTCAGCGCCGCAACGGGCGTCAGCGCGAGCCGCGGAAGATTGATCAGGGCAACGCGCATGCGGCTGGCGATCAGGGCTGGTCCACGCCGGCCGGTGCGGCGACTGCGCGCGCGTACGGGCCGACACCCTGCAACGCCGTTGCCGGCGAGTATTCCTGGTGTGCAAACAGGTAATCAGCGGGGACTGCCTGCGGGCGAACCTGCGCGGCGCGCACCGTCGCGGCTTCGCGTGCCTTGGCCACGGCGGTGACCGGGGAATCGGACAGCGACATGGCCGTCATGCTGACGACGCCGACCGCCGCGACGGTGGCCGCCGCCGCCCAGGCCCAGGTCGCCGGGCGCGCGCTCGCGCGCTGCGGCGCAAGCACCGTCGGCTCGGAGGCGAGCACGGCTGAAAACCGGGCGGCGAATCCCGGCACCGGCGTGCCCGATCCGCGCAGCGTGTCGCCGATCACGTGGTAGCACACCCATGTCGCAATCGGCTCGGATTTGGCCCGGTCTCGGCACAACCGATCCAGCGTGTCGGCGTCGCCGTCCCCGTCCATCAGGCGGGAAATGTCCTCGTTCATCACCATCTCCGGTTTTCGTCGGTACCGAGCAGCGGCCGCAACTCGGCGGCGATCGCTTCGCGCGCGCGGAAGATCCGCGAGCGCACAGTGCCGATCGGGCAGTTCATCACGTCTGCAATCTCTTCGTAGCTCAGGCCTTCGATCTCGCGCAGCGTGATCGCCGTGCGCAAATCCTCAGGCAGCAATTCCAGCGTGCGGTTCACCGTTTCCGCGATCTGCTTGCCGATCAGCTCGTTCTCGGGCGTTGCGGTGTCGCGCAGCGCCTCGGCATCCTCAAACTGCTCCGCTTCCTCGTTGTCGAACCCCGTCGACGTCGGCGCGCGCCGGCCCAAGGCGACCAGATAGTTCTTCGCCGTGTTGATCGCAATGCGATACAACCACGTGTAGAACGCACTGTCGCCGCGAAAGCCGGGAAGCGCGCGGTAGGCCTTGATGAAAGCCTCCTGCGTCACGTCCTCGACCTCCGCCGGGTCGCGCACCATCCGCGACAGGAGTCGCGCCAGCTTGCGCTGGTACTTCAGGACCAGCATCTCGAACGCACGCTTGTCGCCCCGCTGCGCACGCTCCACGAGTTGCTGATCGACTTCGCGATCACCCATCCGTGGGTCTTTCGTCCCTGATTCGATCGTTGTTATCCCGTCGAACGACGGGCGCGTGGCCGACAGATGACGCATCCGTTCCGGCTGGGGCGGCCAGGGCGGCTCGCGGCAAACGCTTGCGTGAGTTGACCGCCGGCATGGCCGTTAGTTCATTCCTGAACAAGGGCATGGCGCGCCTCGAGCCGGCGGTCCTGCTTGTCCAGGACAACGGAGGGCACGATATCGCCGGTAACGATCCCCCTGATATTCCGGACGGCGGGCGACTCCCAGCGCTCCAGCGCACGGTGCTGCGCCGCGTCAAGCAACCCCAGTTGCGCGAGCACCGCGACGCTGGCCGGGTGCAGGCCGCGAGCGTGCCCGTCGGCCACCTTGAGCGCGATGCCCCAACCCCGGCTGCGCACGCCGATCGCCTGGACCCCTTCGGCACCGATCTTCGTCACCCAGTCACCGCCGCCGGCCTGCATAAAGGCGAGGTCGTTCCGGCGCTCGCCGGAGACCATCTCCGGATGCGCAGCCATGGCGTCGACGAGACGCGAGGACGCGCGGCCCCCGGCGTCGTCGCCGCCGGCGACGAGGCGGGCGTAGGCCCACGCGAGATTCGCCAGCGGCACCGCGAAGTTGGGTGCCGAGCACCCGTCGATTCCCTCCACCAGCTCACGGTCCGGAACGCCCGTATAGCCCGCCACGGCCTGGCGGATTTCACGCTGCAGCGGATGGCTCGGGGCGAGGTAGTCGCGCTTGCTCCACCCGTGGAGCGCGCAGCAGGCGAGCATCCCGGCGTGCTTGCCCGAGCAGTTGTGCGCGAGCGGCGAATAGGGCGGCGGTGGCGGCGGAACATGGGCGACTTCGTAGAACCCCGGCGCATGCGCGCCGCACTGCAGTTCGGCCGCATTGCCGCCCGACTTCGCCAGCATGTCGGCGACGGCGTCGATGTGACGCGGCTCGCCCGAATGGCTTGCGCACAGCAGCGCCACCTGCTGGCGGGAAAATCCGAACCGCTCGATACCGCCGGCCATCACCAGCGGCAACGCCTGGAACGGCTTCAGCGCACTGCGCGTGAACGTGAGCGCCAGCGGATCGCCCGCCGCGAACAGCAGGCGGCCATCGCGATCCACGACCGCGACATGCCCGTAGTGGACGCTTTCGACGGTACCGCCGCGCGTGACGCGGGACAGCGGCGCGGGGGCCGGGGAAACGGGCATCGACAAGAAAGTGAGCGAAAACGCCCATTATCGCCGATCGTGCGCCATCCGTTGCAGGCACCGGCATCCGCACCCGGTCCCCTCGGCGGATATGCGGCCGCATCGGCCGTAGCGCAGCTGTCGACGCCGGCGCGAGCGTCCCGCCCGCGTCAACGCGCGGCGAGCGCCGCGCGGATCTGCTCCAGCGCGCCCGGATCCTCGATCGTCGTCAGGTCGCCCGGATCGCGGCCTTCGGCCAGTGCCTGGATCGAGCGCCGCAACAGCTTGCCGGAGCGGGTTTTCGGCAACAGCGTGACGAAGTGAACGGCGGACGGACGGCCGATGGCGCCAAGCTCACGATCGACGGTGGCCATCACTTCGGCTCTGAGCTCCGCACTCGCGGCGGGCGTCGCGACGCGCGCCGGGTCCCTCACGACGGCGAACGCGACCGGCACCTGGCCTTTGACCGCGTCGGCGACGCCGACGACAGCAACCTCCGCGATCCCGGGATGCGCCTGCACGGCCTCCTCGATCTCACGCGTCCCGAGCCGGTGCCCGGCCACGTTGATCACGTCGTCGGTGCGACCGAGCACGAAGTAATAGCCGTCGGCGTCGCGCGTTGCCCAGTCGAACGTCGAATAGGCAAGCCGCCCGGGGACCGTTCCGAAATACGTGTTGACGAACCGTTCGTCGTCACCCCAGACCGTCGTCATGCAGCCGGGCGGCAACGGCGGAATGATCGTCAGCACGCCCTTCTCGCCGGCAGCGGTGTCGGCGCCGGTGCTCTCGTTCAGCAGCCTGACGTCGTAGCCATAGACTGGAAACGACGGCGAGCCGAATTTGCGCGGAGTGTCCTCGACGCCGGGCTGCGCCGACAGGATGGGCCAGCCGGTCTCCGTCTGCCAGTAGTTGTCGACGATCGCAACACCGAGCGAATCGCTGGCCCAGCGGGCCGTCGGCTCGTCGAGCGGCTCGCCGGCCAGGAACAGCAGGCGCAGCGACGACAGGTCGTGCGCCTTCATGTACGACGGGTCCTGCTTTTTCAGCACGCGGATCGCCGTCGGCGAGCTGAACATCGTCGCCACGTTGTGCTCGGCGACGATCCGCCACCAGATGCCGGGGTCGGGACGGATCGGCAGGCCCTCGTACATGATCGTGGTGGAGCCGTTGATCAGCGGCGCGTAGATAATGTACGAGTGGCCGACGACCCAGCCGATGTCGCTGGTCGTGAACATCGTCTCGCCCGGCGCGACGCCGAAGATCCTTCGCATCGACGACGCGAGCGCGACCGCGTAGCCGCCGGTGTCGCGCTGCACGCCCTTCGGCTTGCCGGTCGTCCCCGACGTGTAGAGGATGTACGACGGTGCCGACGATTCCAGCCACGCGCAGGGCACCTTTTCGCCCGCGTGGCGTGCGGCAAGCTCGGTATAGTCGACGTCGCGGCCCGGCGTGCGCGGCATCTGCGGGTCGATGCCGCGGTCGACGATGAGGACGTACCGCGGCGGATGACGGGCGATGCCGATCGCCTGGTCGACCAGGTGCTTGTACGGCACCGCCTTGCCGCCGCGCATTCCGGCGTCGGCGGTCACCATCACGGCCGGGCGAGCGTCGTCGATGCGCGTCGCCAGCGACGCCGCGGCGAATCCTCCGAACACCACCGAGTGGATCGCGCCGATGCGCGCGCAGGCGAGCATCGCGAACGCCGCCTCGGCGATCATCGGCATGTAGATCAGCACGCGATCGCCCTCGCCCACGCCGAGCGAGCGCAGCATCGCCGCACAGCGGTTGACCTCGGCGTGCAGTTCCCGATAGGTGTACGTCGCCTGCTGTCCGGTCTCGGTCGAGAGGTAGACCAGCGCCGGCTGGTCGCCGCGTGTCGCCAGGTGGCGGTCGATCGCGTTGTGGCACAGGTTCAGCGTTCCACCGCCGAACCACTTTGCGAACGGCGGCCGCTCGTAGTCGAGCACGCGCGTGAACGGCGTATGCCAGTCGACGAACTTCGCCTCGTCGCGCCAGAACGCGTCACGATCCTCGAGCGAGCGGCGGTGGAATTCGGTGTATTGCTTCATGGCGTCGCGGGTCTTGCGGACTGAAGTCGCCAGTTTGCTGGCGTCAGAATGGCCAACCGGCAAACCTGTTTAGCATGGGACGCCGCCCTCAAGCGCGCCGGCCTTTCAGCGCAGTCGGCGCCGAGCTCGAGATCGGCAGTCAGCCCCACATGCGTCGTTCCCAGCTTTTCTGCGCAATCGGCGCCGAGCCGAAGAATCGGCAGTCAGCACCACATGCGTCGTTCCCTGCTTTTCTGCGCAATCGGCGCCGAGCCGAAGAATCGGCAGTCAGCCCCGCATGCGTCGTTCCCAGCTTTTCTGCGCAATCGGCGCCGAGCCGCCTCAAGCCGATTGCGCAAATATCTTTCGCGCAAAAGTATCGTGCGCAGCGAGATTTATTCGCTGCGCGAAACTTTTGCGCGACGCGTCACGGATGCGTATCCGACGCGATCCGCACTACCGTTCGGCCGCGAACCATTCCCTTCAGGTAGGCATCGAAATGCGTCGGCAGGTCGTCGAAGTCGATGGTCCTGACCTGGTCGTGCACGCGGTCCGGCCGCCACTCGACCGCCAGCTTGTTCCAGATCCGCTGGCGCAGCGCCATCGGCGCGTTTGCGCTGTCGACACCGATCAATTGCACGCCGCGAAGGATGAACGGCATCACCGTCGTGGTCAGCTTTGCGTCGGCGGCGAGGCCGATCGCCGCGACGGTGCCGCCGATCTTCGACGTGGATATCAGCCAGGCCAGCAGGTCGCCACCGAGGTTGTCGACGACGCCCGCCCACGTCGCCTTGTCGAGCGGGCGGATCTTGGCGAGATCGATCGACTGCCGCAGCAGCACTTCCTTCGCGCCAATGCCCTTCAGATATTCGGCTTCCTCGGGCTTTCCGGTGATCGCGACCACGTGATATCCGAGCTTGGCGAGAATCTCGATCGCCACCGAGCCGACGCCACCGGTCGCACCGGTCACCGCCACCGGGCCGTTGCCCGGCTTGAGCCCGTTGTGCTCCATCAGGAAGATCGCCTGCGCGGCGGTGAAGCCCGCGGTGCCGAGCGTCATCGCGTCGAACGCCGTCATGCTTTCGGGACGCCGGACGACCCAGTCACCCGGAACGCGGACGTGCTCCGCATACCCGCCGTCGTGCGCGACGCCGAGGTCGTACGCGTGCACGATGACCTTGTCGCCCTTCTTCCAGCGCGGATCGGCCGAAGTCTCGACGGTTCCCGACATGTCGATGCCGGCGACCGTCGGGTACTTGCGCATGATCTTGCCGGCACCGTTGTGCGACAGGGCGTCCTTGTAATTGATCGTCGAATACTTGGTCTTGATGACGACGTCACCTGGATCAAGTTCCTCGAGCGACAGGTCAACGAACCGGCTGACGATCTTGCCGTCGTCATCGAACGTCCGGTAAGCCTTGAATTTCTGCATGGGAGTCTCCTCTCCTCGGGCGGAATCAAGCAATGGCGGCAACGCGGACCGGCGCCGGCGCCTCGTCGCTGGCATGCGGCAGCGCCATGTAATCGCGCGTGCGCATTTCGACCAGGCGGCTGACGGTGCGCGGGAACTCCTGCGCGTTCGGTCCTTCGGTATACAGGCTCTCGGCCGGGACGGCCGCAGACAACAGCAGCTTCACGCGATGATCGTACAGGATGTCGACGAGCCAGGTGAACCGGCGCGCCTGGTCGGCGGTCGCCGGGCCGAGCTTGGGCACACCCGAGATCAGAACGACGGCAAAGCGGCGGGCGAGCTCCAGGTAATCGCGCTGCGAGCGCGGGCCGTCGCACAGCATGGCGAAGTCGAACCAGACCGCGCTGCCGGCGCGCCGGCGGGCGGTCAGCGTGCGCCCTTCGATCGTCAGCTTCGGGTCTTCGTCGCGACTGGCCGCCATCGCATCGAACGCGCGGGCCAATGCCTCGTCAGCCGCGGGGCCGGCCGGCGTGTGATAGCTCGGCACCTGTTCGAGCGCCCGCAGCCGGTAATCGGTGCCGCCGTCGACCTCGACGATGTCGAGCCATTCATGCATCAGGTCGATCGTCGGCAGAAAACGCTCGCGATTGAGCCCGTTCGGCCACAGCGCCTTCGGCGGGTAGTTCGACGTCATCACGAACACGACCCCGTGCGTGAACAACGCCGTCAGCAGCCGCCCGAGGATCATCGCGTCGGCGATGTCGGAGACGTGGAATTCGTCGAAGCAGATCAGCCGGTAGCGTTCGGCGATCCGCTCTGCCACGGTGGCCAGCGGGTCCTCCTCCTGCGCGAGCGAGGCGAGGTCACGGTGGACATCGAACATGAACGCGTGAAAGTGGATGCGCGTCTTGCGCCGGATCGCCACCCGCGCGTAGAACGCGTCCATCAGCAGGCTCTTGCCCCGTCCGACGCCGCCCCACAGGTAAACGCCGCGCGGGACGTCCGGCGGCGCGAACAGGCGGGTCAGCGTGGATTGGCGGGCGACGCGGAAGTCGGCGAGCTCGTTGGCGAGCCGCTGCAGGCGATCAATGGCACGCAGCTGCGCGGCGTCCGGCGCACCGCCCCGTTTCCCGAGCAATGCGCCGACGTACTGCCCGATGCCCTCCGCCGGGGCGGCCGTCGATCCCGTCACGCGCCCATGGTAACGCCAAAGCCGGCGCGGCGGTCTTAAAGATTCAGCGTCCGGCCGGCGACCGCCAGCGCCGCTTCCTTCGTCGCCTCCGACAGCGTCGGGTGGGCGTGGCAGATCCGCGCCAAGTCCTCGCTGGCGGCGCCGAATTCCATCGCCACGACTCCTTCGGCAACCAGCTCCGACGCAAACGGGCCGATCACGTGAAAGCCCAGGATCCGGTCGGTCTTGGCATCGGCGAGGATCTTCACGAACCCGCTGGTGTCGCCGATCGCGCGGGCGCGCCCGTTGGCCGAGAACGGAAAACTGCCGGCCTTGTAGGCGACACCGGCCGCCTTCAGCTGCTGCTCGGTCTGGCCGACCCACGCGATTTCGGGTGCCGTGTAGATGATCCAGGGAATGGTGTTGAAATCGACATGCGGCTGTTGACCCGCGAGGCGCTCGGCCACCGCCACGCCTTCCTCCTCGGCTTTGTGCGCCAGCATCGGGCCGCGGACGACATCGCCGATGGCGAACACCCCTGGCAGGTTAGTCGCGCAATGCTCGTCGACGACAACGAACCCGCGCTCGTCGATCGCAAGGCCGACGCTCCCGGCGTTCAATCCGGCCGTGTGCGGCACGCGGCCGATCGACACGATCAGCCGATCGAACACGCTGGTTTGCGAGGCGCCGGCGCTATCAGTCCAGGTTACGGTGACGTCGCTCTTGCCGGTCTTGACTGCGGTGATTTTCGCGCCGGTGTGAATGGCGAGCCCCTGCTTGGCGAAGAGCTTCAGCGCTTCCTTCGCCACCGCATCGTCGACGGCGCCGAGGAACGCCGGCAGCGCCTCGAGGATCGTGACGTCGGAACCGAGACGCCGCCACACACTGCCCATCTCGAGGCCGATCACGCCGGCGCCGACGACGCCCAGCCGCTTCGGTACGTCCGGGATTGCCAGCGCCCCCGCGTTGTCGAGGATGCGATCGTTGTCGAACGTCGTACCCGGCAGCGCACGCGGCTTCGAGCCGGTGGCGACGATCACGTTCTTCGCGATGAGTTCCGCCGCCTTCGGCCCGGCGACCTTGACGGTCCACCCATCGCCGCTCTTGCCGGCAAACGAGCCGAGGCCGTGAAAGAACGTCACCTTGTTCTTCTTGAACAAGTACAGGATGCCGTCGTTGTTCTGCGTGACGACCTTGTCCTTGCGGGCGAGCATCTTTGCGAGATCGAGGCTCAGCCCCTTGACGGTGATCCCGTGGTCGGCGAACGCATGCCCGGCATGCGCGAAGTTCTCCGACGATTGCAGCAGCGCCTTCGACGGGATGCACCCGACGTTCGTGCAGGTCCCGCCGGGCGCCGGCTTGCCGTCGGCACGCGACCAGTCGTCGATGCACGCGACCTTGAAGCCGAGCTGCGCAGCGCGAATCGCGCCGACATAGCCGCCCGGACCGCCGCCGATGACCACCACGTCGAATTGATCGCTCATCGCATTAAACGGGGATTAGGGGTTAGGGATTAGCGTGCCCAAGCCGCTGGCACGAATCATGTGCACGTTCACTTCAGATGTTGGTTTGAACATCCGCACTTCAAGAACCGCACGTCCAGGCACTCTAACCCCTAATCCCTAATCCCTAATCCCTAACCCCTAACCCCTAATCCCTAATCCCTAATCCCTAACCCCTAGCCCCTGCTTTCAGCCATTCGCGGCCAACCACGCGCGGAGCTCCGCGATCGAATGCACGGTGGCCAGCGGCGAACGCGCGGCGAGGCCTGCCGGATCGTGCGCGCCGTAGGCGACGGCCAACGCGTCCGCGCCGGCGTTGCGGGCGAGATCCAGATCGTGCGTCGTATCGCCGATCATCAATGTCGCAGCGGCGGGCACGTCGAGCCTATCCATCAAGTGCAGCAGCATGTCCGGGTGCGGCTTCGGAAATCCCTCGTCGGCGCAGCGCGTCGCGTGAAAACGTCCAGCGAGGCCGAGCTTGGTGAGCGCGCGATCGAGGCCGACGCGCGTCTTGCCGGTGGCCACGGCCAGCCGGAATCCGGCCGCATCGAGCGAATCGAGCAACTCCGACGCGCCCTCGAACAGCGGAATCTCCGCATCGCGCGACAGGTAGTGATGGCGATAGCGCTCCGACAACCGGCGCTGGTCGGCCGGCGCAAGCCCGGGCGCGACGTGCCGGATCGCGTCGGCCAGTCCGAGCCCGATCACATAGCGTGCCGTCGCGCGGTCGGGAATCGCCGCGCCGACGTCGCCGCACGCGAGACGAATCGCATCGGTGATGATGGCGGTCGAGTCGGCCAGCGTGCCGTCCCAGTCGAACACGATCAGCCGGAACCGGCGCGGCGTGAATTCAGCCATGCGGAGCGTCCAGCGTGGCGAGATAGCGCGCCAGGTCCGGCGCGAGCGGCGACTCGATCGACAGTTGCGCGCCGGTCAGCGGATGGACGAGCGCGAGCGTGTACGCGTGCAGGAACATCCGCCGCAGCCCTTCCTTCGCCAGCACCCGGTTCCATGCGAAGTCGCCGTACTTGTCGTCGCCCGCGAGCGGAAAGCCGAGGTGCGTCAGGTGCACCCGGATCTGGTGCGTTCGTCCAGTCCGAAGCTCCGCATCGAGCAGCGCGAGCGGCGGTTCGCGGCCATTCCACACGGTCACGCGACGGAACACGGTCTCCGCCTGCTGGCCCTCGTCCTCGATACGGACACGACGCTCGCCTTCGCGCGTCGTGAACTTGTGCAGCGACAGCTTGACGCTGCGCTTCGCGTCGCGCCATTTCCCGCGCACCAGGACCCGGTAGTGCTTGTCGACAGCGCCATCGCGCCATGCGGCGTGCAGTGCGACCAGCGCCGCGCGCTTTTTCGCGACCAGCAAGACGCCGGACGTCTCGCGATCGAGCCGGTGGACGAGTTCGAGGAACTTGGCGTCCGGACGTGCGGCGCGCAGCGTTTCGATCAGGCCGTGAGCGATCCCGCTGCCGCCGTGCACGGCGAGCCCGGCCGGCTTGTCGACCGCCACCAGCGCGTCGTCCTCATACAGGATCGCCAGCCTCGAACCCGGTCCTGGGGGCACCGCGCGGGGGGTCGTCGGCAGCGCCGTTCGGATCGGCGGGACCCGCAGCGAGTCGCCGGCCGCCAACCGTGCGTCGGGTCCGACGCGCTTGCCGTTCAGGCGCACCTCGCCCGAGCGCAGGATCCGGTAAACGTGGCTTTTCGGGACACCCTTGAGGATGCGGCAGAGGAAATTGTCGATCCGCTGCCCGGCGGCGTCGTCGCCTACGCTGACCTGGTTCACGGCATCCTTGCGCAGGCTGTTCACTTCGGCTTTTCTATAAACGGTGGTCGAAAAAATCCAGACACAACAATGGCTTGCAACCTACAACAATTGCCTTTATACTTGCCCGCTGAACCATGGGCCGCGGCGCGGCCAATGTCGCCGGCAGGATCTGATCCTCCCCCCGACGCCCGCGCGAGCGCAGGTTCTGTTGAAGACCGCCGGTTATGTCGCTCACCGGCCGGGCGGATCACAATCGCAGAACAATGCACGCCCGAAAAAAGTAGCGATTTTAAGGCATTAGCGCAGTCTCCGCACCCGGCCGCGGCCGGAACGAAGCGGCTCCTGCGCGGCGAACGCAGCGAATTTCGAGGTTGCGGCTGCCGTTGACTGGCGCGAACCGCGCCCGGGCAGCCACCGCTTGAACCCGCAAACAAGAAGCGCCACCGACGACCGAATTCCGACGAGACGTGACCTCGCGATGATTTCCCGCGAGGATGACGCGATGACCCCAACCGACCGCGCACATACCGCTCTCGCCCACCGGCAGCCACCGCTACCGGCCCACTCGGCCTCGACCGCCTCCGCCGCGCCCTAGTCCGACGGCGCGGCGGCTTTTCGCCGCGCCTGAAACTTCGTTCCGCTTAGCCTCGGCCCGGTCACGACCGCGCCAGAGGAAACGCGCATGAAACGCATGCTGTTCAACGCTACCCAGGCCGAAGAGCTTCGGGTCGCGATCGTCGACGGCCAGAAGCTGGTCGACCTCGATATCGAATCCGCCGCCAAGGAGCAGCGGAAGTCCAACATCTACAAGGCCGTCGTCACCCGCGTCGAGCCGTCGCTCGAGGCGTGCTTCGTCGACTACGGCACCGAGCGCCACGGCTTCCTGCCGTTCAAGGAAATCTCGCGCCAATATCTGAAGGATGGCGAAGACGGCGGCCGCGGCCGCATCCAGGACCAGCTGAAGGAAGGTCAGGAGCTGATCGTCCAGGTCGACAAGGACGAGCGCGGCACCAAGGGCGCCGCACTTACGACGTACATCTCGCTGGCCGGACGGTATCTGGTGCTGATGCCGAACAACCCGCGCGGCGGTGGCGTCTCACGCCGCGTCGAGGGCGAGGACCGCAACGAGTTGCGCGAAGCGGTCAGCCAGCTGGAAGTGCCCGACGGCATGAGCGTGATCGCGCGCACGGCCGGCATCGGGCGCAGCGCCGAAGAGCTGCAGTGGGACCTCAACTACCTGATGCAGTTGTGGCGCGCCGTGGAAGACGCGGCAAAGCTGCAGTCGGGCGCGTACCTGATCTATCAGGAATCGAGCCTCGTCATTCGCGCGATCCGCGACTACTTCCATCCGGACATCGGCGAGATCCTGATCGACACCGAGGCGATCTTCGAGCAGGCGCAGCAGTTCATGGGGCACGTGATGCCCGGCAACGTGTCGCGCGTCAAGCTGTACCACGACGACGTGCCGCTGTTCTCGCGCTTCCAGATCGAGCACCAGATCGAAACCGCATACGGCAGGCAGGTACCGCTGCCGTCGGGCGGCGCGATCGTCATCGATCACACGGAGGCGCTGGTCGCCGTCGACGTCAACTCGGCGCGCGCGACGAAGGGCAGTGACATCGAGACGACGGCGTTCAACACGAACCTCGAGGCCGCCGACGAAATCGCGCGCCAGTTGCGCCTGCGTGACCTGGGCGGCCTGATCGTCATCGACTTCATCGACATGGAGAGCACGAAGAACCAGCGCGAAGTCGAGACCCGGCTGCGCGACGCGCTGAAGTTCGACCGCGCCCGCGTGCAACTCGGCAAGATCTCGCGCTTCGGCCTGATGGAGCTGTCGCGCCAGCGCCTGCGCCCGGCGCTCGCCGAATCGGCGTACATCCCCTGCCCGCGCTGCCATGGCATCGGCCACATCCGCGGCACGGAGTCGACCGCGCTGCACATCCTGCGCATCCTGCAGGAGGAGGCGATGAAGGACAACACCGCGCAGATCGTCGCGCAGGTGCCCGTCGACGTCGCGACGTTCCTGCTGAACGAGAAGCGCAACGACGTGCTGTCGATCGAGACACGATTCAAGGTCAACGTGCTGCTGGTGCCGAACCGGCACCTGGAGACGCCGAATTTCAGCCTGCAGCGGCTGCGTCATGACGACCTCAACCAGAGCGAGCCGTTGCCGTTGTCGTTCGACATGGTCCAGCAGCCGGAAGAAGTCGATCCGGCGGCAGCGCTGAAGGACGAGGCGAAGGAACCCCGCCAGGAGGCCGTGGTGAAAGGCATCACGCCGGCGCAACCGGCGCCGCAGCCGGTCGAGCGCGCGCCGGACCCCCGCGAATTGCGGCCGGCATCGGCGGCACCCGTCGCGCCAACGTCGGCGGGCACGTGGTTCGACAAGATGCTGGGATGGTTCCGCACGAAGCCCGCAGCAGCGCCGGCGGCACCGGCGCGTACGGCAAAGGAACGCGATACGCGCGAATCGCGTGAGCCGCGCGAGCAGCGCGATCGTCGCGAAGGTCGTGAAGGTCGCGACGGCCGCGATGGCCGCGGCCGCGACGGTCGGCGCGAGCAGGGTCACGGGCGGCGCGACGAGCGCCGCGACGACAAACGTGGCGAGCGCCGTGACGAACGCAAGGGCGCGCCGCGAGACGCGCAGCGGCCGGCGGCCGGCGGTCAACCGCAGCAACGCCGCGACGACAAGCGCGGCGAGCGCCGTGACGATCGTCCCGCCGAAGCGCGCGACGACAAAAGGAGCGAGCCGCGTCCGCCGCGCGAGCCGCGCGAGCCGCGCGAAACACGCGAGCCGCGTGAACCCAGGCAGCCGCGCGAACCCCGCGCGCCGAAGCCGGAGACAGTCGCCGACGAAACCCCGGCGATCACGTCCGCCCAACCGGGCGCTGCACCCGCC
>Ga0207668_10001547_pt1 | contig 13463 bp, 13 predicted proteins | sample KBSS43metaG_FD_184323 | JGI IMG/M metagenome (GOLD analysis project Ga0207668, IMG submission 184323) | Switchgrass rhizosphere microbial communities from Kellogg Biological Station, Michigan, USA - KBS S4-3 metaG (SPAdes) (version 2) | ecosystem: Host-associated > Plants > Roots > Rhizosphere... | reverse complement strand
CGGCCCGGCCGACGACCGCGACGACTGGGCGACCAGCACCGCCGATCGCCGCCGCGAGCCGATCGCCGAGCCCTACCCCGCCCGCCGCCAGTCCCGGCTGGTCACCATGGGCATCGTGGTGCTCAGCGTCATCGTCCTGCTGTCCGGGACGATCATCGGGGTGGTCTACTTCTCCGGTTCCGAGGGCAAGCTCGACTCGGTGCTCCAGCTCGGTTCCGGCGACTCCGGCTCGCGTACGGTGACCGCGCCGCTGGACAACCGCACCGCCGCGAGTTTCGAGCTGCTGGCCGGGACCAACCGGGTCAAGGTGAGCATCGGTGAGCTCGGCGACGACCTCTACCGCATCTCCGCCCCCGAGGACGCCGGCTTCGAGCCCAGCCCGGTGCTCCGCAACGACGACGTAAAGCTGCAGGTGACCCGCGACGGCGACGGCAGCGGCGGGGAGCTCGACGTGGTGCTCGCCGCCAAGGTGCGCTGGTCGCTGCGCTTCTCCGGCTACGCCGAGCAGCAGTTCATCGACCTCACCGGGGGGCAGGTCAGCGGGATCGAGATGGTGGCCGGCGCCCGGCACACCGAACTGTCGCTGGCCCAGCCGACCGGCACCGTCCCCCTGAAGATCAACGGTGCGATGGAGGAAGTGCTGGTGAAGTCGCCGGCCGGCAACCCGGTACGGGTGATGGTCGGCGGCGGCGCCGAGACGGTCGTGGCCGGTTCGCGGACGCTGCGTGACGTGGCGGCCGGCTCGACACTGACCCCGAAGAACTGGGCGACGGACAACCGCTACGACATGACCGCGGGGGCACGGATCACGTCGCTGACGGTGGAGAGCGCCTGAGACGGGTCCGCCGGCCGGGGCAAAGCCGGCGCGACCCGCGACCCGCGCCACTGCGGACACCGGCCAGGTGTCCGCGGTGGCGCGGATCGTTTCCGGACAGCCCCCGCAGTTTTCAGGAAAGAACGCGCAGGCGGACCGTCTGCTCCATCGCGCGCAGGCGGGTGAGCACCTCGTCGCTGAACCCGCCGCCGATGTCGGTGATCAGGTAGCCGAACTCGCCGCGGGTGCTCAGCAGCTGGCCCTCCACGTTGACCTGGTGCTCGGCCAGGATGCTGTTGACCTTGGCGAGTACGCCGGGGGTGTTGATGTGCACATGCGCGATCCGGCTCATCCCGGGCTGCTCGGGCAGCGCGATGCCGGGCAGGTTCACGCTCAGCGTGGTGTTGCCGTCCTCGACGAAGGACGCCAGCTTGTTGGCGACGAAGCCGCCGATGTCGGACTGCGCCTCCTCGGTCGAGCCGCCGATGTGCGGGGTGAGGATGACGTTGGGCAGGCCGCGCAGCTCGGAGACGAACTCGTCGCCGCGACCCTTGGGCTCGGCCGGGAAGACGTCGACCGCGGCGCCGGCCAGGTGCCCGCTCTCCAGCGCCTCGCGCAGCGCGGCGTGCGAGACCACGATGCCGCGGGAGAGGTTGAGGAACAGCGCACCCTCGCGCATCCGCTTGAACTGCTCGGCGCCGAAGAACCCGGCGTTGCCCGGCCGGCCGTCCACGTGCAGGGTGACGATGTCGCTCGTCTCCAGCAGTTCCTCGAGGCTGGCGCAGCGGTGTGCGTTGCTCAGGGCCAGCTTGTCGGCGGTGTCGTAGAACGACACGTACATGCCGAGGTTTTCGGCGAGCACGGAGAGCTGGGTGCCGATGTTGCCGTAGCCGACGATGCCCAGCCGGCGGCCGCGGATCTCGTGCGCGCCGTCTGCCGACTTGTCCCAGACGCCGCTGTGCATCAGCGTGTTCTTCTCGGTGAGCCGCCGGGTCATCGAGATGATCTCGGCGATGGCCAGCTCGACCACCGAGCGGGTGTTGGAGAACGGCGCGTTGAACACCGCGACACCGTTGGCCGTGGCGGCGGTCAGGTCGATCTGGTCGGTCCCGATGCAGAAGGCACCGATCGCGACCAGGCTGTCGGCCGCCTCCAGCACCTTGGCGGTCACCTGGGTCTTGGACCGGACGCCCAGCAGGTGCACCCCGGCGATCCGCTCGATCAGCTCGGTCTCGTCGAGGGCGTTGCGGACGGACTCGACCTGGTATCCCTCGGCCTCGAGCCGAGACACCGCGTCGGGGTGAATGCTCTCCAGCAGAAGGACTCGAACCTTGGCCTGGTCGATCATCTTGTTCCATTCCGTGTGAGTTGAGGCTCCTCAGCACAAGCCTCATCGGCCGTCCGGGCCGCCACGCCGAAGCCCGGCCACCCAGCCTAATGGCCGCCGAATGCCCGGCAGGTCAGGTGTGCCGGACCTCCCATCTGGTGCGATGGCCGTTACCTGCGGCCGGGCCCGATGTGTGCTGAGGTACGGAGGTGACCATCGATCGGTTCACGGCAGCCGGGGCCGCAGCCAGGGCAGCAGCGCGTCGGCCTGCCAGCGCTGGAAGGCCCGGACGGTGGGCAGGCCCGGCGGCGAAGGCAGCCGACTGATATGCCGGAAGTAGCCGGCCAGGCCGGCCAGGAAGTCGGTGACCAGGCCGGGGTCGAGGTGGGCGACGATCCGGTCGGCGTTGCCGCCGTGCACCACGACGCTGAGGGCGAGGAGCACGGTGTCCAGCCACGCCGGGCCGACGCACGCCCACGGCCAGTCCACGATGATCACCCGGCCGTCCGGGCGGACCAGCAGGTTGTCGGCGCGGATGTCGAGGTGCGCGACCGAGTCGCCGGTCGCCAGCGCGGCCAGACCGCGAGCGGCGGCGGCGCGCAGGTCCGGAAGGCGATCGACCACCCAGGGTTCCAGGTCGGCCGGGTGGTCGGCGGCCACCCGGTCCCAGCCCGCGAAATCCTCGCGCAACAGGTCGGCGGCTCGGGGCAGGCCGATGGCCGGCGCCGGGGTGAGTGCGGCGGCGACCTCGCGGAGCGCGGCCAAGGTGGCGTCGATCTCGCTCTCCACCCAGGGTGTACGCGGATGCGCGCCGTCGATGTCCTCGGACACCATGACGACCCAGCCGTCGTCCCCGCCCGTGTCGAATCCGCCGAGCAGCCGGGGGACGGGGGCGTGCGCGGGCATGGCGGCGGTGATCCGCAGTTCGTCGCGGGCCATGACCGCGGACTGGCTGTTGATCGCCGGCGAGACCGCCTTGACGAAGGCCCGCCGGCCGGTCTCGGTGCGCACCCGGTCGGCCGTGCCCGGCGAGAAGCCGCCGGCCTGCGAGACCGCCTCGACCACCCGGCCGCCACCGATGATCTGCTCCACCCGCTGCCGGACGCCGGCCGGCAGATCCAGCCAGCCGATCCGCACTCCCGTTGCCGCCACCATGCGCCGATGGTGGCAGCCGCGCCGGGGGCGGCGAAACAGAGTTTCTGTACCCCGAGTGATGTAAGGGTTGTTTACCACCAGGGGAGGACGACGCATGCATGCAAATTCGGGAGGCTGACGGTCGGCCGGTGAGGCAAGCTCGAAGAGGGGTGTGATGGGGTGTCCCTGGCATGGGCGGTGACGCTGTCGGTGTTGTCCGCCGCCGGCTATGCGGCGGCGGCGGTGACTCAGGAGCGCCTTGCCGAGCATGGGCAGCGCGGGCTGTCCCGCTGGATCCTCGCGCTGTCGCTGACCGGCAGCGCGGTGGCGCTGCACGTCCTGGCCCTCAATTTCGGCACGGTCGCGGTGGTGCAGGCGCTCGGCACGCTGACCCTCCTGTTCGCCCTGCCCATCTCGGCCCTGCGCGATCATGTCCGGATCAGCGCCGCGGCCTGGGCCGACGCGATCCTGACGGTGGCCGGCCTCGCGCTGATCATGTCGCTCTCGGTGGAGTCCGATGAGCCGGCGCTGCTGCCCGGCGCCGCGGGCCGGTCGCTCGCGCTGGTCACCCTCGCGGTGGTGGTCGTGCTGACGCTGGCCGCGTGGCTGTCCGGCCCGCGGACGCGGGCGGTGCTGCTGGCGGTGGCGGCCGGCACCGCGTTCGGCATCTCGTCGGTGATGTGCAAGGCGGTCATGGCGGCGTTCACCGGGAGCGGGCCGGCCGGGGTGCCGATCCCGGTGGCCGGCATGGTGGTGCTGTTCTCGGTGGGTGGTTATCTGCTGAGCCAGGCCTCCTACCGGGGTGCGGGCCTGGCCGCGCCGCTGGCCACGGTCAGCGTCGCCAACCCGGTGGTCGCCGCGATCGCCGGCGTGGTGGTCTTCGACGAGGGCTTCCGGTTCGGCACGGGCGGCCTCGTGGTGGTGGCCCTGGCCGGCGTGGTGATGACCCTGGGCGTCATCGGCCTGGCCCGCCGCGCCACGGGCTCCGCCCGCCCCACCCGCCGGCCGCCGGGGGCCGGCCGCGACGCGCCGACCCCCGACCAGGCCAAGCGCCGGAGGACCCCGGCGGCTCCCTGAGCAGCCGGCAAGCGCCAAAGCAGCCGGCAAGCGCCAAAGCAGCCGGCAAGCGCCAAAGCAGCCGGCAAGCGCCAAAGCAGCCGGCAAGCGCCAAAGCAGCCGGCAAGCGCCAAAAATCCGCGGAGGCGCCGGTCTAGTGCGTGTCGCCGCTGCGCACCGGCCACTGGCCGCCGGCCACGGTCTGCATGAAGTCGGCGATCACGGCCAACTGGTCATCGTCGTAACGGCGGAGCACGCCGAGCATCCCCTCCGCCTGGCCGGCGTAGTGCGGTGCCACCCGTCTGCGGATCTCCGGCTCGTTGGGGGAGACGATCACCTTCCGGCGGTCGTGCGGGTCGCGATCACGGCGTACCAGTTGATTGCTCTCCAGGCGGTCGAGCACCCCGGTGACCGTGCCGGTCTTGAGGCCGGTGAGCTCGGCCAGCCGGCCGGGCGTGAGCGGCCCGTGCACGTCCAGCAGGGTCATGAACTGGGCGTCGCTGGGCCCGAGTTTCAGCTGCTCGGCGACCTGATGGCTGAAGAGGATCGCGCCGGCGATCATCCGCCGGGTGGCGTCGACGATGCCGTTCTCCAACTCGCTGCGTACGGGCGTAGCGGAATTACTTGTGGACACGAGTATCTCGCCATCGCTAGTATCTCGTGTAGCCGAGATAATTGCCTGGACGAGGGATTTTCTCACGGGTGGGAGGCACCTGACATGGAACGGGCACGCACGGCGATGGTGATCGGTGGCGGTATCGCGGGGCCGGTCGCGGCGATCGCGCTGCGCAAGGCGGGGATCCGGGCGACGGTCTACGAGGCCTACCCCGCGACGGCGGACGGGATCGGCGGCGCACTGATGCTCGCGCCCAACGGGCTGGCCGCGCTCGACACGATCGGGATCGGGCCGGCGGTCGCGGCGGCCGGGCTGCCGACGCCGCGCATGGTGATGGAGACCGGGTCCGGCCGGCGCCTCGGTGCCTTCGAGGATCTGCCCGGGCTGCCCACCAGCCGCACCTTCGCCCGCTCCGAGCTGTACGCCGCGCTGTGGCAGGCCGCCCGCGACGCCGGCGTCGAGGTCGTCCACGGCAAGCGGCTGGTCGGCTACGACGACCGGCCCGACGGGGTGGTGGCCACCTTCGCCGACGGCTCGACCGCCACGGCCGACGTGCTGGTCGGCGCGGACGGGATCCGGTCGACGGTGCGCACGCTGCTCGACCCGGCCGCGCCCGGGCCCCGCTACGTCGGGCTGCTCGGCTTCGGCGGCTGGATGTCGCCCGACGGCCTGCCCTCGACCGGTGGCGCCATGCATCTCGCCTTCGGGAAGCGGGCCTTCCTCGGCTACCTGGTGGCCGGCGACCGGGCCGGCTGGTTCGCCAACCTCGGCTGGCCGACGCCGCTGACCACGGCCGAGGCGCGGGCCATACCGGACGAGGAGTGGCTGCGCCGGCTGCGCGACCTGTTCGCGGGGGAGAAGCTGCCCGCCTTCGGCATGCTCGACCGGGTCGCTCCGGGGGAGTTGGTGAACGTGGGCGCCATGCACGACATGCCGCCGGTGCCGGTGTGGCACCGCGGGCGGGTGGTGCTGACCGGCGACGCCGCGCACGCGACCTCGCCCAGCTCGGGCCAGGGCGCGTCGCTGGCCATCGAGAGCGCCGTCGAGCTGGCCCGCTGCCTGCGCGACCTGCCGGTCCCGCGGGCGTTCGGCGCCTACGAGACGCTGCGCCGCGCCCGGGTCGAGCGGGTGATCGCGCAGACCGCGCGGGTCAACCACGACAAGGCTCCCGGCCGGGTCGGCCGGATCCTGCGCGACCTCGCCTTCCCGATCGCGATGAAGACCTTCTACAACCAGGAGAAGATGTCCGGCTGGATCCACCGCTACGCGATCGACTGGGCGGAGCCCGCGAGGCTCACAGCGCCCGTGGCAGGGTGACCGTCACGATCAGGCCGCCCTCGTCTCGGGCGTCGGCGCGCGCGTCCCCGCCGTGGGCCCGGGCCACCGCCCGCACGATGGACAGGCCCAGCCCGGCGCCGGGCGAGTGCAGCCGCTCGGCGCCGTACCGGTGGAACGGCTCGAACAGGCCCGGCACCTCGTACCGGGGGATCACCGGGCCGGTGTTGACCACCTCGAGCACCACCCAGCCGTCCGGCCTCGTGCCGGTGCGCACCAGCACCCAGCCGTTGTCCGGCACGTTGTGCCGGACCCCGTTCTCGACCAGGTTCTGCACCAGGCGTTCCAGCAGCACCGGATTTCCCGCGACGGTCGCCTCGTGCGGCTCGGTGATCACCTTGACCGTGTCCGACACCGCGACGTGGTCGACGATGTCGGCGAGGTCGACGTAGGCGCGCTCGGTGACCGGCCGGTCCGACTGGGCCAGCAGGAGCAGCCCGTCGATGAGGCGGCCGTGCCGGTCGTTGATGGCGAGCAGGGTGGTGCCGAGCTGCCGTACCTCGGCGGAGGCCGACTCCGGCGCGAGCGCGACCTCCAGCAGCGTGCGATTGAGCGTGAGCGGCGTGCGCAGCTCGTGCGACGCGCTCGCGATGAAGCGCCGTTGGCCGTCGAACGAGTGGTCCAGCCGGGCCAGCATGACGTCGAACGTGTCGGCCAGTTCCTTGATCTCGTCCGGCGGCCCGGTCAGCGCGATCCGTTCGTGCAGGCCGCGGTCGGCGTCCGGGGCCTCGGCGATCCGCCGGGCCGTCGCGGTGATCTGGTGCAGCGGCTGCAGCATCCGCCCGGCCACCAGCCAGCCCAGCGCGATCGCCGCGGCGCTCACCACGATCAGCGCGATCCCGCCCTGGGTCAGCAGCGTGTGCAGGGCGCTGTCCTTGGTGCCCTCGACGAACTTCTGCACCTGCAGCTGGTCGCCGGGCCCCGCGACCCCGGCCTCCTCGGCGAACAACGCCGTCCGGCCGCCCACCACCGTCGGCAACCGGTGCGAGACCAGGATGTAGGTGGCGCCGAGCAGCACCAGGCCGGCGAGCACGAACAGGCCGCCGTACACGAGGGTGAGCCGGCCGCGGACGGTGAGTCTCATGGGATCCGATACCCCACTCCCGGTTCGGTGAGCACCACCGGCGGATCGCCGAGCTTCCGCCGCAACTTCAAGATCGTCATCCGTACGGCGTGGGTGAACGGATCCGCGTTTTCGTCCCACGCCTTCTCCAGCAGGGACTCGGCCGACACCGCCGTACCGTCCGCCCGCAGCAACTCGGCCAGCACCGCGAACTCCTTGCGGGACAACGGAACGTACCGTCCGTCGCGGTACACCTCCCGGCGGTACGGGTCGAGGCTGATCCCAGCCCGGCGCAGCACCGGCGGCGCGGCCGGCCGGGACCGCCGGCCCAGCGCGGCCACCCGGGCGGACAGCTCGCGGAACGCGAACGGCTTCGGCAGGTAGTCGTCGGCGCCCAGGGACAGCCCGGTGACCCGGTCGTCGATCCCGGCCGCCGCGGTCAGCATCAGCACCCGGGTCTCGCCGTTGCGCTCGACGAGCAGCCGGCACACGTCGTCGCCGTGCACGGCCGGCAGGTCGCGGTCGAGCACCACCACGTCGTACTCGTTGACATCCACCCGCTCCAGGGCGGACGCCCCGTCATAGGCGACGTCCACCGCGTGCGCCTCATGCCGTAAACCCTGCGCCACCGCGTCGGCGAGCAGCGGTTCGTCCTCGACCACCAGGATCCGCATGCCTCCCATGGTGACCCGTGGCCGCGTCAATTCGGCGTCACGTTTTTCCGTGACGGCCGGGAAACCCGGCAATCGCTCTACTTCCTCTCGTGGCGGCCGCCCGGCCGCCGGTGGAGGAGACGACGATGCGAACCGCCAAGGTTCTCGCGCTCGGCCTCATGCTGACGCTCGTGTCGGCGGGCTGCGGGGGCAAGCGCGACGACGGGACGGGGGTGGCCACCGCGCAGAACGGCGCGGCGACCGCCTCCGCGGGCCCGACCACGAAACCGACCCGGGACCCGGACGCGCCGCTGAAGTTCGCCAAGTGCATGCGCGAGCAGGGACTCACCTGGTTCCCCGACCCGGACCCCAACGGCGGCATGGCGATCAAGGTGCCGAACGGGGTCGACCCCAAGAAGATGGACGCTGCCCATGAGGCGTGCAAGCAGTACGCCCCAGGCATGGACGGGGACGCCAAGCCAGATCCCCAGATGCTCGAAAACATGCGCCAGATGGCGAAGTGCATGCGGGCGAACGGGGTGCCCAAGTTCCCCGATCCGGAACCGGGCGGCGGCGGCATCCGGATCGACGGCGACAAGGTCGGCATGGGCCCGGGCGACCCGACGTTCGACAAGGCCGAGCAGAAGTGCTCGAAGTACATGCCGAGGCCGGACGGCGGGTCCGGGCCACAGACCCGCTCCGACGGCGCCGGCGGAGCACGGACATGACCCGGCGGCGAACCACCACGCTGGTGGCCGGCGTGCTGTCGGTCGGGGCGGTCGCCGCGGCGGTCACCCTGTTCAACCTGCCGCAGGCGGAGAGCGGCGACGGCTCGGCGAGCACGGTGCCGTCGGAGACCGCCGAGGTCACCAAGGAGACGCTGGTCGACACCGAGAGCCACGACGGCACCCTCGGGCACGGCGACACCACCAAGGTCGCGGCGCGCGACAGCGGCACGGTGACCCGGCTCCCGGCGGCCGGCTCGACCGTCACCCGGGGCAAGCCGCTCTACCGCCTCGACAACAAACCGGTCACCCTGCTGTACGGCTCGCTGCCCGCGTACCGGACGCTGCGGCCCGGGGTCGAGGGCGCCGACGTGACCCAGTTCGAAAAGAACCTGTGGGCGCTCGGCTACCGCGGGTTCACCGTCGACGACGAGTACACCTCGGCGACCGCCGACGCGGTCGAGGACTGGCAGGACGATCTCGGGCTCCGCGAGACCGGCACGGTCACGACGAGCCAGATCGCGTACGCGGCCGGGCCGGTGCGGATCGACTCGCACAGCGCCGAGACCGGAGCCGTGGTGCAGCCCGGCACGGAGCTGTTCAAGATCACCGGCACCACGCTGGTGGCCACCGTGAAACTGGACATGGATGCCCAACGGCTGGCCCGCAAGGGCGCGACCGTGCGGGTCACGATGCCGGACGGCAAGGTCGTGCCGGGAAAGATCACGGCCGTGGAGACCGTGGTGGAGTCCGGCCAGGGCGACGAGGAGGACACCACCCGGCTCGCCGTGACCATCGGGTTCGGCGCGGTGCCGCGCGGCTGGGACGCGGCGTCGGTGACGGTCGACTTCACCGCGTCGGAGCGCAAGGGCGTGCTCACCGTCCCGGTGTCGGCGCTGCTGGCGCTCGCCGAGGGCGGGTACGGCCTGCAACTTGTCGAGGGCGGCAGCACGCGCATCATCGCGGTGCGGACCGGCCTGTTCGCCGACGGCAAGGTCGAGGTGTCCGGCACCGGCCTGACCGCCGGGATGCGGGTGGGGATGCCGTCGTGAGCAACGTGATCGAGTTGTCCGGCGTCACGAAGTCGTACCCCGGCGGGGTCACCGCGGTCCGCTCGGTCGACCTGGTCGTCGAGTACGGCGAACTGGTCGCGATCGTCGGCCCGTCGGGATCCGGCAAGTCCACGATGCTGCACCTGATCGGCACGCTGGACCGCCCGTCGCAGGGCACCGTGAAGATCGACGGGCACGACGTGGCGACGCTCACCGACCGGCAGCTGTCCGCGCTGCGTGCCCGCCGGATCGGCTTCGTGTTCCAGCAGTTCCATCTCGCACCGGGCCGGGACGCGATCGCCAACGTCGCCGACGGCCTGCTGTACACGGGCGTACCCCGCAAGGAGCGGGAGTGGCGCGCCGAGGCCGCCCTGGTCCGGGTCGGCCTCGGCGACCGGCTCACGCACCGGCCGCACCAGCTCTCCGGCGGCGAACGCCAGCGGGTCGCCATCGCCCGGGCGGTGGCCGGCGACCCGGCGGTGCTGCTCGCCGACGAGCCGACCGGCAATCTCGACTCGGTGGCCGGCGCCGGCGTGGTGGAGCTGCTCCGCGAACTGCACGACGCCGGCACCACGGTCCTGGTCATCACGCACGACCACGAGATCGCCGACGACATGCCCCGGCAGGTGCCGATGCGCGACGGCGAGGTGGTCTGAGATGCTCCCCGTGGACCGGCCCGCGGGCCCGCCGTCGCCGGCCCGGTTGCGCCCGGCGGATCTGTTCCGCCTCGGCGGGTACGGGCTGCGCGCCCGCCCGCTGCGCGCGGTGCTTTCCGCGCTGGGCATCGCGATCGGTATCGCCGCGATGACCGCCGTCGTCGGGATCTCCTCGTCCAGCCGGGCCGACCTGGACCGCGAGCTGGCCGCGCTCGGCACCAACCTGCTGACCGTCACGCCGGGCCAAACCATGTTCGGCAAGGCCGCGGTGCTGCCGGACGAGTCGGTCTCGATGATCCGCCGGATCGGCCCGGTCCGGAAGGCCACCGCTACCGGCGCGGTGGACGACACCGCGGTGTACCGCACCGACAAGATTCCGGAGGCGGAGACGGGGGGCCTCTCGGTTCTCGCGGCGGAGCGGGAGCTGCTCGACACGGTGGGCGGCACGATGGCGTCCGGCACCTGGCTGAACGCGGCGACCGGCCGCTATCCCGCGGTGGTCCTCGGCTCGGTGGCGGCTCGCCGGCTCGGCAACGTGCCCACCGTCTATCTGGCCGGCCGCTGGTGGACCGTGGTCGGCGTGCTCAACCCCGTGCCGCTGGCGCCCGAACTGGACCAGGCGGTGCTGGTCGGCTGGCCGGCGGCGCGGACCTACCTGGGTTTCGACGGGCACCCGACGACCGTCTACACGCGATCGGTGGACGCCCAGGTGGAGGCGGTCCGGCAGGTGCTGGGGCCGACCGCGAACCCGGAGAACCCCAACGAGGTCAAGGTGTCCAAGCCGTCCGACGCGCTGGCCGCGCGGCGGGCGACCAACGACACCTTCACGGCGTTGCTGCTCGGCCTGGGCGCGGTGGCGCTGCTGGTCGGCGGCATCGGCGTGGCCAACACGATGGTGATCTCGGTGTTGGAGAGACGGGCCGAGATCGGCCTGCGCCGCTCGCTGGGCGCGACCCGCGGCCAGATCCGTACCCAGTTCGTCGCCGAGTCGCTGTTGCTGTCGCTGCTCGGCGGCGCGGCCGGGGTGTTCCTCGGCTACCTGGTGACCGGCACGTACGCGACGACGCAGACGTGGCCGACGGTGGTGCCGTTGTGGGTGCTGGCCGGCGGGGTCGGCGCGACCGTGCTGATCGGGGCGATCGCCGGTTGGTACCCGGCGATCCGGGCGGCCCGGCTGGCGCCGACGGAGGCGCTGGCCACGACGTGACGGGACACGGGGAGGGCGTGGCCGGCCTTCCCCGGTCCGCGGTCGTCAGGCCGGCGGTGGCGTGGCCGGCCTTCCCCGGTCCGCGGTGGTCAGGCCGGCGGTGGTGAGGCCGGCCTCGCGGGCACGGGGGGCATGCCGCGGAACCACAGGTGGAGGCCGTAGCCGCCGGCCACCAGGGCGACCAGCACGCCGGTCGCGCCGCCCGCGGCGCAGATGAACGGCATGGAGAGCCACAGCAGCACGGCGACGGCCGGCCGGCGCGGCAGGCTCCGGGGCTGGTGCCTGGTCACGATGCCTGGATCCTCGGCGATCAGGCCCGACACGATTTCGTTGAACTGGCGACGTTCATAGGAGCTGAGCACGCGGCCTCCGGGAGCAGGAGCGTCGAACAGAGTGGCCGGCGGTCGGTTGCCGTGGCGACCGCCGGCACTCGTACATACGAAGCCGCCACCGCCTCCGGATGGGCGGAAGAACCGCGAAGACCTGCTATGTGCGCGAGATCACAGATCAATACGCGGCGTGGCTGGTTGCTCCCGCAGAGCTAACCCGCCTCGATCCGCCGCAGGATGGCGGCGCTGATCGTGGCCCACTCGCGCACCTGGGCCGGCGTGATCGTGTCGAAGATGAGCTGGTGGACGAGCTCGACGTGGGCCGGCGCGGCCGCCTCGATCGCCCGGCGGCCGGTCGGGGTGATCACCACGTACGCCCCGCGCCGGTCCGACTCGCACTCCTCTTTGGCCACCAGGTCGCGGGCGGCCAGCCGGGCGACCTGTTTCGAGACCCGGCTCTTGTCCCACTGCAGGCCCTCGCCCAGTTCGAAGGCGCGCAGCCGGCCCTCGGGCACGTCGGTCAGGTGGACCAGCACGTCGTAGTCGGAGAGCGTGAGCCCGGACGTCCGTTGCAGTTCGCGGTTGAGTTTCGCCGCGAGCCGGGCGTGCAGGTCGAGGAAGCCCCGCCAGGCCCGCTGTTGGGTGGCGTCGAGCCAGCGCACGTCGGTGGTCACCGAAAACATGCTACGGGCAGTGGTTGACGTGGCCACCGGTTGCGAGGAATGTGGTTGCCATGGCAACCATTTGAGGTGCCGCTTGACCGGGGAGGGTGTCGATGAGCGCGTGGAACTTCATGAGCTACGAGAGCAAAGGCAACCTGCTTGAGGCCGTACGGCGGGAGTCGGCCGGCATGTTCGCCCTCGCCGAGGAGCCGGAGACCTGGATGGCCCCGACCGGCGCCGGCGACTGGCAGGTGCGCGACGTGTTCGGGCACCTGATCGACACCACCGAGACCTATTTCGTCGGCTTCGACGCGGCCCGCAAGGGCACGAATCCCCCCGAATCAGCGCCGTTGCGTGACATGGCGACGCACGTCGACCGGGGTGCCCAGCAGTTCCGCACGCTCGACCGGCAGGCCGCACTCGACCGCCTCCGAGCCGCCCTCGACCGGATGCTCGGCATCACCGAGGACCTGACCGAGGAGGACTGGGCCGGGCTGCAGGTGCCGCACAAGTACATGGGTCCGTTGCCCGCCTTCTTCTACCCGGTGTTCCAACTGGTCGACTATGCGGTGCACAGCTGGGACATCCGGCAGGGCATCGGCCGGCCGCACGCGCTGGAGGCCCGCTCGGCCGACCTGCTGGTCCCGCTCTGCTTCGTGCTCTGGTCGGCCACCCCGGTCGTCGGGCCGGACACGCCGCCGATCGAGCTCGGGATCCGGGTCACCTCGGGCGCGAACGCCGGCGACACCCGCGTCCGGATCGGCCCCGAGGGCGCGGCGACCTCCCCGGACCCGATCGACGACCTGGCCTGCGTGATCGAGTTCGACCCGGGTA
>Ga0207668_10001545_pt1 | contig 13465 bp, 10 predicted proteins | sample KBSS43metaG_FD_184323 | JGI IMG/M metagenome (GOLD analysis project Ga0207668, IMG submission 184323) | Switchgrass rhizosphere microbial communities from Kellogg Biological Station, Michigan, USA - KBS S4-3 metaG (SPAdes) (version 2) | ecosystem: Host-associated > Plants > Roots > Rhizosphere... | reverse complement strand
AGGCCTCGCCCATGGGCGCGTCGAGCGCGATGTCGAAGGGGCCGATCGCCGGGCCGATCGCGACCGGGCCGAGGGTCAGGCAGGAGATGACGAAGGTCGCCTGGCGCAGGTCGATGTCGCGGCGGTAGATGCCGGCCGCCTGCGCCGCGGCCATCACCTTGCACAGCGGTCGAAAATTGCCGGGCAGCCGGCCCGCCAGATAATCGCGGCGGATCTGCGAGCGGCTGTCGCCGATCTCCTCCAGGAGCACGCGGTAGAGCGGCAGGTGCGCGCAGTAATGGCGGAACATCGTCTCGACGAGGCGGCGGGTCGGACTCCGGCCGTCACGTGCGATCGCCTCGACGATGGTGTCGAAGGAGGCGGCGATCTCCTGCAGCGTATCGCGGATCAGCGCGCTGACCAGCCCGTCCTTGCCGCCGAAATAATACTGGATCATCGCCTGGGTGGTGCCGGCCTCCGCCGCGATCTCGCGCGCGGTCAGCTCGGCCAGGCTCTTGCGTTGCAGCCCGGCCGCGGCGGCGGCGAGGAGCGCCATCGGCAACTGCCGCGCATCGCGTGCTCGCGGACGACCCCGCATCCCCGGACCCCTCCCTCTGTTCTGCGGGGAAGGGTCTGCCTCGCGCGCGGCGGCGTCAAGGGTGCGGCCGAAAGACCCTCCGGTCTGGCGGCCACCGCACGCACACATCTTGCTAGGGATGTGATATGGTTACATTTTCTTGGTTGAGATGAAGAGTTCGGCAGGAATCGGACGGACGCCCTCAGATGACGGTGCCATAGTCCTGCCACAGGCGCGATCGTACCTCGTGCCAGCGCTGTGCGCGATCCCAGTGCCCACCGCCAAGTGCGCGCGAGATGTTGTCGCTGACGAGGATCACGGCGCGGTGTTGGTAGCGACGCGCGTAAAGGCGGGCCATTTCCTCGATCGCATTGCGTCTGCCGTACATCGCATCCTCCTGTGTTACCGTGCAAACGAAGACCACGCAGGTTCAGGTGCAGGCGAACGACATTAACCAGGTGCCCAGTGCATCCATTCTGGAGGGACAGTGGATTTTTACGCAGTTCTCCGTCGCCAGGTGCGCAGAAACCGGGCGGCCGGGGAGCTTTCGACCGAGCCGATAGGCGGGCCGATGAAGGCGCTCGCGCAAGCGGCCGTTTCGCCGAAACTTTCTCTTTAGTTTCAATTCCCCACGGATCACCGATCGTCAGGCCGGGACGACGGGTAGAAAGCCGTCGCGCGATCCAGAAGGGCGCGTGTCGTAGCTGTAGGAGAGCGCTAGGGCGCGCAGGTCACCCCTCGCATCCCCTGGTCCGGGAGGACCAGGCGAGGCTCGCGACCTTCCATGCCCCGTCCTCGCGGACCAGCCCGAAATGGTCGACGCCGCAATGGTGGACCTTGCCGTCGATCAGGAAGTCGTATCGGCCCCACACCATCGCGATGTCGCCGTCGATCTCGATCGCCGGACCGATCAGCCGCTCCTCGAACCTCTCCGGCCCCGGCTTCAGCCCGGCGGCGAATTCGGCGAGGGTCAGGTGGCGGATGCTGCGGGTGCCGTCATCCTTCTCGGTGGCGACGGTGACGCTCCCCTCGGGCCGGATCGAACCCGCGATCGCCCGGCCGTCGCGCGCGGCGAGCGCCGCGAACAGCGCGTTGACCGGGGCGAGCACCGCCGCTTCCTCGGTGCCGGGCGGCGGCAGGGCATTTCCGGGCGGAAGACGGTTCGCCTGTCCGGCGGCGAGCATGAGGGCGAGAGCGGTGGTGATCATCGGGCGACACTAGCACGAACCGCGGCAAAAGCCCCGCCCCCGGCGTCGGGGGTCACCTCAACTTGCGTGCCCGATGGCGGAGGGCAAGGGTCGTGCTACACCGCGAACGTCACATGCCCGGCCTCGTCCACCGTCCAGGCCGGGTTCCACGCGATCTCCCAGGCATGGCCGTCGGGATCGGCGACATAGCCGCGGTATCCGCCATGCGGTGGCGCATCGGCCGGTCGCAGTTCCGTCCCGCCCGCCGCGACCAGCCGCGCCATCAGCGGCGCGACATCGGCCCGGCCCGGCACGTTATGGGCGAGCGCGAAGGCCCCCGGCCCCGCCACGGCCGGTCGCCCGGCATCCGCCGCCAGGGCGTCGCGGCGCCAGGTGCCGAGCACCAGCCCGTTCATCTGGTAGAACGCGATTTCGTCGTTCTCGAACACCGGCGTCCAGCCGAAGCCCTCGCCATAGAAGCGCCGCGAGGCGGCCAGGTCGGCGATGCCGAGGGTGATGACCGAAATCTGCTGCTGCATCTGGATTTCCTCGCGAACGGCCGTCATCAACCGTCGATATCCGCGCCGGTGCCATGCCGGCGGTGGCGGCGAACGGAGCATGCGATGCGATGCTGGCAAGACTGACCGGACTGGCACTCGCCGCCGCCGCGCTCGCCCATCCGGGCGCCGCCCTTGCCGAGGGCGATCATCGCTGCGACGCGCGGCTCACCGCCGGCCAGCCGGTCGCCGGCATCGTCGCCGATTCGAACGTCGCCGAAAAGCTGGCGATCATCTATCTCTCCGCGCTCTACGGTGCGGAGGCGGTGACCGACCAGCTCCCCTTCAACGTGTCGCTCCGCAAGGAGGTGTGGCTGGTGACCGGCACGGTCTTCGGCGACGATCCCGACACGCTGCTGGCGATCCAGATCTGTCAATCGAACGGGCAGGTGCTGACCGTCACCGGCAAATAACATCCGAAACCGCGTTCCCCCGCGACGTTTGCCCCTCCACATCCTAGATAGGCGCGCATGACCCTCGGTGCCCCCCTCACCCTCTTCAACAGCCTGACCCGCGCGACCGCGCCGTTCGATCCGATCGAGCCCGGCCATGCCCGCATCTATTCCTGCGGGCCGACGGTCTATCACTTCGCCCATCTCGGCAATCTGCGCGCCTATGTCTTCACCGACACCTTGCGCCGGGTGCTCGACTGGAAGGGCTATGCCGTCACCCATGTCATCAACATCACCGATGTCGGCCACCTGACCTCGGACGCGGACGCCGGCGAGGACAAGATGGAGAAGGCCGCCGCCGGATCGGGCCGCGACATCTGGGAGGTCGCCGCCTTCTACACCACGGCGTTCAAGCGCGATCTCCACAACCTGAACATCCTCGACCCCAGCCGCTGGTCGGTGGCCACCGACCATATCGACGACATGCTCGCCTTCGCGAAGGCGATCGAGGCGAACGGCGCCGCCTACACGCTCGATACCGGCCTTTATTTCGACGTCACCAAAGTGCCCGACTACGGCACGCTGGCCGGCGCCCCGCCGCAGGACGACGGGGGCGTCGCCCGCATTGCCGAGGTCGACGGCAAGCGCCATCCCGCCGATTTCGCGCTGTGGCGCAACTCGCCGCCGGGCGAGCGGCGTCAGATGGAGTGGGACTCGCCCTGGGGCCGCGGCGCGCCGGGCTGGCACCTCGAATGCTCGGTGATGAGCCTCAAGTACCTCGGCCGCCAGTTCGACATCCACACCGGCGGCATCGATCATCGCGAGATCCACCACCCCAACGAGATCGCCCAGAACCAGGCCTATACCTGCACTTCCGCGACCGGCGCGAATGTGTGGATGCACAACAACTTCCTGGTGACCAGGGATCGTGACGGGCACGGCGGGAAGATGTCGAAGTCGAAGGGCGACATCTCGACCCTGCAGTCGCTGATCGACCGTGGCGTGCATCCGCTGGCCTATCGCCTGCTCTGCCTGTCGGCGCATTACCGCAGCGAGCTGGAGTTTTCGGGCGAGGCGGTGCTCGGCGCGCTGACCCGGCTGCGCCGCCTGACGATCGCGGTGCAGGCGCTGGTCGACCGTCATGGCGAGGCGCATTTCCCGCTCGACCGCACCCGGCTGGAGGAGGATCTCCCCGACGCCGGTGCCGCGTTGCTGGCGAAGTTCGATGCGGTGGTCGCCGCCGACCTGATGACCCCGCAGGCGCTGCCGCTGCTCGATCAGGCGATCGCGACGAAGGCGCTGTCGGTCGACGAGAAGCTGCGCGTGATCGCCTCGATGGACCGCGTGCTCGGCCTCGGCCTGCTCGACCTGACCCGCCATGCGTTGCGGCTGCGCCCGGTCGACGCGGTGCTGACCGAGGAGGTGATCGAAGCCCGCCTCGCCGCCCGCCGCGAGGCCCGCGCCGCCAAGGACTTCGCCCGCTCCGACGCCATTCGCGACGAGCTCGCGGTGCAGGGCGTCGAGGTGATGGACGGCGATCCGCTCGGCTGGGACTGGCGGATCGCGCTGTAACGGCTGGTCGTCTCTATCCCCTTGGCGGGACCGCCCTAGAAACTCATCCAGATCGAAGCCACGAGGGTCCTGCTGAGAGGCCGAGCGAACGATGCCAGCCAACAAGCCCGCCTGAGCCGAATTCCCGCTCTAGCGAACGGACACCTGGAACGACGCGGCACTGGGAAGGAATTGGCTATCAGATATTCAATCGCCCGACCAATGCAGCTAGCGCACTGGCCTTGGTTACGCCCGCCTTCTGCAGAACGGTGTGGACCTGTGCGCGGACCGTCGCGACGCTGACCTGCCGATCGCACGCAATTTCGGTGGACGAAAGGCCGCGCGCGATCCCGATCGCCACCTGCGCTTCCGATCTCGTCAGGCCGAACATCCGGCTAAGGAGCGCGCCCGGGTCCGCGACCGGTTGGGGGTGAGCCACCGTCACAAGGCAGGCGGTAACGGAATGAACCCGGCCATGCGGCAGGGGCGCGATGTCGAGGCGGTACGGGGTTCCGTCGGGGGTACTGGCAAGGATGGTGCTGGTCCTCCTCCCATTTGGCAAGCCGCGTGTGCAGGCCCGCCGGATCGCCTCCTGCAACGGTGCATCGTGCCGCTCCTCAACGGCCACCAAGTGCCTCTCCCGCACGGCGAGTGGGCCGACCGCGGGCTGGGCCGCCTCCGCCGCTTCGGTCTGTGAGAGAACGCGCCCGCTAGCGTCACAGGCGAAGGCAATCAGGGAGAGCAACTGGAGCGAGTCGATCGCGACGTGCATGTCGCGCCGGCCAAGTGCGAGACTCGTGCGCAGCGCGGCGTCGACATAGGGTAACAAGCGGGAGATTCGCTCATGATCGGTCTTTCCGGCATGGCCTTGGCGATGGCTGCGGATCGCACCGGCGATCGCCTTCACGCGGCCGTGATCGCGAAGCCGGCCGACCGACATGAAGGCGGCGTCGAAGGGCCTGAAAAGTTCCTGATAAAACGGTGATCGCTGCTGCTCCTGTCGACTGAGGAAGTCGTCGTCCGCCGTAACGGAGAAAGGACGGCTGAGGATGCTTTGTGCGCGAGGGTTGACCCCCACGATGGAACCGCCGCGCCGCTCCCATTCGACGACCGCGTCCGAAGACATGCGAGTGACCAGATTGAAAACGATGGAGCCGTCTGGCTCGATTGCAAGCAACTGGCCCGCCCAGCCACCACCGGCGCGCGCGAAAAGATCGAGTCCATGTTCCCATTGCTCGGGTTCGAACGGCGCTGCCTCGAATGCCGCCACGGCGCGCAGGAAGTCATCCTCACCAAAATCGGTCACCCTGCCTGCTCCGAACGTGACGGTCCTCGGAGTTTTAGCGTGTGACCGTGATCCGCATAGTATGTTTGTAGGAAGACCCACGTTCGAGTTTATGACACCGTTCGGCCTATCGGAAGTATGCCGCCTGGCCGCGGGCGCGACAGCGGCGTGGGCAGTCGCTTAACACGTGCGCGGTAGCGTGGCGCCTGCTCTGGCGTAACAGGCACCCGCGCACTTGATCGAGGGGGAATGGAATGACTACGCTTGTTATGGGGGCCGGCGGCGAATTCCCGACGACGAGGCAGGCTCGGCGGGCCAAGTCTGACTCGGCGACTGTGGGCCTTTCCGACGGTGCCCTTGTCGTGACGCAGGATGCACTCGCCGGCCCGCTTGGCGAGGGCAGTCGGAGCGGCACGGCGACACCGGCCTCTTCATTCTACGCAGCGCCGGAAAGCGACGATGACGGCGGTCGCGTCGACAATGCGCGTGCGGCCCATGTCGCGCGGCTGAGCCTGGCGCGCGCGACGGTGGCCGCGGTTGCATCGGCGCCGGCTGGCACCGATGGCGTGGAGGCAGAAAAGGTCTTTCGGCCGGTCAAGGTCGGCACCGAGTTTCTCGTCAATACCGAAACAGCGAGTTATCAAGGCGATCCCGCCGTCGCGGCGCTTAGCGACGGCGGCTTCGTGGTGGCGTGGGTAGACGATAGCGACGCCAGTCCTTACGGCACCAACTCCAATATCAAGGCCCAGCTTTACTCCGGCAACACCCGGGTCGGCAGCGAATTCCTCGTCAACACGCAGACGGCAGGCGAGCAGCCTGGGTTGATAGGCGATCGGTCTGAGCCCTCGGTCGCGGGTCTTGCCAACGGTGGCTTCGTTGTCACGTGGACGGACAAATCCGGCACCGTGGGTGTTCTCAACCAAATCGATATCAAGGGGCAGGTCTACTCGGCAGACGGCGTCCAGATTGGTGGCCAGTTTCTGGTCAACACGCAAATGGTGGGCGCCCAGTTCGGTTCCACGGTTACAGGGCTTGCCGGCGGCGGCTTCGTGGTGACGTGGACAGATGGGTTGACCGAAGACTATCCTGACGACGGAGTTGAGCCTTCCGATAGCGATGTCAAGGGTCAAATATACGCAGCTAATGGTGACCGGATCGGCGGCGAATTTCGTATCAACACGGTGACTTCAAGCTTTCAGCGGGTTCCCGAAATCACGAGTCTCGCCAGTGGTGGCTTCGTGGTCACCTGGCATTCCTTGAATTGGTCGACCGGCGACAGCGCCGTCAAGGGTCAGATATATGCGGCCAATGGCAGCCGGATCGGCGGCGAGTTCTTCGTCTCTGACAAATATGACGCGACCGTCGCAGCGCTTGCCGGCGGCGGTTTCGTGGCGGCATGGTCAGACGTAACCTTCGGCCTTAACGGCCAATTTATAAAGGCTCGACTGTTTGCGGCGAATGGTGTTCCGGCTGGCGATGAGTTCATCGTCAACACGGAAGACCGTGGCACGCAGAGCGATCCTTCGATCACGAGCCTCGCCGATGGCGGCTTCGTGGTGACATGGGAAGATTACAGCGCCACGCTGGGCGACATTAGCGGCTCGTTGGGCGACAGCAGCGGGAGCAGCATCAAGGGGCAGGCATATGCCGCTGACGGCAGCCGGATGGGCGGCGAGTTCCTAGTCAACACGCAGACCGCGAATTATCAGGAAAGTCCTTCAATCACGGGCCTTGTCGGTGGCGGTTTCGTGGCGACATGGCAGGATAACAGCGGCACGCTGGGCGACAGCAGCGGGAGCAGCGTCAAGGCGCAGGTATTCACCATCGACGCGGTGGACGAGCCCCCGATCATCACATCCAATGGCGGGGGCGAGACGGCGGCGGTCAACGTCAACGGAGGCACCCTATCCGTCACGACGGTGGTGGCGATCGAACCGGATGGGACAACGCTAGCCTACGCCATCACCGGCGGCGCGGACGCCGGCCGCTTCGCGATCGACGGCGTGACCGGCATACTGACCTTCATCGCGCGGCCCGATTTTAGCGCCCCGGCTGATACGGACGGTGACAACATCTATGAGGTGATCGTCACCGCCAGCGATGGCGTATACAGCGACAGCCAGACGCTGGCCGTGCAAGTTGAGCCCGGGCCGAACAATCCGTCGACCGGCACGATCACCATCGCGTTCGTCGAAGAGCAGGACGGCGTGCTCGCCGTAACGCGGAGCACGCTCGCCGATCAGGACGGCATGGGGCAGGTTGCCTGGCAGTGGCAGCGTGACGGCATAGCGATCGCCGGCGCCAACGGCGAGCAATATGCGTTGACCTCAGCCGATGGCGGCCATGCAATCCGCGTTGTCGCACGCTACGTCGATTTGAACGGTACGGCGGAAAGTCTGGCCAGCGCGGAGGTGACCCGGATCGCCGATGGGCAGGGTTGGGGCGCGGCAAGCTGGGAAGGAACCGCCGCTGGCGATTCACTCGCGGGTGGGGCCGGCGCGGACATCCTCAAAGGCCGTGATGGCAGTGACAGCCTGACCGGCGGCGATGGTAACGACATGCTCGACGGCGGGACGGGCGATGACCGGATCGACGGCGGCGCGGGAATTGACACCGTCAGTTATGCGGGTGCGGCGGGCGTGACGGTCCGTCTCGCGATGACGCTCGCGCAGAATACCGGTGGCGCGGGGACGGACACGCTCGCCGGCGTCGAGAACCTGACCGGCTCGGCCTACGCCGATACGCTGATCGGGGACGAAGAGGCGAATGTCATCGAAGGCGGCGCGGGTAACGACACCCTGCTCGGCGGTGGGGGGATCGACACCGTCAGCTATGCGGGGAGCGCCACGGGGGTGGTCGTCAACTTGCTGACCAACGTGGCGGCGCAGTATACCGGCTACGCGAGCGGAACCGATTTCGTGTCCGACTTCGAGAACCTGACCGGATCAGCCTATGGCGACAAGCTGACCGGCGACGGCGTAGCCAATGTCATCGCAGGCGGCGGGGGAAATGACAGGATCGATGGCGGTTACGGAAACGACACTCTGATCGGCGGCGCGGGCAAGGATCTGCTGCGCGGCGGGCACGGCGACGACATTATCCGCGTCGAGACGCCCGCCGATATCGTCGCGGGCGAGATCTATCACGGCGGCGACGGTTACGACCGACTCGTCATCGCCGCCGCAGCCGATATCGACCTCACCAGGGTCAAGAGCGCCGAGATCGAGGAACTCCTCGCCGGAGATTACACCGTCAGACTCACCGCCGCGCAGTTCGACGCGCTGACCGCAATCAGCGGCTCCGCCTTCACCGTCGCCACCGGCGGCGTGGTGTCCCTCAGCGGCGCGACGGTCGATGCGCAGTTGTTCACCCTCGCTAGCGCCAACAACCGCTTCAGCCTGGCGGGCGCAGTGTACACCGGCGGGATCACCGTCAGCGGATCGGGCGCCGGGTTCGACCGGATCACCGGCGGCAGCCTGGCCGACGCGCTGCTCGGCATGGCGGGCAACGACACGCTCGACGGCGGCGCAGGCGGCGACCGGCTGGAAGGCGGCGACGGCAACGACATCTACTATGTCGACGATGCCGGCGACCGCGTGGTCGAGGCGGCGGGCGGCGGGATCGACACCGTCTTCGCCAGCGTCAACCACAGCCTCGCCGCCAATGTCGAGCGGCTGACTCTGCGGGCACCCGCGGCGAACGGCACCGGCAACACGACTGCCAATACCATCACCGGCAACGCACTCGACAATCTGCTCAGGGGCGGCGACGGCAACGATACGCTGCTCGGCTGGGACGGCAACGACAACCTGATCGGCGGCACGGGCGCGGATCGGATGGGCGGCGGAACCGGCGACGACAGCTATTATGTCGACAATGCCCGCGACGAGGTAGTCGAGGCGACCGATGGCGGGACCGATACCGTCCTGGCCACCGTCAACTATATTCTCACCGCCAATGTCGAACGGCTGGTACTGGACGGGCAGAGCAGTGCGGTCAGCGCGACCGGCAATGCGCTGGACAATGTCCTCATCGGCAACTTCGTGGCCAACCGCCTGGATGGCGGCGCGGGCAAAGACCGGATGGAAGGGAGCCTTGGCGATGACCGCTATTATGTCGACAATGCCGGCGACGTGGTGGTCGAGTATGCCGGCGAGGGCATCGACACGGTCTATGCCGAGATCGACTACGCGCTCGGCGATCAGATCGAGCGGTTGACGCTCACCGGCCGTGGGGTAAACGGCACGGGCAACGCGCTTGCGAACGTCATCACCGGCAACACCCTCAGCAACCTGCTCAAGGGTGCCACAGGCAACGATATTATGCTCGGGATGGACGGCGCCGACACGCTCGATGGCGGTGCGGGTGCCGACCGGCTGGAGGGCGGGCTCGGCAACGACACCTACTATGTCGACCACAGGGACGATGTGCTGGTGGAAGCGGCCGATGGCGGCACCGACTCCGTCTACGCCGCCCTCAACTACACGCTCGGCGACACGATCGAGCGGCTGACGCTCATCGACCGGGCGGTGAGCGGGACGGGCAATGCGCTCGCCAATCTCGTCACCGGCAACGCGCTCAGCAATCTGCTCAAGGGCGGCGCCGGCGACGATACGCTCGATGGCGGCTCGGGCGCCGACCGCCTCATCGGCGGCCAGGGCCGGGACCTGATGACCGGCGGCGCGGGCGCGGATATCTTCGCCTTCGACGACAATGATTTCGGTGGCGCGACCGGCGTCACCGCCGACCGTATCCTCGATTTCAGCCAGGCGGGTGGCGACAGAATCGACCTGTCGGCTGTCGATGCGGTCCCAGGCGGGTCGGACAGTGGCTTCACCTTCCTCGGTAACGGGGCCTTCACCGGCGCAAGGGGGCAGCTGCGAGCCTTCCAGAACAGCGGCGCGACCTTTCTTGCGGGCGACCTCAATGGCGACAGGGTCAGCGACTTTCTCATCCGCATCGAAGGGCTGCAGACGCTGGCCGCGGCCGATCTGACCCTATAAGCCACGCGGGAAGCGGAGACGTCGTTTGATCCTGAGCCGCCACGGCGGAAGGGGGCTGGCAGAAAGATGCGGCTTGCGGGCGATCCGCCCCTTGCGCAGCCTTGCAAAATCCTGGGCGACCAGCTTGGCTGCCAGCTCGGCCGAGACCGCGCGCGATCCGTTGCGCGCGATCAAGCCTTCGCCGTTCTCGCGCCGCCAGTTCGGGTAGTCGCCCCAACGCTCGTCGCCGATCATAGTGATCTGGATTGCGCCGACATACTCGTCGAGCGGCCCATCCACGATCGTCTTGATGGTGGCGAGCCGCTGCGCGGTGATCTCGCCCCGCTTGGCGCGAACCTCCTGCTTGGCCGCGTACTCCTTCGCCACCTCGCGAATGGGCGATTGAAGATGGGGTGGCCGATCTTGACCGCGTAGCGCACCTCATCGTCCTGATCCCAGGCCAGGGTGCGCGCCGCGTTGATGTCGTCGGTCTTGAGGGAGACTGTCTTGTAGCGGTCCTCCTTGGGCACCTTGACCCGGCAGTACCAGTTGCGGTGCTTAACGTCCGACCGCTGGAAGAGGATCAAGCCGGGCTTGATCCTCCTTGTCGGTGATGAACTTGCTGCCGTCGGTGCCATTGCCGCCCCCTTTGTGCAGGACCTGTACAGAGGATAATGGCAGATTTCGTGTTTATTTGTAGCCATTTATGAGACGTTGACCATCCCTGCGGAAGAGGACCTTCTACTTCACCTCCACCGTCGCCGGCTCCGACGCCGCGAAGGACATCCGCCCCTGCGCCGGGCCGAAGGGCAGCGACCCCTTGTCGTCGCCGTCCCGGCAGGTCAGCCCGCCGACGGTCTGCCGCCGCTTCTCCTTCCACCTGGCGCCACATTGGGCCAGCGCCGCCTCCGCGACGAGCGCGCCCGGACGGCACAGGCACAGCACCGCCGGATCGCGGTCGTCGTCCTCGGTATCGCCGGTGACCACCGCGCTCGTCCCCTCGGTGAGCGTAACGCGCGCGATGCGGAAGCGCTCGGTCGAGGCCGCGATCGCAAGGTCCGGCGCCGACCCGCCCTCGATCCGGGTCACCGGACGCGACACCGCGAACGGTGGGGCGAAGGGCTGGACGAAGGGCGCGATCAGCTCGACCGCCGGCGGCGGGGTCCAGCCTTCCACGTCGTCCTCGTCCATCCTGGCACCTCCGGACTGCGGCGCCCGGCCGAACCATGACGTCGACGATCCCTCCCCGTCGCGACCGGCCCCATAGCCGATCAGGACCACGAAGCTCACCGCGACCAGCGCGAGGATGACGAGGAAGAGCTTCATCAGTGCCGCTGGTTGATGACGTCCATCACGCTGACCCCCTGCATCGCCCGGATGACCGCCTCGCCGCGCAGTTCCCGGACCTGGCAGAGGCGGGCGCTGAGCGGGCCGTTGCCGGACGGCGTGCCGACGCGGAGGTAGATCTTCACCGTCGAATTCTTCGGCGCGTAGCCCCCGGCCTTCGGCTCCTGCGTGGCGACCTTGTCGACGGGGCCCTCGACGCAGCTCGTATAGGGCGAGTTGCCGAGGCCGGCATCGCGCAGCTTGTTGGCGGCATCGCCGAGATTGAGGTTGAACACGCTCGGCACCAGCACGCCCGGATTGTAGCGCACGACCAGCGGCGATCCGCGCGGGACGACGGTGCCGGGCGCCGGCGACTGTGACTGGATCTCGCCGACCGCGACGAGATCGAGGGGGTCGAGCGCCACCTTGGTCACGTCCAGCCGACCGGCCAGCGCCTCGGCATCGGTGAGGGGGTGGCGCTGCAGGTCGGGGACGGTCACCGTCGTCGCGACCGGCGGCGCGACCACCGTGTTGCCGACCACCTCGTTCGCCTCGGTCTCGTTGTCGCCGGGGATCACCTGGCCCGGCCGGATCACGAACCACCAGATCGCCGCGCCAGCGATCAGCAGGACCACGATCGCGGCGACGATGAACGGCCAGACCGGCGTCACCGGCTTCGGCGCCGCCGCCCCGGCGACCCGCGCCGTCGCGACGGGGCCGGCGGTATGGTCGTTGTCGGGATCCTTGACCGAGACGACGCGCAGCCGGAAGTTGTAGTCGCCCGGCGCCACATCGGCGGGCACCGCGACCCTGATCGCCGCGGTCTGGGTCTCGCCGGGCGCGAAATTGCGTTCGCGCTCGCCGTCGATGGTGAACCAGTCGGCCTTGGACCCGCCCGCGACCTGCACGCCCAGCCGGCCGGCGAGGGGCGCGGCGGTCTTGTTGGTGACGCTGAACACCACCGATCCGGTCCGGGGCGCCTTGGCCCCGGGCGGGCCGGAGTCGAGCTTGACGGTGGCGGGGCCGTCCGGGATCTCGAAACTGGGCATTCGGGCCTCCTTGTGATGCGCGGCGGCTACCCTGCGGCCGGTGGTTCGGGGGGATCGGCGACGGCGATGTCGTAGGTCGCGTAGGCCGGCCGCTCGCCCTCGACGATGCGGGCGACGAGGTCGCGCATCGGCCAGGCGGCGGCCGGCATCGTCACGCGGACGTGGAACGGCCGCGGCCGCCCCTCGGCATCGGGCGGGTTCTCCGCGACGGCGAAGCCATCGATCCCGGTCGCCACCGCCAGAAAGCGCAGCAGCGTCTCGCGGGTGCCGCGTCGCCCCTCCAGCGCCGCCGCCTCGGCGACGAGCAGGCGCAGCCGCGGCATCCCGGCGCGGAACCGCAGCCTGCCCGCGCCGGCCCGCCCGCCGCTCCATTCCAGATAGCGGTCGAGGCCGAGCCAGCCGGCCTGCATCAGCACGAAGTCGTCGGGCGCGCGATGGGGGCTGAGATAGCCGTCGAGCCCGTCGATCGCGGCGTCGGCGGGCGCATGGAGCATCTCCATCACCGCCAGCAGCGCGCCGAGCGGGCCGTCCTCCTGCAAGGCGGAGCGATAGTTCTCCGGCAGTAGCCGGGCGATCGCCT
>Ga0207668_10001543_pt1 | contig 13467 bp, 15 predicted proteins | sample KBSS43metaG_FD_184323 | JGI IMG/M metagenome (GOLD analysis project Ga0207668, IMG submission 184323) | Switchgrass rhizosphere microbial communities from Kellogg Biological Station, Michigan, USA - KBS S4-3 metaG (SPAdes) (version 2) | ecosystem: Host-associated > Plants > Roots > Rhizosphere... | reverse complement strand
AACAACCGGATCTATGACGAGAACGGCACCTCCAGCTACAGCATCGACCTGCCCAACGGCGGCAAGGCGACGATCTCCGGCAACGTCATCCAGCAGGGGGTGAACGGCGACAACCCCAACATCATCGCCTTCGGCGCCGAAGGCGGCATCCACGCCGGCAGCTCGGCCACCATCTCCAACAACACCGTGATGAACGACATGGGCCGCGGCGCCTTCGTCTGGGACGCCAGCGGCTCGCCGATCTCCGTCTCCGGCACCAAGGCGTGGAACGTCGCCACGATGTCGAGCGGCTCGGGCGTGACGGTGAGCGGCACCACGACGCTGTCGAGCGAACCCGCGCTGGACCTCTCGCACCCTTGGTCCTCGACCAGCAGCCCGGCGCCGAGCCCGCCGCCGCCGCCGCCGCCTCCCTCGGGCGGCTCAACCACCACCGCCCTGAGCTGGACGGGTGGAACGGGCTCTGAAACCAAGTCGGGCGGATCGGGCGCGGACACGCTGAACGGCGCAAGCGGGAACGATAACCTCACCGGCTTCGACGGGTCCGACAGCCTGTCTGGCGGGGCTGGCCTGGACACGCTCAATGGCAACGCGGGTGCCGACAGCATCTATGGCGGCGCCGGAAGCGACAGCCTCTACGGCTCGACAGGCGCAGACCGGTTCATTTTCCGTTCGACCTCGGACAGTTTGAGCGCGACGCGGGACCGGATCCGGGATTTCTCGCAAACGCAAGGCGACAAGATCGACCTGTCCGGCATCGACGCCAAAACAGGGGTCGCCGGGGACCAAGCTTTCACGCTGGTGTCGACCTACACCAGGCACGCCGGCGAGCTGATGGTGGTCGACGATGGAGACCACTGGCTCGTGAAAGGTGACGTGAACGGCGATGGGTCGTCCGACTTCATGCTGAACGTCTACTCGACGACCAAGCCGAGTGGGACGGACTTCATCTTCTGACGGGACAGCCCGCGCAAATGAGCAAGAGGCCGGGCGCTCGCCGCCTGGCCTCTTTCGTTTTTCAGCGCCGGTGCGGCGAACGGAAGGAGGGCCAGGGCTTGCGGTTGCGCCGGGCCTCGTCCAGCCACCAGGCGTCATAATCCTTCAGCTCCCGCGCCTTCACATTTCGATGCAGCCAAGCCAGCAGCAGGGCCGAGACCACCACCACCCAGACCTCCAGCCGGAAGTCGTACGCCCAGTGCGCGAGCTGTATCCAGGCTCTCATCCGACGAGCATCGCACGGCTCTGCCTAACGGCGGGTCGCGGCCCAGTATTGACGCGCGGTTAACCCTTCGCCCGCGGCGCTCACACCTCTTCGGGTGTGGCTCGCTTTGCGGCGGCGGCCTCGGTCGGCCGGAACAGGGTCGGGTCGAGGTCGCGGAAGAAGTAGCCCACCTGCACCTTCATGATGTGAGCGAGCTGCCACAGGCGGTAGGCGGAGATCTGCACCCGGCCGGACTCGTACTTGTGGATCAGCTGGTAGCCGACGCCACAGAGTTCGGCGACCTCCTTCAGGGTGAGCTGCATATGCTCTCGCCGGTTCCTGATCCGGCGGCCGATGGCGGCGTCGAAAAGCTTGTTCACGAAAAAAACGGGTCCCGGGCTGGGCCGGCCTGACCCGAGATGGAACAGGCGCGGCGCTCTCGGAGTCGGGACTGCAACCCGCGCGCCGCCCGCAAAGCGCGCGTCCGGACAAAAGGAACCACGCCTCGAGCTCGGCTTTAATTCGCCTGAGAGGCGAAATTAACCTTTTGAAGTGGCGGGAGTACGCGTTCATGGCGCCGAGCGAGGACCTTCTCCGCAACGCCCAGGCGGCCGAGCAGTTGGCGACATGGGTGGACCGACGAGATCGCGACCGGCTGATCGAGATCGCCGCCGATCTCCGTCGACGGGCCGCCAGCCGAGATCGCCTGCGATTCTGGATGTCGCCCCCGAAATCGGCGCCGCGCCAGATCACCGACTGCATGGTCGACGAGAGTTGGCAGGACCCCGACGAGGTTCGTTTCATCCTGACCACCGCCGAGGGCCCCACGCTCTTCGAGGCGCCTCGAACCATGCTGCCGCAGTTGATCGCCGCCCTCAGCCGGCTCAGCGAGGGCGAGCCGCCGCACGCCGTGGTGCTGGAGCCGATCCGTTGGCGGTTCATGACCGGGCAGGGCGGGATGGCCCTGCGGGTGGACCTCAAGGACGGCGGCGCGCTCTGCCTGCCGCTCGCCCGCCAAGCTGCCGCGAATCTCCTCTCGTGGCTCGACGTAGCGCTCGGCGGCCTGCGCCTGCGGCAGCCGCGCAGGCGGCCCGTGGCCGCAAAAGCCCCGCCCCAGCCCGAAAGCCGGCTCAGCGCTGAGGCGCGCCGGTTCTACGTCATTCAGGGCGAGCAGACCTGACGCCTGCGCCCCCGCCGCTCAAGGCTTGCGAAAGAAGTCGTAGATCCGCTGCGCCAGGGCGTCGTTGACGCCCTCGACCTTGGCCAGGTCGTCCACCGAGGCGCGCGCGACGCCGCGGGCCGAGCCGAAGGCGTGCAACAGGGCGCGCTTGCGTGCGGGCCCCACCCCGTCGACCTCGTCGAGCGGATTCTTCTTCAGGTCCATCGCCCGGCGGGTGCGATGGCTGCCGATGGCGAAGCGGTGCGCCTCGTCCCGCAGCCGCTGCAGGTAGTAGAGCACCGGCGATTTCGGCTCGAGCATGAAGGGCTCCTTGCCCGGCATGAAGAAGCGCTCCAGCCCCGCATCGCGATCTGGGCCTTTCGCAACGCCGACCACGGGGATGTCGTCGACGCCCAGGTCGGCCATGACCTCCATCGCCGCGGCGAGTTGGCCGGCGCCGCCGTCGATCAGCACCAGGTCCGGGCGGACGGCGCCCTCGTCCTCCGCCTCTTCCTTGACCAGGCGCGCGAACCGGCGCCGCAGCACCTCCCGCATCATGCCGTAGTCGTCGCCAGGCGTGAGTTCGGACGAGCGGATGTTGAACTTGCGGTACTGGTTCTTCTGGAAGCCCTCGGGCCCCGCCACGATCATCCCGCCGACCGCATTGGTCCCCATGATGTGGCTGTTGTCGTAGACCTCGATCCGTTCCGGCTGGGCCTCCAGCCCGAACGCCTCGCAGACCCCGGCCAGCAGCTTCGACTGGGCCGAGCTCTCCGCCATTCGCCGACCGAGCGCCTCGCGGGCGTTGGTGAAGGCGTGCTCCACAAGCTGGCGCTTCTCGCCGCGCTGTGGCCGGTTGATCTCCGTCTTGCGGCCGGCCTTCAGGCAGAAGGCCTCCGCGAGCAGCTGGCAATCCGTCGGCTCGACGTTGACCAGGATCAGCTTGGGGATCGGCTTGTCGTCGTAGAACTGGCCGAGGAAGGCGCTCATCACCTCGGCGTCCTCGTCGCTCCTGTCCACGCGCGGGAAGTAGGCGCGGTTGCCCCAGTTCTGGCCGGCGCGGAAGAAGAACACCTGCACGCAGGCCTGGCCGCCCTCGGCGTGCAGGGCGAAGACGTCCGCCTCGTCCACCGTCTCCGGATTGATCTGCTGTTCCTGGGCGATCGAGGCCAGCGCCCTGATGCGGTCGCGGATGCGGGCCGCGCGCTCGAACTCCATCTCGTCCGAGGCGGCCTGCATCTCCTTCGCCATCTTGGCCACGACCGCGCGGCTGCGGCCACGCAGGAAGTCCTCGGCCTGTTCGACCAGGGCCGCGTAGTCCTCCAGATTGACCAGACCGGTGCAGGGGGCGGCGCAGCGGCGGATCTGGTGCAGCATGCAGGGCCGCGTGCGCGTCTCATAGACGCTGTCCGAACAGGAGCGCAGGAGGAAGGCCTTCTGCAGCGTATTCAGCGTCCGGTTCACCGCCCAGGCCGAGGCGAACGGGCCGAAGTAGTCGCCCTTGATCGCGTGCGCGCCTCGGTGCTTGCGCAGCTGCGGCGCGGCGTGGTCGCGGCGGATAACGATCTCGGGGAAGCTCTTATCGTCCCGCAGAAGCACGTTAAATCGCGGCTTCAACTGCTTGATCAGATTGATTTCGAGCAGCAGCGCGTCGGTCTCGGTCCGCGTCGTCACGAACTCCATCGCCCGCGTCAGGTCGACCATGTGGGCGATGCGCTGGGTGTGGAAGCGGCCCTGGGCGTACTGCAGCACCCGCTTCTTGAGCGAGCGCGCCTTGCCGACGTAGAGCGCCTCGCCGCCCTCCCCCAGCATGCGGTAGACGCCCGGCGCGTCCGGCAGGCGTTTGACTTCGTCCTTGATCAGAGCGGCGCCTTTGAGGGGCGCGTCCGGCGTTTCGAGCATCACCGGCTCATATAGGATTTCCGCCCCTGCGGGCACGCATCCATCTCCCGCGATGGCGGGAGAGGAAGCATACGTTCAGACCTTGCCCGTCACCGGCACCAGGGCGCCGGTCACCGCGCGCGCCTCTTCGGAGGCCAGGAACAGGATCACCGCGGCGAGGTCCTCAAGCTTCACCCAGGACGAGAAGTCGGCGTCGGGCATGTCGGCCCGGTTCACCGCCGTGTCGAGGATCGAGGGCAAGACCGCGTTGACCGTCACCCCGCTCGCCTTGAGCTCCTCGGCGAGCGCTTCGGTGAGCTTGTGCACGCCGGCCTTGGAGGCGGCGTAGGGGCCCATGCCGGTGGTGGCCTTCACCGCCCCATTAGCGCCGATGTTGACGATCCGGCCCGAGCCGCTCGCCTTGAGCGCGGCCAGCGCCGCCCGCGAGGCGTTCGACGCCGTCTGTACGTTCATCAGGAACAGACGGCTCCAGGTCTCCGGGTCGCCGCCTTCGTGCATCTCCCAGCGGAAGCCGCCGGCGACGTTGATCAGCACGTCCAGGCCGCCGAAGCGCTGCACGACGGCATCCACAGCGCTCTGGGCCGCCGCGGGGCTGGTCAGGTCGACGCCGCCGAGCGCCAGGACCTCGGCGCCCTGCGGCGCCTCGGGCGGCGGCGACGTGGCGAAGTCGATCAGCGCGACCCGCGCGCCTTGCCCGGCGGCGGCCTTGGCGACCGCGCAGCCCAGCGCGCCGAACGCGCCGGTGATCGCATAAACTCGTCCGCTCATCCTTGCCCTCCCCCGCACCGGTTCTCCATCCGGCAAATGACCGTTCCGCTTGCAAAGCGCAAGCCTCTACAGCCGCCGCCAGAGGGGCGCCTCGCCCTCAGCTCTCGCCCGCGAAACTGCGCGCCAGAATCGCCGCAAGCCCTGCCGCGTCGACCTCGTCGAACGCCGCGGGCCGCTCGGAATCCACGTCGAGCACCGCGATCAGCCGCCCATCTCGGTCCAGGACCGGCACGACGATTTCGCTGGCCGAGCGGCTGTCGCAGGCGATGTGGCCTGGAAAGGCGTGAACGTCGGGCACGATCTGGGTCTCCAGACGCTCGGCGGCGGTCCCGCACACGCCGCGGCCGAAGGCGATGCGCAGGCATCCGAGCGATCCCTGGTACGGCCCGATGACAAGCTCATTTTTCCGTTCTGGATCGAGGATATAGAACCCGGTCCAGAAGTAATGCTCGAAGGTCGTGGCGAGCATGGAGACCACCGTGGCCATGCGCGCGATCCGGTTCGGTTCGCCCTCGAGCACGGCGGCGATCTCGTCGGCCAGGGCGGCGTAGCGCTCGGCCTTGGAGCCTGAAAGAGTCCTGTCGTTGAAAGCTTCGGCCATGGTGCTCGCTCACGCCGCCGGGCAGGCATCCACATCGAATGTGGTCGGCCGCGCCCGATGCGCCTCGTTGGGGCGGAAAAAGCTCGATAACGTTTTGCGGTCTAGTTTGATCTCGAGGCGCGCACCCGCGCGCCCGTTCGGTAAGGGACGGCTGCCCATCTGGAGCCGTGGGGAACCGATGCAAAACTGGCTCGAGGCGTTCTTCGACGACCGCACCTTAAGCCCGCACGGGATCTGCCTGCTCTGGCGGCCCGAGCTGATCTGGACCCATGTGGTCTCCGACGTCGCCATCGGCCTCGCCTACTTCTCCATTCCGGCGGTCTTAGGCGTCTTCGTCCATCGCCGGCGCGACGTCCAGTTCGGCTGGATGATCTGGCTCTTCGTCCTCTTCATCATGCTCTGCGGCATGACCCATTTCATGGCGGTGTGGACGCTGTGGCACGCCGACTACGGCGCCGAGGCGCTGCTCAAGGCCGCCACCGCCGTCGCGTCGATCGTCACCGCCGTCACGCTCTGGCCGCTGCTGCCGAGGGCGCTGGCGATCCCGTCGGCGGACGCGCTGCACAAGCGGATCGCCGAGCGCGATCAGGCGCTCGCCGAACTGCAGGACGCCATGGCGACCATGGTGCGCATGGAGGAGCACCGGCGCGAACAGGCCCGACTGCTCGACGAGGTGCACCGAAGCGAGGCCAAGCTGCGCTCGATCTTCGAAAATGCAGCGGTGGGCATCGCCCGCGTCAGCCTCGATGGAAGCTTCCTCGAGCTCAACGACCGCTTCGCCGACATCGCCGGCTGGGGCCGCGAGGACCTGCTCTCCGACCGCATGCAGAACATCACCCACCCGGACGATCTTACGGAAGACCTTGCGCAAATGCAGCGCCTGGCCCTGGGCGAGGCAGACTGGTACGCCCTGGAGAAGCGATACTTCCGCCAGGACGGCAGCACCGTGTGGATCCACCTCACCGCCAGCATCATTCACAACGCCGCCGGCGAGCCCGACCACTACGTGAGCATCATCCGCGACATCACCGAGGAACGTCGCACGCAGCAGAGCCGCGACCTCTTGATGCGCGAGGTGGACCACCGCGCAAGGAATGCGCTCACCGTGGTGCAGTCGGTCGTGCGCCTGACGGAGGCCTCCGAGCCGGCCGCCTTCAAACACGCGGTGATCGGCCGGGTCGACGCGTTGGCCCGGGCCCAGGCTTCGCTGTCACGCGCGAACTGGACGGGCTCGACGCTCGGCGACGTCGTCTGCGAGGAGCTCTCGTCTTCGGCCGATGCGCGCCGGTGGAGCGCCGCCGGCCCGGAGGTCCCGCTGGACGCCCGCGACGTGCAGCCCCTCGGCATGATCCTTCACGAGCTTGGGACCAACTCCACAAAATACGGCGCCCTTTCCGTTCAGGATGGTCGGGTGGCGGTGGTCTGGGAACGGCAAGATGCGGGTTGGCGGCTGCAGTGGGCGGAAACCGGAGGCCCCGCCGTGCGAGCCCCCAAGCGCGCGGGCTTCGGCTCGCGGCTCATGTCCCGGCTGGCGGCGGAGCTGAACGGCCGCATCGCCTTCGACTGGCGCCGCCAGGGTCTGACGGTGGAGCTGATGATCTCCGGGCTCGAGCAGCCCAAGCCCCGTCCGCCCCTCGCGGCGGCGGCCTCGGGCGGCTAGGTCGGCGCCCGACGGGACGCGCGTCCGGCGCCGCATTCTCGCCAAGCTCGACCTGTTCCTGACCCGCCCATGTTCGCTCGACGACACATTCTCGCCCTGCCCGTCCTAGCCGCCGCGGCAGCAGGCCCCGCCCGCGCTCAGCAGGGCTATTCGCCGGAGGTGGAGCGCGTCCTCGCCCAGGCTTTCGCCGCCAGCGGCGGCCGCGGCTGGAACCAGCTGCGCGGATGGCGCGAGACGGGCCGGCGGGGCGGCCTGGCCTACGAGAGCTGGATCGATCCGCTCCGCTACGGCCTGCGCACCGAGGTGCGTACGCCGGACGGTCTCAGCCTGCGCGGTTTCAACGGCCAGGCCGAATGGCGCATCTCGCCCCAAGGCGAGATCAGCGCGGTGAACGACCGCGCCAGCCTGGCCAAGGCTCGCACGGAGGCCTTCTTCGCCGCCCATCTCTACTACTTCCCGGGCCGCTTCGACGCACGTGGCGAACATCTGGGCGTCCGCCGCGACCATGACGTGCTGCGCATCCAGCCCCTGGGGGGCGAGCCGCGCGAGCTGTGGTTCGACCAGAGGAGCCGCCTCCTGACCCGCATCGTCGACCGCAGCGGACGGCGCGAAGCGGCGGTGAGGGTGTCGGACTACCGCAAGGTGGGGCCGGTGTCCGTTCCCTTCCGCTTCGCGCCGGAAGGCGGGGAAGCCGCCGACATCGCGCGCGAGCGCGAGAGCGTCAGCCTGGTCGCGCTGGAGCGCGAACGGTTCAGCCTCGATCGGCCGCGTGAACTGGCGCGCGTCCGTGAGGCGCGGCGCTGAGGGCCGGCCCGCCTACCTCGGCTGGATGCTCAGCAGGGCGCGCCACATCGCCACGTCGAAGGCGACCACCTTGGCGCTGACGACGAATTGGGTTCTCGCCTCCGCCTGGACGATCATCTCGGCCGGCAGGTCGACGGCGGGATTTTCGGGCCAGGCCGCGACGCGCTGCGCCGATCGGGCCAGCGCCTGCTGGGCCGAGATCATGCCGTAACGTGCGACGCCAAGCGGGTCCATGGCGCGGACCCTGCCACAGCCGAGGTTAAGCTCGCCTCACGCGGGGTGGTGTAGGCCGCCTTAAGGTGCAGCCGTCATTGCGGCGCCGGCGCCTCGTACGTCGCCGCCATCTCTCCCTTCGCCAGGGTGTGGCCCTTGAGCGCGTTGAGCAGTTCCTTGAGCGGCGTGTCCGGCCCCATCTCGATCAGGTCGTCGAGGGCGAACACCTGGAAATAGTAGCGGTGGACCCCATGGCCGGCTGGCGGTCGCGGACCGAACCAGCCGTAGCCGCCCATGTCGTTGCGGCCCTGGATCCCGCCCTGCGGCGTGGCGAGGAAGTCGGCGTTGGGCAGCCCTTCGGGCAGGCCGCGCAGCTCGCCGTGCAGGTTCCAGATCATCCAGTGGACGAACGGCTGCTCGCGCGGCGCGTCCGGATCTTCGACGATGACCGCCCAGGCCTTGACGTCCGGAACGCCCGTCCAATGCAAGGGCGGGGAGACGTTGTCATAATAGGCGGAGTGGCGGTCGGGCAGCCGCCCGTCGACCTGCTGAACCGGGCAGGTGACGACGATCCCGGCGTCCAGGATCGGATCGACTTTCATGACGGCGATAGCTTCGCCAGAGTGTTGCGGATGCGGTTGATCGCGGCTCATCGTGCGCTCCTCATGATCTCGGCGGCGGGTAAGGTCGCCACCGCCCAACTGCCCCTGCCGCGACTTTGTTGCGCACGCCGCCCACCCTTTCCAAGTTGAGCCGGCGCCGAACTTGCTGCAGTACGAAGTTGATACTTTGTGGTTCCATGCCTATATGCGCCTCCGCCCCCGAGAATGGGGGCTTTTGCGTGCCGCCCTCGCCCTAGCGGGAGAAAGGACGTCCCGGAATGTTCGTGACGATGATGAAGGCCAAGCTGCACCGCGCGACGGTCACTCAGGCCGACCTCGAGTATGAGGGGTCCATCGCCATTGATCGCGACCTGCTGGACGCCTCTGGCATCCTGCCTCACGAGCAGGTGGACGTGCTGAACATCACCACGGGCGCGCGCTTCACGACCTACGCCATCGAGGCGCCGCGCGGTTCGCGCGTGATCGGCGTGAACGGCGCGGCCGCGCGCCTGGTCCAGAAGGGCGACAAGCTGATCGTCGTCACCTACGGCATGCTGCCGGAGGAGGAGGCGCGCAACTACGCGCCGAACGTCGTGCTGCTCAAAGACGGCAACGAGATCAAAAAGGCCGCCTGATGCGGCCGGCGCGCGAAGCGCTGGCCCTCATTCTGGTCGGCGTCGCGGCGCTGACGCTGTCGGCGTGCGGCCCCCGCCTGCCGACGGGCGTGGATCCCGAACGGCTCGACCAGGCCGTGTCCGACGCGATCGGCGGTCCCAACACCTGCATGCTGATCGGCCGCAAGGATTCGGGCAAGGTGGTCTGGCGCTACAATACCCACATGACCTGCGCCCGCGCTCTGCCGGCCTGCGATAGGCCGGCAGAGCGGACGGTCGACGACCTTCTCAAGGCGACAGCCAAGGACGGCCGGCCGCGCAAGCTCTCCTGCGACAGCGCGCCCGACGGCTCGCGCGGCGTCGGCTGGTCCGCCGGGCCCGTGCCCGGGCGCGAAGGCCTGGTCTACGCCGCCGCCATGGAGGGCGACCGCGCCCTCCCCGGCCTGATCATGGCCGAAAAGCTCGAGGGCGCGTTGAAGGACGCCGGCTTCTAGCTCAGCGCGTGAGCTCGTAGACCGCGCTCACATCGACCCGCACGCGCATCTCGCCGGGCGAGACGGCGGTGTCCGCCTTCTCGAACCGCGCGGCCATCGCCACCATCGGCATGGGCGGAGGCGGGCTGTAGCCGCCGCCCTCGGACAGCGTCACCAGCCGCAGGACGCGATGGCCGGTGCTCCGCGCGTAGAGATCGGCCTTGGCCGCGAGCGCGGCCACGGCCTTTTCCCGCGCCGCGTTCTCCGCCGCGGTCGGATCGGAGAGGCCGAAGCTGATCCCGCCCATCTGGTTGGCGCCCGCCTCGACGCTGGCGTCCACCGCCGCGCCCAGCTTGGCCAGATCGCGCACGGTCAGGGTCACCTGGTTGGAAGCGCCGTAGCCGGTCAGCTTCGGCGGCTGGTTCTGCTCGTAAACGTATTTCGGCTCGATGCTGAGCTGCGAGGTCTGGATGTCCTTCGCCGTGAAGCCGGCGCGGCGCAGGGTGGCCATCACCTGGTTCATGCGCGCCGCGTTCGCCTGTATCGCGGCCCGGGCGGTGGCGGCCTCGGTGGTCACCCCCAGGCTGATCGTCGCCATGTCCGGCGCGACCCGGGTCTCGCCATAGGCCGACACGTTGAGCGTCGTGGCTCGGAAAGCAGCCTCACCGCCCGCGGCCTGGGCGAGCGCCGCGGGCGCCGCGGCCGCGCTCAAGGCCAGGCTCAAGGCGGCGGCGCGCATCAGGGTCTTCATCGGCAACTCCATGAAAGGGGCCCGGCAGGTTCGCAAGGCGAAGCTGAACGGAAGCTTTAAGCCGCCTGCAGCCCATGGTAACCCGCCCTCCGCATCGCTGCTGGGGCCTGTAGCTCAATGGTTAGAGCCGGCCGCTCATAACGGTCTGGTTGCAGGTTCGAGTCCTGCCGGGCCCACCAGCGAAGGTCCATCGGCGGCCACGAGCCGCCATGGAACGGGACAATCCTGATATGTTTCAGCGAATGGTGTCCACGATCAGCCATTGACCGTCACGAGCATCCAGGGAAATTGTTGGTACAGAACCGCCTACGTACCAACGACACCCCACAAAAGTACCAACACATGCCGCTGACCGACGCCAAGCTGCGCAGCTTGAAACCCGCCGAGAAGCCCCAGAAATTGTCGGATGGCGGGGGCTTGCACGTCCTTGTCACGCCCGGTGGCTCCCGGCTCTGGCGGCTGGCTTATCGATTTGGCGGTAAGCAGAAACTGCTCGCATTGGGGAAGTACCCAGATGTCTCTCTGGCGGACGCGCGGCTGGCGCGGGAGATCGCCCGCAAGCAGCTCGATGAGGGCGAAGACCCCTCTGCGACGCGCAAGGCGGAGAAACGCCGGAAGGAGATCGCGGCCGGCCACACCTTCGAATCGGTGGCCGACGAGTGGTTCGAGGCGCAGAAGCACCGGTGGGTCGCGAGCTACTCCGAGCGGCTTCGGCGGCGACTGGACGGTGACCTGCTTGCATCATTGGGGAAGAGGCCGATCGCGGAGATCGAGCCAATCGAGGTGCTCGATGTCGTCAGGGCAATCGAGCGGCGGGACGCGATCGAGATGGGCAGACGCGTCCTGCAGATGGCGAGCGCGATCTTCCGCTACGGCGTCGCCACCTCGCGCTCCCAGAGAGACCCCACCGCCGACCTGCGCGGTGCTTTGAAAGCGCGCGAGCCGGCCAAACGGAGAAGCGCCCTGCCCGCAAGCGCCCTACCCCAGTTTCTCGAAAAGCTGGAGACCTACGATGGGGACACGAGCACGCGACTAGCGCTGCACCTCGCGCTGCTGACTTTCGTCCGCACTGCGGAGCTACGGTTCGCCGGCTGGTCGGAATTTGAGAACCTCGACGGCGCCGAGCCCCTTTGGAGAATTCCGCCCGAAAGGATGAAGATGCGCCGCGCGCACCTCGTGCCGCTCGCTCCGGCCGCGGTGGAGGTTCTTCGGCAGTTGAAGTCGCTCAGCGGCAAGAGCCCGCAGGTCTTTCCTGCCGATACTCGCAGCGGCGTGATCTCCGAGAACACGATGCTCTATGCGCTTTATCGGCTGGGCTACCACGGACGCGCCACCGTCCACGGCTTCCGCTCGACGGCGTCGACGATCCTGAATGAGCACCACTTCAACCGGGATTGGATTGAGATGCAGCTTGCTCACGCTGACGGCAGCGTCCGCGCGATTTACAACGCAGCAGAGTGGCTCTCAGGACGGCGCCAGATGATGAACTGGTGGGCGGACTATCTTGATGACGCGCGCAGGCGCAATCCAGAAAGCCTCGACAATCGTGAGAATGACGGCGACCAAAGGATGGCCTGAGCCTAGCCGTCGAGTTCAACGGCGAGCAGTCGCGCCAATTGGGTACGGACGTGGGCGGAGTAGTCGTGACGATCATGCGGCACGCTCATTCGAACGGCTCCGCTTTCGCTTCTACTGCGCTGACGGGGCTGGAAGTTGATCTGGAATGTACGCCGCGTAGGACCTCACGCCCTGTGAGGCGTTCAAGCTGACGCCGGTAATGGAGCGCGATGCGGATCGCCCTCAGCGCCTCCAGCTTAATCTCGTTCAGCCGTCCGAGACGAATGCTGGCGACTTCCGGGGTAACTGCGTGCCCCGAAAATTCACCCGGCTTGGTTTCGCCCTGCGGTTCGGAACTCGGGTGGACGGCGAGTTGCGGAGGTATCGCGGGCTTCGGTTGCTGCAATTTAACCGCGCCTCGCCGCGGACGCCGCCGCGCGCTAGGCTCTAATTGAGACCAATGCTGGCCTGTCGCCTCGAAGTGCTCGACGTCGGATAGCTTGTAGTAGATGCAGCGGCCGAAACGCCGAAACTTCGGCCCTCTGCCGACGTGCGGAGAACGCCAGTTGGCGAGCGTCTTTCGCGTGGCCCGAAAAGGCCCCTCTTTCCATCTCTCGACCAACGCATCGGGATCCAAGTGGGGCTCGTTCATCTGTCCTCCGAAGGCTGTTCGGGGAGGTGGCTTCAGTGCCCGCGCATTCCCGAATAGCCACGAAATGACACGATTAGGGGACGGCGTCCAGAAGCAACCTACCCTCAACTGGCGCGATGGATCTGGTAAGGATTCTCGGGACGAACGTGCGCGAAGCGCGCCGCCGAAAGGGCCTTTCGCAGGAGGCCTTAGCTCACGAGGCCGAGATGAAGCGCAGCTACCTAAGCGACCTTGAGCGGGGCACGCGCAACCCCACCGTCAGAGCCCTCGGACGTCTAGCGGCGGCGCTGGACGTCGATCCATGGACGCTTCTTCAGCCTGGGCCGCCAACTTAGGTCCAACAGGCAGGTGCGCGGCACCTTCACCTGACTCTAAGGCGACGTTCGGAAGGTCCTGTGTGGATGGCTCCCGCATTGCAAGGGCAGACGTGATGTTCGGCGGTGGTCGGATGCAGTCTTGTGTTCGGCCTGTTCGCGCGGCGCTTCGGCCGCTGGCCATGATGGTTTCCGCAGA
>Ga0207668_10001535_pt1 | contig 13503 bp, 14 predicted proteins | sample KBSS43metaG_FD_184323 | JGI IMG/M metagenome (GOLD analysis project Ga0207668, IMG submission 184323) | Switchgrass rhizosphere microbial communities from Kellogg Biological Station, Michigan, USA - KBS S4-3 metaG (SPAdes) (version 2) | ecosystem: Host-associated > Plants > Roots > Rhizosphere... | reverse complement strand
CAGAGATGTTGGAGGTCGTCGTCGCGCGGCCGTCGGGCGCGGCCGCCGAGCCGCCCACCCCGATCGCCGAGGCCTCGCCGCTGGTCGCTCCGACGCCGACCGTCGAGGCCGAGGTGTTTCCCGCCGCCGCCGATCCGGCCGATCCGCCGGTCGCCCCATCAGGCTGCTTCACGCCGGTCGCGGTGGTGGTGGCGCTCTGCGCCCAGGCCGCCGGCGCGGCCAGCGCCAGGGCGGCGGCGGCCATCCATGTCGCCGTTTTCATTTGGATCTCCTCGGGGGGCTTGTGGCCCGCGCCGGATCACGATCGGGCGGGCAGGGATAGGTGCGCACGGTTGAGCCGGGCGAACCCGCGCCGGCGACCGTCGCCGAACCGGGACCGCTTACCCACGCGCTGCTCACCGCCGCGCCGTCCGCCGAACGCACCGTCACGCCGTGGTCCCGGCAGGCGGGTTCGACACGGACGAAACCTGGTTGGCGGGGATTCTTGACGGTGGAGCGCACGCGCCCGGACCCCGCTTCGACGCTCAGCGAAGGCGCGTCGCCGGCGCTGGCCGACCCGTGCAATCGTCCGTCGGGATCGACGGCGACGCTGGTGGTCTGCGCCCAGGCTGCGCCGGCCGCCAGGGCCAGCGCCAAACTCAATAAATACTTCATGGGCTCACGCTGCACGGGCGGCAGGCGGGGCCTGCCGCCCGCTGCTCCGGGTTAGTGCCGGTGACGCCGGTGCTTCTTCTTCTGGTTCTGGTTGGGCGCCGCCTTGTCGCTGGAAGCGCTCGACGCGCCCGTGCCGACTGTCGACGAAGTGTCGCCGCCACCCGCCGTCGATGCCCCCACGCCTGTGGTCGAGGAGGTGTCGGCCCCTGACCCGCCGGCCGCGGAAGCGCCCGTCCCCAGCGTCGAACTCGTGCCGCCCTGGCCGGCCGTGGCGCCGCCGACGCCCATGGTCGAAGACGTACCGGCGCCCGCGCCGGCGGCCGAACCGGCCGTACCCACGCCCACGCTGGCCGTGCCCTTGCCGGCGCTGGCCGCGCCCGCGCCGAGCGTCGAGGCGGAGCCGGATCCGGAGGCGGTCGAGCCGCCTGTGCCAAGCGTTGAGTTGCTGTAGCCACCCTGGGTGTTCGAAGCGCCCGACCCAACGGTCGAACTGGTTTGGGCGAACGCGAGGGGCGCGGACGCCATCAAGGCCGCCGCGGCGACGCCGGCAATCAAGGCTCTGGTCATAAGGATCTCCAAGCTTCCCCATCCCGTCCTGAGAGACGGGGGTTGAGTGGTGCGAAAGGAACGACGAATTTCTCGCCTTGTTCCCTGCTTGAATCTCCAAATTGAAACAACGGGTGAAATAGATTACAGCAACGGTTGCTGAAAATTAAAATATGACCTCAGTATGGCGAATATCGATGATGCCTATTGCTAAGGTCGTTGCTCTGAATGCTGACAAGAACCGTATTGAGGACCTGATCAGCCAAGCCCGAGCGGTGGGCGCGGACCGGGGCCTATCCCGGCAGGTGCAGGCCTGCGATCGCCTGGATCTCGGCGGTCAGCAGCAGCGGAAAGCCGAACAGCACTTCCAGCAGTCCGCATCCGTAGACCGCCGCCATGACGGGACGTCGTGCGCGCAGGCACGACACCATTCCGTAGGCCAGGGGTCCGGTCAGAGGGCCCAGCGCCAGCCAGGGCAGGATGCGCCGGATCATCGCACGCGCACCTTGAGCGCGCGGACCAGGGCGAAGCCGACGGCCCAGACCGCCGCAAGGCTTAGGGCGCTGGTGCTGGCGCCGAGGACGGTGGACACGGCAGGCGGGGACAACGACTGGAGGTAGCTGAGCAGCATAGGGGCTTCGCTTATAAGTGTCATTGCGCCCCCCAAGCCCATCAAGACTGAATCATAGTTCCCCCAGGCTTGGGAATGTGGGGTTGTTACGGGTCAGGGCGTGAACGCGCGACGGGAAGATTGGTCGCAAGCGGCGGCGTCAGGCCCGGCTCACCGCCGCGGCGTCTTCAACCCTTCGAGCAGCAGCGCCCAGTCCGCTTCCGACGCGAACTGGCCGCCTTCCTTGTAGACCGCAATCTCGGTGAGCACTCCGGCGTACTTGGCCGCCAGCCGCTCGCCCAGACGGCGCGGGCCGTCGAAGATCGCGAACCTGTCGAGGATCTCGTCGGAGATCAACGCGGGCATCTTCTCCCATTCACCCGCCCGCGACAGCGCCCGGAGCGGTGCGTGGATCTCCTCGAACCCCGCATGGGCCAGCACCGGCGCATAGGCCGGGGTGGAGCCGTAGAAGGCGATGTACTTGCGGATGGCGTCGCGCAAGGTCCGCTCCTGCGCCGCGTCGTGTACGATCCCGGAGAACACCGGGCAGGCGGCCTCCACGACCTGCGGCCTGCCGGCCCGCTGCTGGCCCAGCGCCATCGCCGGCAGCACCATTTCGCGCAGGTAGTCCTCGGTGTGGAAGGCGTGGATGTGCAGGCCGTCGCCCACCTCGCCGGCCAGTTCCGCCGACCGCGGCCCCACCGCGGCGATCCACACCGGGATGTCGCCGTCCGACCCGGGCAGGGGACCCGGGTCGAACTCCGGGTTCATCAGCGTGTACTGGTAGTGCGTCCCGCGGAACGCGGGCTTCTCGCCGTGCTGCCAGCTTCGCCACACCGCCCGGCAGCATTCGACGTAGTCCCGCAGCGCGCCGACGCCGCCGGGCCAGGTGGCGCTGTAGCGGCGCTCGATATGCGCCTTCACCTGGGTCGACAGGCCCAGGCGGAAGCGGCCGCGCGAATAGCGCTGGATGTCCCAGGCGATCTGGGCGGTGGCGAACGGCGAACGGCCGTAGGCTACGGCCACCCCGGTGCCGATCTTCAGCCGCGGGCTCGCGGCGGCCGCCAGGGGCAGGGCGATGAACGGGTCATGCCCGGCTTCCGACGACCAGACCGAGCCGAATCCCAGCTCGTCGGCGCGCCGCACGCTGGCCTGCATCGCCTCCAGGCTCTCCATGTCGGAAGGTTGCAGCCGCAAGCTGTACATCATGGCGTTTCCCCTCCGAATTCGGATTTCGGCCCCACTCTAACGGGCCCCCGGAACCCCGGACAGCCGGATTTGGCCGCGGGTAATTCGCCCACTGTTCGCTGTAAGCGGGTAAAAAACGTAAATAAGTTTAAACTGTACGTTTATAAGGGATTAACGTGTTGCTCAAACCGTGAACATCGAGTCATATGCCCCGACTCCCCATGGAGCGAACCCTATAATATTTATAAGTCGCTGCGCCCCGGCTTGAGCAATCGAGCCGGGGCTCTTTTTTGCCAGGGTCCCCATAAGCCTCAGGGAACATCGCCATGCTGACCATCTACCACATGCCTGGAAGCCGCTCTTCGCGCCCGGTCTGGGCCGCGGAAGAACTGCAGATCCCCTATGAGACGGTCATCATCCATCGGATCGACCTGAAGCTTCCAGATTACCTCGCCATCAATCCGCTCGGAACCTCGCCGGCCATCCGGGACGATGGGATGGGCATGCACGAATCCTGCGCCATCGTGGGCTACATCGCCGACCGCTACGACACCGAGCATCGCATCTCGCCGCCGAACGACAGCCTGGAGCGCGGGCCCTATCTGCAATGGCTGCATTTCGCCGAGGCCAGCTTCTGGCCGTTGACCGCGGCCTATCTCGGCGCCACCGGCCGCATGGGCGGCGAACGCAACGAAGCGGCCATGGCCACGGCCAAGGAGCGCATCGGCAACGTGCTGAACTACATCGACAACGTCCTGGCGGCGCGTCCCTACATCGCCGCAGACCGCTTCACCGCCGCCGACATCGCGGTCTACTGGAACATCATGATCGGCAAGATGATCGGCGCCATCGACGACAGCGAGACGAAGAACATCCAGGCCTACGGCGCGCGGATTCAGGAACGCCCGGCGTACAAGACGGCGATGGCGATGCCGGAAAACTGGGTCAACCAGGCGCCGGGGTCGGTCCCCACCCCGCCGGTCAAGCGGCTCTCGTAGAAGCTGTAGGCTTCAGGATTGTCCTTTGAAACCTGACCGTTAGGGCGGGCGCCTCGCATAAGCCAAGCCCGTTTCGGAACGGTGACGCCGCCCGCACGTTTGGCTGCACAGGGACATTCACCTAGGAGTTTCACAGCATGCGTGCTCGCCTGCTCGCCGTCGGCCTCGCCGTGGCGACACTCATCCCAACTCTCGCCAGCGCCCAGCAGACCTGCGAACAACGCCGGGCCAACCGGGTCGCCGGCACCATCGTCGGCGCTGGACTCGGCGCCATCGTCGGCAGCGCCGTGGCCGGTCGCGGCGACCGTAACGAAGGCGCCGTGATCGGGGGCGTCGGCGGCGGCATCCTCGGCAATCAGGTCGCCAAGGGCAGCGGCGACTGCGTCCACGCCTACGGCTACTATGACAACGACGGCCGCTGGCACTCCAATGCGGTCAGCCGCGACGACGCGCGCGGCTATTATGACCGCAACGGCAATTGGGTCGACGGCGCCCCGAACGGCCGCTGGGACAACAACGGCCGCTGGGTCGCCTCGGACGCCTACGGCTATGGCTATAACGCCTCCTACGCCGCCCCCGCGGATGCGCCTCGCGACCTGCGCAGGCGTTACGCCTGGCTGAACGAGCGCGTTCGTCGCGGCATCGACGACGGCAGCCTGTCTCCGCGCGAGGCCAACCGCGCCCTGCGCGACCTCGACCAGGTCCAGCGGGAAGATCGCCGCATGCGCCGCCACGGCGGCCTCAGCCAGCGCGACGAGGCCTATCTGCAGTCGCGCCTGGACACCATCTCCAGCGAGATCCGCTGGTCAAGGCGCAACTAGAGCGTGACAGCCGAAAGTGTGTGCGGGTTCGGCGACCGGCACGCTCTAAATGCGAAGACTTGTTTGATCATGTCTGGTTCGAGCTGAACCAAACATGATCAGGCCGCGCCGCTAGGCCCCGTCGCCGCAGACCGCGACGGGGCCTAAGCCGTTGTCACCGGCAAGCCGGCGGCTAAGGTCGCCGGATGCGGGCGTCGGCCCGCCCGGAGAGACGGTTGAAAAGGCTTCTGATCGCCAACCGCGGCGAGATCGCCGTCCGCATCGCGCGCACCGCCGCCGAGATGGGCGTGGAGACCGTCGCCGTCTTCGCCGAGGACGACGCGGCGAGCCGGCACGCCGCCGCCGCCGATGCGGCGACGCCGCTGCAGGGCGCCGGACCTGCCGCCTATCTGGACGTGGCCCAGGTTGTCGGGGCGGCCCGCGCCCAGGCGTGCGACGCCCTGCACCCCGGTTATGGATTCCTGAGCGAGAACGCCGCCCTGGCGCGGGCCTGCGCCGAGGCCGGCGTGACCTTCGTCGGACCCTCGCCGCAGACCCTGGAGCTGTTCGGCGACAAATCCCAGGCCCGCGCGCTCGCCCAGGCCTGCGGCGTTCCGGTTCTCGCGGGAACCGGCGCCGGCGTCTCGCTTGAAGAAGCCCAGGCGTTCCTCGCCGGGCTGGGGGAGGGCGGGGCCGTGATGGTCAAGGCCGTGGCCGGCGGCGGCGGGCGCGGCCTGCGCCTGGCGACCTCGCCGCAAGACCTGGAGGCGGCCTTCGCCCGCTGCGCGTCGGAGGCCAGGACCGCCTTCGGCGACGGCGGCCTCTATGTGGAGCGGTTCCTGCCGCGCGCCCGCCACGTCGAGGTGCAGGTCGCTGGCGACGGCCAGGCCGTCGTCCACCTCTACGATCGCGAATGCAGCCTGCAGCGCCAGCGGCAGAAGCTGATCGAGGTCGCCCCCGCTGACATGCTGCCGGACGCGCTGCGCGAAAACCTGTTCGCCCACGCCCTGACGCTCGCCCGCGCCGCGCAGTATCGCGGACTCGGCACCCTGGAGTTTCTGGTCCCGACCGAGAGCGGCGAGGCGGTGTTCATCGAGGGCAACGCGCGCCTGCAGGTGGAGCACACCGTCACCGAGGCTGTCACCGGCCTCGACCTCGTGCGCCTCCAGCTCGAGATCGCCGACGGTCATACGCTCGCCGGCCTCGGCCTGGCGGACGGCGCGCCGCCGCCGAGGGGGCGCGCCCTCCAGGCCCGGGTCAATCTGGAGACGATGGCGGCCGATGGCGCGGCGCGGCCCACGGGCGAGACGCTCAGCCTCTACGAGCCGCCCTCCGGGCCCGGCGTGCGCGTCGATGGTTTCGCCTACGCGGGCTACGCCACCAGCGCGCGCTACGACAGCCTGCTGGCCAAGGTGGTGGTCCATTCCGGGGCCGGCGGCCCGTCGGAGCTCGCCGCCAAGGCGCGCCGCGCGCTCTCCGAATTCCGCATCGAGGGGACGACGACCAACGTCGGCTTCCTCCAGGCGCTGCTCGCCCGCCCGGAGGTCGCGGCGGGCGAGGCCCATACCGGCTTCGTCGACGAACACATTGCAGACCTGGTCCGCGCGGCCGGGTCCTATCATCCGCATCGTCTCGGCGTCGGGACGCCGGCGATCGACGTCGCCGGGCCGGACGGAACCGAGCCGCTGGTCGCGCCCCTGCAGGGGACCGTGGTTTCCCTCGCCGTCGCCGAGGGCGAGGCCGTGCGGAGCGGCCAGCCCGTCGCCGTCCTGGAAGCCATGAAGATGGAGCACGTCATCGCCGCCTCTGCCGCCGGCGTGGTTCGCCGCCTGGCCGTGCGCGCCGGCGAGGTGGTCCTGGAGGGCCAGCCGCTCGCCTGGCTGGAACCCACCGCGACGGCGGCTGGGGAGACCGAAGCGGACGAAGCGGTCGACCTCGACGAGATCCGGCCCGACCTCGCCGAGGTGCTGGAACGCCACCGGGTCACCCTGGACGAAGCCCGGCCCGAGGCGGTGGCCCGCCGGCGCAGGACCGGCCAGCGCACCGCGCGCGAGAACGTCGCCGACCTCCTCGATCCGGGCAGCTTCACCGAGTACGGCCAGCTCGTGGTCGGCGGCCGCCGCCGGCGCGCGACGCCCGAGGAGCTGATCCGCACCACGCCGGCCGACGGGATCGTGCTGGGCCTGGGAGCCGTCAACGGCGACCTGTTCCCGCCGGAAAAGGCCCGCGCCGCGGTCATGGCCTACGATTACACCGTGCTGGCCGGGACCCAGGGCGCCTACAACCACTACAAGATGGACCGCCTGTGCGAGCTGGCCCTGCGGCTATCGCTGCCGGTGGTGGCCTTCACCGAGGGCGGGGGCGGGCGGCCCGGGGACACCGAGTGGGGCCCGATCATCCGCGGCTTCGAGTACTGGGCCAGGCTCTCCGGCGCGGTGCCGCTGGTCGGGATCAATTCCGGCCGCTGCTTCGCCGGCAACGCCGCCATCCTCGGCTGCTGCGACGTGGTCATCGCCACCCGCGACTCGGTGCTGGGCATGGGCGGCCCGGCCATGGTCGAGGGCGGCGGCCTGGGGGTCTTCAAGCCCGAGGAGATCGGCCCGGCCGAGGTCATGGAGCCCAACGGCGTCATCGACATCCTGGTCGAGGACGAGGCGGCCGGGGTCGCGGCCGCGCGCAAGTACCTCTCCTATTTCCAGGGGCCGCTGGAGGCCTGGACCTGCGCCGACCAGCGCCGCCTTCGCCGCGCCGTCCCGGAGAACCGGCTGCGCGCCTACGACATCCGCAAGGTGATCGGCCTCATCGCCGACGAAGGCAGCGTCCTGGAACTGCGCCCCCGGTTCGGCCGCGCCATGGTCACCGCCCTGATCCGCGTCGAGGGCCGCCCCATGGGCCTGATCGCCAACAACCCGGCGCACCTGGCCGGGGCGGTGGACGCCGACGGCGCCGACAAGGCCGCCCGCTTCCTGCAGCTCTGCGAGGCCTTCGACCTGCCGGTCCTCTCGCTCTCCGACACGCCCGGCATGATGGTGGGGCCCGAGGCGGAGAAGGCGGGGACGGTCCGCCACGGGTCGCGGCTGTTCGTGATCGGGGCCAACCTCACCGTGCCGATCCTGGCGGTGGTGCTGCGCAAGAGCTACGGCCTGGGCGCCGTGGCCATGGTGGGCGGCAGCTACAACGCCCCGGTGCTGACCGTCGCCTGGCCCACCGCGGAATTCGGCGCCATGGGCCTGGAAGGCTCGGTCCGTTTGGGCTACCGCGACCAGCTCGAGGCCGTCGAAGACCCCGCCGAACGCCAGGCGCTGTTCGACCGCAAGCTCGCCCAGGCCTACGCCGGCAGCAAGGCCCTGCGCCACGCCATGAAGCCCGAACTGGACGACGTCATCGACCCGGCCGATACCCGCCGCTGGATCATGGCCGGCCTGAAGGCCCTGCCGCCGACCCCGCCCCGCACCGGCAAGAAGCTTCGATGGATCGACGCCTGGTGATGCGCACGGCGGCCGTTTCGCCGCGAGACCGCCCCGATCGCAGGCGATAGCCCGACCCACACCCGCCAATTCAAGCAGGAGTCTTCCCATCATGACCTCGGGCCCTTGGAGCCATCAGCGCAGCGCCGGCGTCGCCGATGACATCGACTTCGAGATCAAGGGCCAGGAGCTGCAGTTCCTGGAGATCGAGCTCGACCCCGGCGAGAGCGCCGTGGCCGAGGCCGGCGCCCTGGTCTGGAAGGACGCCACCGTCGACATGACCACCGTCTTCGGAGATGGCTCTGGCGGCGGCGGCGCGGGGTTCATGGGCAAGCTCCTGGGCGCCGGCAAGCGGCTGGTCACCGGCGAGAGCCTGTTCACGACGGTCTTCACGCACAACGGCCAGGGCAAGGCGCGGGTCGCCTTCGCCTCGCCGACCCCCGGGGCCATCCTGCCCCTGAACCTGGCGCAATACGGCGGCACGCTGGTCTGCCAGAAGGACAGCTTCCTGGCCGCCGCCCGCGGCGTGTCCATCGGCGTCCAGTTCCAGCGGCGCGTGATGACCGGCCTGTTCGGCGGCGAAGGCTTCATCATGCAGAAGCTCGAGGGCGACGGCTGGGTGTTCGTGCAGATGGGCGGCACCATCGTCGAGCGAGAGCTGGCGCCCGGCCAGCAGCTCCACGTCGACACCGGCTGCCTCGCCGCCTACACGCCCAGCGTCGACTTCGACCTGGTCGCGGCCGGCGGGGTGAAAAGCGTCATCTTCGGCGGCGAAGGCCTGTTCTTCGCGCGGCTCACTGGACCCGGAAAGGTCTGGATCCAGTCGCTGCCGTTCTCGCGCCTGGCCGGCCGGATGCTCGCCGCCGCGGGATCTCGCGGCGGTCAGAACCGCGGCGAGGGCTCGCTGCTGGGCGGCCTGGGAAACATGATCGACGGCGACTAGACCCTTGCCGCTAGGCCGGGTGGCGCCTGGGGGCGATCCGCTGCGTCACCAGTTCGTTGACCGGGTCGCGCCACAGGAAGACCGCGATCAGCAGCGCCGGCCAGGCAAGGCCGATCGCCGAGCCCACCACAAGGGCGGGCAGAAGGCCCATCAGTCCGCCGCGCACGACGCCGCTTTGGCAGACCATCGCGATCCAGATCACCAGCGCGGCCACGGCGCTCGCGATCAACGCGCTCTCGCCATACGCGATGGCGAGGTCGCCCCAACTCAAATAGTGGGCGGACATGTAACTACCTCTTTACTGGGATCCTGGAGGAGCGGGCGGGGTCGGATTTGCGCCCTTCGCCCGGGGTTTGATCGGTCCGTTCCAGGGGCCGTCGTGGATTGTTTCGTCGTTGACACTGAGTCGTTTGTAGAAGGCGCGTCGCGACGGCGCCACAGGAGTCTCTCGTCAAGCGAGGGGGTTCTAACAGCCTGAAATATCGGCCCCTTGAGAGGTCTCGCGTTAACTAGTGCGCCCTGCGTCCGCGCCGGCTTTCGAGCGCCTGGGCCCGCTCCTCGAACGCCCGCGCCATCGCCTTCAGCGCTTGGATCGTGTCGGGGTCGGCCATGGAGCTCGCGATCTTTCGGTACCGGATCGCCAGGTCGCGGAGATGGTCGGGCTGTTCGATCATGTCGCGACCACGCTACCGCGCCGGAGCGACTCGCCTAGCGCGGGCGCCTCGTCGGACCGAACGTTCGCCCCAGGCGCCGGTTTCCGAGGCGCCGAAAACACGTGGACATCACCGAGCGGGCAGGGGACGTTCAACTGTTGGCGAGCCGGTCGCGGCCTCGCTGTCGCAACGTCTGGAGATCACCCATGCGCCTAGCCCCCCTCGTCACCATCACGGTCGCTGTCCTCGCCCTGGCCGCTTGCTCGAAGAAGACGGAAACCGAAGCTGCGGCGACCGGCGATCAGGCTGCGGCCACCGCCAGCCAGGCCGGGGACACGGCGGCTTCGGCGGCGAACGACGCGGCCGCCAACGCAGGCGCTGCGGCCGACGCCGCCGGCGCAGCGGCCAGCAACGCCGCCGACAGCGCGGCGGCCGCCACCGACAAGGCCGCCGACAGCGCCGCCGCCGCCGCCGGAACCGCGGCGCGCAAGGCCGACGCCGCCGCGGACGCCGCCGCGAAGACCCACTAGACCGTCATGTCTGCTCGTCCCGGTCGGCGTTCAGCGCCTTCCGGGGCAGGTCGCCGCCGCGGGCGCGCATCTTCGACATGTGCGCCCGCACGTCGGCGGCGTGGGTGGCCAGTTCGAGCAGGTCGGTGGACATCTGCATGTGCGAGCGCATGCCCATCAGCTCCCAGGCTCGCTTGTTGAGCGCCTTGGTCATCATCAGGGTGGTGAGCGGCGCACGCGCGATGTTGGCGGCGATCTGCTCGACCGTGCTCTCCAGGTCCTCGCGGGCCACCACCTGGTTCACCGCGCCCCAGTCCAGCGCTTCCCGCGCGGTCAGGGTCTTGGACTGGAAGAGGTATTCGGCAGAGCGCTTGTAGTTCATGAAGATCCACGGCTCGATCATGGTCTCGCCGGTGGGAAAGCCGATCGCCTGCGGCAGCGGCATCTGGAAGTAGGCGTCCTCCGACGCCACCGTGATGTCCGGGATCAGCGCCCAGTACGACCCCGAGCCCACCGCATAGCCGTGCACCTGGGCGATCGTCGGCTTGGCGAACTCCCACAGCCGCAGCACCGGCCACAGGAACAGGTCGCCCGAGGCTTTGTAATGCGTGCCGGTGCGCGCCTGGTCCTCGGCGAACTCCGGATAGTCCTGCTCGATGGTCCCCATCGCATGGCCGGCGCTGAAGCCCTTGCCCTCGGCCTTGATGATCAGGACCTTGACGTCGTAGTCGCCGCCGGCCTCCTTCAGGGCCGCGTCCATGGCCCAGACCATCTTGCTGTCCTGCACGTTGGCCTTCTCCGGCCAGGTGAAGACCAGGCGTGCGATCGCCCCGTCCTTCTCGTAGCGGACGCGGTCCAGGTTCTTGGTTTCCATGGTCATCCTCCCTCGAATACGGCCCGCCGCGCGGCGGCGTTCATTCGGCCGGCGCCGGCGTGACGCCGCGCTCGGCGATGGCGTGCAGCCGGGGCAGCAGCTCCTCGCCCAGCCGTTCCAGGTCGGCGATGTAGCTGCGGCGCGTGGTGGCGTCGCAGGCGACGCTGGTCCGGGTGACACCCACCTCGCCCAGCATCTCCGCGGCCTCGACCAGGCCGGCCAGGCCCGGCTGCGAAGTCGGCAGCGGGAGCGCCAGAAGCTGGAACTGCAGGCCCAGCGGCGCGGTCCGACCGACCTTGCCGGCGTGCTGGGCGGCGAAGGCGATGCGCGCGTGCAGGTCGTCCAGGCTTCCCAGGTCCGCGGTGCGCCGCGACACCGCATTGCCCGCGTAGGCCATCGGCGCCCAGCCGTCGCCCAGCTCCACGGCCCGGCGGATCGCCTGGCGGCTGTTGCCGCCCATCCAGATCGGCGGCCCGCCCGCTTGGGCCGGACGCGGCAGCATGGTGTGGCCCGAGGCCAGGAAGTGGCGGCCCTGCATGTGGACGCCGTCCTCGGTCCAGGCCCGCCGCATGGCCACGATCGCCTCGTCGGTCAGGGCGTTGCGGTCCTCGAAGGCGACGCCCAGGGCGCGGAACTCCGCCTCCAGGTAGCCCGTCCCGACGCCCAGGATCACCCGCCCGCCCGAGAGCGCGTCCAGGCTGGCCACGCTGCGCGCCGTGATGAACGGGTTGCGGTAGGGCAGCACCAGCAGCGACGTCTGCAGCTTGATCCGTCGCGTGGCCGCCGCGGCGAAGGACAGGGCGACGAACGGATCGAAGTTGTGGTGCCCGTTTCCGCGCCGCAGCCAGTCGTCGTCCGGGAACGGATGCTCGCTGACCGCAATGGAGTCGAAGCCCGCGCGCTCCGCCGCCGCTGCGATCTCGGCGATGGCGTCTCCGGTCAGGAATTCGTCGGGCCGGTCCAGGCGTGCGACCGGAAGCGATGCGCTGACTTGCATGGGTCAGGCGAGGCTTGCGAGCAACGCCAGCGTCCGGGCCGTCGCGCCCTCCTCGACGTTCATCACCGAGCCCATGAAGTGGCTCACCCCGAGATCGGCCAGGCGCTTCAGCCCGTCGCGCACCACCTTCTCGTCGCCGACGATGGCGACGTCGGCCGGCGACGACCCGGCGCCCTCGCGGTCGAGCATCGCCCGGTAGGAGGGCAGGGTGTCGTAGAGCGCCAGCGACTTGGCGATCTTCGCCTTGGCGGCGTTGACGTCGGAGGTCAGCGCGATCGGGAAGCCGGCCGTCACCATCGGCGTCGGCCGCCCCGCCTCGGCCGCCGCCTTGCGGATGGTCGGCAGGATGTGCTGCTCCATGGTCTTCGGCCCGACCATCCAGGTGCTCGTGCCGTCGGCCATCCTTCCTGCCAGCCCCAGCATCACCGGGCCCAGCGCGGCCACGACCACCTTGGGCGGCGCGACGCCCGGCAGGTCGATCTGGTAGTTGCGCGCCGTCAGCGTCTCGCCTTCGAAATTCACCCGCTCGCCATGCAACAGCGGCATCAGGATCGACAGGTACTCGCGCATGTGCCGCGCGGGCTTGTCGTAGGACATGCCGAGCATGCCCTCGATCACCACCTTGTGCGACAGCCCGATCCCCAGCACGAACCGGCCGCCGCTGATCGCTGCGGAGGTCATCGCCTGGGTGGCCAGCGCCGTGGGATGGCGCGGATAGGTGGGCGTCACCCCCGTGCCCAGGGTGATCTTCGAGGTCATGTGCCCGGCCAGGCTCAGCACGTCGATCGCGTCGAGCGAGAACATCTGCGGCAGCCAGACCCCCTTGAGGCCCTGGGCCTCCAGGTCGCGGATGTACTCGGCCAGCGCCACGGGCACGGGCCCGGCGCGGCCGCTCGTGGTCAGGTGGACTCCGATTTCCATGGCGATCCTCTCTTTTCCCTACGCGCAACCGGCCTCAGGCGAGTTGCGGCGCCACCTCGGCGCCCAGGCGGCGGATGGCCTCGATCCCGTCGCGCGGATGGGTCCAGGGCGTGACGATCACCCGGTCCACGCCGACGTCGCGGTAGCGCTTCATCTCGTCCACGTCCGGCGGCCCGGCGATCTGCAGCGTCACCTGGAACGGACCGGTGCGGCCGGTCTCGGCCCGCAGCTCGCCCAGCCGCTTGAGGGCGACCGGCAGGGTCTGCGGCGTCTGACCCATCGGCAGCCAGCCGTCCCCGAACCGCGCCGCCCGGCGCAGGGCGGCGGGCGAATCCCCGCCGAT
>Ga0207668_10001530_pt1 | contig 13524 bp, 9 predicted proteins | sample KBSS43metaG_FD_184323 | JGI IMG/M metagenome (GOLD analysis project Ga0207668, IMG submission 184323) | Switchgrass rhizosphere microbial communities from Kellogg Biological Station, Michigan, USA - KBS S4-3 metaG (SPAdes) (version 2) | ecosystem: Host-associated > Plants > Roots > Rhizosphere >... | reverse complement strand
ACCTGCAGGTGCTAGGGGACCCCGAGACCTAAGAGGGGAGGCGTTGTGGCGCCGAGGCTATTCGCCGCCGGATAAACTCGCCGAGATGACGAGCCAGGATCGGGACCGCATACTCCGGCCGGATGGGGATGGGGCGTACCGCAGTGTCGACGCCGTAGGCCTGAATTTGATGAAGCAGCAAGAGGGCTTCCATCCGCTCCGCCTCCTCATCAGGTCCGAACCGGAACGCGGCGGAGCGCTCTCCGAGCCTTTTGATATTTTCCTCGAGGATGACGAAGGTGCGCTCTTCGTGGTCGGGATGAACGGCCGCGAGCTGCCGCATCATGTTGATCACCGGCGCATGGTCGGCGAATAGGCGAACGATCTCCAATACGACCGCGGTCGTCCGCACATCGTCGCTGCCGTCGAGATTCGCCAATTGGAGCATGACGTCCACGCCGCCCGGAACGGTAGTGCTGACGATCGCCAACGCGGCCTCCCGCTTGCCGTCGAAATATTTGTAGAAGGTGGCTTTGGTGATCCCGGCCAGCACGCAGATATTCTCGACGGTCGCCGCCGCGTAACCCTCGCGGGCGACGACCTTGAGCATGGCGTCCTGGATGGCGGCGCGCGTACCGGCGCGCTGACTTTTCTGCAGACTCGTTCGGCCGCGGCCGGTCGGCGCGCCGGCGCCATGCTCAGTCTCAGCGGGTAAAACCCTGTTGGCCATCGGCGCGCACTATCATTGCTTCTCGAGCCCTTGCAACCGGCCCCCTACGGGTATACTACACGTATAGCCGTTGGGTATATGCATTGCTTGCTTGGACCCCATGGACGGACGGTTGAGCACTCAGACGACGCCGCTTGAGCGCCGCTGATGAAGAAGGGGGGCGACGATGGGGTTGTTAAGATTGAAGCGGCACAGGGCAATGCTCGCTACGGCGGGCGCGCTTGCTCTATGCGCGCCGATGACGGCGCGGGCGCAAGACGCTCCGCCCTCGACCAGCGCCGCTGAGATATCGACCGCTGCGGAAAATGCCGTGGGCGAGGTCATCGTCACCGCCAACCGCCGCCGGGAGTCGATGCAACGCGTACCCGTCGCGGTAAGCGCGTTCTCGGCGGAAGCCCTGGCTGAGCAGCAGATCCAGAGTGTCACGGATCTACTGGGTCGCGTTCCCTCATTGAACGTCGCTCCCAATGGGACTCAGCGAAGCGCGGAAGGCGTGACGATCCGCGGACAGGGCCAAACCTACCTCGCGCCCGTCGGCGTGGTGAATTATTTCGCCGAAGTGCCGCTCATCCAAGGGTCGGTGATCGCAAACCAAGGCGGTCCCGGCAATTTCCTCGACCTTGAGTCTGTCCAAATTCTTCGCGGGCCGCAGGGTACCCTATTTGGCAAAAACACCACCGGCGGCGCGCTGCTGTTCGGCCCCGCCAAACCAACGAACGAATTGGGAGGCCACGCCCAGGTCCAGGTCGGCAACTATGACGACCAAGAACTTGAGTTCGTGCTCAACCTGCCGCTTGTCGACGATAAGCTCATGGTGCGGTTGGCGGCGCAAAAGGTCGATCGCGACGGCTACACAAGCGACGTGGGAACGGACGACGTCACCCTCTCCCTCCCCTTTCAGGGCGCTGGTTTTACCCCGGTGATAATTCCCAACTCGGGCCTCGTTCTGGCGGGCGGTCGGCCGAACGCCGGAATTGCCGGCCTGCCGGGCGTGGCGGACACCCGCGCGGACTTCGAAGGCAAACATTACGATGACCGTCATTTCTGGACGGCGCGCCTGGGCATCCTCTATCGGCCCACGGAATCCGTCGAGAATTACCTCGTTGGTTATTACACCCGGGAAGAAAACAATGGCACCGGCCAGGTGCTGACGAGCGCAGACCCTACGCATCCCAGCCTTATCAACCTGGTTGCGAATGCGTACGGCGGACTTGGCGCGTTTAACTCAGTCAATTCCACGATCAGCCAGGCCGTCGCGGCGCGCCAACAACAACTTGGTCCGCGCCGCGTATCGCTGAACACCGATCAGTTCTACGAACTCAAAACATGGGCGCTCGTCGACACTTTGAACTTGAAGCTCAACGATCAGCTCACATTCCGAAACATCATCGGATACCAGCGGATGGAGCAGAGCTACGCCTGGGATCTGGACGGCTCTTATCTTCCGCTCTTGAATCAGCTCCCCGCAACCATCACAGCGCAGTCGATCGCCAGTATACCGCAAATCGCAGACCTGGGGCCGATCGGCGCGGTGGCAAAATTCACCGACGCCAGCCTCTTCACCGAGGAGCCCCAACTTCAGGGAACTTATTTCGACGGCAAATTGGTCGGCGTCCTCGGCGCTTTTTACTCGGAGCAGAAACCGGAGGGGCTGCAGGGCCTCGGCTCCTACAACGCCGCCACTCCAGGAAACAGCTTCATCTCTCTCAGAACCATCAGCAAGGCGATCTACGCGCAAGCATCGACAGACCTCGGTCTGATCACGCCCAGCCTAGAAAATCTCAAATTGACGACTGGCGTCCGCCACACCTGGGACAGCTTCGACGGCCGGACCTATGCGCCGAGCAACGTCAACATTCCAGTGTCGACCGGTAGCGGCGATCACGAGGCGACAACCTGGACCGCCGGCCTGGACTATCGGGTTGCGCCGCGCGCCCTGGTGTTCGGCAAAGTGACCCGGGGCTATAAGGCAGGCGGCTTCAATCTGTCGGCCGTCAGTGTCGAGGGCGCGACCTTCGGGCCAGAGTTCGTCACCAGCTACGAAGTGGGCGCCAAGACCGACTTCCTTGTCGGCGAGACGCCGGTGCGTTTCAACGCTTCGGCCTACAGGCTGGATTATGAGGGTATTCAAAGAGCAAATGGGCAGAACGTGCCGAACGGGTGCGGCGCACCGGGCGCGCCGCCGCGTTGCGCGATAACCGGTAACACCACCGGCCTTGACCAGGGCGCGATCACCTACAACGCGGGCTCGGCGAAGGTCGAAGGCTTGGAGTTCGAGGTCTCGGCCCTGCTGTTTCGCGGTTTCGAGCTGTCGGGAAGCTATTCGTATACGAACGCCAATTACGAAAACTATTACCTTCTGCTGTCGCCCGGCGCTTCGGCTGCCGGCCCCCAGGTTGGCGTCAAACAGACCTGTGACGGTCCGGTCGCGATCCCGACCGGTGTCGGGGCCAGTCCGGTCTTGATCAATCTGAGCTGCGCGCCATTCCCGTTTACGCCCAAAAACCAGTACGCGATCAACGCCCGCTATGAGCTTGAACTCGGCGAGAAGATCGGCGCGTTGGTGTTCAACGCCAACTTCAATCACGCTGATCGCAGCTGGACAGCCCCCGCCTCGCTGCCGATCGCTTTGCCCGAGGGTTACGTGGACGCCTATGACGTCATCAACGCCTCGGTGGAATGGCGCTCGCTCATGGGCTCGAATGTCGATGCCCGGCTATTTGTGACCAACCTTACCGACGAAACCTATCGCATCAGCAACTCCAACGTCGGCGACGCTCCTTCAGGGTACAACGCTAGTATCTATAACGAGCCCCGGATGTACGGACTTTCATTACGCTATAGATTCAATGGTTGAGCTTGTTAATCCAAGGACGATCCTTCTTAGAGGGAAGCAAATGCGGCGCTCGTACATCATAAAAGCTGGTCCGATTATTACGGTCTTCGCCCTTTTGTCCGCCTGTCAGACTGAAGTCCCACATCCGCAGTCGACACGCGCCGCGGAACCGCCTGCGCCGGTGTCGCCCGCACAGCGGGCCGCCCTTTTTGGCGAGTTGCACATGCACACCGCCTTTTCGACGGACGCCGTGATGCTGGTTGGCACCACGGTAACGCCCGATCAGGCCTATCGCTACGCGCGCGGCGAGACAGTGACCGTGCTGGGGCAGCCGATCCGGCTTAAGCGTCCGCTCGATTTCATGGCGGTTACAGACCACGCGGAACAGATTGGCGTTGGCTATGAGATGCTCGATCCGCGTGGCAGGGGCGCACAGACTCCGTTTGGCGCACGCGTTCGCGCCGGCAAGCCTTCGATGGACGACCTTCGGGGCATATTCCTCAGCAAGACAGTCGACCCTGGAGTGGATTCAGAGAGCATTGGCCGATCGACCTGGAAGCGGGTCGTCGACGCGGCGCAAAGTAATTATCAGCCGGGACGTTTCACCACCTTTGTGGGTTTCGAGTGGAGCTCAACGCCCACCTTCCAGAATCTCCACCGCAACGTGATCTTTAAATCCGCCGATGTCGCTTACCCTTACAGTGCGGCGGATAGCGAACGACCGGAGGATCTGTGGAGCTATCTGGAGGCTAATCGCAGACGCGGAATAGAAGCGATGGCCATTCCGCATAACGGCAACCTCAGCAACGGCTTAATGTATGACTGGAAGGACAGCGACGGCCGCCGGATCGACCGCGCCTACGCCTTGCGCCGCCAGGAAAACGAGCCCCTCAACGAGCTGGCGCAAACCAAGGGTGTCTCCGAGACACACCCCAGCCTATCCCCCGAGGATGGTTTCGCCGATTTTGCGATCTTTGAGGGCCTCTTCAACGGCGGGATCAGCAAGGCCTCGGGCAGCTATCTGCGAGAGGCCTTGGGGCGCGGCCTGGTGCTTTCCGAGGAAGTCGGGGCCAATCCCTATCTGACCGGATTTATCGGCGCGACCGACGACCACGGTGGTCTCTTCAACACCGATGAGGCGGCATTTCGCGGCGGGGGGCGATACAGCGCCGCAAAGCCGTTCACGCTTGAGGATGCCCGGGCCTTGCTCGTCGACGACAAGAATGGCGCGCCGATTAACGAACTCAATACCGGGTCAGGCGGCCTGACTGGAGTCTGGGCCGAGTCCAACACACGCGAGGCGATTTACGCCGCGATGCGGCGCCGGGAAACCTTCGCCACGTCGGGCACACGGCTGAAGGTGCGGCTATTCGGCGGCTGGAATTATGATCGCGCATTACTCAACAAACAGCGACGCTGGGACATGGCCTATGCGGGCGGCGTTCCACAAGGGTCTAACCTGCCGCACCGTCCGACCAGAGCTGGCGCGCCGCGGTTCTTGGTCTGGGCGCAAAAGGATCCGGACGGCGCCAATCTCGATCGCGTGCAGATTATCAAGCTCTCCACCATAGGGGGCAAGATGCGCGAACGGATCTTCGACGTCGCCTTTGATCGCGGTCGCAGGATCGATTCCGCGACGGGTCAACTGGCTGCCGTGGGAAATACGGTGAACTTGACTACGGCGCGCTATACCAATTCGATCGGCGCGGCCGAGCTGGCCAGCCTCTGGGTCGATCCGGAATTCGACCCGGCGCATCCTGCCGTCTACTACGCGCGGGTGCTTGAGATTCCGACGCCGCGTTGGTCCACCGTCGTGGCTATCCAGCACAAACTGCCGGCGCCAAAGAGCGTCCCTGCCGTGATTCAGGAGCGGGGTTGGACCTCACCGATTTGGTACGAGCCGAATGGCTGATCGCGGTATGCGCGGTTCTTTCACGTCGTTCCTTAGGGAGCCAATCTTCCATTTCGTTCTGGCTGGCTCGTTATTGTTCGGTTTGGTCCAGCTGAACACGCCACCTGATCCGCAAGCGATTCGGATCGACGATCGCGTGATTTCGCAACTTGCCGCCCGCTACCAGCGCCAATTCGGCGAAGCGCCGCCAGCCGATCGCTTTCGCGCGCTTATCGGCCGCCACATCTACGAAGAGGCTCTCTATCGTCACGGCTTGGCTCTTGGGCTGGACCGCGGCGACGAGATCGTGCGGCGACGCATCGTCCAGAAAATGGAATTCCTTGCCGGGGACGAAGGGGACGTGGGCGAGCCCACGCCGGCGCAGCTTCGGGCGTGGTATCAGACCCATCAGGATCGTTATCGCCAGCCTGAGCAAATCTCGTTCCGCCAAATCTATTTCTCGCCGGACAAGAATGGTGAAGCCGCCGCGCTAACCCGCGCTCGCAATGCGCTGCAGAAAGTCACAGCGGGCGTGGCGGTCGATGCGATCCAGTCCGATCAATTCTCGGAAGGCGAGCATTTCATCCTCGTCGAGCCTGGGCAGATCGAGCGGATATTCGGGTCGAGCGCCTTGACACAGCAAGTCTCATCCTTGCCGCTCAATCAGTGGTCAGGGCCGTTGCGGTCGGGGCTAGGTTGGCATCTCGTACGGCTGGAGGCGAAGATTGCCGATAAGCCCCCCGCCCTCGAAAGTATTTCGGGCAGGCTGCGTCAGGATTGGCGCGAGGACCGTATGGCAGCCAATCAGCGCGACGCGATCGGGCGCATCCTTAAGGATTTCGTCGTCGTTCGAGCGGGGGTGGCAAAGAGCCTGTGACCCGCCTGCTTGTCCTCCTGTTGGTCTTGCTTATTGGCGCCACCTCAGCGCAAGCCCACGAAGTTCGCCCTGCACTTCTGTCTATCAAGCGAACGGCTGAAGATGTTTGCCGGATCGAATGGAAATATCCCTCAGGAGACGAAGCGATCGCACGGCTGAGGTTGCGGCTATCCGGCGGCTGGACCGACGGGATACCGAGTGCGGTGGTGGAGGGTCCGTACTTCCGGACCGATAAATGGCTGCGATACCCCTGTCGGATCGCCGCGCTAAACGCGCAGAAGGTTTCGGTAGAGGGCCTGGAGGGAACACTGACCGACGTCTTCGTCGAAATCGATTATGGCGACGGCGAGGTTCGGCGAGATGTCCTTCGCTCGGGGCAAGAGGCGATCAGTCTGGAGCGCAGTCAGCCTCCCCTCTATGGAACCTTGGCTTATTACCGCCTCGGTATTCAGCACATCCTGACCGGCATAGACCACCTGGCCTTCGTGCTCGCGCTGGTCCTGCTCGTTGGATTGCGAAAGCGGCTATTCGTCGCGATCACCTTTTTTACGGTCGCGCACAGCATCACCCTTGGGCTCACTGCGCTAGGCGTGGTGGCTACCTCGCCCGCTTTGATCGAGGCCCTCGTGGCGTTGAGCATAGCCTTTGTGGCGGCAGAGCTTATTCATTTGCGGCGGGGGCGAAGCACGCTCACGATCCGCCATCCGCAGCTACTCGCGCTGGCTTTCGGCTTCCTTCACGGCTTCGCCTTCGCGGGCAGCTTGGCCCAGATCGGCCTTCCGGCGCACGATAAGTTACTCGCGCTGCTGCTCTTCAACCTCGGCGTGGAAAGCGGCCAGTTGCTCTTTATCGCGGCCGTTGTGGGAGTCATGAGAATGTTGCGCGCACGATCGGTCCGCTTGGCGCCTTGGTGCGGCCGACTTGCGCCCTATGCCATCGGTATTCCGGCAGGGTTCTGGTTCGTGCAGCGTCTGGCCCAGATCGTTTAGCCGAAAGCTGACATGCGCGCCGGGTCGAAGATATGAGTGGAACCTAGGCTCTGGCACGATGTCGCCGATGTTGCATCAGATACGCACCTCCAATTTGGCACAGGACCTCGATGATCATGAAATCGCATTGGGTCTGGTTGAGCCTGCTCGTTTTCATTGGGCCGACGGCGACGCAGGCGGCCAAGCCGTCGCCGGCTGGCGTGGAGCGCTTTGAGATCCTTGAGCGCACGCCGGCGTTCGGCGGGCGCAGCTTCGGCGATCATGGATCTTATGAAGAGATCAAGGCCGTCGCCCATCTGAGGATCGATCCAGCGGCGCCGCGCAACCGGGGGATCGTCGATCTCGACAAGGCGCCGCGCGGGTCGGACGGTCTGGTCGCCTACGAAGTCGACGTGGCGATCCTGCGGCCCAAGGACCCGCGCAAGGCGCGCCGGGTGCTGGTGTCCGACATCCTCAACCGCGGCGGAAAAATCATCACTGGCCTCAACGGGACGGCAAATCCCACGGGAGCCGATCCTGGCGATGGCTTCCTGATGCGCCAGGGCTACACCCTGGTCTGGGTCGGCTGGCAGGCGGAGCTGGGACCCGGCCGAATGCAGGCCCGCTTGCCCGTCGCCACCGAGAACGGCGCGCCGATCGTCGGCTTCGCGGACCAGGAGGCGATTTTCGACGTCCCCGGCGCCGTCGGCAAGATGACGCTGCCCTATCCGGCCGCGGTGCTTGATCCGGCGCGCGCGACCCTCACCGTACAGGCGCGCGCCGCCGACGCGGCGCGCTCGCTCCCCTCGACCGAATGGCGCTACCTGGACGATCGCCATGTCGAGTTCGCCCGTCCGGCCGACATGGACGCCGGCGCCATCTACCGCCTGCGGTATCCGGCAAAGGACCCGGTGGTCGCGGGGCTGGGCTTCGCCGCGGTGAGAGACGTCGTCGCCTTCCTGCGGCATGACCGTCAGGACGGCGCCGGCGGGGCGAACCCCTTGCAGGACCTCGCCAAGGCCCCTTGCGAAGTCGACGCTCAGCGCCGCTGCCTCAACAACGGTGGGGGTTATGTCGATATCGCGGTCGGGTTCGGCGTGTCGCAGTCGGGCCGCTTTCTTCGCGATTTCCTGTGGCGCGGATTCAACGCCGACACGGCGGGTCGTCCGGTGTTCGATGGCCTGATGCCGAACATGGCCGGGGCGCGAACGACCTGGACCAATGTCCGGTTCGCGCAGCCGGGCCGGTTCTCCCGCCAGCACGAGGACCATGGCGTCCCGGGCTTCACCTTCCCGTTCAGCTACGCCCCTGTCGCCGATCCCGTGACCGGGATGCGCGATGGCCTGATGGAGCGGTGCCGGGCGGACGGAACCTGCCCCAAGGTCATCCATCTCGATACCAGCGCCGAGTTCTGGCAGGCCGGCGCCGCCCTGGTCGGGACGGGCGGCGGCGCGGGCGACTTGGCGCAGCCTGCCGACGCCCGACTGTTCCTGGTGGCCGGTGGGACCCATGCGCCGGGCGCCGTCGTCAAGGCTTGCGAGCACCGGGCCAATCCCCTGGCCTCCACGGCCCTGCAGAAGGCGCTGCTGGTCGATCTCGTGGACTGGGCGGCCGGGCGCTCGGCGCCCCCCGCCAGCCGGTGGCCCCGGGTCGCCGACGGCGGCCTGTCCCCGTTCGAAGCCCGCTCTTCGCGCCAACCGGCGGTGATCAACCAGCCCGAGCCGCCGGGCCGGGCGGCGAGCTGGCCGGTTTTGACGCCGGTCGTCGACGCCGACGGGCACGAGATCGCCGGCGTGCGCCTGCCGGAAATCGCCGCGCCGGTGGGATCGTACCTGGGGTGGAATCTGCGCGCCGAGGGCTATGCGAAGGGGGAGCTGTGCAACCTCTTCGGCGCCTTCATCCCCTTCGCCGCCGAAACGGCCGACGCCGCTGATCCACGCCTCCCCCTGGCGGCGCGTTATCGGGATCACGAGGCCTATGTCGCCGCCGTCGCCAAAGCCGCCACGGCCTTGCAGGCCGATCGCCTGATGTTGGAGGAAGACGTGGCCGCCGCCGTCGGCCGGGCGCGGACGGAAACGTCATGGAGCGAAAAATGACGAAGGTGGTGCTGATAACCGGTGCGACGCGGGGCATCGGCAAGGCGACGGCGCTCCGCGTCGCGCAGCGCGGGTTCGCGGTGGCGGTGACCGGGCGGACCAGGCGCGAAGGCGAGGGAAGCCTGCGAACCGCCGGCCGTGCTGACCCGGTGAAGGTAAGCGGCAGCATCGAGACGACGGTGCGGGAGATCAATGAGGCGGGCGGCGAGGCGCTCGGCATCGAGATGGATATCGGCGACCGCGCCTCGATCGACCGCGCCGTCGACGCCGTCCTGACCAGATGGGGCAGGATCGACGGGCTGTTCAATAACGCCTTCCATCAATCGCCCGACATCATGTCGCCGATCTCGGCGATCGACGCTGACATCGCTGAGGTGGCGATGCGCGGCATGATGATCAATCACCTGCATATCACCCAGCGCGTCCTGAAGCCGATGCTGGCGCAGGGCGGCGGCCGGATCGTGTTCATCACCAGCGGCGCGGGCGCGATCCCGTGCACGCTGAAGCTCGCCGAAGGCGGCTGGGGCATGCTCTACGCCGCCGGCAAGGCGGCCTTCTCCAAACTCGCCGAGTTCGTCGACCTGGAATATCGCGATCAAGGGATCGCCAGCTTCCACATCCAGCCTGGCCTTACGATCACTGAGGCCATGCTGTCCCAGTACGGCGAGGCGGCCAAGGACTTCGGCGGCGGCCAGCCGAGCTATACGCCCGACGACACAGGACGCACCGTCGCCTGGATGCTCGATTCACCGGACGCGCTCGCCTACGCCGGCCCCAAGATGCACCAGGCGCCGACCTTCTTCGAGGACAATAAGATCGTCCCCTCTTGATCGCGCCGGCGCCTCAGGCCTTGCGCGGCTGGGCCGCCAGGGCCAGGCCCTCACGGATCGAGGACAGCCCCGGCCGTGCAACGGCCACGCCGTTCACGGGCGCTTCGAACAGGGCCATGCCCTGCCATGAGCCGCCGACATAGTCCGGCGCCCAGGGGCGGACGCCACAAAGGGTCCCTTCACGCACCCCCCACTCGACCAGATCCCGCAGGAACCGGGCCTGGCCGTCGGGCGTGATCGGATAGCCCTCGACCGGGTTGGCCCAATCGTCTCCGCCGTAGATAACCGGACCCGCCGCATAGCCGAACTCCGCGATATAGATCGGGCGTCCGAGGCGGTCTTTCGCCAGGCGCGCGGTCTCTTTGAACAGGTCGAGCCGTTTGGGGATGAGCTTGGTGTTGGTGGGATAGTAGGACGCCCCCAGCTCTTCGGATCTGAAGCCGTTGGCGTCGAGCGTCTCGTAGAACCCCACGAAAACCTGGGGGATCATGGTGGCGATGGCGCTGGTGTGCGTCGCGAACCGGGCCTTCGGATCGGCCTTGCGGATGCCGTCGGCGACGGCCGCCAGGATCTTGCCGACATGGCCCCAAAGGTGCGCCTTGCCCCAGGCCGCCTGATCCGCCGGCTTCATCATAAAGAATTTGCCGATCGTCATCTTGCCGATCTCCGGATCGACGGCGTCGGGCGCCCGGTAGGTCCAGCCCGGCCCGCCGATAGTCTTGGTCATGGGCGGGATCGCCACGCCGGCGATGCCGAATTCGACTTCGTTGCCGAGGTCCCACAGGTTCACCGTGACGCCGGTGTTCAAGATCTCCTTTGCCGCAAGCTCGCCGTAGATGCGCATGGCGTCGCACATCTCGTCGATGCCCAGTTCGATCCAGGGCTTGCGCAGGGTGATCTGCGGAAAGCCGGAAAAGTCCGGCTCCGGTTGGCCGCCCATGTCGCCGTAGATACCGCACAGAAGAAGTTCGGGATTCAGCGGCAGGCCGAGCGCGCGCGCCAGCCGGGCGCGCGGTACGACCTCGCTGAAGCCGCTGTTGCGACCGCCGTACGGCGCGGTGCGCGAGGTGCCGGCGCGGACGAACACCTCCGTCGATCCATGGTCCATGTAGAGGCGCTGAAGCTCTTCCGGGCTGCGGGCCGTCCGCTTGCCGGCGCGATAGGCGACGTTCTTGTCGAACATGGCCTCCGGGTAACGGCTCAGACTCAGGCCGTTGCGAAATTTAACCGGCAATGGGGGTGTCGCCGTGGCTGGCCCGGTTGCGAGGGCCAGCGCGGCCCCCGCCACGCCCGAGCCCAACAGGCCCCGCCGGCTGAGGTCAGCCGTCATGGTCTGGTTCATCGATATCCTCCGCGTCTTTTTTTGTTTTGGTTGTTGGTCGCGCCTTCAACCTAGCCGACGGCGGCCGAAGCGCTAGCCTTTCCCCAGGGCGTCCCGCGCGCGCCGGGTTCGCCCCCCCAGGGCGTCGGGACGGTTCAGCAGTTTGCGGAACTCGTCGCGGCGTTCGTGGATCGAGGCGATGACCAGGCCCATGGGGATGCCGATGTCGACCAGCACCGCCTCGGAAAGCTGCAGGCTGGCCTCGATGGTCTCGGGCACGGCGTCGGTGGCGCCCAGTTCGTAGAGCCTTTGCGCGTGGCGGGCGTCGCGGGCGCGGGCGACGATGGTCAGGTCGGGGCGCAGCTCGCGCGCGGTGGCGACGACGGCCTCCGTGCCTTCCGGGGAATCCATGGTGATCACCAGGGCGCGCGCGGCGTCGAGGCCGCAGCGGCGCAGGAACTCCGGCTTGGAGGCGTCGCCATAGTAGATCTGCTTGCCGGCGCGGCGGGCCGGCTCGATCGGCCGCGCGTCGCGGTCGGCGCCGATCCAGGGAATGTCGTGGCGCTCCAGCATGTCGCCCACCAGCTTGCCGACGCGGCCGTAGCCGACCACCAGCACGGAGGGGCCGGCCTCGCCGATGTCCGGTCCGTCGGCGACGGGCACGGGTTCTTCGGCCGGCAGGTTGGCCTCGGCCTTGCCCTTGGCGATGCGTACCGAGATCGCGGCCAGGATCGGGATGGCGAACATCGATAGGGTCGAGGCGACCAGCACCATCTCGCCGACACCCTTGGACACGATCTTGTAGTCCATCGCCGTCGACAGGATGACGAAGGCGAACTCGCCGGCGGCGGAGAGGAGCAGGGCGGTCTCGATCGCCTGGCGGTTCTTCAGGCCGAAGAGGCGGGCGAAGAGGTAGATGATCACCGACATGATGGTCATCACCCCGGCGGCGATGCCGAGGATCACCGGCAGGTTGGCGGCCAGCAGCGACACATCGAGGCCGATGCCGACCGAGACGAAGAACAGGCCGAGCAGGAGTCCCTTGAAGGGCTCGATGGTGACCTCGACCTCATGGCGGAACTCGGTCTCGGCCAGGAGCACCCCGGCGATGAAGGCGCCGAGCGCCATGGAGACCCCGGCGACGGCGGCGAGCACGCCCGCGCCGATGACCACCAAGAGGCAGGCCGCCATGAACAGCTCCTCGCTCTTGGCGCGGGCCACCGACTTCATGATCGGGCGCAGCAAGAGCCGGCCAAGGACGAACAGGGCGAACAGGCCGACCACCGCCGGGAGGAAGGCGAACAAGAGCTTGGGCGAGAAGATCTCACCGCCCTGGCGGCTTTGGGCGCCGACCACGGCGATGGTGATCAGGATCGGGGCGACAGCCAGATCCTGGAACAAAAGGACCGAGAAGATCGCCCGGCCGGCGGGGGAGTGCTGGCGTTTACGCTCCGCCAGCAAGGGCATGATGATCGCCGTCGACGACAGGGCGAGCGCCGCGCCGAGCACCGCCGCCGCGCCGGCGGGCTGGCCGAACGCCATGGCCGCCAGGCCGATGGCGAGACCGCAGGCCACGACCTGCAAGGCGCCGAGGCCGAACACCATGCGCCGCATCAGCCGCAGGCGCTCCCACGACAGCTCCAGCCCGATCATGAAGAGGAGGAAGACGACGCCGAGCTCGGCGAGCTGGCTGATCTCAGCGGGGTCGGAGATGGTGAAATAGGAGAACCACGGGACGCGGTCGGCCAGGGAGCCAAGGCCGAAGGGGCCGAGCAGGACGCCGGCGCCGAGGAAGCCGAGGATCGGGCTGACCTTCCAGCGACGGAACAGCGGAACCACCACGCCGGCGGTCGCCAGGAACAGCACCACGTCCTTGTATTCACCCGGTGAGACTTCGCCCGCCATCCGCACTCCACGCCGTTTGATTTGAACCTCTAGTATTGGGGGTCGGGCGCGGTTTGCCAAACCCTGTTGCGCCCTTTGTCCGCGAGGGCTA
>Ga0207668_10001526_pt1 | contig 13541 bp, 10 predicted proteins | sample KBSS43metaG_FD_184323 | JGI IMG/M metagenome (GOLD analysis project Ga0207668, IMG submission 184323) | Switchgrass rhizosphere microbial communities from Kellogg Biological Station, Michigan, USA - KBS S4-3 metaG (SPAdes) (version 2) | ecosystem: Host-associated > Plants > Roots > Rhizosphere... | reverse complement strand
GCAGCGGCCGGCCCAGCAGCATCCGGCGCTGGTGCGTCCCGCGCGGCCGCGACCGGCCGCCGCACGGCCGCACGCCGCCCCCGGTGCCGGGCTGGTCGCCGCCGCCCGGGAAGGGGTCACCGCCGCGGACGTGTCGTCGAGCCCGTCCGCGCCCGTACAGCAGCAGGTCCTGGCCCTGGTGAACGAGAACCGGCAGCGGTATGGCTGCGGCGAGCTGTCGGTGGACCGCCGCCTGATCGAGGCGGCCAACGAGCACGCGGCCGACATGGCGCGGCGCCGCTACTTCGCGCACGAATCGCCCAACGGCGACGGCGCGGGCGACCGGGTGCGGGAGGCCGGGTACCGGTGGCAGCGGTACGGCGAGAACATCGCCCGGGGCGCCGACAGCGCGTACGAGGTGGTGGACGGCTGGATGCACAGCCCCGCGCACCGGCACAACATCCTCGACTGCCGGCTGCACCAGATGGGCATCGGCCTGGCCATCGCCGGCGACCGCACGCCGTACTGGGTGCAGGACTTCGCGACCCCACAAATGTAGGCCCGGCGTTAAACCGGAACTGCCTCGCTCGCGTCTCCTCAGGTAAAGGTGACGCACACCGATTGGCCCTCCCGGATTCGTGTCACAGTCGTTCCCCCGACGCTGTGGCCGAGCGGGCTGTGCTTCGATGTGCGGACACATCATCCTGGGGAGGACGATTTTGGGAGTGAGACGGGTCACCACCCGCCTCACCGGGGCCGCACTGGCGGCTCTGGTAGGCGGCGGTCTCGGCGCCATGGCGCTGTCGCCGGCCACCGCTGGTGCCGCCGCCCGGACGCCGATAACCGCGGTCGCGACCACCACCGTGGTCACCAAGGCGGCGGCTGCGGCATGCGCCACCGGTAAGTACCAGAAGCAGGTCGAGACCTATCTGAAGCGGATCGGCGGCTTCGGCACGATCACGGTGGACGGCAAGCAGTCGGCTGCCGACTGCGCGGCGATCAAGAAGTTCCAGAAGCGGTACGGCATCCAGCCGGCCGGGGGTCTCGCCGGCCCGACGACGTTCGACGTGGCCCAGCGCATCGCCGCGACCGACATCGCGTCGTGCAAGGCCAAGAAGTCCGGGATCACCTTCTGCGTGGACCTGACCCACCAGACGACCTGGATCATGAAGAACGGCAAGCGGTACACGAACACGACAGTGACGCGTACCGGCATGAAGAACTACCGGACGCCGGCCGGTACCTTCAAGATCAACAAGCGGACGACGAAGGAATGGTCCGACCCGTACGAGGTGTGGCTGCCGTACTGGCAGCGCTTCGTCGGCGGGCGGGGCTTCCACCAGACCACGACGTACATCCACGACAAGTGGCGTGGTTCGCACGGTTGCGCCAACCTGCTCCCGCAGGACGCGAAGACCTACTGGAACGTCGGCAAGATCGGCATGACCGTGAAGGTCTTCGGGCGCCGTCCCGGCACCTGACCGGAACTCCCGAGGGCGGGCCGCTGAGCGGCCCGCCCTCGGCGTGTCCGCGCCGGATTCAGCCGGCGGCGTGCAGCCGGACGTGCGTGGTGAGCACGTCGTGGCGGGCGAAATGCCGTTCGTTGCCGCAGGCCATGACCAGCCGCAGGCCCTCCCGGCTCAGGGTGTAACGCACGTCGGTGAACCGGCTGACGGTGTCGTCGTGGTGCACGACGGTCAGCTCATCGGCTCGGAGCATCACTTTCACGTCCTTCGCGGTCACGGTGCCTACGGAGTACGGATGGGGCCGCGGGGACGGTTCATTTCACGGTGCGGCCCGGAGCCCGCCGGCGCCGTCACAACCCCGCCAGCACGGCCGCCGCATAGCCGACACCCGGCCGGTATCCGCGGCCGAAACGATCACGGACGATGCACTCGCCGGACGCGGCATAGAGTTGCGTCCGTGTCCCGCGCCCGCCCGCCGTACCCGCCGAGAAGCCCGCGCCCGCTGCTCATCGCACTGGCCGGCATGCTGCTGATCTCATTGACCGCCGCGTCCTGCGGCGACGAGCCCCGCGACGTCGGCCTCGCCCAGGTCGGCCGCGGCACCGTCGACGAAATCGTCGAGGCGCCCGGCTCGGTGACCGCCCGCGCCGCCGCCACGGTGAGCGCCCCCTCCGCCGGCACCCTCGCCGAGCTGCGCGTCGAGCCCGGCCAGCGGGTCAGCAAGGGCCAGGTGCTCGCGGTCATCGACGCGCCCGAGCTGGAGGCCCGGCGCCGGTCCGCCGAGCAGGCCCTCGACCAGGCCTCCCGGGGCGGCGGGGTGCCGAGCGGCGGTACGTCCGGCTTCACCGCGGTCCGCAAGCGCACCGACCGGCAGGCGGCCGAGGCATTCGCCGAGGCTCGCACGGCCGCCGGCAAGATCACCGACCCGGCCCTGCGGCAGGTTCTGCTCAAACAGGTCGACGCCGCCCGGCAGCAGTACAGTGCGGCCTCGGCGGCCGCCGGCGCGGCCCTGCGCTCGGTGCAGCGCGGCGTCGCCTCGCTCGGCCAGGCGGTCAGCTCGCTCTCCGCCGCCCAGCGACTGCAGGCAAAGCAGGCGTACGAGCTGGCCGACGCCGCCGTCGACGCGCTCACCCTGCGCGCGCCGGTGGCCGGCGTGGTCCAGCTCGGCGGCCCGTCCGGCGGCGGCACCGCCTCGCTCAACGACCTGCTCTCCGGCGGCGGTGGCGCGCCCGCCGCCGCCCCGCCGGCCGCGGGCGGCGGCCGCGGCCTGCCCGGCGTCGACTCCGCCGTCCCGCAGGGCGCCTACGTGGCCGCCGGCACCCCGATCGTCACCGTGGTCGACGTGACCCGGCTCGGCCTCACCGCCGAGGTCGACGAGACCGACATCCTGCTGGTCAAGGCCGGTGGTCCGGCGACCGTCGAGCTGGACGCCGCCACCGGCGCCACCTACCAGGCCAAGGTGCGGGCCGCCGACCTGCTGCCGACCACCTCGGCCCGCGGCGGCGTCTCCTACCAGGTGCGGCTCGACCTGGGCCCGGGCACCACCACGGACGGCTCGGCCGCCCCGACACCCCGGCCCGGCATGAGCGCGGTGGTCCGCCTCCGGGTCCGCCAGGCGGCCGACGCGGTGACCGTGCCGGCGTCGGCGATCGTCAACGCCGACGGCCGGGACACGGTGTGGGCCGTGCGCAACGGCCGCTACGAGCGGATCCCGGTGACGATCGGCGTGCAGGGCGAAGACATCGTGCAGGTGACCGAGGGGGTGCAGCCGGGGGAGCGGATCGCGGTCTCCGGCACCGACCAGATCCGGCCCGGCGACAGGCCGTCATGACGAAGCCACCCCTGCCCCGCCCTCCTGGTACGTGCCGTTCCGGTTCGGGGCCGGCCGCTGGGGGTGCCGGGTGACCGCCGCGATCGTCGCTGCCGACGTCACCCGTACCTATCAGCTCGACGGGGTCGCCGTGGAGGCGCTGCGCGGCGTCTCGCTCACGGTCGCGCCGAGCGACTACGTCGCGATCGTCGGCACCTCCGGCTCCGGCAAGTCGACCCTCATGCACCTGCTCGGCGGCCTCGACCGGCCGACCAGCGGCACGCTGCTGATCGGCGGCCGGGACGTGGCCACGCTCGGCCCGGGCGAGATGGCCCGGCTGCGCAACGAGACGATCGGGTTCGTCTTCCAGTCGTTCCACCTGCTGGCCCGTACCACCGCCCGGGACAACGTGGCCCTGCCGCTGGTCTACCGCGGCGTCGGCCGGCGCGAACGCCGGGCCCGCGCCGCCGCGATGCTCGACCGGGTCGGCCTGGCCCACCGGCTCGACCACCGCCCCAACCAGATGTCCGGCGGCGAACAGCAGCGCGTGGCGATCGCCCGGGCCCTGGTCACCGGCCCGTCGGTGCTGCTCGCCGACGAACCCACCGGCAACCTCGACACCGCCACTGGCCAGTCCGTCCTCGCCCTGCTCGAATCGCTGAACGCCGACGGCGTGGCGGTCGTCCTGGTCACCCACGACCGGGACGTGGCCGCCCGGGCCCGGCGGCAGATCGTCATGCGCGACGGCCGCATCATCACCACGGAAGGCGCGGCCGCATGAGAGTCGCCGAGGCCTGGCGGGTCGCCCTGGACGCGCTGCGCGCCAACCGGCTGCGCAGCATCCTCACCATGCTCGGCGTGGTGATCGGGGTGGGCGCCGTGGTCGCGCTGGTGGCCATCGGCACCGGCACCAAACAGCAGATCGAGCAGCAGGTCGAGGGCCTCGGCTCCAACCTGCTGATCGTCGTGCCCGGCCGGCTCGCGGCGGGTTCCGCGCCGACCGTCTCGACGATGACGCTCGACGATCTCGACGCGGTCGGCCGGGTCGTCGGCGACCGGTCCCGGGTGGCGGTCACCATCAGCTCCGGGGAGACCGTACGCGCGGGCGCCCGCTCCACGTTCTCCAGCATGCAGGGCGTACTGGAGACCACCCCGAGCGTCTTCGTCCGCCGCCTCGACCGGGGCACCTACCTCACCCGTACCGACGTCACCACCGGACGGCGGGTGGCCGTGCTCGGCGCCGGCACCGCCCGCCAGCTGTTCGGCGACCGCGACCCGATCGGCCGGCAGATCACCATCAGCGGCGTCCGGTTCCGGGTGATCGGCGTCTTCGAGCAGCTCGGCCAGAGCCTCGGCGTCGACCGGGACAGCGAGGTGCACATCCCGGTCACCGCGGCGCAGCGCCTGCTCGGCACCGAACGCATCGACGGGCTGGCCATCCGCGCCCCCGACCGGGAGACGATCGACGCGCTCGGCGCCGCCGTGGTCGCCACCCTCACCAAACGCCACCCGGACACCGACTTCAGCGCCGTCACCCAGGAACAGATTCTCGGCGTGCTCGGCGACATCCTCGGCGTACTGACCGGCGTGCTCGCCGCGATCGCCGGGATCAGCCTGCTGGTCGGCGGCGTCGGCGTCTCCAACATCATGCTGGTCTCGGTCCGCGAGCGCACCAAGGAGATCGGCCTACGCAAGGCGGTCGGCGCCCGGCCCCGCGACATCGGCGTCCAGTTCCTGCTGGAAGCGGTGCTGCTGACCACCGTCGGCGGGGTTCTCGGCATGGCCCTGGGCATCTCCGCCGCGCTGCTGGTCGACCGGCTGTCCCCGGTGCCCGCCGCGATCACCTGGTGGTCGCTGGCCCTGGCCTTCGGGGTGTCCGCGGCGGTCGGCATCATCTTCGGCGTGGTACCCGCCCAGCGGGCCGGCCGCCTCGACCCGGTGGTGGCCCTGCGCACCGAGTGACCCGCCGCACGTCGGCTCAGCTCGGCCGGCAGCGAGCCGAAACTTGCCTACGTGCGGTTTCAGCTTCACGATCACCAGGGCGCCTCTCGGTTCGTCGCCTACCTGATGCTCGCCGCCGGGCCGCTCAACATGGTCACCGGTGTCCTGCTGGTTCCGCAGACGTCGCTGGTCAGCACGCTGGGCTTCACCGGTCTGTGCGCGGCCCTCACCGCGATCGGGGCGATCTGCCGGTGGTGGCCCGAGCGGGTGCCGCGGTCGTTCTGGCTCGTCGCGCCGTTCTTCGCGGTCGTCGTGATCACCGGCCTCAACGTGAGCACCCACGACGCGAGCACCGGCGCGCAGCTGTTCTATCTGTGGCCGGTGATCTACTCGGCGAGCTTCCTCAGCCGTACGGTGATCACCGCGACCCTCGTCATGGTCTCCGCCGGAGATGCGGCGGTGGTGTTCGGGGTGCTCGGCGCGACCCGCGGCAGCACCGACTGGGTGTCGCTGACCGTGGCGTTCAGCCTCATCGCGGTGGTCGTGGCGACGCTGCGCGCCCGCAACGACCGGCTGCGCCAGGTACTGGAGACGCAGGCGCTCGCCGACCCGCTCACCGGCGTGGCCAACCGCCGCTCCTTCGACGAGAAACTGGCCCGCGGCGTCGCCTGGTCCACCGCGACCGGCCGGCCGATCGCGCTGCTGACCCTGGACGTCGACCACTTCAAACAGATCAACGACACCTGGGGTCACGCCGTCGGCGACCAGGCGCTGCAGCAGGTCGCGAACGCACTGCGGCGGGTCGCCCGGCGCGAGGACGACATCGTGGCCCGGCTGGGCGGGGACGAGTTCGTGGTGCTGCTGCGCACCGACCGGACCGGCGCGCGGCGCGCGGCCGACGAGATCCGCGCCGGGCTGGCGGCCGCCGACGGCCTCCCGGCCGGCCCGCCGGGCGTGAGCATCGGCATCGCCGTCCTGCCCGACCACGCCGGCACGGCAGGCGAACTGCTGACCGCCTCGGACACCGCCCTGTACGCGGCGAAGTCCGGCGGCCGCGGCCGCACCGCGACGGCCGACCCACCGACCCGGGCCGCACGCCTCGGCCAGGCAGTCGCGTAGGCACCTCTGTCGTTCCTTCCTGACCGACCGCCCCGACCTGCACCCGCCCGGCCCGGCCGCGCCGGGTTTGCGCCTGAGCTGGCCATATCATCGCGGGGTGTCGCCGATCCGGGTCGCTGAGATCCTCGCCGCGCTGTCGCTGACGACCGACCTCGCCTCCGGGGTCGCGGCCGAGAAGGGCCTGCACACCTGCCTGGTCGCCGTCGGCCTCGCCGAGCCGGCCGGGCTCGACCGGCGGGCCGCCTACCACGCGGGGCTGCTGCGGGCCATCGGCTGCACCAGCCACGCCCCCGAGAACGCCGAGATGTTCCTCGACGACGTCGCGTTCCAGGCCGCGCTCAAACAGGCCGACCCGGGAGACGAGGCCGTCTGGTCGGCGCAGCTGGCCCGGTTCGGCGACTGGGCCGGCCCCGAGGCGCAGCCGGTGCTGGCCCGCCGGCTGGTGGACAACTTCCACACCGTCGGGGTGGGCGCTGCGCTGGCCGGCTGCGAGGTCAGCCGCGCCCTCGGGCCCGGCCTGGGCCTGGCCGCGGCGGCGGTGGACGCGCTCGACGACGTGTACGAGCGGTGGGACGGGCTCGGTATCCCGCGGGGGCGGGCCGGGGAGGAGATCTCGCCGATCGCCCGGGTCGTGCACGTCGCCGAGCAGGCGGTGCTGGCCCACGCCCGCGGTGGGCACCAGGCCGCCGTCGAGGAGGTGCGGCGGCGCGCCGGCGGGCACCTCGACCCCGGCCTGGCGGCGCTGTTCGAGGCCCACGCCGAAGCCGTCCTCGCCGGGTTCGAGGCGCCGGACGCGGTAGCGGCGGTGGTCGCCGCCGAGCCGGCGCCGCAGGCCAGGATCGGGGCCGGGCAGCTGCACCGGATGTGCGAGGCGCTCGCCACGGTCGCCGACCTCAAGGGTCGATACCTCATCGGCCACTCCACGCACGTGGCCGGCCTGGCCGCGGCGGCCGGCGGGCTCGCGGGCCTGGACGAGCCGGCGTGCGCGTCGCTGCGGGCCGCCGCGCTGGTGCACGATCTGGGCCGGGTCGGGGTGTCGAGCTCGGTGTGGGACCATCCGGGGCCGCTGGGCGCCGCCGACCGGGAAAGGGTGCGGCTGCACACGTACTGGACCGATCGGATCCTGCGGCGCTGCCCGGCTCTCTCGCCGCTGGCGGTGGTGGCGTCGAGCCACCACGAGCGGGAGGACGGCAGCGGATATCACCGAGGCACCCGTACGAGTGATCTGCCGGTCGCGGCGCGGCTGCTCGCGGCGGCCGACGTCTTCGCGGCCCTGACCGAGCCGAGGCCCTACCGGCCGGCCTTCACCGGCCCGGAAGCCGCCCGGCTGCTCGCGGCCGGCCGGCTCGACCCGGACGCGTGCGGGGCCGTGATCGAGGCGGCCGGGCTGCCGCGGCCCCGGCGGGAGTGGCCGTGCGGGCTCAGCGACCGGGAGGTGGAGGTGCTGCGGCTGGCCGCCCGCGGCCTGAGCAACCGGGAGATCGCCGGGGAGCTGGCCATCTCGGAGCGGACGGTCGGGCATCACCTGGCCCACGTCTACGACAAGACCGGCCGGCGCACCCGGGCGGGTGCCGCGGTCTTCGCCGTCGAACACGGCCTGCTGCCGATAGGTTGATCGACCGATGCGGCCGGCGACGCCACTCCCGCAGCATCACGGCATGACAAACCAGGTAGCCGCGGTGGCGGCGATCTACGAGGCCTTCGCCCGGGGCGACGTCCCGGCCATCATCGACCGCCTGGCCGACGACGTCAGCTGGGACGCCGACTGGGCCGACAACCACGCCCAGCACACCCGGGTCGACCACTTCGTCCCGCGCCGGGGCCACGCCGGCGTGCGGGAGTTCTTCACCCTCCTGGCCGGCTACAAGATCCACGATTTCGCCGTCCTGGACCTGCTGGCCGGCACCGACCGGGTGGCCGCCGTGGTGACGATCGACGCCGAGATGCCCAACGGCGGCCGTTACCGGGACGAGGAGATGCACCTCTGGTCCTTCGCCCCCGACGGCAGGATCAGGGCCCTGCGGCACTACATCGACACGGCCAAGCACCTGGCGGCGTCCCGGGGCGAGGACACCCGAACCTGACCCCACCCGGCGGAGCCGGGCCGGGTCCAGTGGCGGGTTCCCACCTCCCGGACGGCGGCCCGGACGGCTGTCGGGAGTCGTTCAGGTCGCCGTGAGTGGCGCGGCTGCCGGTCACAACCGGGGCTGGGCTGCCGTGCTGACCGGCGGTGAGGGACCGGGCGGCCGGGCCGGTCGCCATCGCAAGGGCCGGCGTGGCACCGGCGTCGAGTTCCATCGGCTCGCGGCCACCGCCCGTCGTCGCGGCAACCGGCAACAGCGACGTCAGCCGGTTGGTTGCCGGGTGTGCAGGATGTCGGTGGCCAGCACGATGCAGGCGCGGCAGATGGCGACACCGGGGCCGTGGACCAGTTCGCCGGGGCCGATGTCGGTGCGGCCGCAGAACGAACACCCGGGTGGGGTGTGCGGGCGGCGTTTCCACCAGCGGGCGGGCCGGGCGGGCGTGAGGGTGAGGTGGCATTGCAGTTCGCGTTTGATCGCGGCGATGTCGGTGCCGAGGTCGTTGAGGACGCGGCGGGCGCGGCTGCCGGGGTCGAGGGTGAGGACGGCGAGCAGGTGTTCGGTGCGCACTTCGGCCGGCCGGCTGTCGGGCGGGGTGTTGGTGGCGGCGAGGTGTGCGGCGGCGTCCAGGGCGCAGGTCGCCTCGGTCGACATCGGCGGTGTTTCGGTGCCGGTCGGGCCGGGTGGGCTGAACAGCCGGTGGGAGGCGTCGCGGATGGCCGGGGTGTGCACGCCGACGCGTTCCAGGATGGCGGCGGCGACGCCCTCGGTGAGCAGGCCGGCGAGCAGGTGCTGGGTGCCGATCTCCGCGGCGCCGTCGGCGCGGGCCTGTGCCGTGGCCTGGTCGAGGCAGGCCTGCAGGCGGGTTGCGGTGCGCGCCGCGAACGGCAGCGTCGCGGCGGGGTCGGTGGTGGCGAAGCGTTGCCGGGCGGCCTGTTTGGAGACGCCGAGGTGGGCGCCGATGTCGGTCCAGGACATGCCGGTGCCGCGGGCGTGGGTGACGAAGTGGTCGAGCAGCCGGTCGGCGTCGGCGGCGTGCCGGGCGCTGATCGCGGTCGCGGCGTCCAGCAGCCCGGCCGGGTCGTTGCCGGCTGCCCGCTGGTGTACCTGTGCGAGGAGGTCGGCGAAGCCTCCGCCGAGGGCCGGGGTCTCCATCCGACAAGGTTAAGTTGTCGAAGGCCGAGCAGACAAGGTTATGTTGTCTGCCTGGCGGACTGGCTACGCGGCCGCGGCGCCGTCACCGCCGCCGAAATCGACCGGTAACAGCCGGCACCGCCGGCTGGCCGCCCTTCCCACGGTGGTGGCCGAGTTCGCCGGACGGTGGTCGCTGCGGCTTGGCCCGCCGTACCAGCCCGGCGAGTTGCGTACCGGCGATGGCGGCGCGCTGAGTCAGAGCACGAGGCGGAAGTGCGATGTCAGCGCCGGTGGACGGCCGGCCGTTCGGCGGTCGTCTCGTCCAACGCGTCGGGGCCCGGAGCCGGGGCGGTCTCGCCGAGGATCTCCGGGCCGCTGCGCGGGTAGGGGCCCCAGCCGTCGCGCAGCACGTGGATGTAGACCGCCTCCAGGCAGACTCCGATCCGCGCGGCCAGCTCGCTGTCGTCCGGTGTGCCGAGCCGCACCGCCTGCGCGAAGTGGTCCAGCGCCTCCATGTGCCGGCCCTGGTCGAAGCAGCTGCGCCCGGCGTTCTCGTGCACCACGCTGCGCAGCGTCTCCGGAACCCGGGCGCCGGCCGCCTTCGCGAACAACCGGTCCGCCTCCTTGAAATCGCCCCGCAGCCGCAGGATGTGCGCCAGCTCGGCCTGTGCGATGACCATCGACTGTACGTCCTGCGCCGACTCCGCGTGGGCGAGCGCCAGCCGGCTCGCGGCCGCGGCCATGCCGAGCTCACCGAGCAGGCGATAGACCTCCGCCCGTACGCTCAGCAGGCCCGCCTTCGCGACGTTGTCCACCTCGTCGGCCAGCGGGCCGTCGAGGCGCTCACCGAGTTCGCGGAGGGCGTCCCGGTCGTCGACCACCTCGCGCAGCGTGCCACCGTCGAGCCGCCAGCGGATCGCCTCGAGGTCGGCCGCGGACAGCATGGGCCGTTCCGGCGTGGTCGCGGCGGGGTCAGGTTCGGGGCTGGGCGCGGGCGGCGGGACGGCGATCCGCCGGTCGACCTCGATCCGCAGCGCGGCCGGGTCATCCTGGGCGGAGGCGTCCGGCTGGGGCTCCGCATGCTGCCGGGAGCCGGCGTCCGACGGGACGGCGAGCCGGCCGTCCTCGACCCGCAGCGCGGCCGGGTCATCCTGGGCGGTGGTGTCTTGCGAGCTCTCCGGGTGGTGCCCGGGCGCGGGGCTCTCCAGGTGCGGCCGGGCAGCGGCGTCGGCCGGCGTCGGCTGCGGGCCGATGGCCAGGCCGGTGAACAGCCCGGTGACGTCGAGGTCGATGACCATGCCCTCGGCGGATCCGCCGGCCTGCTCGGGCGCGGCCTGGCGGTTTGCCGCCGACCCCTCGTCTCCGGCGGCCGCGGCCGGTCGCTGAGTCGCCTGCTCGTCGGGTGCGTCCGGCGCCGCCGTCGGCTGTTCGGTCGTCGCGTCCTTTTCGACCGGCGCGGCGAACCACATGCCGTGGAAGTTGGTGTCCGCGAGCCGGCGCGGCTCGGGATCCGGTCCGGACACGGCCAGCCGCCCGATCGGCCGCAAATTGTGCAGTGTGCCGTCCGGGTCCATGTACGGCGCCGCGTGCGCCCCGATCCGCGGTTCGCCGACCGGCGCCGGGCCGGCCCCGGCCCTCGGCTCATCGTCCGGGGCGGCGTGCGACCTGCGCCCGGCCGTCACTTCACCGGTGGTGGCTTCGCGTCCGATCGGCACCCCACCGGCGGCGGGTTCGCGTCCGGTCGTGGTTCCGGTGGTGGCTTCGCGTCCGGTTGTCGTTCCGGCGGTGGCTTCCCGCCCGGTCGTGGTTCCGGTGGTGGTTTCGCGCCCGGATCGGCCGGCGTCCGGTGGCAACGCATCTGCCTGCTCGGGCGCCGGGCGATCGGCGGCCGGGTTCGTGCCGCCCAGATCCGTCGGCGCGCCCGCCGTCCCGACCCGGTCCGCCGCACTGTGCGCCGACTGCTCCGCCGGCGGCCGCGGCATCGGGACGGCTGCCTGCCCGTGCCGGCCGCCACCGTGCGACTCGGCCGGGCCGGCCTCGGGCGGCGTCTGCAATGGGCCGGCCTGAGGCGGGGCGGCGTGGGTAGCCGCGGCATGGTGCGCGGCGGCCTGGGTCGTGCGGTCCTGCCGAGCCTCGGCGTCCGGAGGACCGGCCTGCGGCGGGACGCCCGCTCGCGACCCATCCTGGACCTGTGCCTCACCGGCCGTGGCCGGCGCGGCGGAGAGCGACGCCGGCTGCGGGCGCGGGCCCACCTGCCCGGCACCGGACCGAGCCGGCGAACCCTGCCCGACCTCCGGGTACGCACCGGTACCAGGCGGGAGATCCCCGAGCGTGCCGGGCCGGCCCGAAGGCATGGCCGCGGGCCGGTAGCCTCCGCGCTCGTCCTGCCCAGGTGCGGCGGGAGGCATCTCGGCCGGTCCGGGAACGGACCCGTCGCGCCGCAGAGCCTCCGGTCCGGAGACCGCTCCGGGCGGCGTCACCCGTCCCGCATCACCCGCACCGGCGAACGCCGCGGGCACCGATCCGGCATACCCGGGCCCGTGCGCGGCGGCGGGCGGCACGGACATCGGCACGGCCGGCGGCGGAGCCGAATCCGGCACCATCGACCACGGCCCGTCACCCTCGGAGAGGATCACGTGCGCGGTGCGCGGGCTGCGGCGAGAGCGCGGCCCGCCTTCCCCGGGGTACGGCACACCCAATCGCGGATCGGTCTCGGCCGGTGACCGACCCGGCCCGCGCCGGTCGCCCGGAGCGGTTAGGCGGGAGCTGGTGTCGGCGGGGGAGATGCCGGGGCCGCGCCGGTTGTCTGGCGTGGTGAGGCGGGAGCTGGTGTCGGCGGGGGAGATGCCTGGGCCGCGGCGGTTGTCCGGGGTGGTGAGGCGGGAGCTGGTGTCGGCCGGGGAGACGCCTGGTCCGCGCTGTCCTGCGGTCGGAACGCCCCGCCCGTCGTCGGGCGAAGGATACGGCGCGGTCAGCCGGGAGCTGGTGTCCGCGGCTGAGTGGCCGGGTGCATATTGCCCGGGTTCCGCCGGACCGCGCCGTCCGTCCTGCGATCGTCCCGCGTCGGCGTGCCGGTCACCCTGCCAGGATCCGCCCTGGGCGCCCTGTGGCCCGCGATCTACGGGTGCGGTCGGGCGCTCGGGCGCGGTTCCACCGTGCGCCGGCGAAGTCGGTGCGGGGTAACCGCCGCGTGCCGGGTTGGGCGCCTGGCCGCCCTGTGCGGGCGAGGTGGGGCGCGGGTCGCCGGCGGGCGGTGCGCCGTGCCTGGGCGGGTTGGCCGCCGGATCCGAAGGCGTGCCGAGTGTGTCGCCGCCGCGCGTTGGTGACGTCCACCGCGGATCCGGGTATCCGTCCGGAATCGCGCCGCCGCGCACTGGCTGGGCGGGTGCGGCCGGGTTTGGTGCCTGCCCGCCGTGTGCGGGTGAGGTCGGGCGTGGGTCGATGTAGGCGGCGGGCGCTTGTCCGCCCTGCGCGGGCGGGTTGGCGTGCGCGGGCGGGTTGGCGTGCGGGTCGACATATGCGGCCGGAGCCTGTCCGCCGCGTGCCGACGAGGTCGGGCGAGGATCGCCGTATGCGCCGGGAGTTTGCCGGTCGGGAGCGGCCGGCCCGGTTCGCGGCGGTCCGACGGGCGTGTGCCCACCGCGTGCGTCGAGGTCCTGCGGGAAGGGCTCCGGGTAGCCGCCGGCCCGCTGAACACCGCCCGCCAGCGGCACCGTCCGCGGGTCAGCGTGTCCACCCGGCGCCCACCCGCCGTGCGGCGGAGCGGCCGGTTGTGCCTGCGGGGCTGGCCGGCCGTGCGTGGTCGGTTGTGCGTGCGGCGCCGGCTGGCCGTGGGCGGCCGGTTGTGCGTGCGGGCCGGGCTGGCCGTGTGTCGGCTGTGCCTGGGGCGCCGGCTGGCCGTGGGCGGCCGGTTGTGCGTGCGGGCCGGGCTGGCCGTGTGTCGGCTGTGCCTGGGGCGCCGGCTGGCCGTGGGCGGCCGGTTGTGCGTGCGGGCCGGGCTGGCCGTGTGTC
>Ga0207668_10001525_pt1 | contig 13545 bp, 13 predicted proteins | sample KBSS43metaG_FD_184323 | JGI IMG/M metagenome (GOLD analysis project Ga0207668, IMG submission 184323) | Switchgrass rhizosphere microbial communities from Kellogg Biological Station, Michigan, USA - KBS S4-3 metaG (SPAdes) (version 2) | ecosystem: Host-associated > Plants > Roots > Rhizosphere... | reverse complement strand
GCGGCAAGTTCACGCGCTTCGTCGAGCAGGCTGTCGTGCGGCACGACCTTGAGGACCAGCCCCAGTTCGGCCGCGCGTTCGGCGCTGATCGTCTCTCCCGTCAGGGTCATTTCCGCCGCGCGCTGGTGGCCGATCGCGCGATTGAGGAACCAGGCCCCGCCCGCCGCAGACGTCAGGCCCAGCTTGATGAAGCTTTCTGCAAACTTCGCCTTCTCCGAGGCAACGCGCAGCGTGCACATGGTGGCAAAGTCCATGCCCGCCCCCATTGCCGCACCATTGACCGCCGCAATGCTCGGCACCTCCAGGTCGTGCAGCGCGCGCGCGATCGTCTGGACGCCAGTTAGATACGTGCGGCGAATCTCGGCGGCATTGCCTGCAAAGTGGTTGGCCCGGGCGTACATGTCCTTGAGATTGCCACCGGCGCAGAACACCGTGCCGGTTGCGGTCAGGATCACGCACTTGATCGTCGTATCGGCATTGACCTGTTCGCAGGCCGCCGCGATCTGGCGAGAAAGCGCCGGGCTCAGGCCGTTGCGGGTCTTCGGGTCATCGATCGTGAAGATCGCCACCGGGCCTTCGCGTTCCACATGCAGGACCACGCGATCCCCCTCAGGTTGCTGTTCCATGCGTTATCCTTTTGCAGCAAGGCGTTCGGGTTGGCCGACCTGGTCGCGCATGCGCAGTTGCAGGATCGGGCCAGGAAAATCTGATGGTTCGGCCAGGATCGCGCAGACGTGTGCTCCGACATCGTCATCGGTCAGCCAGCCTGGCCGCGCCGTTGCCCGCTTGCTCGGGCCATTGACCATTGAATCGATGATCAGTTCGCGAACCTGCGCGGGCCCGGAAAGCTCGCGCGCAGCCCCACGGTACAGCATGCGCAGCCCGGCCTGGACAACCGACAGCGGCGCCATGCCTGGCAGGAGGGTATCGGCCGTCCCGCCGCCGATCCCGATGAACATGCCGTTTTGCGGCAATTTCGGAACCATGACGCGGGCAGCATTGAAATGAGTCAGCAGGTTTGCCGAGAACAGGGTGAGCAGATCATCGGCAGCCCACTGATCGAGTGGCGCAGCGCGGACCGGGGCGTTTACCGATACGACCACCGCGTCGATGCGTCCGGCAGCGTCCACGGCGGCATCCCACAAGGCAGCCGCGCCTTCTTCGGAAGCGAGATCGCCAGCACAAAAGGAAAGGCCCACCCCGGGAGCACCCAACACCGCCCCCAGCTTCTCTGTCGAGCGGGCAGCCGCCACGACATGCCATGCATTGCGCCGCGCGGCCCGGACGATACCCTGTCCCACATCGCCCGATGCGCCGATCACAAGGACGTTTCGGTCTGTCACGCCATGGCTCCCTGCCGCTGTCGCACCAGCCCTGAACCGGCCCATGCGATCCGTCCACCGACAGCGCGTTAACATCACACATGAAGCGCGTTGGCGGTGTGCGGCCGCCCAGGCCGCGCGGCGTCATTCCCGCGAAGGCGATATACCGAGCATGGGCCGGTCGAGCAGCGGGCGGACATTGCGAAGCGACAGTTCGGCATTGCGCCCACACAGCGCCATCGCGCGATCCCTGTCACCTGCGCGCATCGCCCGCAGGATCATGAGGCGCTCCGTCCGACGATCGTGCATGAGTTCGCCGCGACTGCCAGCGAACATCGCCTGAAGCGCAGCCATCCCCACTTCGAAAAACATCCTGACCGCCAGATCGAGCGCCGGATTGCCGCACATGCGACAGATCAGCAGTGTGGCGGCCATTTCATCGTCCTGAAACGCGGCGATGGTCTGCACTTCGTGCTCCCGGCTCGCCAGCGCTGCGATGAGCTGGTCGAGCTGCTCGTGCAGATCGGCATCGCAACAATCCGCTGCGGCGCCGACAGCCTCGCGCAAGGCGCAGTTGGCAGCGATCATCACCTGACCGAGCGTCGATCCCCGCGATCGCAGGTAGGTGGCCGCCGACGCGATCACGCCCTCAAGATCGGGACGGCGGCTGAAAAGTCCGCCGTTGAGCCCGCGTACCGATTCAACCAGCCGTTCTGCTTCCACGATATGCACGGCTTGGCGGAATGTAGGACGACTGACGCCAAAGTGGGCGATCAGTTCCTTCTCGGTCCCGAGCAGTTGGCCTTCCGGTACGCCGAGCGCCAACTCCCTGAGGCGATCTGCGGTGTTCTGCGTCAATCGTCCGGCCGTCATGGGGCGATATAGTCAATCAGGGAGGGGCTGCGTCAAGCAATTGTCGAAGCGGCGTTCTCGAACCATGACCGCTTCGTCCTTATGGCTCACGCCCCACGCGTCACCGGGATGAGTGCGCCCGAGATGGAGCGCGCTTCGTGCGATGCGATGAACAGGATCACGTCCGCTATGGCCTCGGGCTTGACCCACTGCGAGAAGTCCTCGCCCGGCATGTCTGCCCGGTTGGCGGGCGTATCGATGATCGAGGGCAGCACCGCGTTCACGCAAACTGACGTTCCGGCAAGTTCCTCTGCCAGCGCCTCGGTCAACCGGTGAACGCCAGATTTGGACGCGGCATAGGCACCCATACCCGCACCCGCCTTGATGGCTGCGCCCGCACCGATGTTGATGATCCGGCCACCCATCGATTCGCGAATGAAGGGCAGCGCCAACTTGGTCACCGTGGCATTGGTGACAAGATTGGTGGTGGACATGCGCGTCCATGTTTCCAGCGAGCCGTCCGACAAGGTTTCCCAGACAAAGCCGCCCGCAATATTGACGAGCACATCGACGCCCCCGAACTGTGCGACAACGCGCTCCACGCTCTTTTGCACGGCCGCCTGGTCGGCAAGGTCGACAGACGCGATATTCAGCACGCCGTCCAGTGCATGCTCCGGCTCTGGCGCAAAGTCGATGACTGCAACGCGGTCGCCGTTGTTGACGAATGCCGAAACGACAACGCGGCCAAGCGTACCGAAACCGCCTGTAATGATGACATTGCGCGCCAACCCCATTCTCCCGTCCGTTACCCAGCGCGCCCACCAAACAAAGCATTCGACCGTGCCGGCGCGTGTGCGACGGGGCTAGTCAGGAAGTGAATAATCGTCAAGATCAGCGCAGAGCGTGGCTGGAGCATTCGACCATCCTGCCAATGCGCCAGGAAGGGCGCGCAGTGCGTTGGCCATGACAGCAACACCGGCAGCCGGATTTTCAAGGATGGCGGGAGACGCTCTGGAGCGTGGTCCTGGTGGGCGGTGACGGGCTCGAACCGCCGACCCTCTCGGTGTAAACGAGATGCTCTACCAACTGAGCTAACCGCCCCTTGCAGGGAAGCGCGCCTTTGCGGGATTTGGGCGGTAAGGTCAATGGGGTTTACTTGGGCTCCACTATCCGAAATCCAAGCCGGGCCGTGCCGTGGGCCGGCACGCTCACACGCCAGAGCGGCTGGCCGTTCTTGCGCGTAAGCGGCTTCGTGGGACGGAGCAGGTGCTGGCCATCTTCCAGCGGAATGGCCACTTCCACTTGTACCGGCTGATCGCGGCTGTTCGTGAGCGTCGCGGCGTGATCGCGCCACGAGCCGCTGCCGTCTCCCGCTGTTTCGGTTTCGATCACATGAACCGCCGTCGCCTCGCCCAGTTCGATCTCGATCTCCTCGCCCTCGGCCTTGTCGTCGATATGGCCCTCGCCCACCGGAAGGCTGGTGGAGCCGTGCGGTTCGAGCACCACGACGTGGCCGCCCGGCAGCGCGAGGCCCAGGCCATCGGCCTTGCGGTTTTGCAGGCGCAAGACCTGCCGCAGTGGCCTGCCGTCTTCATCCTCGTTCAATTCCAGCCTTGTTCGGTAGAATGGCTGGACTTTCACCCCGCGCCGCTCTGCCAGGGCAACCTGCTTTTGCGCGCGCGGAGCGATCGTGGTGGGCATGGGCAAGCGATAGAGCTTGAGATCACCCAGCGCTTCCTGCCGCGCCATCACCGGCGCGCGGCGCTGTGCGGTGACGATGATGTCATCCATCGCCGCCATGGGCGCCGGCGCCATTTCCAGCATGATTGGCGGTGGTGGCGGCGGCGGGGGCGCTGGTGAGATGCGCGCGGTTTCACAGTGAAACGATAGCGTCTCCTCTGCCTCGTACCTGCCGTTCTCGTCGCGCCCCTGCTTGTCCGGCTTGCCGGCCACCACGGCGGCCGCAGAACCGGCAAATGCGGTATCGTCGCTGCTGGCAAGCGTGACCCAGGCCGCCAGATCGAGATGGCGACCATCGCGGCGCATCGTCAGCACATAGTCCGCCCGCCAGTCGAAACCCCAGGCAAGATAGCTCAGCGTCAGGCGCGCGTGCGCGGCAACAGGGGCAGCGGTCTGCACCGACAGGGTCGGCTTGGCCACAAGGCCCTCCGGCATTTCGCCATAGCTGATATATGCATCGGGCCAGGCGCATCGGGCAGACCGAAAACCCTCGCGCGTCTGGATCACGGCGGCGCCATCCGGGCCGGAACGGATCACGCCCGCTTCCTCGATCACGGCCTTGGTGACAGGATCGACGCGGCGCAAGAGCACTGGCCGGCCAAAGCTGCGGGCATAGAGATTGCGCGCGCCGATCAGGTCTGCGTCCAGGTTCTGCTCGGCCACGCCGCCCGGCAATCCGCGCACCAGGGCGGTCTCGGCCAGCATCCCGGCAGCGACGCCTTCAAATCGAACGGTGGCCGGGCCGGCCGGCAAATCGACATCGCGCGTTTCGGTGACGAGGGCGTAGCCGCGCAGCCAGTCGCCGTCGAAGGCCGCGTCTGGCTGCCGGCCTGGCTCGCGATAGATCGTCACCGCAACGCTTGCCGGCGCGGGCGATGTCACCACCTGCTGCGCCTGGGCGTGCTGCGCCTGGGCCAGCGTGGGCCCCAACGCCAGGGCCGCAATCAGCGCGCGCATGGCAGGGCGGCTCAATAGCGGGTGTCGATCGTGGCGGTCAGCGTCACGGCGCCACGCGGCGGAACCTTGACCCGCCAGACCCGGCTATCGAGCGAAAGCTGGCGGCCCGGCTGGCTTTCGGCCGACACGCGCGTGTCGTGCCAGCCGTTGTCCAGTCCGTCCTGCACCACGTCCACTTCCACCGGCACGGCGCGGGCGTTGGTCACTTTCCAGGCCATCTGCGTGCGCCAATACGTGGGATGCTCGTCGATCGTAGTGGTCACGGGCGCTTCATTGTTGCGCGTGATGCGCCATTGCCCGGTGCGCTCCCATTCCGTGCCGGTAATGCGCTCGCGCTTTTCCACCGTCGGCTGCACTTTCACGTCGAACGCCGTGCCCGTCTTCAGCGCAAGGTCCGATCCCATCGGCGTGTGCGGCAGCGGGCTTTCCCCCACGAACTGCGGATTGCCGCGCGCATCGCGCATGTAGACGCGCATCGTGCCGGCCGGCAGCGCATCGCCCAGCCCGCCGTCCTTGGCCGAGGTGAAGGCCAGCACGGTATCGACGCTTTCGCCTTCCTCGGTGCTGTGCTGCCAGTCGTTGCGGTATTGATAGACCTTGCGCGCCGGCACCCCACTCGCATTGAGGAAGCTCACCTGCTTGGTCTGCGCATTGGCCACCGTGGTGCGCCCGGCCAGCGGATAGACGTGGAAATCGCCCAGAGTTTCGCGCCCGTCGTCTCCACCCGTGCCCATGCGGTTGCCGATCGGGCGCGGACGGGCAAAGCGGCCATTGCCGTCATCACTATCATTCCCCGGCTGGCCAGCCACCAGCATCACGCGCGCATCGGGAAAACCGGTGCCGGTCGTGTTGTTGAGCGTCACCCAGCCCTGCACATCCAGCTTGCCCGCCCCTTCATCGAACAGCGCGACGTAATCGGCCTTCCAGCCAAACCCGCGCGAAAGATAGCGCAGGCCCACCGCGCGCGCCCCGCCACTGGCGGAATCGAGCGTGACCGACAGCGTCGGCCGGGCGCGCAGGCCGGCCGGAAGCCCGGAATAGACCACCCGCCCCGGCATCTCGCTCAATATCTCGATCCGGTTGCCCACTTGCACCACGGCGCCCTGGTTGTTGGCCAGGACATGCGCGGTCGTTGCCACTTCCTTGCCATCCGCACCCAGGCGCACCACGCTCACGTCCTGCCCGACAGACTTGTCGAGCAAAGCTTCTGGCGTCAGCAGGTCGTAATCGAAGTTCTGTTCCACCACGGCGGCGCCGGGCGCGGAAATCGTTACCGTCTCGGGCCGAATCTGGGCCGAGACATCGGGAAATTCCTGGCGGCTTACCCCCTTGGGCAGGTCGATCCGGCGTACATCCTCCACGAGGGCCATGTCGTTGTAGATGGTCAGCGCCACATCGCCCTGCGCGCTTTTGGCCCCCATCCCGTCGGGCACGGCAGCATGGGCCAGAGAAACCGCACACAGGGCCGTGCTCATTCCCAGAACTGTCCAACCCGGCCGCATCGCATTCTCCCTCAATCAACCGGCACGATACCCGTTTGCTTTGCAGATGCCATCACCCTTCGCCCCCGCCTTGGTGGAAATCTGCCGCAGCGCTTGAGCCGCCGACTGCGCTGGCCTAAAACACCCGCATGGCCGATGCAGCGCATATCAAGATCAAGCTCCAGCTCTATTGCGGCGATGCCATCGCGATGGGGCCGGGCAAGGCCGATCTGCTCGATGCCATCGCCCGCGAAGGCTCGATCTCGGCCGCCGGCCGCGCCATGGGGATGAGCTATCGCCGCGCCTGGCAATTGGTCGACGTGATGAACCGCTGCTGGCACGGGCCACTGGTGGAAACCTTCCCCGGCAGCGCCCACGGCGGCGGGGCGAAGATCAGCGCGCTGGGGCAGACGGTGCTGGCGCACTATCGCGCATTGCAGGCGCGGCTGGCCGGCGATGCGACCTGCGCCGATGCGCAAGCCTTGGCCGGCCTGCTGCGGGCACAGCCGCTGGAACGGCAGGACGAACGCGCGGGGTAAGAGCGCAGCCGCTGCGCGAAACCCGCTCCGTCACCCCGGACTCGATCCGGGGCCCCGCCCTGTTTTGCAGTTTACGATCAAATCTGCCAAATGCTGGCGGCTTGGCGCCAATCGTCCTGAGAGCCATAGTGCGCGATGGCCTCGGCACGGTGCACCGACAGCCAGGCTATCATCGCAGCGATGGCTGCTTTCTGGGCCGTATCATACGAATGCAATGGGCGGTTGTCAGGGCCATCGTGGGTCAGATGAAAGACCATCTGGCTCGCATACCAATCCAGATCGGGCCAAAAATCGGGCGCCATCGTAAATCGCGCCAAGGCCGGCATCAGATGCGCGACACCCTGCGCGCTGGTAAAACAGATGGGATCCCACCCCACGTGCCCAAGGTCGGCGCGCCGCAAAGCCATGCGCGGTCGGGCCTTAAGCTCTTCGTCGTGCTCGCGGCATTCCGAGCAGTGGTCAACATTGGTGAAATGGACGGGTCGTTCGATAGGGGCGAAAGCCTCGTCCACCAGCCGCAGAACCTGTGCGGCTTCAGCATCCCATGCAAAGCCTTGAGGCAAATCGTCGGGCTGCCATGTCAATGTCTTTACCATCGGAAAGATACTGACATGGCCCGATGGCCAAACACAACGGTGTCCGCGCAAGAGAAGCCGGCTGAGCCGACATGCCCCCTCCGACGGCCGTTGGCCGCCACCTCCCCCGCCGGGCGGGGGAGGATCTAGCAATCAACCCTCGCGGCGGCGGGGTGGGCCCTTACGATGGGGGCGGGGGCCATCGGGGCGCGGGCCATCGCCGCGCGGGGCGAAGCCTTCGCGCGGGCGGTTGGGACCGTTGCCCTGGCGGCGGTTGGTGCGGGCCATTTCGCGCGGGGGTTCGCTCGGTTCGATGCGGATGCCGCTTTCATCCTCGGCGCCTTCGCGGGCGGTGCGTTGCAGCGCGGCGCGGAAGCGGTCTTCCATCGCCTTGGGCACCTGGAAGAAGGTTTCGCTCGGGCCGATGCGGATCGCGCCGATTTCGTTGCGGGTAATGTGGCCACGGCGGCACAGCAGCGGCAGCAGCCAGCGCGGATCGGCATTCTGGCGACGGCCGATATCCATGCGGAACCACGACACATCGTCAAACCCGGTGCGGCGCGTGGCCTTGCGGCCTTCTTCGGTCGAAAGGTCGATCAGGTCTTCGGGCTGCGGCATGGCCGAGCGGTAGCTGCGCACCAGCGCCAGCGCGATGTCCCGCACTTCCATGCGCTCCATCAGCGTATCGGCCAGGGCCACGTCGTCTTCCAGCACGTCGTCGGCATCGATCGGGGCCAGCAGCTTTTCCAGCAGGCGTTCGCGATCGCGCTCGCGGATCTGCGCGGCGCCCGGCGCGGGCATCCATTCGGCCTCGATCCGCGCGCGGCGCAGCATTTCTTCCAGGCGGCGGCGGCGCGGATAGGGCACCACGAGCACGGCCGTGCCCTTGCGTCCAGCGCGGCCGGTGCGGCCCGACCGGTGCTGCAGGGTTTCGGCATCGCGCGGCACTTCCACATGGACCACCAGGCTGAGCGAGGGAATGTCGATCCCGCGCGCCGCCACGTCGGTTGCCACGCAGATGCGGGCGCGCCCGTCGCGCAGCGCCTGGATCGCCTGGTTGCGCTCGTTCTGGCTGTGCTCGCCCGACAGCGCCACGGCGGCAAAGCCGCGTTCCACCAGCGTGGCGTGAAGCCGGCGCACGTTGTCGCGCGTGGCGCAGAACAGCATCGCCGTTTCCGCCTCGTGGAAACGCAGCAGGTTGATCACCGCGTTCTCGATGTCGTTGGGCGAGACGGCGACAGCCTGGTAGCTGATGTCGCCATGGCCCTGGCGCTCGTCGATAGTGGAGATGCGCAGCGCATCGCGCTGGTACTGCTTGGCCAGCGCCGCGATCGGGCGCGGCATCGTTGCCGAAAACAGCAGCGTGCGGCGCTGCGCCGGGGTGGCGTCGAGCAGCTCTTCCAGGTCTTCGCGAAAGCCCATGTCGAGCATTTCGTCCGCCTCGTCGAGCACGACGAAACGCAGCGCCGACAGGTCGAGCGCGCCGCGCTCCAGATGATCGCGCAGGCGGCCGGGCGTGCCGACGACGATATGCGTGCCATGGTTGAGCTGGCGGCGTTCCTTGGACGGGTCCATGCCGCCAACGCAGGTGGCAATGCGCAGGCCGGCCTTTTCATAAAGCCAGGCCAGTTCGCGGCTCACTTGCAAGGCCAGTTCGCGGGTGGGGGCAATCGCCAGGGCGAGCGGAGCCCCGGCAGGAGGCACGCCGTCGCCCAGGAGGTCGGCGGCCATGGCCACGCCAAAGGCGACGGTCTTGCCCGAGCCGGTCTGGGCAGAAACGAGCAGGTCGCGGCCAGCCGCTTCCGCTTCAAGCACGGCAGCCTGGACCGGAGTCGGTTCGGCATAGCCGCGGGCGGCAAGGGATTCGGCAACGGCAGCAGGGAGAGATGAAAAGGGCATGAAACTCAACGGGTCTGGCCGGGCCGCAACGTGGGCAGGGAACGGCGGGGGATATTACGTGAAGGGTCTAAAGGCCAGACGACAGCGCCACGGCCTCACCACGCGAAGCCCGATATACCATCTCTCGGCCCGTGCCCCCTAGCCGCAAGTTCCTTTCGCCGCCATGACCAAATGCAAAAAATTGCCTCGCCCGCCACCATTCGCGCGAAAAAATGGCTATTTTGCCACGGCGGTGAGCGGTGGCAGCGGGTGCCAGCCCCACGGATTGGGAGAAAATCCCGTCACGCCGCTGCGCACCAGCGACCAGCGCAGCGGCCGCGCGATGGGGATGAAGCCGTTGGCATCGGTCACCGCGCGCTCGGCCTGGGCCAACAGTGCCTTGCGCGCGCCAGGGTCACGCTCGGCCCGCGCCTGTGCGGCCAGGGCATCCCCGGCCGCACTGCAGGCAGCCGGGCTGACCGGGCAGGCCAACTGGTTGAGAAACCAGGCAGCGCGGGTATAGCGGGCCACGCTGTCGACCAGGCGCAGATCGGCGCGCGCATTTTCGTCCACCCGCTCGATCTGCACGCCAATCGTCGCAAAGTCGGCCGCCAAATGCGCCAGGGCAAGGTGCGAGCCCGGCCCATCTGGCGCAGCAACGCGCAGTTGCGGCGCACCTTGCCCGCTCGCCGTCCAGGCCAGCACCCGCTGCCGCGCCAAGGCGCGCCGCTGGTCCAGCGTGGTTCCGGCCCAGCGCTCGCCCACGCTGCCATCGTTATCGGGCACTTCGGGTGAGACAATCCGCGTTGTGCCGGCCCAGCCACCCACGGCAAAGGCGCCGACCAGCCCATCGCGGTCGATCGCCAGGGCCAGCGCCTCGCGCCGCAGGGGATCGGCAAGGAAACCTTCGGCTCGCACCACCTGCAACCCGAACAGGCCCATGACCGGATCGACCTGCACGTTCCCGCGCGAGAGCATCGTGGTGGCCGCCAGCGGCAGCGAATCGATCGTGCCGCCCAGGGCCACATCCACCAGCCCGTCGTTGAACCGCTGCGCGGCCAGCTCCATGCTTTCCACTTCCACGTGCAGGGGCCGCACGCTGTGCGAAAATCCCTCCTGGGCGGGAAGGCCGCGCTTTTCCGGGGGGATCGGTGAAAGCGTGGCCACCAGGCCATCGCGCTTGAGTCCCAGCGGCCCGGAGCCCAGCCTGGCGCGCGGCAGGCCCAGTTCGGGCTGGGCCAAAAGGGTGAGAAGATCGGGCAGCGGCGCAGAAAGGTCCACCTCCACCACCCGGTCAGTCATCACGCGGATGTCCTCGATCGGCGCGAGGTCCAGCCCGAGGACCGAGCCCGAAAGCGCAGCGCGCGCCCGGCGCAAGGCCGCCGCCACGCTGGGCGCGTCGATCGGCGTGCCATCGGGCCAGGTGCCGTCGCGCAGGCGAAAGATATAACCCAGCCCGTCGTCGGTCACGATCCAGCGCTCGGCAATCGCGGGCACCACGCGCCCCTGTGCGTCGAAGCCCACCAGCCCTTCGACCGTGGCCGCGCGCAGAATTTGTGCTGCGGGCGATGGGTGGGCGGTGGCCGTCTGGAATGCGGTTTCGTCGCCGGCCAATGCGACGGGCAAGGCGCCGCGCCGGTCTCCCCCGCATCCCGCAAGGGCCAATGCAGCACAGGGCAGAAACGCAGCAGCAGCGCGGCGCAAATGGCGAAGCGTCGGGGCCATGCCCCTTGCCTAGCAGATCAAGGGCGGCTGGCCAGTAAAGAACCGCCTGGTAAAAGTGTCAGATCTTGCGCAGGCGCGTGCTGTCGGCCTGCGGCGCAGCATTGCGGATATAACGCGGCGTGAAATCATCGGCCGGCTGGTTGACCACTGTCTCGCGCGCCAGCTTGGGATCGATCTGCTCGGCAAAGGCGATGCCGAAGCGGTTGTCCTGAACCCAGGCAACCACGCCTTCGACCCAGCCGATGTGGCGCAAGTGCGCGTTGAGCGGGGTGCCGCGCACCACGCGCAGCGCGCCCTCGGCCATCATTCCGCCGGCTGAAAGGTTGCGCACCCGCACGCGGTGTTCGCCGTCCTGGCCATCAAGGCGCAGGTCGGCCATCAGGAAAAGGCTGTCGCGCCCCAGTTGCCGATGGTCGATATCAGTCACCGTCAGGTTCCGTTTCCTGCCAGAATAGAATGCCCACAAGCAGCAAGCGAGGCCCGGTCGGCATGCGCAGCTGTCCGTACCGATGCTGTAAACGGAAACGGCAAAAGAATCATTAAAAGTTGTGCACACGGCCGGCAAAAGCCTGCATTCATCGGCATGGGCCGCCAATGCGAGCGTTTAACCGGCGGCAGAGGCGGGGCCGGCATGACCCCGACAGACGCCATTACATGTCGCGCGAAATCTTCTCGCGGCGCTCGTGCGCTTCCTGGGCTTCCACCGTCATCGTCGCGATCGGGCGGGCAATCAGGCGCCCCAGGCCGATCGGCTCGCCAGTCACCTCACAGAAACCGTATTCACCTTCATCGATGCGGCGCATGGCCGAATCGATCTTGGCGATCAGCTTGCGCTGGCGGTCGCGCGTGCGCAGTTCGATGCCCCAGTCGGTTTCGCTCGATGCGCGATCATTGAGATCGGGTTCGCGCAGCGGGCCATCCTGCAGGGCCGAAAGCGTGCCGGCCGAGGCGGACAGGATCGATTTCTTCCATTCGAGCAAAAGGCGGCGAAAATAGTCGAGCTGCGGCTCGCTCATATAGGGTGCGTCGTCACTCGGAACGTAATCACCCGGCATGGCCCGGCGGGCCTTTGCCAGCACGTCAATCTCGTCACCCAAAACCCCAGCCATCCGGCCCTCCGTATTGCGCCTTCCGACCCCGAGGCCGCAACGCGCCGCGATTGGCGCGAGTGCCCCTGGCTTGCCGCGCCTATAAGCAGGCAGCAAAGGGCGCACAAGCACTTATGCTACAGCGCGAAATGCCGCGCGCATCGCAGCGATTCATCCTTAACGTTTTGTTGACCTTAATTCGCAAACCTTGGTCATGCCGCCAGGGTGGCAAAGACAGATTCGCAGGGGGAATGAACAGATGCCGCAAGTGCAATCGTGGATGGCCGTGGTGCCACCTGCACCCGCCCACAAAAACAACGCGGGGCCGTGCCCTTCCGAACGGGCCGATACCTTGATCGCCGCATGCCTGGCCGCTGCCGCCAATGGCGACAGCCATGCCTATTACGATCTGGGCGTGGCCTTTTCCACCGGCAGCTATGGCGCCGATTGCGATCTGGTCGAAGCGCACAAGTGGTTCAACCTCGCCGCCGTGGTCGGTCACGATGATGCCGCGCGCGCGCGCGCCGACGTAGCCGAAGACCTGTCTGCGCGCGAGATTGCCGAAGCCCAGCGCCGCGCCCGCGAATGGCTGCGCGCCGCGGCACGCCACGCGGCCTGAACCGAAGCGCGTCGATTGCGGCTTTGAAGCAGATCACGAATTATCGATAGGCCAGCGCGGTTCTCGGGCTCTATTACCCAGATCGATCAGATCGCGATCCGTTGCGCTGGTCCTCACAAGATTGAGACCTTCATCGGAGGCTAATTCTTCTTCCCAAGGCTGCTCGTCCCAAGCCCTTTCGCGGGCGTGATAGGCTCCGTCACGCACACGTTTCATGCGCCTCCACAAAAGTGGCATCGCGATGAATGGAAAGAGCATCGTCGCAATCAGCAAAAGTCCGAGCATTGTCCAGAAACCTCGTCCCCTAAGGTCGCATAGGCATAGATTTAGCGGTCGCTTTTAACGCGAGCAATTGTTTCGGCATGGGAGACAGTCCTTTCAGCCCTGCGCACCTGCCAACGCGCCCTAGCCCTTGCGAAACGGCGTATGCCCGGCCAGTTCCAACTGGCCCTGCGCGATGCCTTCGCGTTCGCGCACCAGAAAGTCTGCCACCGCCGCGCGAAAGCCGCGATCGGCGATATAGTGCGCTGACCACGTCGGCACCGGTTCATAGCCGCGCGCCAGCTTGTGCTGCCCTTGCGCCCCGGCCTCCACGCGCGCCAAGCCCATGGCAATGGCCGCGTCGATCGCCTGGTAATAGCACAGCTCGAAGTGCAGGAACGGCTTGTCGATCACTGCGCCCCAATAGCGCCCATAGAGCGTGTCGCGCCCGATGAAATTGAGCGCACCTGCCACCGACTCTCCATCCTGCAGTGCCAGCACCAGCAAG
>Ga0207668_10001524_pt1 | contig 13545 bp, 10 predicted proteins | sample KBSS43metaG_FD_184323 | JGI IMG/M metagenome (GOLD analysis project Ga0207668, IMG submission 184323) | Switchgrass rhizosphere microbial communities from Kellogg Biological Station, Michigan, USA - KBS S4-3 metaG (SPAdes) (version 2) | ecosystem: Host-associated > Plants > Roots > Rhizosphere... | reverse complement strand
CGGTTGTATCTCGATATGGGTCGACGCGACGCGGCGCTCGCGCAATATGAGCTTTGCCAGCGCTTCCTGGCGGTGACACACGGTCGCGCGCCGTCGACGGAGACGCGCGAACTGCAGGAGATGGCGCTCGCCGGCGGCGCCCGCGCGCCGCGCGCGCGCGCGGCCACTTCTGCCGCCGGAGATTTCGCCATCGGAGGCCAGGTCGACGGTGCGGCGATTGCCGCGACGAGCTTCGTCGGCCGACTCGAAGAACTCGCGGAGCTCGACCGCCTGTTCGCCGACCCGACGTGCCGGCTGATCACACTGCACGGGTTGGGTGGCGCCGGCAAGACGCGTCTTGCGCACGCGTTCGCAACGCAGGTCGGACCGCGCTTCGCGCAGGGTGTCTCGTGGGTCGCATTGGAGACAGCGAACTCGACCGATGACTTGCCGGCATCGATCGCGGATCGATTGGGTCGCGACATTCCGCGGCGCGGCGACCGCGTTGCGGCGGTGGCCGCGATGCTTGCGCGCCAAGAGCGACTGCTCGTGCTGGACAATTTCGAGACGTTGATCGGGGCCGGGCGGGAACAGGACGGCGCGGCCCAGGAGATGGTGCTGAGGCTCCTGCAGGCTGCGCCTCGGTTGCGGATCGTCGTCACGTCGCGCGAAGTACTGGGCCTGCAGGAGGAATGGGTTTACGAGGTGCGGGGGCTCGGCGACGGGCAGTCGGGATCGTCGTCCGGCGAAAGTGCGCCGGCGATCGAGCTCTTCGCGCAACGGGCACGCCAGGCATACCTCGGGTTTTCACTTTCCGCCGAGATGCCGCACGTACTGCGCATCTGTGGCCTGGTGGAAGGACTGCCGCTGGGCATCGAACTCGCCGCGGCGTGGGTGCGCACGATTCCCTGCGCCGACATCGCCGCAGCGATCGAAGCCGAGGCCGGCGGGCTGGCGAGCGCGCATCGCAATCGTCCCGGCCGGCACCAGAGCCTCGACGCAGTCGTCGCCTGTTCGTGGAAACTGCTCAGCGACGAACAGCAGCAGGCGCTTGCCGGACTCGGCGTGTTCGTCGGCGGGTTCACGCGCAGCGCTGCCGAGCATGTCGCGGCGGCGCCGCTGCGAATGCTGTCCGCCCTGGCCGACAAGTCGCTCGTTCGGCGCCGAACCGAGGGTCGCTACGATCTGCATGAACTCGTGCGGCAATTCGCCCAGGCACGGCTGCGCGATTCGAGAACGCGGTACGTCGCCGCTACGAAGCGGCACGCCGACCATTTCGCCGCCCTTCTGTTGCAGGTCTTCGTCGATCTCCGTGGCCCTGACGAGGTCGCGGCCGACGCCTTGCTGCGGAGCGAACTGCCCAACATGCTCGCCGCCTGGAGTCGCTCCGTCGATGCGGGCCGGCTCGACATCGTCGAGCGCATGGCGGCGCCGTTGATCGCGCTGCTTCACACGCGCGGCTTGGTGCCCCAGGCGCTCGCCGAGGCGGCGCGCGCCGTCGATGCGATGCGCAAGAGTGGGCGCAACGATGTATTGGCGATGGTACGACTGCAATGGGGACGTGCCGCCGTGACCGGTGGCCAGCCGGACGTGGCACGGCGCGAACTCGACGCCGCGTTGGCCGAAGCGCGCAACGGCGGGAAACCGGACGTCATCGCCCGTTGTCTCTACTATCGCGGGACCTTCGACTACCAGCAGGCAGCGGTCGACGAGGGCACGCGGGTCGCGGACGAAGCGCTCGCGCTCGCCGCACACAGCGAGGACGCCGAACTGCGTGCGCTGGTCCACAACCTGCGCGGGTCGATCGCCAACCTGCGCTCGGAATTCGATCTCGCTGAACGGCTGCTCCGAATCGGCCTGGCCGCCGCCCGCGAGCAAGGCGCACCGTCGCTGATCGCCGGAATGCTGGGCAGCCTCGCCGTGCCGCTCTACTATCAAGGCAAGCTCGCCGAATCCGCCGCGCTGACGACCGAGGCGGCGCGACTCTACGAAATGCTGGGCCGGAATGCGACTGCGATCACCGTGCGCGGCAACCTGGCCGCCATCAGCCTTGCGCAAGGCGAACTCGCCCTGGCCCGCGAGCACGCGGAAATCGCCGAGCGGCTGGCGCGTGAATCCGGCGAGGAAGACGCGTTGCCCCAGGGATTGGCCACGCTCGGCGACGTATTGTTCCAGCAGGGCGAGCATGCGATGGCGCGTACCGCGCTGGACGAAAGCGTGCGACTTGCCGAAGCCATCGGCAAGCCGTTGCAGCTGACCGAGGCGTTGTATCTGCTGGCCTGCATCGACCTGCATGAAAACCGCCGCGAGCGTTCCCTCGCAAATATTATTCGCCTCCGCGACGTACTTTCGGAAAACCGGCTCGACGTTCGCGCGCCGATGCTGATCCTGGCCACTGCGCAATGGGCAGTGTCGTCAGGCGACAAGAACAAGGCCGATGCGTTCCGCTGGCTTGGGGCGCTCGGTCGCCTGGACGACATCGATAGCACGCTCCGGAACAAGGCGCGTCAACTCCTGGCGGACGAAGGAATCACCGCCGGCGCGGAAGCGTCACCGTCCGAGGCCGGCCCGTCGCTGGCCCAACTTGAACGCGAGGTCGTCGCCTTCCTCGCGCACGCGTCGCACGAGAAGGAGCCGGACTAGCGGTATCAGTCCTTGCACGCCTGCAACGGCAGCGCGAGCGCCTGCAGTACGTCGCCCGTCGCCGGGTTCTGCATTACCGCCACCAGCGTCGGCGCTCGTCCGGCTTCGCTCGGCCACGGCAGCGTGCCGGTCAATCGCGCGCGGCCGTCGCTGCCGGCCGCCGTCGCGCCCGACACGGTGCGCACGACGTGATCGTGCGTCAGGTGCACGCCCTTGTTCTCGCCGGCCTTGACGTCGGACACATGTCCGCTGTCGGCGAGCGCCACATACAGCGCGGCGCCGGTACGATCGCGCGGCCCCGGCACGTCGGCCGTTGCATCGAATTGAACCGACCCGCCGGCGACGCGTGCCTCGAGCGCCAGCGTCGCGCGGGCAGGCGGCGAAGCCGCTGCGGCGATCGCCTTGGCGGCGTCGGCGCTGCGCCAGCCGGGAAAATCGCGCCCCTGCAACGTAACCTGCGGCGTGTAGACGAACGATGCGCCGTTCGCTTCGGCAACCTGGTGCTGGCGGGTCGTGAACGTGCGGCTCGCGAAACGGTCCGGCCACCCGAGTCCATTCCAGTAGTCGACGTGGAATGCGAGCGCGATCGCGCCGGCGCCGCCCGGCGCAATCGTCGCGGACAGCCAGCGATCCGCCGGTGGACAGCTGTTGCATCCTTCCGATGTGTACAGTTCGACGACCGCCACCGTCGCCGGGCCGCTGCGCGCCGTGCAGGACGCGGCGTCGGCGTTCGCGCCGGACACCCCGATCAACAACAGCCCAGTCGCAATGATGTTCGTCGTCATGATGGCCTCCGCGACCATTGGTCGCCGGCTGTCACTCGCCTCTTACGCTGTGCTACGATCATCGGACAAAAGCCGCGCGTCAAGGGCGGGACCGGCGGCCGCACGACCCACGCGCCCTGGGGGGGAGCCGAATGCAAATCATCTGGATGATCGTCGTCGGCCTGATCGTCGGCGCGCTAGCGCGCACGCTGATGCCGGGCGCGCAGCCAATGGGATGGATCATGACGGCGCTGCTCGGCATCGGCGGCTCGTTGCTCGGCGGCCTGCTCGGCAGCGTGCTGTTCAAGTCGCGGGACGGCAACTTCCACCCGGCCGGCTGGGTGATGTCGATCGTCGGCGCGCTGATCCTGCTCTGGTTCGCGCCGCGGTTCTTGTAGCAACCCTGCGCGAGTTCGTCGACCCGGCACGATGCAGCACCGCTGCGCCGTGCCGTTCGGACTTGCGCATCCGAGCGAGCACGCTTGCCGCCTGCTCTTTCGATATCTGAGACCTCGTTGGAGCGGACCATGCTGCGCAAACCCCTTCCACAACAATCGTTCCTGATGGAGTCCGGGAGGGCGCATTCGCCCAGCCGGCGGCAGTTCCTCGAGGCCGGACTCGCGACGGCGGTTGCCGCAGCGTTCGGACTCCCGGGTTGCGCGACGACGACGGCCCGCCCGGCGCCGCCGCCGCTCGGTTTTCGCGCCGTACCACTTTCGGCTGCCGACTCGTTCGTCGTCCCGGAAGGCTACCGCGCGGTCGCACTGTTCGCATGGGGCGATCCGGTCGGCGCGTCGGCGGGATCGCCTGCGTTCCGCTTCGACGCCAGCAACACGGCGGCAGACCAGACCCTGCAGGCGGGCATGCATCACGACGGCATGCAGTTCTATCCGTTGCCGTACGGCGCGGCGACGGCCACGCATGGTCTGCTCGCGATGAATCACGAGTACCACGATGACGGGCTGCTCTTCGTCGACGGGACGGCGAACTGGTCGGCCGCCAAGGTCGCCAAATCGATGGCTTCGGAAGGCGTGTCGGTGATCGAGGTGAAGTTCGAGGACGGCAGCTGGCGCGTCGTACGGCCCTCGCGGTTCGGGCGCCGGATTACGGCAGCGACGCCCTGCACGATCAGCGGCCCTGCGGCCGGCGCCGACCTGATGCGCACCGCCGCCGATCCGTCCGGCCGCGAAGCCCTCGGTACGTTTGCCGGATGTGCGCATGGCTGGACGCCGTGGGGCACCTACCTAACGTGCGAAGAGAATTTCCAGGAGCGCTTCATGAACGCCGGCACGCGGGACGCGCTGCAGATGCGCGACCTGATCCAGCCGAAATCCCGTTACAACTGGGAACGCGGCGAAGAACGATTCGATGCCGGTAAGCATCCCAACGAGCCCAACCGCTTCGGCTGGGTCGTCGAAATCGATCCGTACGAGCCGCAGGCGAAACCGGTCAAGCGCACGGCACTGGGCCGCTGCTGCCACGAGAGCGCTACGCCCTCGCTGGGACCGGACGGCCGGCTCGCGTTCTACACCGGCGACGACAAGGTGTTCGAGTACATCTACAAGTTCGTGTGCCGCGACAAGGTCGATCCGGTCAATCGTGCGGCCAACCGGGACCTGCTCGACCACGGGACCCTGTACGTCGCCCGCTTCGACGCCGACGGCAGCGGGACGTGGCTGCCGCTCGTTCACGGCCAAGGTCCGTTGACCGCGGCCAATGGGTTCCGCGACCAGGCCGACGTTCTCGTGAAGACGCGCTTCGCCGCCGACCGGGTCGGCGCGACGAAAATGGATCGCCCCGAATGGATCGCCGTCAACGAGCAGACGCGCGAAGTCGTCGTCACGCTGACCTACAACGCCGATCGCGGCGCCAAGGACAAGCCGGGGCCCGACGGCCCCAATCCGCGCGTCAACAACCAGCTGGGGCAACTCGTTCGCTGGCGCGAGACCAACGACGACCCGGCGGCGACGACGTTTCGCTGGGAGCTGCTGGCGCTCGCCGGCGACCCCTCGGCGAAGGACCCGCAATGGCGCGGCAATTTCGCCGGCGACGCCTTCGCCAATCCGGACGGCGTGCGCTTCGATCCGCTGGGCCGGCTGTGGGTGATGACCGACGTTTCGCCGACCCGCCTCAACAAGGGTGAGTTCACGCTATTCGGCAACAACCAGATGCTGGCGGTCGATCCGCAGACGGGCGCGTTCCGGCGATTCCTGACCGGGCCGGTGGGCTGCGAGATCACCGGACTTTGCTTCACACCCGACGGGCGCACGGCGTTCGTCAACGTCCAGCACCCGGGCGAGATCGGCGGCGAGACCAGCGACCCGAAGGACCCGCGCAAGAATTCGAACTGGCCTGACTACCGGCCCGACGGCCGCCCGCGATCGGCGACCGTCGTCATTCGCCGCAACGACGGCGGCGTGATCGGCAGCTAGAACCGTCCGAACGCGCCGCTAGACGAGGTCGGCCGCGGGGCCCAGCACCTGCTCGCGCAGTTCGCGGTAGCGCGGAAGCTGCGGCGGGTAGACGCAGATGTACTTGACCTGCGCGGCCTGCAGGCAGCGCTGCTTGATGATCTCGAGCTTCTGGTCGCGCGGGTTGGTCACCTGGTCCGGTTCTTTCGAATCGACGATCGCGATGATCGTCGAGTCCTTGTCGCAAACGACGAAGCCGACGTGCTGGTTCGCGATCTTGCGGAACGCGCGCAGCCGCTCCATCCCCTGCGGCCCGATCTTGACCTGCAGCACGTCGGACAACCGGACCTTGGCGAAAACCTCGTGACGGGGAAACGCGGCCTTCAGCAGCAGGTAGACGACGCTCTCGGCCTTGGTCAGGAAGCGGGAACGCAGAAGGTACAGACCGGGCAGCTCGGCGGACGACAGGAGGCGCGTCGTCTCGCCTTCGGTCCATTGCGCTACGGTGTTCGGGCCCTCGGCGCCGCTCTTGACACCTGGCCCGGGGCTGCGCTGCCGGCGCATCAATCCGGCGATCACCGCGACAGCGAGCGCGGCAATGGCGAGCGCGAACAGGATGCCCGAGGTCATGAGGCGTGCGTGGCCTTATAACCGGACCTGCGGCGTGGCGCCGGGCCGGAGACGTTGTTATTTATGAACTATGCGACCTAACTCCCCTTAGTCTAAAGCATTTCGGCCGGCGCAAGCGAGCGTCGCCCCGCGGATTCGGAGGGCAGGTGACGGCAGTTGTGGCGCACAAGCCAGCGCCGTTCGGGCAAGGACTTGCCGCGCGCGAGGGGGAACCGGCGGCCGGCGAGGGCCGCCTGCAGCGTACAGCGGTCGACCCGTCGGTCAGCCGTTGGCGCGACGAGCGATCGGGAGCGCGGCTTCGTCGCTGGCCAGGTCCCGACAAATCTCGCCGATGACGATCAGCGCCGGACCGTTGCCGCGCGCCGCGGCCAGTGCCGGCAGCGCGGCCAGTACGCCGGCATGGACGGTCTGGTCGGGACGCGACGCGTTTTCGATCAGGGCGATCGGCGTGGCCGGCGAAACGCCCTGGCTCACCAGTGCCGACGCGACCGCGACGGCGTCCCCTGCGCCCATGTAGATCGCCGTGGTATCGGCTCGCGCTGCGGCGGCCGCCCATTCGACCGGATCTTCGCCGTCGCCGACCCGCGGCGTCACGAACGCGACGCTTCGCGCGACACCGCGCTTCGTCAGCGACCGCTGGACACCGGCGGCAGCGGCCAGTGCCGCAGTGACGCCAGGAATGACCTCGACGCCGATGCCTTCGGCGGCCAGCGCGTCGATCTCTTCCTGCGCGCGGCCGAACAGCATCGGGTCGCCGCCCTTCAGCCGCACGACGTTTCGGTACTTGCGCGCCGCGTCGGCCAATCGCTTGTTGATGAAGCGTTGCGACGTCGAATGCGCGCCGCAACGCTTGCCCACGGCGACTTTTTCGGCGTTCGGCGCGAGCGCGAGCACGTCGTCCCCGATCAGTGCGTCATGGAACACGATATCGGCGGCCGCGAGGACGCGCACCGCGCGCACCGTCATCAGGTCCGCAGGACCGGGTCCCGCGCCAACGAGCCAGACCTTGGCCATCGCTAGTGCGCCACCGCGTGTTCGCACGGCATGAATCGGATCGGCGCCGGAGCGACCGGCAACGGCAACGCGCCGGTCAGGTCGAGCTGCGGGTCGCGCGCGACGCAGAAGTCGGCGGTCGCGATCACCCAGCGATCGATCGCCGCGTAGAACGCGGGCCCGTCGGCGGGCGGCTCGTCGGATGCCAGCACGCGTGCGAACTCGGCGAAGGGTCCGGCCAACTCGTCGGGCGCCTTGCCGGCGAGCGCTTCGGCGAGCTCGACCAGGTCGTTCATCAGCTTTCGCACCCGGAAAGTGGGCGTCGGATTCAGCAGGTCGTGCAGCCCCTGCCCGATCAGCCGCAGTTGCGCGACCGCGCAGCCACGCGTGTCGGCGTCGCGGCGCTGCGCGGCGAACGCATCGCGATAGCGCCGCTCGTGCGCCGCTGCGAAGAACGCGGCGCCGATGAACACCTGGCTCGCTCCCGCGCACTCGCCGCCGCCCAGCTGCTGCACCTTGAAGTCGGCGGCGCCATCGACGTCGCGCAGCACGTCGTTCAGTTCTTCCGGCGCAACCGCGACGAGGTCGGCGAGCAGCGTCGTGAAGAAATCGTCGGGCTGGCGATGCACCCACGCGAAGAATCGTTCGTCGGCTTCGCCCTGTTGCCGGTACGTCTGTCCGATTCGCGAAAGCGCCGCCTCGATGCGCGCCACCGGGACCGATGGTCCCTTGCGGGCGAGACGCCCACCACCCATCCCGTCGCCGCCCAGATACAACTGGTAATGAGGCACGAGCCGGTCGTGCATCCGGCGACCCTCGCCGTAAATGCCGATGTCGCCGGTCTCCGGCTGCGCGCAGCCGTTGTGGCAACCCGAAACGCGCACGCGCAGGTCGCCCGCGATATTGGCCAGCCGGGCAGCGATTTCCTGGCTCGCAGTGATCCCGAGCCGGCACGTGGACGTCCCCGGACACGCAACGACGTTGTCGCCGGGTTGCGGCAACCCGAGGCCGAGCGCTTCGACGTCGGCGACGATCGCGGCGACCTGGTCGTGCGGCACACTGCGCAGCACCAGGTTCTGGTCCTGTGTCGTGCGGATTTCGGCGATTCCGTGCCGGCGCATCAGCGCCGCGAGTCCCAGCGCCTGCGGCACCTTCAGATGCGCGAGCGGCACTGCGATCGGCACGGCGAGAAGGCCCGGCTGCCGCTGGTGCGCGGGTGCGCGCGGCGCGCCAGGGCCCGGCGCGACGCCGACTGTCGGTGTCCGCCATGCATGGAGCGGGACCGGCGCCACCGCGTGCGCGGCACGGCTCTTCGCGAACTCCTCCTGGTAGCGCGCGACGAAGCCCTCGGCGCCGAAGCGTTCGACGAGGAACTTGATCCGCGACTTCGCGCGCTTGGTGCGATCGGAGTGCTTTTCGTGCAGCGTGATCACCGCTTCCATCGCCGGCAGCAACTCGTGCTCGGGAACGAACGGGTCGACGACAATTGCTTCGCGCGGCTTGTGCCCGAGGCCCCCGCCGGCGAGCAGGCGGAAGCCCGGCGCGCCGTCCTTGCGCGTCGCGATCACTGCCAGGTCGTGCAGCAGTCCCTGCGCGCAGTCGCTTTCGCAACCGGAGAAGCTGATCTTGAACTTGCGCGGCATCTGCTGATTCAGCGGATTGCGCAGGAAATGCGACACCGCGGCGTCCAGGTGCGCGGTGACGTCCGTATGTTCCTTCGGGCAAACGCCGGCCATGCTGCAGGCGGACATGTTGCGCACGGTGTTGGCGCAGGCCTCGCGCGTCGTCAGCTTCGCCTCCGCCAGCCGGCGCATTGCGGCCGGCGTATCGGCGAGCGGGACCGAATGGATCTGGATCGATTCGCGCGTCGTGATGTGCGCGTGCGGATGCTCGTTGACCGAATACGTGTCGACGACCTCGGCGATCGCCTGCAGCTGGTCGGCGTTGAGGCGGCCGCCGGGCGCCTTGACCCGCACCATGTGGACGCCCGGCTGGCGCTGGCCGTAGCAACCCTGCTGCAGACGGATGGCGGTGAAGCGGTCGTCGGGAATGGCGCCGGCGACGAACGCGTCGACGCTGGCGGCGTAACGGTCGATTTCGTCGAAATCGACCAGGTCGCCGGGCGTGCCCGGCGGCAGGATCGGGTTGTGCAACAGGTCGTTCGCGCCCATGGCTACGGCTCTCGCGGGGAGTGAACAGCGATCGTAGCCGCCGGGGTTAATAACCGGAAGGAAGGTCTGGCTATAGGCTTAGCTCCGCGCGGAATTAGAAGGCCTTGCAGCAGCTACCGGGCAGGCGCCTCGCCCTGCTGCAGTCAGCGCAGAGTCCTCAGCGGGCCACCCCGGCCCAACCGCCGATCCGGAAAGGCACGGGCCGCTGCCACGATCTGCCCTGTGCGCGCGATTCGGCAACTGGCGGGCCGAACGTCGCTGCGGGCGGGACGCCGTCAGGCCGGGCGTGCGGCGTCCATTTCGGCGAACACTTCCTGCGCCAGGTGGAACGCGGTGTTGGCCGCCGGCACCCCGGCATAGATCGCGCAGTGCAGCAGGACTTCCTTGATCTCGTCGCGCGTCACGCCGTTGTTGAACGCCGCGCGGACATGCAGTTTGAATTCATCGCCGCGATTGAGCGCGACCATCAGTCCCAGCGTCAGCAGGCTGCGCGTATGCCGTGACAATCCCGGGCGCGTCCACGCTTCTCCCCACGCGTAGCGGGTGATGAAATTCTGGAATTCCTCGTTGAACGGGTTCAGCTTCGACATCGTGCGGTCGACGTGCGCATCGCCGAGCACCGCACGCCGCACCTTCATTCCATTTTCGTAGCGTTCGCGGTCGTCCACGGTCGGTTCCTCCGATACTCTGGTTACTACGGTGCGGCGCGCGCCAGGAAGCTCGTCAGCGCTGCGTTGAATCCTGGCGTCGCCTCGATGTTCGACAGGTGCGCGGCCGGCAATTCGACATAGCGCGCATCGGGAATGCGATCGGCGACGAGACGGCCATCGGCGGGCGGCGTCGCCAGGTCGTGCGTGCCTGCGATGACCAGCGTCGGAGTGCGAATGCCGGCGATGGCGTCGCGCTGGTCCATGTCGCGCACCGCCGCGCAGCACGCCGTGTATCCGTCGGGCGGCGTCCGTTCGAGTTCCGCGCGAACCGCGGCCACCTCCGGCGTTGCCTTCGCGATGAACGCCGGCGTGAACCAGCGCGCCAGCACGGCGTCGACGATCGATTTCATCCCGCCCGCGCGTACTGCGGCGATCCGTGCATCCCACGTCTCCGCCGTGCCGATTTTCGCGGCCGTGTTGCACAGCGCGAGGCTGATCATGCGTTCGGGCACGTGGATTCCGAGCCACATGCCGGTCATTCCGCCCATCGACAGCCCGCAGAAATGCGCGCGTGGGATTTCCAGCGCGTCGAGCAGGTCAAGCGTGTCGCGCCCGAGCTGCGCAACCGTGTACGGTCCGGGCGGCACGCTCGACTGGCCATGCCCCCGCGTGTCGTAGCGCAGCACGCGGAACGATGTCGTCAGTGCCGGCATTTGCGGCGCCCACATGCCGAGGTCGGTGCCCAGCGAATTGGAAAGCATCAACACCGGAGCCGCGGAATCTCCTTCGAATTCGTAATGCAAACGGACGTCGGCGAGCTCGGCGTAGGGCATGTTTGTTCCGTGATGGCCGGTTTCAGCGTTGGGCGAGCGCACGTTCGACGAATGTCGCGCTGGCGCCGAGATAGTGGGCAGGATCCAGCAGTCGCACGATCGTCGCCTCGTCGAGGACGCCGCGGACGGCCGCATCGGCGACGAGCACGTCGCGCAAGTGCCGCTTCTCGGCGACGGCACGGCGGCACGCCGACGCCATCACCGTATGCGCGACGTCGCGGCCGAGCGCTGGCGCGAGCGCCATCTGCACGGCCTCGGCGAGGATCTGGCCCTGTGTGAGCTCGAGGTTCGAGCGCATCCGCGCGGCGTCGACCTCGAGCCCGGCGACGACGTCAGCCATCGTCGCCAGCGCCCCTGCGGCGAGCAGGATGATGTCGGGCAGCGTGTCCCATTCGGCTGGCCAGTTGCCCAAGCCGCGCTCGTGCTCCTGAACCGCCGCGACGAGCATCGTCGCGACCAGGTTCGGAACGCGAACGGCAGCGGCGAGTGCGACGGCGCACCCGACCGGATTGCGTTTGTGCGGCAGCGTCGACGACCCGCCGCGTCCGGGCGCGGCCGGCTCGAGCGCTTCGCCGACTTCGGTCTGCGCGAGCAGCGAAATATCGCGGGCCAGCTTTCCGAGCGTCGCGACAACGAGGCCGAGTGTGGTCGCCAGCTCATCGATCCGGTCGCGCTGCGTGTGCCAGGGCACGTCGGCCACGGTCAATTGGAGTTCCGCGGCGAGCGCCAACTCGACGTCCGTCCCCTTGTCCCCGAGCGACGCCAGCGTGCCCGAAGCGCCGCCGAATTGCAGCACCAGCAGCCGCGAGCGCAGCGCGTTCACCCGCACCTGATGACGGCGAACGGCGGACAGCGTGCCGGCGAGCTTCAGACCGAGCGTCACCGGCAGCGCCTGCTGCAGCCACGTGCGCCCGGCCAGCGGCGTCGTCTTGTGGGCTGTCGCCTGCGCTGCCAGCGCGCGCGCCAGCCGGTCGAGGTCGGTATCGAGCAGCGCAAGCGCGTCGCGCAACTGCAGTACGAGACCGGTGTCGAGTGCGTCCTGGCTCGTCGCGCCCCAATGTACATAGCCCTTGGCGTCGTCGCCGACCGCGCGCGTCAGCGCGTTCACCAGCGGGATCGCGAGATTGCCCGCCGCGCGTGACGCGACCGCCAGTGCGTCGACGTCGAATTCGCGTGCGTCGCAGTGCTTGGCGATGGTGGCAGCCGCGGCGGCCGGGATGACGGCGGCCGCCGCTTCCGCCCGCGCCAGCGCCGCCTCGAAGTCGAGCACGCGCTGGACGCGCGCCGCCGGCGCAAACACGGCGCGCATCGCGTCGGTGGTGAACTGCGGATCGATCACGTCGGGCAGCCGGACCGTGTCGTCACGGCCGGCACTGAGGAAAACCGAAGGATAGCGCGCCGATGCCGGGGCGCGGCTTTCAGTAGTCGAAAAAGACCGTCTCGCCCGCGCCCTGCAGCACGACGTTCCATTCGAACGCGCCACGCTTGCCGGCGACCGGCTTGGCGACCAGCGTATCCCGGCGCTTGGCAGGTACGAGCTTAAGCACGGCGTCGTCGGCGTTCACCACCGAATCGGGAAAGTAGATGCGGGTGATCAGCTGCTTCAGCATGCCTCGCATCAGGATCAGCACGTTGACGTGCGGCGCCTGCAGCGCGCCGTCGGCGCCGGGCACCCTTCCCGGCTTGATCGTCGTGAACCGGAAACGGCCGTCTTCGTCGGTGGGTACGCGGCCGAAGCCCTGGAATCCCGGCTCGACCGGCAAATCGCGCGTGTCGTCCGGATGCGCGTATTTGCCGTGCGCGTTCGCTTGCCAGATCTCGACCAGCGCGTCGGTGACCGGGGCGCCATCACCGTCGACGATGCGTCCCTCGAGAGTGATCGGATCGCCGGTGACGCCCTTGCCGACCAGGTTGTCGGTGACGAGCCACGTGAGGCCGATGTGCAGGTAGGGTCCTACCGTTTGCGACGCAGTGGTTTGCAGGCTCATGCGAAGGCTCCGTCAGGCGGGCAGGTAGTTGTCCATCGGCGTTTCGTCGCGGCCGCGGAGAATGATGTCGAATTTGTAGCCGAGCGCCTGCTCGGGAATCGTCGATTCCCAGTCGAACGCCGAGATCAGCCGCCGGCGTGCGCGCTCGTCGGGAATGCCCAGGTACATCGGGTCGTAGTCGAGCAGCGGGTCACCGGGGAAGTACATCTGGGTGACCAACCGCGTCGCGAACGCCGGGCCGAACAGCGAGAAATGAATGTGTGCGGGCCGCCATGCGTTGTAGTGATTGCGCCACGGATACTCGCCCGGACGGATCGTGACGAAGCGATAGCGGCCCTCGGCGTCGGTCAGCGTGCGGCCGGCGCCGGTGAAATTGGGATCGGTCGGCGCATTGTGGTTGTCGCGCTTGTGCGGATAGCGGCCGGCGGCGTTCGCCTGCCAGATCTCGACCAGCGTGTTGGCGACCGGCCGCGCGTTGGCGTC
>Ga0207668_10001521_pt1 | contig 13560 bp, 10 predicted proteins | sample KBSS43metaG_FD_184323 | JGI IMG/M metagenome (GOLD analysis project Ga0207668, IMG submission 184323) | Switchgrass rhizosphere microbial communities from Kellogg Biological Station, Michigan, USA - KBS S4-3 metaG (SPAdes) (version 2) | ecosystem: Host-associated > Plants > Roots > Rhizosphere... | reverse complement strand
GGCTCACCCCGTCGACCGCGGTGTGCCCGACGGCCCATGCGCCGTCGATGTCGTCCAGGTCGCTTTCGACTCCCGCGGGCGCGGCCGGGATCGGCGTGGATGCCCACGCCGTACCGTCGAAATGCAAAATCACGCCCGTGGTCGTTTTCGGAGCGCCGGGCGCGTCTTCGTCGCCGCTGCCGACCGCCCAGACGTCGTCGGGGGCGAGCGCGTCGACTCCGGTGAGGTAGGTCGGCTGGGACAGCTCCGGCGGCGGTACGAGGGTCCACGCCTGGCCGTTCCAGTGCACTGTGAACGGGCCTTCCGCGTCGCTGTTCCACCAGGTCCCGACCGCCCACACGTCGTCGGGCGCGTTCATCGTCACGTCCTGGAGCACGGTGTTCGTCGCGCCCGGGGGCAGCGGGGCCGGCGGCGGGGTGCGCCACGACGGCGAGGCCGCGCTAGCGCTGCCGGCGGGGACCAGCGTCCCGGCGACGACGAGGCCGGCGGCGATGAGCGAACCGGCGCGGTGCGTACCCATGTGAACGTCCTTTCGGCGAAGGTGACTCCGCTCATCGTGTGACCCCGCGCGGTCCGGCACAGGTCCGCCGCCTACCACCGTTGTCGCGGTGGCTACCCAGATTCCGCGGCGAAGGCGGCGAGGGCGCCCCGCCGTTCGACCCCGGTCTTGGCCAGCAGGCTCGCCACGTGCTTCTCGACGGTCCGTGCGGACAGGTAGAGCTGGTCACCGATCTGCTGGTTGGTGAGACCGGCGACGACCAGGTCCAGCACCTCGTACTCGCGGACGGTCACGCCGTGCCGCCGCAGCCGTGGTGGGAGCGCGGCGCTGCCCTGGCGGTGTTGCGGCACCGGCGCACCGGCCTGTCGCATGAGGGTGCGGCAGGCCCGGGCCACGTGCGGCGCGGCGTCGTGGAAGTAGGCGTCGGCGGTGCGTAGCCAGGCCACCGGGTCGCCCCACCCGTCGTCCAGTGCCTCCTGCGCGACCAGCCGCAGTCCGATGTGGTGGGCGATCGGGTACGGCGCGGAGAGCTCCAGGAACCGGGTCACCGTGTGCACCGCGTCGTCCGCGCGGCCGGCGCGGCCCTGCACGAAGGCCTCGGCGAGCACCAGGAACTGCCGGTTCCAGGCGGCCTCGTGCTGCGCCGATCCGGAGAACGCCGCGCACTCGGCGGCGCCGGCCCGGCCGCTGCGGACAGCCAGCAGCAGGTGCGGGCCGTGGATCAGCGACAGGTACGGCGTCGGCTGCCGCGCCTCCCGGGCGCTCGCCTCGTCCAGTTCGGCGAGCGCGGCCTCGTGCTCCTCGTGCAGCAGGTGGCAGAACGCCGTCCCGAGCCCGTGCAGCGCCGACGAGAAGTCGTCGTCCTCGCCGCCGAGTTCCGCGAAGCGGGCCGACAGCGCGGCGAGGTCGGATCGGCGGGCCCGGTGACCGGCGACGATCGCCCGTACGCCGACCGCGATCTGCTGGGTCAGGGTCAGCCGCAGCCGCCCGGCGGTCTCCTCGCAGTAGCGGGCGTCGGCGTCGGACACCTGGAACTCGCCCCTGCACAGCCGCAGGATGGACAGTTCGAGGCGGATGTCGAGAGCCATGGTGACCGCACCGGCCTCGGTGGCCAGGGTCAGCGCCTCGCGGAGCCGGCGGTCGTCGGCGTGCCGGATACCGTCGCCGGCCCCCAGGTTGTAGAGCAGGCTGATCCGCCAGGTCAGCAGGTGGTGTTCGGTGGCGATGGCCAGCCCACGCTCGTAGAGACCGTCGGCCTCGGCCAGGTCGCGTAGGCGGGCGCACCGGCCCAGGGTCTTCAGCGCGCTGCACGACACCTCCGGCAGGCCGGCCGCCTCCGCGCCGCGCAGCGCCCGCTCGGCCAGCTCCATTGTGGTGGCGAGCCGGTCCGGTGTGGTGGGATCACCGAACACGAGTTGCGCCTCGACCGCGTCGATCCGGGCGGTGAGGCCGGGTTCGGGTAGGTCGCCCGCGCCGCGCCGGGCGGTGGCGAGCGCCCGCGCGCCCTGCGACCAGTGGCCGGCGGCGACAGCGACGTGCGCCAACTGGAGGTGGATGCGGGCCGGCCAGGGCCGCGCCGCCCGCTGGTCGACGCTTTCGCCCACCGCGTACGCGTCGGCGACCCGCCCGGCGAGCGCATACGCGTCGATCAGCGCCTCCCGCACCTCCAGCGCGGTCTGCCCGGCCCCGTCGCCGGCCAGCAGCCGGTGGGCCCGTTCCAGCAGCGTGATCGCGGTCGATACGGCGCCTTGCCCGATCGCCTCCCGCCCGGCCCGCGCGAAGTGCCCGGCCGCGAGCACCGGCTCGCCGGCCACGCTCCAGAGCGTTCCGGCGAGCTGATCGGTGCCGTCGAAACGCGGAACCGACGGGTTGCCGAGGGCTTCCGCGGCGCGCCGGGCCAGCACGGCGCGTTCCAGCGGCAGTGGCAGGGCGAGCAGGGACTCGGCGGTGAGCATGTGCCGGAACGCATACCAGTGCGGGTCGTTCTCGGGCACCACCAGTTGACTGTCGACCACCTCGCGCAGGCAGGCGATCAGGTCCGGCCCGGACACGCCGGCCGCGGCACCGGCGGCCACCGCGGGAAACCGCCGTCCGAACAGGGCGGCGGCCTGCAGCAGTGCGGCGGCCGGGCGGCTGAGCCGATCGGTGCGGCCCACCAGGGTGGTCCGCAGGCTCGCCGGTACGCCGTCCGGCACCGGCCCGGTGACCGCCCACCCGGCACCGGTCCAGGCCAGGACCCCGTCGGCGACCATCGCCGCGAGTAGCTCCTCGACGTGCAGCGGCACACCGTCGGCGGTCGCCCGGAGCCGGTCGAGCACCGGGGCGGGTACCGCCCGGGCGTCCACGCCGAGGCAGCCGGCGGCCAGTTCGCCGACCTGATCCTCGTCGAGCCGGCAGAGTTCGGCGACGGTGGCCACCCGCCGGTTCTGGGCCGTGCGGATCAGCTGTTGCGCCGCGCCCGGCGTGTCCCGGCTGGTCCCGATCACCAGCAGTCGTTCCCGCTCCAGGTTGTCGATCAGGTAGTCGACCACGGCGAGGGTGTCCGCGTCCGCGTCGTGCAGGTCCTCGACGATCAGCATGCAGCCGTGCGGCCGGCCCACGGTGGCGAGCAGCCGCAGCACCGCCTCGGCGAGCACCACCAGGGAGTGGTTCGAGGCCGGGGTACTCTCGCCGCGCCACTCCGGGACCAACACCGACAACGCCGGCCGGTAGGGCACCAGCTCCGGGCTCGTCGGCGCCCCGTCCCGCCGCACCACCGACAGCAGCGCCTCGGCCAGCGCCCGGAACTGGGCCTCGGGGTTCGCGGCGCGCCCCCGCAGCACGGTGAAGCCGGCCTGCTCGGCGAGCCTGCCGGCCTCGGTGGCGAGGCGGGACTTGCCGATGCCGGGTTCCCCGAGCACGAACACCGCCGCACCGCGGTCGCGGGTCACCGCGTCGACCGCGGCCCGGATCGTCGCCAGCTCGTCAGCCCGGCCGACCACAGGCGTGCCGGTGAGCCGGACCAGGCCCGGCCGGGGCGGATCCGGGGCGGGCGGCAAGGTTCGTACGGTGACGGCCGGCTGCGGCGGTTTCAGCGCCGGGTCCTGCCGCAGGATCGCCGTCTCCAAGTCCCGCAGCTCCCCGCTGGGCAGGATGCCCAGTTCTTCCGCGAGGGTGTGGCGCAGCCGGCGGTGGACCTCCAGCGCGTCGGCCTGCCGCCCGCTGCGGTAGAGGGCGAGGATCAGCTGGCCCTGCAACCGCTCGTCCAGCGGGTTCTGGCGCGCGAGCCGTTCCAACTCGGGCAGGACCTCGGCGTGCTCACCCAGCTCCAGCCGGGCGTCCATCAGCAGATGGGTGCCGCGCAGGAAGAGGTCGCCGAGGCGCTGGGCGGCCTCTTCGAGCCGGGCGATGCCGGTGACCCCGCCGAGCGGTTCGCCCCGCCACAGCCCGCGCGCCCGGTCGGCGAGCCGGACGCGCTCGGCGGGCGCGTCCGCTCGGGCCGCCTGATCGATCAGATCAGCGGCGAGCTCGGTGTCGACCGACCCGGGCGGCAGGACCAGCAGGTAACCCGGGGGGCGGGCGACGACGGCCTGCCGCCCGCCGAGCAGCGCCCGCAGGTACGAGATGTGCCGTTGCAGCGTGTTGGTGCTCACCGACCCGGCGGCCTCGCCCCAGCCGACGTCGGTGAGCTGGTCGGCGGAGACGACCCGGCGGTGGTTGAGGGCGAGCACCGCCAGTAGCGCTTTGCGACGCAGCCCGGCGACCTGCTGGTCGATGCCGCCGAGCACGATGTCGACCGGGCCGAGCAGCCGTACCCGCGCGTCGGTGTGCTCGCTCACCCAGGCAGGCTAGCCACGGCCCGGGTGCCACGTCAGTCGACATCATGACTCGTGGTCCGGCCTCAGGAATGCCGTCAGCAGCGTGGCCAGCCCGGCGGCCAGGACGCCGAGCACGAGGAAGGTGAGCGCCGGACCCAGGCTCTCGCTGAGAACTCCGCCGCCGAGCGGGCCGAGCGGCTGGGCCAGCAGCGAGATGAAGATGGCGCCCGCCTCGGCCCGTCCCATCAGGTCGGGCGGGGTGAGCCGGATCATCTCGGTCTCGAAGGCGACGTTGCCGATCGCGGCCAGGAACATCGCGGCCCCGAGCACCGCGCCCACGGCCGCCGGCTGGCGGACCAGCGCCAGCAGGGGGATCGCCGCGGCGAACGCCCAGCAGCTGAGCACGGTCAGCAGCCGTGGATGTCGCGGGGTGCCCAGCCGGGGCGCGAGCAGCGCCCCGCCGAGCGAGCCGGCCGCGGTCACCGCGACCATCAGGCCGCTGGATCGTCCACTCGGGTCGGCCTCCGCGGTGGCGCTGATCGCCACGAGCATGACGGCGCTGTAGACGGCGGTGAGTCCGGCGCCGTAGACGAACAGGACGACGCGAAGGTAGCGCTCTCCCCAGACGAACCGGAACCCCGCGGTGAGGCTGCTCAGCGTCATCGGGCCGTCGTCGGACGGGCCGGGAGCCGACCGCGTCCGGAGGCAGAGCAGGCAGGCCACCGAGCCGAGGAGGGCAACCGCCCGTACGGCGAAGGGCAGCGCCGGCGCGAGACCGAAGAGCGCCCCGCCGATCAGGGGACCGGCGATCTGGAGCGCGGCGGTCCTGGCCTGCAGCCGGGAGACCGCCAGTCCGAGCTGGCCGGCGGGCACCGCGGCGCGCAGCAGGGCACTGGCCGCCGGGGTGTAGAGGCTGCCCAGCACACTCACGACGGCCGTGGCGACCAGTAGCAGCAGCAGGACCGGGTGCCCGGCGAGGACGAAGCCGGCGATCAGCACGGCGATCAGCGACCCGGCGAGCTGGCAGCGGATCATGAGCCGGCGCCGCTCGCCGGCGTCGACGATCGAGCCGGCCGGGATGATGACGATCAGCACGGTCACCGCCGACACCGTGCCGAGGAGCCCGGCCTTCGCCGGTGAGCCGGTCTCCCGGAGTACCAGCAGCGGCATGGCCAGGGTGCCGATCATCGAGCCGAGGCCGGCCAGGACGCCACCGAGCCAGATCAGCCGGAACTCGCGGTTGCGGCGCAGCGGCGGGTGGGCGGGTGTTTCGAGCATCTGGGTCACCCCGATCCGGGAGCGGTGGGGCCGCCGGCGCGGCGATCGCACCGGCGGCCCCTGCGTCACGCCACGATGATGGAGACGTGGCTGGGACACTTGATCTCGTCGTCGCTGCGCGCCGTGAGCGGCAGCGCTTGTAGGTCGAGCACGTGGAGCATGGTCACCCCCGTCACGCGACGCCGAAGTTCGTCACGATGATGATCACCGACTTGCTGCTCGGGCAGTTGGGCTCGAAGCTGGGAGCCGACAGGGCCTGCAGGTCCAGAACGTTCACCATGGTTGTTCACCTCCTCTCTCATCCGGTTCGGATCGGTGCGCCGTGATCACGCCACGCGGAACGTGGTCACCACGATGATCACCGACTTGTTGCTCGGGCAGGACGGGGCGAACCCCTCGATCTGCAGGGCCTGCAGATCCAGTACGTTCATCATTTGTTCACCCCCTTTCGAGGTGCGGCAGGAAGGCGGCGGACCCCTCGAACGCCGCCCGCAAGGCGAGCAGGACGCCCGCCGACCCGGTCGCCAGGTCCAGGGAGAGCCGCAGCAGCTGGTCCCCGGGGAACACCAGGTCACCGCCGCGCAGGAGCGCGTGCCAGCCGAGCCGGCGGATGTGCTGCGCGATCGCGTCGCGGTCCTCGTCGCGGCCCAGCCGGGCCAGCACCGCGATGAATCCGGCTCGTCCGGTGAACAGCCCGCTCTGATAGACCACCGGCGCCGTGCAGGCCAGCCGGATCCCGTTGAGCACCTGCCACACGTCGGCGTCGTCGCGGTGGCGCTGGTACTCGTGCAGAACCAGCGCGACCCCGCCGCTGCCGCCGTCGAGGTACGGCAGGTGCTTGTTGCCGACCGCGAGCTGGAAGGAACCGTCGTCGCGGGTCTGGCCGGCGTCCAGGTCCTGCTCGACCGCCCGCCGAGCCCAGTCGAGATACCGGTCCTCGCCGGTCTGCTCGTAGGCCCGGATGAACAGCAGCGCGGCGCCGGACGGCCCGTGCAGCAGACCGTGTCCCGGCAACGTGGCCGCACCCGCGGCCACCAGTCGCCCGAGGTCCGCGGCCATCCGCAGGCCCTCGCCGAGCAGGGCGTCGTCGCCGGTGACCCGGGCGAAGTGCAGCAGATTCAGCGCGCGCCCGGCCGACCCGGCGGCGAGCGTGTCCGAAGTGGGCAGCCGGTCGAACCGGCGGGCCACGTCGAGCGCGACGAGCGCCTCCTCGCGACGGCCGATCGTCTCGAGCACCGCCGCCACGCCGTGCGGGCCGTTGTACAGGCCCAGTGACGGCCGCGCCTGGGCGCGCTCGACCGCACGCGACGTCCACCGGACGTACTCCTGCGGGATCGGCGCACCCACCCGGTGCAGGGCGAACAGTACGCCGGCCGAGCCGTACGAGAGATCGAAGCCGCCGCTGCCCAGCTGCGCCGGACTGCCCGGGAACAACCGGTCGTCGCGGTCCGGGGTGGCGCCGGCGTGGATCCCGGCGACGATCGAGTCCCGGATGCGTGGCCAGGACGGGTCGGGTCCGGCGAACCAGCGCGCGGCCTCGTCCAGGCCCTTCGGCACGGCGTGCCGGCGCAGCAGCGCGGCGCCGAACTCCGGCGGCATCCCCATCGTGGCTGCCTCCTCGACGAGCGTCCCGGCCTTGGCCTTCGCCCGTTCCAGCAGCGGTGTCAGCATCATGAACGGGAACACCCGCAGGCAGTCCAGGGCGAACTCGTCGATTTCCGGGCCGGTCAGCCCCTCGGGGGCGGCGAAGCCGGGCGCGCCGAGCCCGGGTGGCCGATCGTCGCCGAGCTCGGCGGCGAACTCGAAGTCGATCAGCACCACCCGGCCGCCCGGGCCCAGCAGCACATTGGACGGGTGCAGGTCGCCGAACCGGAACCCGCGTGCGTGGATGGCTTTCAGCGCGGCGGCGACCTGGCCGAGCGCGTCGACCACCCAGCCCCGGAACTCCGCCAGGTCGGCCTCGATCGTCTCGGCCGGGGTGCCGGGGAACAGGGCCGGCCCGCGGGTCTGCACGGCGCGCAGCAGGGTCGGGCCCTCGATGTACTCCTGGACGAGGAAGTGGTGGCCCTGCACGATCCGGTAGTCGAGGACGGCCGGGACGCAGTCCAGCCCGGCCAGCCGGGTCAAGGTCTGATGTTCGCGGCGCAGGCGGGCGACCGCGTCCTCGTGGTTGCGATCCAGACCCGCGTACGGTCGTGCCTCGCGCAGCACCACCCGCTCCCCGCCCGCGTCGCGGGCCAGGTAGACACCGCCGGCGTTGGAGAAGTGCAGGGCCTCCTCCACCTGGTACGGGAAGTCGATCGGGCCGCCGCTCTGCCGGGCTGCCAGGTGCGGCCTCAGGATCTCGGGGAGCTCGACCCAGGGCGGCACCTGGAAGACCGGTCCGCGCCGGTCGGGCACCAACTCGCCGTCGGCGTTCTCGATGGCGAGCACCGGCTCGTCGTTCTCACCCCGGCACCACATCGTGGCGAACGCGCCGTACCGCACGTACAGCGGGCCGTCGCCGATCCGCAGGTCGCCCAGCACGTACGGGCCGGGCATGCCGGCGAGCAGCGCGGACAGATCGGTGATCGTCTTCTCGAACTCGGCCTCGTCACGGGGGTAGAGGGTGACGAGCTTGCCGCTCGACCCACGTCCCGCGTACTTGGAGTTGAGCACCACCACCGCGTCGGCGCTGCGCAGGAACTTGAAGCCGAGCCCGTTGGCCACGCAGTAGTCCCAGAGCAGGTCCAGGCAGCCGGGCGCGTCGTCCAGGGTGACCGAGACGTGGATCTTCCAGCCTTGCCGGGGTGCGCCGCCGGCCACCGGCTCCAGACCCACCCACAGGTCGGACTCGCCGCGCCCCCAGCCTTCCGGCGCGGGCCGATCCGCGTGCTCGAACCGGCTGCCGTGGTCGCGCATGCGGTCCGGCGCGTCGTAGAACTCGTGGTCGGCGAGGCAGTGGATCCACTCGAGGTACTGCTCCATGATCGCGTCCTGTCGTTCGGCAAGGGCCTGTGGAACAGCCCTGATCCTGCCGACGACCGCGGAAACGCCACTGAAGCGCGGCTGAGGCGCCACGGAAAGAGCCAGGTCAACACCCGGAAACGGGGAAGCTCAGAGCGGGGCCGCCTTCACCGCGAGCACCGGGCACTCGGCCTGCAGCAGCACGGTCTGCGCGGAACTGCCCAGGATGAACTTGCCGACCGGCGAGCGCGGGCGCAGCCCGATCACGATCAGCTCGGCGTTCGCCTCGTGGGCGACCCGCAGCAGCTGGTCGGCCGGGTCGACGGCGGCCACCTGCTGCGCGGTCTCGTGCTCGATGCCGGACTCGGCGAGCCGGTCGCGCACCGACGCCCAGTCGTCCGACGTCGCGTAGCGCGGGTCGACCAGGGCGTCGCCGCGGCTGGCGTTCACCACGACCAGGCGCAGCCCGCGCAGGCGGGCCTCCTCGATGGCCCGGTCGAACGCGGCCCGGCCCTCCGGGGTCGGGACGTAGCCGACGACGATGGGCATGTCACTGTCCTTCCACGTTGGCGTGGTGCTGGGCGATGGGGGTGCCGCCGGCGTCGCGGCGCGACCGGATCCACCGGATCAGCGGGGGCGCGACGAGCAGGATGACGATCACGGCGTACACGGCCCGGGAGAACCAGGTGTTGTAGAGCCCGCCGAGCTCGCCGTTGCTGATCTGCAGGGCGCGGCGCAGCTGCTTCTCGGCGGCCGGGCCGAGGATGATGCCGATGATCGCGGGCACCACCGGCAGTCCGTAGCGCCGCATGAGGAAGCCGAGCAGGCCGATGACGAGCAGCAGCCACAGGTCGAAGGTGGAGTTGTTCGCGGCGTACGCGCCGATGCTCGCGAAGAACAGGATGCCCGCGTACAGGTAGGGCCGGGGGATGCGCAGCAGCCGGGCCCACACCGTGGCCAGCGGCAGGTTGAGCGCGAGCAGGATGACGTTGCCGATGAACAGGCTCGCGATCAGGCCCCACACCAGGGTGGCCTGGGTGTCGAGCAGCCGCGGGCCGGGCTGGATCCCGTACGTCTGGAACGCGCCGAGCATCACCGCGGCGGTGGCCGTGGTCGGGATGCCGAGGGTGAGCAGCGGGACCAGGCCGCCGGCGGCCGAGGCGTTGTTGGTGGCCTCCGGGCCCGCCACGCCCTCGATGGCACCGTTGCCGAAGTCCTCCGGGTGCTTGGTGAGCTTCTTCTCCACCGCGTACGAGAGGAACGTCGGGATCTCCGCGCCGCCGGCCGGGACGGCGCCGAACGGGAAGCCGATCGCCGTGCCGCGCAGCCACGGCTTCCACGAGCGCCGCCAGTCGTCGCGGGTCATCCGCACGTTGCTCACCCCGATCACCTCGACCGGCGCGCGGCGCAGGTGGGCGGCGACCCAGAGCGCCTCGCCGACCGCGAACAGGCCGACCGCGAGCACGACCACGTCGATGCCGTCGGCCAGCTCGGGGATGCCGAAGGTGAGCCGCTGCTGCCCGGAGGTCGGGTCGATGCCGATGGTGCCGATCAGCAGGCCGACGCCGAGGGAGGCGAGCCCGCGCACCATGGACGAGCCGAGGACGGTGGTGACCGCGATGAACGCCAGCACCATGACGGCGAAGTAGTCGGGCGCCCCCATCTGCACGGCCAGCTTCACGATCACCGGGGCGAGCAGCGCCAGGGCCAGGGTGCCGATCGTGCCGGCGACGAACGAGCCGATCGCCGCGGTGGCCAGGGCCGCCGCCCCGCGGCCGCGTTTCGCCATCAGGTTGCCCTCGATGGCGGTCACCACCGAGGCGCTCTCGCCGGGGGTGTTCAGCAGGATCGAGGTGGTCGACCCGCCGTACATCCCGCCGTAGTAGATGCCGGCGAACATGATGAACGCCTGGGTCGGCTCGAGCGAGACGGTGATCGGCAGCAGCAGCGCGATGGTCATGGCCGGGCCGATGCCGGGCAGCACGCCGATCGCGGTGCCGAGCAGGACACCGATGAAGGCGTACAGGAGGTTGATCGGCGTGATCGCGGTCGCGAAGCCGTCGAGGAGCGAGCTGACGCCGTCCATCAGAGGATTCCCTTGAGGATGCCCACCGGCAACGGGATGCCGAGGGCGAGGTTGAAGAGATACCAGGTGCCGACCGACAGGCCGACCGAGATCAGGGCGTTGAGGACGAAGCGGCGGCTGCCGAGCGCGAACGTGGTGCCGAAGAACAGGATCGCGCCGGACACCGGCCAGCCCAGCCGCTCGATGAGCAGGGCGTTGGCGGCGAACGCGGCGACCAGCAGGCCGATCGTCCGCCAGTCGGCGCCGTGCGAGAGGTCGACGTCCTCGCCGCCCTCCGCCTCGCCGCGCCCGCCGCGGAGCAGGTCGACGGCCAGCAGCACGGCCATCGCGATCAGCAGCCCGCCGACCACGATCGGCACCGTCTTGGCGCTGACCGGGCCGCGCGAGGCCAGATCGCTCAGGCCCAGCGCGTCGACGATCGCCCACACGCCCAGGGCGAGCAGCAGGAGGGCCACCCCGAACTCGGAGCGACCCCCCTTCCGTGCCGGTGCGGTGCTGCTCATCAGGCGAGTCCCAGTTCCTTCAGGACGCCGGCCACGCGGGTGTTCTCCGCGCCGAGGAAGGTCTTGAACTGGTCGCCGGTCTGGAACGCGTCGGTCCAGCCCTGCTTGGTCAGCGTGTCCTTCCACTGCGTCGAGTCGTGCATCTTGGTCAGCAGGTCGACGTACTGCTGCTTCTTGGCGTCGGAGAGCCCGGGCGGGCCGATGATGCCGCGCCAGTTGGAGAACTCCATGTCGATGCCGAGGCTCTTGAGCGTGGGCGCGTCCACGTTGGCGACCGGGTTCGCGCTGGTCACCGCGAGGATCTTCACATCGCCGGACTTCGCCTGCTCGGCGACCTCACCGATGCCGGTCGCGGCGAACGAGACCTTCTTGCCGAGTACCCCGGTGAGCAGCTCACCGCCGCCGTCGTACGCCACGTAGTTGACGTCCTTGGGGGTGACGCCGACGGCCTTGGCCAGCAGCATCGGGGTCAGGTGGTCGGGACCGCCGGCGTTGGACGCGCCGCCGACCGGCACCTTGCCCGGGTTGGCCTTCCAGGCCGCGACGAGCTGGTCGAGCGAGGTGTACGGGGAACCCTTGGGCACCACGATCGCCTCGGACTCCTCGATCAGCTTCGCGATCGGGACGACCTCTTCGAGCGTGGCCTTGGACTTGTTGGTGTAGACGGCGCCGACGACCCCGAGCCCCATCTGCATGAGGATGTCGTCCTTGCCCTTCTCGTTGACCAGCCGCTGCAGGCCGACCGTGCCGCCGGCGCCGGCCGAGTTGAACACCTCGACGGTCTCGGTGAGCTTGGCGTCCTGCATCGCCTTGGCCGCCGCCCGGGCGGTGGTGTCGTAGCCGCTGCCGGGCGAGTTGGGCACCAGGATGCGGAGGCCCTTGACCGGGCCGCTGTCGGCGCCGCTGCCCGAGGTGTTGTCGTCCGCGCTGACACCGCAGGCGGATATCGTGAGGCCGGCGGCGAGAACCGCGACCAGCGAGGTGAGCGAGGTCCGTCTGCGCAACGGGGTCTCCTCGGGTAAGTGGTGGATTGAAGTGGCCCCAGCCTGCCCAGGCGGTGTGGTGGATGTCACTGTTACGCGCGCAAAGTTTGTTCTGCTCTTTATGACCACGTAACGAATGGACCCGTACCCGCCGCCAGGTCAGAATCAGCGGGTGACCCTCAGATGGCGACGCCCGCGGTGGACGCTGGCCGGGCGCATGCTGGCCATGCAGTTCGGCATCATGTGCGTCGTGCTGGCCGGCGTCGTCGCGGGTTCGCTCGCCCAGTCCGAGGCCCGGTTCAAGGAGAACGAGACCGGCCGGGCGCGCACCGTGGCGGAGTGGCTGGCCAGCAACGGCGGCGTCCGCCTGGCCGCCGCGGGCGAGGCGGGATACCTGGGCCAGGCGCAGTACCTGGCCGAGTCCGGCCGGACCCTGGAGGGGTCGACGACCGTGATGATCGCGCGCGCCGACCGCCGGGTGATCGTCTCGACCGACCCGCTGCCCAAGGTCGGCAAGGTCTATCTGCAGGACACGGGCGCCTTCGACGGCCATTCCTGGACCGGCACCGAGGAGGGCACCGGCGCCGCCTTCGCCATGGCACCCATCCTCAGCGAGAAGACCCGGGCCACCGTCGGCGTGGTCGCCGTGGCCCGGCACTACCCGTCGGTGCTGGACAACCTGGAGGCGGCGGTGCCCAGCCTGCTGACCTATCTGGGCATCGCCGGCGCGCTGGCCGTGCTCGGGTCGCTGCTGCTCGCCCGCCGGGTCAAACGGCAGACCTTCGGGCTGGAGCCGCGGGAGATCGCCGGACTGGTCGAGCAGCGCGAGGCGGTGCTGCACGGCATCAAGGAGGGGGTGCTCGCGGTCGACCTCGACCGTCGCGTCACCATGGTCAACGACGAGGCCGCCCATCTGCTCGGCGTGCCGCAGGCCTCGACCGGCCGGCGCGTCGCCGACCTCGACCCGCGGGTGGCGGACATCTTCGACGGCGCGGAGCCGGTCACCGACCGGGTGATGCCGTTCCAGGGCCGGCTGGTCACGGTCAACCGCACGGCGGTACGCAGCCACGGCCGGCACATCGGCTGGGTGGCGACCCTGCGCGACCGCACCGAGATGCTCGAACTGCAACGCGAGCTCGACCTGACCCGCACCACCACCGACACGCTGCGGGCACAGGCGCACGAGTTCAGCAACCGGATGCACGTGGTGAGCGGTCTGATCGACCTCGGTGAATACGACGACGTCCGCGCGTACGTCCGGCAGATCGCGGCCGACCAGACGCAGCTGTCCAGCAGCGTGACCTCCCAGGTCGCCGACCCGGCGGTCGCGGCGCTGCTGATTGCCAAGGTCAGCCAGGCCACCGAGCGCGGCGTCGACCTGCTGCTGGAGCCGGACACCCGGCTGGACCGGCTGGACGAGGGCCTGGCCACCGACGTGAACACGGTGCTGGGCAACCTGGTGGACAAC